>Ga0255338_1004539_pt1 | contig 14175 bp, 12 predicted proteins | sample MeOH1_35cm_T4_19_FD_203715 | JGI IMG/M metagenome (GOLD analysis project Ga0255338, IMG submission 203715) | Sandy soil microbial communities from University of British Columbia, Vancouver, Canada - MeOH1_35cm_T4_195 | ecosystem: Engineered > Artificial ecosystem > Sand microcosm > Unclassified ...
CAGGTAGAATTGGGGTAATGACTTTCTCCAGCATGTCGCGCCGGATCTGCTCCTGGGTGGCTTCCGGGTGATGTTGAGTAGAAATTACCACCGTGTCAATTCGAACCGGCTTATCATCCTCATACTCGACCGTGACCTGGGTCTTGCCATCCGGACGCAGATATTCCACTTCGCAGGACTTGCGAACTTCAGCGAGTCTGGCAGCCAGCCTATGGGCCAAGTAGATCGGCAGAGGCATCAGAGTATCTGTCTCATTAGTGGCATACCCGAACATCATGCCTTGATCCCCGGCGCCGATTGCTTCAATCTCCGCATCGGACATTTCGCCGGTTTTGGCTTCAAGGGCCTTATCAACACCCATGGCAATATCAGGGGACTGATCGTCGATAGAGGTAAGCACAGCGCAGGTATCGCAGTCAAAACCGAACTTGGCACGGGTGTATCCGATGTCCCGGACAGTTTCCCGTACCAGTTTGGAAATATCCACATAACATTTTGTGGTGATTTCCCCCGCCACCAGCACCAGGCCCGTGGTCACTGAGGTCTCGCAGGCCACCCTGCCATATGGGTCCTGGGCCATAATTGCATCCAGCACCGCATCAGAAATTTGGTCCGCGATTTTGTCAGGATGTCCTTCGGTAACAGATTCTGAAGTAAAAAACTTTCTAACCATGGGAATCACTCCTTTGTTTTGTTAAGCAAGCGGCATACTCTATCTAATATTTCCCGGGCTACTTCCTGCTTGCCCAACAAGGGCAAACTCTCTTTTTCCCCACTTCGGTAGAGTATTGTCACCAAATTTGTGTCACTGCCAAAACCAGCCCCAGGCTTACTAACATCGTTTGCAACCAACATGTCCACGTTTTTGCGTTTGAGCTTGTCTGCAGCATGTTCAAGCAGGGACTGTGTCTCAGCGGCAAAACCAACAAGCAGCTTCTCTCCCTTAAGTTTACCCAGTTCATTTAATATGTCAGGGTTAGGAACCAGCTTGAGAACCAATTCCTCGCCGCTTTTTTTTATCTTATTCTCTGAACTCTGCTCAGGCCGGTAATCTGCCACGGCAGCTGCCTTAATCACCACATCACACTCGGGAAATCTGTCCATAACAGCCGTGTACATTTCCCTGGCACTGCTCACCCGAACTGTTTCCACCCCTGACGGCGGCTCCAGCACAACTGGCCCACTGACAAGAATAACCCTAGCTCCTGCATCAAATGCCGCCCGAGCCAGAGCATAACCCATCTTTCCAGAACTGCGGTTACCAATATAGCGCACAGGATCTATCGCTTCCTGCGTTCCACCTGCAGTGACCATTACAGTTTTCCCAGCCAGGCGCTTTTCCACGTTCAAGAGGGTGCAGCACTCTGCAAACACCTCCGCCGGTTCAGGCATCCGGCCAGGACCCACACTGCCACAGGCCTGAAACCCAACCCCAGGCTCCATCACCCGGTAGCCCAACCCTTTGAGTTTGGCCAGGTTGGCTTGAGTCAGTGGGTTTAAATACATCTGCTCGTTCATAGCAGGCGCAAATAACACCGGACCCTTGCGGGCCAATAGTACGGTGGATAAGAGATCATCAGCAAGCCCGTTCGCAGCCTTGGCGATAATATTGGCAGTTGCGGGCGCAACTACTAAAAGCTGAGCCTTTTGGGCCAGCTCAATATGGTCTATCCTGCTTAACTTGGGTTCACCGAACATCTCCCGGTGCACTTGGTTACCGGACAAACTCTGAAAAGTTAAGGGAGTAATAAACTCGCAGGCGTTAGCGGTCATTATTACATGCACGCTCACACCCGTTTTGCGCAGTCGACTAACTAGTTCTGCAGCCTTATACGCTGCAATCCCTCCGGTAACTCCGACTACTACGCTCTTATCCGTAAACATGTTACTTAATCCCTACTTTGGTCCGAACGTACTTAACCCGCCCGTCTGCAATCTCATTCAAAGCCTGAGTGACAGGCTTTTGGCCCTTTGGCCCAGGATTAGTACTTGAGTTTTCGGTTATTATCCTGGCCCTTTTGGCAGCGGCCACCACCAGAGTGTATTTACTGTCCACTTTTTGCATTAATACATCCAGGGACGGTTGTCTCATGCCATATCCTCCTTATTCGCAAAGGTCAATTGGTCTAAACTCAGGCCGAACCGCGCTTTACTCGGCACTTTTCAGCCACAATAATCGCCTTTAGCTTTTCCACCGCGTCCGGCAGCCGGTCATTCTCCACCACGTAATCGTACTCGGAAATGAAGCGCAGCTCCTCACTTGCCTTAGCAATCCTTTGCAGAATTTTATCCTCGGTTTCAGTGCCTCGCTTGCTTATCCGGGCATTGAGTTCCTCCAATGAAGGTGGAACAATGAAAATAAAAACTCCCTGAGGAAATTTCTTTTTCACTTGTAGAGCGCCTTGAATTTCAATTTCCAGCAGGACGTCACTGCCTTCTTTAATTGCCTGTTCCACTGCCGCCCTTGGGGTTCCGTAATAGTTTCCGCAAAATTCAGCATGTTCCAGAAGCTGATCTTGAGCAATCAGCTCGGGAAACTTTTCACGGGACACGAAGTAGTAATCCTTACCCTCCACTTCCCCGTTTCTGGGTTCCCGTGTTGTGGCAGAAACAGAATAGCTTACTCCTGGAACTGATTCAAGCAGTTGTTTACAAATCGTTCCCTTGCCCGCTCCTGATGGCCCTGAGATAACGAGCAGCAAACCTTGTTTATTTTCAACCATTCCCCATTGAATCCCCTTTAATCCGCCGGATCTTCTGCCTGAGATGCGCTGTCTTTGGCAGAGAGTCGGTGAGCCACGGTCTCAGGCTGCACAGCGGAGAGAATGACATGATGGCTGTCACAGATTACCACCGCCCTGGTGCGTCGGCCGTAGGTAGCATCTATGAGAGTGCCGCTATCCCTTGCTTCCTGGATAATTCGTTTAATTGGCGCGGATTCTGGAGATACAATGGCAATAATCCGGTTAGCGGATACGATGTTGCCAAACCCGATATTAATAAGTTTAATTTCCATCAATATATGCCCTCCCCAAGTTGTGGTTACTCAAGATTTTGAACCTGTTCCCTGATCTTCTCAATTTCACTCTTAACCTCTACTACAACCCTGGTTATTTCCAAATCATTAGCCTTTGAGCCGATAGTGTTAATTTCCCGGTTCAGCTCCTGGGTCAAAAAGTCCAGTTTCCGTCCTACCGGCTCTTTGGCGTTTAACGATGACTTGAACTGTTCAAGATGGCTGGCTAATCTCACCAGTTCCTCAGTGATGCTTACACGATCCGCAAAAACCGCCACTTCATTGGCCAAACGGTTTTCATCAAGAGGCACTTCCTCCAAAAGTTCCGCAAGCCGTGCTCTGAGTTTTTCCTTATACTCTTTGACCACATACGGCTGTCTTAATTCTATTTCTTTATTACAGTTTGCGATTTTTTCCAATCTATTTAAAAGGTCCTGGCGTAGGCGGGCTCCTTCCTGACCCCGCATTTCCAGAAAGGCCTGGAGTGCGAGGTGTAAAGCCTCCTGACACATGCTCCACAGGGCCTCAAGGTCTTCCTCCCTGTCCTCAACACTCACTACTTCAGGCAGGTTAATTAAGCTGTACAAGTCAGTGGTATATGCTGTTCCCAGGGTCTTGGCTAAATCCCCCAGTGCTTTATCATAAGCCACCGCAATATCTTTGTCAACCTTGACAAATCTTTTTGTTTCTCCCGTTTCCTTGAAATTGAAATGCATTTCAACTCTACCGCGAGAAACCTTTTCCTGAACGCTACGCTTAATCCTGTCCTCCAAGGGGCTGTATTGACGGGGCAAACGCACAACGGTCTCCAAAAACCTGTGGTTAACAGATTTGAGCTCCACTGTAAGTTGTTTTCCCGCACCTACTGCCTCACCGCGACCATAACCAGTCATGCTGCTCACCAATGAAAAACCACCTCATTGCTAGCTTCGTTGTGATAATTCGCTGCTATTATACGCTTTTCTCAAACTAAATAATCATTTCGCTTATTTTCTCCTGATTCCTGCACATTTTAATAATTCTAGCCAATTGAACCTAAGGTTACTAGGTAAAGTAAAAGGGCCGCAAGCGGCCCAGGTACCCTGGAACTGAAGAACCAGGGATTTTTTCTTATTATTCTATTGTTTAATTTAGCCTATCCCAAACCTGCAGCACCCTACATTCTATCTAAACCACTAAGGTTTATAAAGTAGAGCCTGGACTCCAGGAAGCAATTCATTCCTGCAAACGAATAGTATTCATTGCTGCAAATAAAGTCCGCGGGGGCCCTCTCCAGCCGATGACTTGCCGCCATCTGGCAAAACACGGTTGAATTCCTATCAGTAGTTCGGCCCTTGTTTTGATTAGGCTCCACTTTCTACGTGAACGCCTGAACTGCAATCCATTCCTGTGAACCTGAATCTTCCCCGCCAGAGAACCCTCTAATCGCTCGGTAACAAGAGATAACTTAACTAATAATGGCTCCGGGTACATCTCCGGTAATGTAACTTTGACCTTATCCTTAACCCGGTTAGAAGCTAATGATTCCTCTACCGGCAACGGCCAGGCATATGTGCCAAAAAACGCGTCGAACAGCCTTGCTATCGACTTTATCCATTTAAACTGAAATCCCCTTCTACCCTGTTCACTCCCTCCTCGCTTTAACCAAAATACATTCATAGGCGTTTCCCCCATCCCAGGGGTGCTGCAGACCTATGTGTAGTTAATTAGCTACTTGGTAATTATTTCCTGCCGAGAATCTTAGCTATTTTTGTCTTATATTCCCGATATAGTTTTGAACCAGGTCAATGGTAAACTAAATCAATTTTAGTTCTCCTTCAAAAACCTCTGCCGCCGGCCCGGTCATGTAAAGATGATTGTCCTCGCCCCACTCGATGTGCAAGTCCCCGCCTGGCAATCTCACCTTGACTTTACGCTCGGTCTTACCATTCAACACACAGGCTACCGCAGTAGCACAAGCCCCTGTCCCACAGGCCAGGGTAGGACCCGCTCCCCTTTCCCAGACCCGCATGATCACTTCTTCACGGTCCACCACCTGTACAAACTCAACATTGGTGTTTCTCGGAAAGAAATCATGCGTTTCCAGTTTCGGGCCGATCTCCTGCAGGGGCACATCATTAACGTTATCTACAAAGGTAATACAGTGAGGGTTGCCCATGGATACGGCGGTAATTAAGTATTCCCGATCACCCGCAATTAGCGGCTGGCTTAAGATCATCTCTCCGCTTCCAGTAGTAGGGACCAGCTCCGGTTTCAAAATAGGCTCTCCCATATCAACAGTAACAGACTCCACTACCCCATCCCTAATCTTCAGGCTCAAAGTAAGAATCCCGCTCAGGGTCTCCACTTTCATCGGATTTTCCGTAACAAGTCCGCGTTCAAACAGGTATTTGGCAAAACATCGGATCGCATTTCCACACATTTCGGGCTCAGACCCGTCTGAGTTCATAATCTGCATGCGGGCGTGCGCAACACTGGAAGGGAGCATAAGTACCAGTCCGTCCCCGCCAATACCAAAATATCGGTTACACAGGGTTACTGCCAAACCAGGAAAATCCAGGTCAGGCTTCCCTGAACTAAAATAATCAAGAAATACGAAATCATTGCCCAAACCATGCATCTTGGTAAATTTCATTATCTGCTCTCCTTACTCTAAGGGCGGTTGGCCTTGATTCTTTCCACTGCTCTTTCCGTGTTTTCGCGGGTACCGAAGGCGGTTAGACGGAAATACCCTTCACCATTTGCCCCAAACCCGGCCCCAGGGGTACCAACGATGTTCACTTCCTTAATCAGTTTGTCAAAGAAATCCCATGACCCCATATTTCCCGGAGTCTTGAGCCAGATGTAGGGGGCGTTGACCCCTCCAAATATCTTGTAGCCGGACTGTTCCAGACCCTGTCGGATAATCCGGGCATTTTCCATGTAATAATTAATGGTCTCCTTCACCTGCTGCCTGCCCGCTTCAGAGTATATCGCCGCGGCAGCAGCTTGTACAGGATAAGAAACTCCATTAAACTTGGTGGCTTGTCTTCTCAGCCAAAGGCGGTTTAAGCTGTGAGCGTCCCCTTTAGAATCGTATGCCATTACTTCTTTAGGCACTATCGTGTAGGCGCAGCGGGTTCCGGTGAAACCGGCAGTCTTGGAGAAGCTGCGGAACTCAACCGCCACCTCACGTGCACCCTCGATCTCATAGATACTGTGGGGTACCCCGTCTTCCTGGATGAAAGCCTCATAGGCTGAGTCGAAGAGCAAAATTGAGTGATTTTCCTGGGCATACTCAACCCATTTTTTCAATTCCTGTCTGGAAATAGTCATCCCGGTTGGGTTATTGGGGAAGCACAGATAAACCAAATCCACCCTGGACTGAGGGAGGGAAGGCTTCATACCGTTTTCCTCTGTGCAGGGCAGGTATACGATTTTTTCAAATTGGCCTTTATCATTTACTACGCCAGTACGTCCTGCCATCACGTTACTGTCTACATATACAGGGTATACCGGGTCGCTTACCGCAAGTATATTATCAATGCCGAAAAGTTCCTGAAAGTTGGCAGTATCGCACTTCGCTCCATCGCTGACAAAAACCTCATCGACCGCAAGTTCCACTCCACGCGGCCTAAAATCGTTTTCGATAATCTTCTCGATCAGAAATTCGTATCCTTGGTCCGGACCGTATCCTCGAAAGGTTTCCTGCATGCCCATTTCCTGTACTGCTTTAGTCATCTCTTCAACGACAGCGGGAACTAGAGGTTGGGTAACATCTCCGATTCCCAATCTGATAATATCAGCGTTTGGATTCTCTTGTTTGAACTGGTTTACCCTCCTGGCAATCTCCGAAAAAAGATAACTCCCAGGCAGTTTAAGATAATTCTCATTAACGAGCGCCATGTTGATCCCCCTTGGCTAAAAGATTACTCTATGAAAGATTATATTGATTTAGAGAAAATATTTCAACTTTTACCAGACGAAACCGAAAGTTAAAAGGACAAACCCGGAGTATTTCCGGAGGTTGTCCTTAGGTTAGCTATACTTTAAGGTAAGCGACCTTTTTCCGTGCACTTCTGCAGACACTGCGGTACAACCCTATAAGGACGGAGGGACCTCCAGCCACCCCAAGAATGATGGCCCAGTTTACCCCGGCGAGGGGTACTGTTTTAAATACCGGCTGCAGAAAGGGTAGATATACGGCTGCCAGCTGCATTGTGGTGGATATGGCGATAGCCGCGACTAGATAAGGATTGGAGAACAGGCCAACCTCGAAAATCCCTCTGGTCTCGCTCTTGCAATCCAGCACATGAAACAGCTGGGAAAAAACTAAAGTGCAGAACGCCATGGTGCGGGCAAGTTCTATAGTCCCTCCAGGCATGAGCATTCCAATGATAAATACACTTAAGCTGCCCAACCCCAGAAGAGTCCCCCTGATCAAGATTTTACTGGCCAACCCGCGTGAAAAAACACTCTCTTTCGGGTGTCTCGGTTTGCGCTGCATGATATCCGGCTCTGCATTATCCACTCCCAGAGCCATTGCAGGCAATCCATCCGTGACCAGATTTACCCAAAGAATCTGAATTGGCAGCAGGGGCAGAGGCAGAGCGAGCAGACTCGCTATAAACATGGTCAGTACTTCACCCAGATTACAGGAGAGCAGATAACGAATAAATTTGCGAATGTTATCATAGATAGCCCTCCCCTCTTCCACTGCGGCAACGATACTCGCGAAGTTGTCATCTGCCAGGACCATGGCGGACGCCTCTTTCGTCACATCCGTGCCGGTTTTCCCCATGGACACTCCTATATCCGCTTCCTTCACGGCTGGAGCGTCATTTACTCCATCCCCAGTCATGGCTACCACATGTCCCCGTTGCTTGAGGGCTTGGACGATTCTTAACTTGTGTTTGGGTGAAACCCTGGCATATACGGCCAGGTGATTAACCCTTTGTGCCAGCTCCTCATCCGGTAACTCGTCCAATTCCTCTCCGCTGATCACCTGATCCCGGCTGTCCACAATGCCAAGTTCCTGAGCAACGGCCTGGGCTGTGAGCCTGTGGTCCCCGGTAATCATCACTGGTTTGATGCCTGCCCGCCTGCACACCTCGATCGCCTTGCGCGCACTCGGGCGCGGGGGGTCAATCATTCCAGCAAGCCCAAGGAAGGTTAGGCCCTGTTCCACTTCATCCGCTTCCTTCTCCCAGCTGACGTCCTTGTAAGCCAGGGCAATAACCCGTAGGGCCTCTCCTGCCATACGGTCATTCGCAGCCAGGATCTCCTGCTTCATTTTCTCGTTAGCAGCTTGTTCTCGTCCATCCCTGAGCACCCGGTTACACAGCCTTAATACAACGTCCGGCGCTCCCTTTACATATGCCACCTTTTTCCCGGAGCTATTTTCGTAGATTACGCTCATACGTTTCCGGTCCGAATCGAAGGGTAGTTCCACTATTCTTCTTTCCCGCCGTTCGAGAACCTCCCGCCATAACCCCGCCTTAGCCGCGGCTACCAGAAGTGCTCCTTCGGTAGGATCCCCCTCAATCTCCCAGGTTGCTTCGGCTTTATTGCTGCGAAATAGCCCAGCAACGCTCACCCCTTTTTTCTTGAGGAGTGAATTATTACATAAAGCTGCCGCCTTTAATAACTGGTTTGCTGGATGAACAGAGGGGGCCTGTTGAGATGGTTTGTGATCACGGCCATTGAGAAATTCCCCTTTGGGGTCGTAACCTTGGCCCGATACCTCCACATATTGCCCATCACTATAAATCTTCCTGACCATCATCTGATTCTGGGTGAGGGTACCGGTCTTGTCCGAACAGATCACGGTGGCACAACCCAGGGTTTCCACGGCGGGCAGTTTACGGATGATTGCGTTGCGGCGGATCATTTTTTGCACTCCGATCGCCAAGGCAATCGTAACAATAGCGGGCAGACCCTCCGGAATAGCTGCCACCGCCAGGCTTATTCCGGCAAGCAGCATCTCATAGGCGGACTCTCCCCGCCATACTCCGGTAGCCACTACCGCTGCGCAGATTACCAGACAGAGAACCACCAGATAGCGCCCCAGCTGTTCAAGCCTGCGCTGCAAGGGGGTTTCCTCCTCCTCAACCTGCTGGATCATACCGGCAATCTGGCCCATCTCCGTGTCCATGGCAGTTGAAACTATTACACCATGTCCTCTGCCCCGGGTGATCACGGTCCCCATATAGGCCATGTTCTTACGATCCCCCAGGCTCAGATTTTCCTTAGGCAGCACCGCTGCGGTTTTCCTCACTGGCACGGACTCCCCGGTTAACGTTGCCTCGTCAATCTCAAGGTTGATGCTCTCAATTAGTCTTAGATCAGCAGGGATCTTGTCCCCCGTATCCAGCACCACCACATCACCAGGAACCAGCTCCAGTGCGGGAATCCGTTGTTCCCGTCCCTCTCTGATAACTCTCGCCTCAGGGGCCGTAAGCTTCTTCAGAGCATCCATGGATTTCTCTGCGCGGTATTCCTGGATAAAACCCAGGGTAGCGTTGAGAATAACTATAGCCATAATCGTTATGGCATCCGCTAGTTCGCCCATCAGTCCGGAAATCACTGTGGCCGCGATCAGTACAAGGATCATAAAGTCCTTAAACTGAGCGACTAGCATAGCAATCGGGGATGCCTTCTTATTCTCGGCCAGGACATTGTGCCCATATTGGGCTAGGCGCTTGGAAACCTCGTTAAGATTCAAACCCTTTTTTATATCCACACCCAATTCCCCGGCTACTTGCTGCCAGGCCCTGGTATGCCAGTTCCGACTCATAAATAAACCCCCTTGTCCCATTCTTCTTTTTGTACATGCCTATGCGGACAAGGGGTAAAAAATTACCGAGATTGCGGTTGGGCGGCGGGCAATGCTATACTGCAAAAAGAAGAAAGAAAGAAAAGGATGCGAAAGCTATGGCCCTGGACGGACTTACCCTTAGCTTGCTTTGCCAAGAACTAAATACTTTGCTGGCAGGAGCCAGAATAGATAAGATCCACCAACCCGAGAAAGAGGAAGTCGTATTTCAGCTCCGCAGCCAAGGCCAGAACCACAGGCTTGTTCTCTCTGCCCACCCCGAAAATGCCAGACTCCACCTTACAAAGGAACCGAAGACAAATCCGCTCTCCCCTCCCATGTTCTGTATGGTTCTGCGCAAGTACCTGGAGGGCGGTAAAATCCTCGGATTCTCCCAGTCAGGGCTGGAGCGGGTGGTAAAACTTAGGATACTTGGCTCAGACGAGTTGGGAAGACAGCAAGAATCACACCTCCTGCTGGAGGTTATGGGCAAGCACAGCAATCTGATTCTGATCGACCCCGCCGGAAACAACATTCTGGATGGAATTAAGCGTTATACACACGCGGTAAGCCGCCACCGCGAGGTTTTGCCAGGTCGGACTTACCTGCTTCCACCTTCACAAGGTAAAACTAACCCGTTGGAGCTATCCGAGGATGAATTTCGCCAAACCCTTCTAGCCCAGCGCCTCGAGAACCGCATTAGTCAAACCCTGCTGAAAATATTAGACGGATTCAGCCCCGAATTATGCAGGGAGTTGGTGTTTAGAGCGGGGTTGGACGAGGGGACTCCGTTAGAAAACTGCGGGGACTATGAACTGCAGCGCCTCTGGAAATCGCTTGGGGAAATTCTCGCACCCCTTAAGGGACAGCCCTATCAGCCCACCTTGGTTAGTGAGAGGACCACCCCTGGTCAGGCTGTCGCCTTTTCTTACCTTGAGCTAAGCCAATATCAAGGACTTGAACAAAAGCCCTTTGAATCCCTCAATCTATTGCTCGACTCTTATTATTCGACCCGTCGTGCCCAGAGCAAATTGCGCAGCCAACGCCAGGACCAGCTGCGCATAATTCAAGCGGAACTGGAACGTCTCCACAAAAAGCTTGCTTTGCAGGAGGAGGCCATTCAATCCGGTAAGGCTGCCGAAAAGTACAAATACTGGGGTGAACTGCTCACCGCAAATCTATATCAAATACAGCAGGGCCAAAGTGAAGTCGGGGTGATCGATTACTACGACCCGGCCTGTCCCACCGTCTCAATCCCGCTCGAGCCCTACCTGACCCCTAACGAGAACGCCCAGGCCTACTTTCGTCTTTATAACAAAGGCAAAGCCGGTATAGCCGCTACGGAGCCGCTTCGGCGGCAAACCCTGGAGGAGCTTGCTTATCTCGCTTCAGTCAAAACCTCGCTGGAAAACACAACAACCACCTCTGAGCTGGCTGAAATTCGGCTGGAGTTGGTTGAGCAGGGATATTTAAAGGACAAAAGCAAACCGGGCAAAAAAGACAAACCTGCAAAACCCCAACCAATGCGCTTTATTTCCTCCAGCGGCAGCACAATCCTGGTAGGGAAAAACAACAAGCAAAACGACTATCTCACTTTAAAGTTGGCCAAACCCCGGGACATGTGGCTGCACGTTAAAGATATTCCCGGGTCCCACGTACTGGTTCCCTTGGAGAAAGAGGACTTCCCCGATGATACCACCCTGGAAGAAGCCGCAGCTTTGGCAGCTTTCTTTAGCCAGGCGCGTGGTTCGAGTACCGTACCCGTAGACTATACCCATGTGCGCAACGTCAAAAAGCCCGGTGGCGCCAAGCCGGGCATGGTAATCTATGAAAACCAATATACTCTTTACATCGACCCTGATCCTAAGCTGGCCGAACGGCTGAAGCCTCCTGACCAAGGCTGATAAAAAATGACCAGGATTCTTGTCCTCGACAATCTAACCCTGATCAAAAGGAATAATTCCAAACAAAAGACCGCACTCAGCGGTCTTTTGACTATCTTTTGATATATACATCTGCGGGCTGAGTCTGAACCGCATCTTTCTCAACTTGCTCGGCTACCTGTTCCACATGGCTCTCAGCTACAACCCTGACGTTAGTTTTAGACTCAACCGTGTAGCCAAGCTCCTCCAGAAAAGCCCGAACCCTGAACATCAGAAAATCGCGATCTCTTGCGACTTTCAGTTCCGTTCCCTGAATCCCAAAATCCTTGGCAAAGACTCGAAACTTCTCATCAGCAACTCTAAACGTAACGAAAGGCTCGTCGCTAACCGAAGCAGAAGTACGCGGTACGACAGCAACCACCGGCTCGTTCTTAATTATACTCTTTTCCTCACTAACCGAGTTAATCTTCGGCTGATAATTAGCCAAAAGTGCCTGCAATCGCTGTAAGCCCTCTGCTTGATCATGAGCTTCCATAACGACAGTCAAATCTATTTTGAACTGTGCCAAAATCCGACACCCCCCAGAAAAGAGAAACTTCTACACTTGACATTATAGCAGTCAAGCTGTAAAAACACAACATCTCTCTCAGCCAACCCCACGGCTGATTCAGCAATACTTGATCTGAAAATTATTCAGGATGAAGGGGAAAATATCAATAATTCTGGGATGAACAATGTCAGTTTGTGTGCCCGCAATAATCAAGGGTACACTGGAGTCTTCACGTTCCAGGGAACCGTGACTCCCCCCACCTGGATGTATCGGTGATCCCTCTGATTTATACTCGTAGCCAGGTGCCGCAGACAACATGATCCTGGTCCCCCGCCGAGTATCCAAAGCAGTTTGCAGGCGTTTGAAGGCGTCAGGATAATCGCAAAATACCAGTCTGTCCTCCCCTTCAACGCGGGCATCCAAAACACTGGGATCTCCCTCAAAGCCCCAGGTATTGCCGTAGATATCCCGGTAGGGACCGACTCGCCAAAAGGTTAGGCTTTTGCCGCTCCCCCCCTGAAGCACTCGATAACTATTGCGGTTCTCGCGCCAGGCTATTTGGGTGTGCCTTCTGTCATGCTTTAGGATCTCAACCACCCCGTCAAGTACCTGCCGCCTGTTTTTAAGGATGTAGATGATGGCCATTCGCTCATTGGGACAAAGTGCAAGTTCTGTCCGTTTGTCACTTCTGTTGCGCAGGGCCAGTCGTCTAAAGCGTCCCAAAATTTTGTCCAGGTTAATAATATGTTCGGAACCCAGGCCTATGGTGCTTTGAGAGTGGTCTCCAGTGACCACAACTACATTTTCCTCCAGTGCCCTCTCCCAAGAGCCAAAAGACTCGAGCACACCTCTAATCTGACGATCCGCCCTGGCGATGGCGGGAATACTATTCAAAGGTCCATGCACATGGGAATACTTATCGTTATCAGGCAGGTAAATCAAAAGGAAGTCAGGTTGTTTGCCGTCTCTGATAATGTTGGCAGCAATTTTGCCTGAGAAGATATCGTTAAATCCGAAACGATTAAAAGGACCTATCGGAAGCCGGCGAAAGGGCTTTGTAAAGCTAGGCTGGATCAATTCTCCCAGAGTCAGGATATCCGGACCTCCGAGTTCTTCCCCTTGCGAAATCCTGAATTTAGAAGCCATGCGCAGCAGAAAAGGAAGTCGGGCTTTGTAGCCCTTGCGGGCACGATGAATGAAAAAATTGACGCTTCCGGTTATCAGCCCATGCTCCCCCAGCTTCTCATAAACCGTAGGGGTTTTTTTGCTCAAATGCTCACCGTTAAGATTCATTAACAAATTCCTGAGAATTTGCTCTGGTCCCATCTTTAGAATTGCTCGTATGGTGGCACCGTAATTCACAAACCATTTGGTTTGCGGATCATACCAGATAAATCCCGGCACCTGGTGTTGATCAGGCCACATGCCCGTTACAATAGAACTGGTAGCCACCGGGGTCATGGAGGGAAAAGATGAAATGCAATCGTGGTGGTAATACCCATTTTTAGCTAAAAAACCCAAGGCGGGTGCAGCGCCTTGGGCAATACTTTCTTGCAGGGCAGCAGGATGAAGAGAATCAATGATGAATAATAATACCTTTTTCCCCACACCTCTCCCCTTTCCGCTCCTGCCCTCCGCTTAATAACCCTGTGCAAGTTGAGCAGTTATAGCTTTTACTACAGCTTAATGTTTTAGTACAGTATTTTACTATATAAGGATAGCACAGCTCGCTCATTTAGGAAACACTCTGTAATTCCAGTCGCCCGGAACTACTAATTGAATATTAATCTTCTTACCCGTCTTCGCGGTTTCATTTCCACTCTTGCGGCCTCGGCCCCTACTTTTTCTACCTTAGAAAGCTTATCTAATCCTTTTGTACCAACGAACATTAAGGCTATTTCACTTACTGCTCTACCGGTTTTTATTTTGGTTC
>Ga0255338_1004540_pt1 | contig 14175 bp, 13 predicted proteins | sample MeOH1_35cm_T4_19_FD_203715 | JGI IMG/M metagenome (GOLD analysis project Ga0255338, IMG submission 203715) | Sandy soil microbial communities from University of British Columbia, Vancouver, Canada - MeOH1_35cm_T4_195 | ecosystem: Engineered > Artificial ecosystem > Sand microcosm > Unclassified ...
AAGTCATGGGGGGTGGCAGGGTCGCGCTCCCAAAGAGGCGCGGCCCTGCCACCCCCCATGAGCCCAGGCTGCGCTGGGGCCGGGAATCGCTTTTAATCACTGAAATCACTGAAATCACTGAAATCAGCGGCGAAACATCTTGTCGCTGGAAGAACACCACCCTTTGGACTAAGGGCACCCCCTCCCATGGGTGGAGGGCATTCATTCCGGCGCAGGGGTAGAATGGCCGGGTCCCTCCGGGGGAGTCCGCCGGGGGGCCATGCCGGGAGGTTCCATGCTCGTCCCGATCCTGCTCTCCGCCGCTCTCCTCGCCATGCCCCAGGGGCGTGGCCACGACCAGGGCGGTCCTCCGGGGCTCGCCAAGAAGGGCGGAGTCCCCCCCGGCCTGGCCAAAAAGGGCGGTCTGCCCCCGGGCCTGGCCAAGAAGTTCGGCCCCCGGATCCCCGAGCGGCCCTACATCGCTGTGGATCCGCGCTACACAGACCGTGCCTATTTCCTGATCGATGGCCGCTGGGAGCTCCGCCGGGGCTTCAACGTGGGCCTCCAGGCCGAGGTCCGCGACACCCTGCGCCTGGCCCCCGTCCCGCCGCCAGTGCCCCTGCCCAGGATTGGCGTGGATCTCCATGTCGTGCTCTTCAACTGAACAAGGAGACTTTATGTTCCGCCGTTTGCTGAGTGCCGGCCTCGTGGCCGCCTTCACCCTGTCGGCTTTGCCCGCCACCGCCCGCCCCGACGACGAACGCCGAGGCCACCAGGGGGAGCGGGACGAGCGCCGGGATGACCGTCGAGATGACCGTCGAGACGACCGCAGGGATGACCGCCGCGAGGATGGGAAATACTGGAAGGAACGCGACAAGGCCGAACGCAAGTACTGGAAGGAAAGGGGCAAGGAGGCGCGCAAGCACGAGCGCCACCGCTACGAGTACGAGACCCCTGACCGGGGCCGCCACTACCGCGCTCCCGCCTGGATGGACGGCTACTGGCGGCCGGGCGATGATCGCCGCTACGTGGCCCTGGTGCCCGGTGATCCTTCCCGCATGTATGTCTTCCTGGAGGGCCGCTGGGTGCTGCGCCAGGTCCGCGATCCCCGGGCCCGCCTGGACCTGGAGGGGGCCTTCCGGCTGCCCATGGCTCCGCCCCCGGTGGCCCCGCCCCGGCTGGGCGTGGACCTCCACGTGGTGTTGTTCAACTGAGCTTCCAGTGATTGGGTAAAAATCGAGGGTGGACCCGGGGTAATCCTGGGTCCATCCTTATGCGTTGGCCGGGACTCCCGACGGAGCCTGGACCGGAGGATGCATGCTGCGCCACTTCCTGCTCGGTAAGATCCATCGCGCCACCGTGACGAGGGCCGATCTGGACTACGTGGGATCGATCACGCTCGATCCGTTGCTCATCGAGGCCGCTGGCTTCATGGAGAACGAGAAGATCGACATCTACGACGTGACCAACGGGTCGCGCCTGTCCACCTATGTGATCCCGGGGATCCCGGGCTCGGGTGAGGTGGGCATCAACGGCGCCGCCGCCCACCTGGTCCAGAAGGGTGATCTGGTGATCATCGCCGCCTACGGCTGGATGACCGCCGAGGAGGCCGAGACCGTGGCCCCCAAGGTGGTCTTCGTGGACGAGCGCAACCGCATCACCGAGCGCCGCCGCCAGGAGCGCACGCCCCTCTGCGTGAGCGCGTTCCCGGACTGAAAAGGCGGGACAGGATTAACAGGATGGAAGGCAGGATTCACAGGATTCCTGCCTGAGTTTCTGTCGAAGGAAAAGCGTTTTTGCCACTGATTACGGTGATTACAGTGATTGGGCCTCGGATGCTTCCCGCATGGGCCGGCCGAAGGCCGCTTCCGGCTTCGCCGGAAGTCATGGGGGGTGCCAGGGCCACGCTCCCAAAAAGGCGCGGCCCTGGCACCCCCCATGGAGCCCCATGCTGCGCTGGGACAGGAATCATCTTTTCATCACTGAAATCACTGAAATCGGTGGCAAATATGTTTTTTAAATCCTGTTAATCCATCTTTTAATCCTGTAAATCCTGTCCCCGCTTTTTTCCCGTAAAGAATAAACACGAACCGCGGAACCTTCGACCGTTGGCGCGGCATCCAAGGGTCATGGTAGAAATGACCTACCCTTCGGCCTGGGACGGCCCTGGGGCCCGCAGTCGGGGCACGGCGACCCCCTGCAAAGTTCTGAAAGGTTGGTTCCATGGAAGTCCGCAAGTCCCTGGTGGTCAATTCGACCCCCCTGGAGACGCGCATCGCCCTGCTTGAGAACGGCCAGCTCTGCGAGCTGTTCCTCGAGCGGACGATGAACAAGAGCCAGGTGGGGGATGTGTACAAGGGTCGGGTGGCGAAGCTGCTCCCCGGCATGCAGAGCGCCTTCGTGGGCATCGGGGGGGCCAAGGACGGCTTCCTCTACCTGGACGACCCCGTGGCCCAGCGCCTGGGGGCCGACCTGTCCGCCGAGGAAGAAGGGGAGGAGGTCGCCGAGGATCTGCCACCCCCGCCGCCGCCGCTGCCCCCCCTCAAGGAGGGCGAGGAGACGCTCGTCCAGGTGGTGAAGGATCCCATCGGCTCCAAGGGGCCGCGGCTCTCGCGGCACCTGAGCTTCCCGGGCCGCTTCCTGGTGTTCATGCCGGGCATCGACCACATCGGCATCTCCCGCAAGATCACGGATCCCGAGGAACGGGAGCGCCTGCGCGAGCTGATCCGCAGCCACGCCCAGCCCGGCGAGGGCTTCATCGTCCGCACCGCCGCCATCGGCGAGAAGGACGAGGATCTGGTGGGCGACGTGGCCTTCCTCCGCCAGGCGTGGCAGGAGATCCAGGCCAAGGCCGAGACCGTGCCCGCCCCGGGCCTGGTCTGGCACGACCTGCGCCTGCTCCAGAAGGTGCTGCGCGACATCTTCCGCGAGGAGGTCTCCAGCTTCTGGGTGGATGATCCCGAGGCTCACCGCGAGGTGCTGGCCTTCGTGGAGAAACTGCATCCCGAGTGGGCCAACCGCGTGAAGCACTTCACCTCGGACCTGCCGATCTTCGAGGCCTTCGGCATCGAGGGCGAGATCGAATCCGCCCGCCAGCCCAAGGTCTTCCTCAAGCACGGCGGCTCCATCGTGCTGAACCAGACCGAAGCCCTGGTCAGCGTGGACGTGAACACCGGCAAGTTCGTGGGCAAGAAGGATCTGGAGGAGACGGTCTACCTCACCAACCTGGAGGCCATCCCCGAGATCGTGCGCCAGCTGCGCCTGCGCAACCTGGGCGGCATCGTGGTCATCGACTTCATCGACATGGTGGACTCGGCCCACCGCGACGAGGTGCTGGCCCGGCTCCAGGAAGAGCTCAAGCGGGACCGCAACCACGCCCGGGCCGGCGGCATCTCCGAGTTCGGCCTGGTGGAACTCACGCGCAAGCGCACGGGCCCCTCGCTCGAACGCCAGCTCACCCAGCCCTGCCCCGCCTGCAACGGCGCCGGCCGGACACAAAGCCCGGAAACCTCCCTGCTCAAGGCCTACCGCGAGCTGGTGCGCCTGGGCGAGCGCCTGCGCGGCGCCGACGTGCGCCTGACCCTGCATCCCGACCTGGCTGGCGCCCTGCACCAGGAGGCCCGGGAAGGCCTCATGCAACTCGCCCGCCTCCTCGGCGCCCGCGTCCAGTGGATCGAGCGCCAGGACACGCCGCGGCACGCCGTGGTGATGGATGTGCAGCTCTCCGGCCAGAACAGCGCCACCGCCTGACCCGCCCCACAGACGGCCCGGCGGACCGAAACGAACGTTCGCCTGGAACGGGGTTCACCCGAGGCAGGTCGGGCAGCGCATCCCCAGTTGGAGGTTCTCGATGAGTTCGGGGACCCGGGCCAGGCTGCGCACTTCGTAGAGGGGGGCGTCGGGGTCGTGGTCGGGCCTGGGCTTGGCGGCGCGGTTCACCCAGATGGCGGTCCAGCCGGCGGCGAGGGCCCCTTCCACATCGTCGGTCCAGCTGTCGCCCACCATGGCGAGGTTGCCTGGAAAGAGACCCAGCCGCCGCTGCACGGCCTCGTAGGCCGCGGCCTCGGGCTTGAGGGCGCCCAGGTCGGCGCTCCGGTGCTGGAGGCGGATGCGCTCGGAGATGCCCAGGCGGTCCAGCAGCTCCAGACCGAAGCTCTGGGTGTTGGAGAGCAGCGCCACCCGCGCCAGGTCACGCACCGCGGCCACGGCCTCCGGTGCGCTGGGAAAGCATTCCGCCTGGTCCCCCGCCTCCCGGAAAGCCTGGGCCATGGCCGCCAGCTGTTCCGGATCAAGCCCCGCCGGCTCGCGCCAAGCCTCCAGGAAGGCCTCCACTGAAGCGTAGGGGCGGGTCATGCCGTCCCGCATGAGCGCCGCGTGCAGGTGCTCCTGCTCCGGCCGCAGCAGGCCCTTCAGCCGCTGGAACGGACTGCCCGCCGGGCTGAAGACCAGCGTGTTCCAGAGATCGAAGACGACGGCGCGGATCATGCAATCCCGTGGGTCATCGGCCGGAGGCCTTCGAGGTGCGGAAGGGTACGCCGAACTCGATGCCCAGCACCTCGAAGCGGGCCTCGCCGTTCAGGCTCCAGGTGGCGGGCTCGCGGCGGGTGGCGGCGGCCGTGAGGGGCCCCCAGGCGCTCTTCAGATCCGCATAGCTCAGCACCACTTCGGTGTGCAGGGTGCTCCGGCCCTTCGGGGCCAGGTCCATGCCCTCCGGGAAGCCGATGGCCCCCAGGGCGTGGTCCCCGCCTTGCGCGGCCAGGCGCAGATCCCCGCGCACGCGCCGGGTGCGGAGGCGCTGGTCCGTGGGGTTGTCCACACCCACATCCAACCGCAGGCGTAGCCGCGACTGCTCCAGCGGGAAAGCCAACTCCAGCTGGGGTTCCACGCGGTCCAGCGAGAACCGCAACTGGCGAGCCGCCTCCTGGTACTGCAAGGCGGGATTGATGGCGTCGCAGCCGGCCAGGAAAAGAATTGCCGCGGAGGCACTGATGGCGCGGAGAAGCTTCGGTGCACTCAGATGGCCGCACAAAAATCCTGGTGCCAAATTCTTGAGTCGCATCATTCCTCCAGGTGCCCACCACGCCAACCTTGAATTTATCTCACCCTGATAGCCAAGAGGCCGCCAAGTAAGGAGGGGAATCACCAAAGGAAAGGCGCAGCCTCAGCTGCGCCTGAAGGTCGGACAATTTAACATTGCGCATAGCCCTTCAATCCCCGTCAGAGCTCTGTGGGGACTAGGTTTTGGGCCAAAAGGGGGTGGTTGATCCGATCTCGGAATGGATCAACCACCCCCTTTTGGTTTGCGCGATCGATCGGATTGAGCGAAAGGAAAGCGGCACCCCTGGAGGTGCCGCCTCTGTTTGCGCATGCCCAATGTGCGCACCTTAGACCTCAGACCGTGAAGCTCGTTCGGACCGGAAGGGGGTATCCAGGTGGTGCCCAGGCCACAGGTCCATCGCCAGGCCAGAGATTGGCCATTTGGACCTCGCTCCTCAGGATGCGAATGAGGTCCTGATAGGTGAATCGGCGCTCCCACCTCTGTCCATTTCGCTTCAGGAATTCGATTCGCCTCAGCTGGCGCTGGCGGATGGGAACCGCCGCCGGGGTCCAACATGGCCCGTAACGCCTAAGGACTGCCAGAGCCCAGAGACTGTACATTGCCACCATTGCTGAAGGGAGGCGATCTTCCGACTTCGGGTTGTGAACTTGCGGGTGACCAATTCCCAGGCCAGTTTTCACGTCACGATGAACCTGCTCCAATTGCCATCGATCGAGTGCCTTCTGCACCAGCCAAGCGGGATCACTTGTGAGGTCGGTGGTCAGGAGGTAGCCCGATTTCCTCATTTGGAATTTCACAGGCTTCATTCCGGCCCGCTTGCGGCGCCTCTTGGTCTTTGGCTTGTACTGCGTCCCCTTTACCACGATGAGCCGCATGGGCCGCTTCTTGGTGCCGGCCTTCCAATAAACCTCTGGAAGAACCTTGATCTGCAAATCACGGATATCTCCGGCCCACCAGACCTTGATCGACTTCCAGTGGTGACTGCGGTCCTTCTCTAGCTCTTCAGGCGTGGGCAGAGGGTCGCCATAGAATTGGTTACGACTACGGATCACGGCCTTCAGGAAGAGCCTGGCATTCCCGCGGATGCGGCCAATGATGTCCACGCCGGGGATCGCCTTCGCGACTACCGGGCCGTTCATAAAGCTGCCGTCGACTACGATAAGGAGCCGACGCGTCTTTTGGCCGAGCCTATTGAGTCGATCCCTAAGTGCCTGGATTCCCTCGGACGCGAATCTAGTCAAGCGTGTGGATTTTTTCGCGGCCTGGTACTCCGCCAACTCGGATTCACTGAGATTCCTCCTCCGAGGCTTCTTCGCGGCGGGCCTCGGAAGGAAACTTACAGGAATGGAATACGGCCGCAGGGCGGCGTAGCCAAACGTGAGAAGCGCTGAAAAATGAAGGAATCGAACACCCCACATGATCCTCTGCTTCATCCATTTGGGGGCTAGCGGGTTATGGACGTTTCGCGCGTTGTGAAGACCCTTCCCGGTTTTCGGCGTGGCGGAGTCGTCGATTCCAACCACAAAAGGTTCAGTTGGGTCCAGGAAACTCAGAACACGGAGGAGAACTGCATCGAACCAGTCCAGGACACTCCATTCAGACCGGCTGAACACCTTAAGGTCGGCCGTCTCATCGTCGTACTCATTGCGCCAGTATTTGCTTGCCATACATGTCTTCCGACCGGTGGCGAGCATGAGACCGAGGATGAACTTAGTCGCTCGAGAACCGGTTCGCGTCTGGGAAAAGGCGGACTTGAATGCCTTGAGGTCCTCCTTGAACTCTTGAAATAGGGTCGTCCGGTAGGCAGGGCCTTGCCCGCCCCCGGCCGGGGGTATACTTTGCATGGGATCTCCTATGGGTCCTCCCGCTTTCGCATTCAGAGGGCAGTAGCGGGAAGGGCCATATGAAGGTTTTAGGTGGCGGGTCTCAGGGCCCGCTTTCCTTTGCTTGACGAGGGGGTGGCAGCACGCCGCTCAAGCGGGCAATGCATGCTGCGGTTCTTTCTTGGAGGGGCACGAGCCCCCCATACGCAGTTCGACCAAGTCGCTCTGGGGCACAAGACCTCAGAATGACTTGGTCGATGGGGTAAGCCGCCACGAGGTAGCGGGTAGTTTCTAATCCTTAGGGGGGCCATGCTCTCGCCACTGTGGCGGAAATGCCAAAGGCCATAATTCCCACTCAGGCGTTGATACGATTTTTGATATTGCTTGACGTATGGACTTGCTTTCCCCGTTTTGGATGTTCCGTCGCAGGGTATTTGTGGTGGTCCCAAGTTCAGCAGCCAGCTTCCGGATGCTGTACCCACGGGCACTAAGCGCCAAATAGATGTCCTCCGGAGTCCATCCACGTTGAAGTTCTCCCATAGTGTCCCTTTCCGTCCTAATGGTAGGTCCATCTGGACTACCTGGTAGGTCGATAAGGATGACGCATGAACAGCTGCAAATTGCCCTCGCCGAAGAGGTGAAGTCAGTCTAGACCCGAGATGAACCCACTCTGGACTCACTTGGAAGTTTTTCCACAAAACACAACAACCCGTTTATATGTAATTTTTGCAAGTTTGAGCAGTTTATTGCGCAAAATGCGTATTTATGCGCAATCCACGCAAAATTGCTCCCAGGGTTCAGATCGCGCAATCAGACCGATGCCGGACTTCCGCTGCAAACGTAGATCTGGTGCGGAGGGAAGGCAATTACGCACACATGGAACCTTGGTTTGAGCAAGCCGGAGCTGTTTTTGCGCAGGCCTACCTCCAACAATGAGCATTTCGTCGGTGGCGGGACACGGTTGATGGGATGGGTAGGCGCGGCGATGCCCACCGTCGAAATGCGGTGTTGAACAAGCCCGGAGCGGCGAGGGCCGGGATGACCGTTATGGGGAAATCGGGCCTGACGGTGGGCCTGGATGGGCCTGAGGCGCGAGGTTGGATGGCCTGATCGCGCACGTGATCCCGCACTGAGCATGCAGGTTGCACGCGTGATCGGCGCGTGGGCATGGCTTCGCCCTCGTTATTGGCGCATTCACCCTGAAATAGATGTTTTAAAAGTAGCTTAGGTGATTTGCGCAGAGCGCGATCAGTTTGCTTAACGTGCCAGCATGGCCCTTGGACCCCGGGTGGATACCCAACTCAGGACCCGAAAATCACCTTGATTGGGTCCATGGCGGGGGAGGAATGTCGCGCCAAGCCATTCTTTGACGCCATCATTCAGGCATGAAGACCTAATATTTGGTCTGCATTAGAAGAGTGACGATGCGCTTCTCATCCCAGATCAAACCCATTAGCTATCTCAAGGCTCATGCCTCGGAGATTCTCAGGCAACTGGGGGAAAACCGGGAAATCATGGTCATCACGCAGAATGGTGAGGCCAAGGCCATTCTCCAAGATGTATCCACCTACGAGGAAACCCTGGAGACGCTGGCTCTTCTTAAGATCCTTGCCTTGGGCCAGAGGGAGATTGGCACGGGTCTTGTGGAGCCGGCTGGGTCGGCCTTCAAGCGGATCCGATCCCAACAATCACTGCGTAAATCGCTTCCCCGTACAAGGAAGCTGCCTTGACGTTCTCCCCAATGATTGGCACTGACACCTAGCTGACGCCACCCAGAACGGCTAATTGAAACCTTCGACCTGCCCAGTGAGGTACAGTCGGACCTCCCGGAATCCCTGTGTCCCTGCTTTCAGGAGGTCCAGAGCGGCCTTACCCCCAAATAGTGGGGCCTGGTTGGGTTTCTGGATCCACGCATCGGCTGACGCCTCATTCAACAGGGTGTGCAGTGCCCTGAATATGGCGAGCGTGTGGGAAATCCGCTCGAGTTGATCGACAGTGAGCGCACTCGCTTCTGGCATGTGATCAAGGCCAAGCAGCCTCAAACCCTGCTCTTCATGGAGGCCCCAGGTCCCCATGATCCGGAAGAAGGTCTGTAGGCCTATCCGCTTGGTGCGTTCATCCATCAGTGGAATCCCCGCACCCACTCTATTGCCCGAGACTTCCCGAGGGAACCGGATTCATGTAAGGCAGGCTGGCCCCCATGGCAGGCTTCCGAAACGGTGCCCAAATATGCTTTGTGGCCACCCGTGCAGCTGAGCGCGCGAATCGAGTCGGCTAAGCGGAGGGTCCCCACCTCGGGTTGAGAAGTTCATGGAGCGGAACCCCGACGGCTGCGGCCAACTTCTCCAAGTTCCGGATGGAGATGTTGGTGTCTCCCTTTTCGACCACGCTTATGTAGGTGCGGTGGAGTCCACTTTGGAACCCTAACTCCTCCTGGGAAATGCCAAGGGCACACCTCGCGAGGCGAAGGTTCTTCGCGAAGAGGAGCTGAGCAGCTCCGATCTTTGGACCACGTCTAGCCACGAAGCCAGAGTGGTTGTGATGTGATGAATGACTCTACAGTATATACATCACATTCGTGTGAGATCTCAAGCCAATGCAGGCCAGAAAGCTCATGGATGGCAATGGAGAGTGGGAATGGGTCGAGTTCGAACACGCATCTGTTACGGGGCGGCTGTCGCCGCCGTGGCGCTCCATCTCTGCTCCCCAGCCGTCGCCGGAGGTAAGGAAGAGGCCGTCAATCCCCGCATGCGGGCCCAGATCCGAGCCGACATCAAGGCACATGGGCAGACGTTCAACGGGCCGCAGGTTGTCCCTCCTGTGCTTCTGAAGGCCATCGAGGGGAGGCGGCTCGTGGGCCTCGGCGAAGGGACCCACGGGACCTCGGAAGTTCAGACCCTTCTCGGGAACGTCATTCTCGCCATGGCCAAGAAAGGCCGAGTCGTGGTCTTTCTGGAGGATCAGTTCGGGTCAGTTGCTCCAATCAACCAGTTCGTCCAGGGGATTGGAGATGACACGGATCTTCTCAAAGCGATGTCGGGGCTTTATGGCGTCCACAAGACCCTAGAGTTTGAGACCTTCTTCCGGGCAGTCCGCACGTTCAATAAGAGCAGCTCGGTTGGAGCCAAGATCGAGATTTATGGCGTGGACAATGTCATATGGCCAGGTCCCGCGGATCCGACCCCGCTCCTCAAATTGTTCTGCACGGCCAACGATCTGAAGCTAGATGCCGAACTCGCCATCTGCGCGGCCTACTTCCAAGATCCGGAATCCCAGACGCCGGCGACCAGGGCCGCCAGCGTCGGTGCAGCCGCCAAGATTCGCATGGTGGTCGATGGGGTTGCTCCCGTAGTCTCTGGGCAAATCGAAGCAACAGTCATGGCGAATGTCTTGGTCAGGAACCTCCAGCAAGACGAAGCAGCCAACGGAAGATTCGCGGCGACCCTCGTAAACAAACTGGGCGATGGTCCTTTCAATACGATCATCAACGGCCCACGCGACTCGGGGATGGCCGAGAACATCAAGATCCTAATGGACGGCAAGATCCCCACCACCGGCGTCGGGGTCTTCTGGGCTCATAACGCCCACATTGGTCGGATCAGCTACCTCGATGGCGACCCCATCGGGTTTCCGAGCACCTGGGGGAACACCGGCAGCATCCTAAACACATGGCTGGGCGAGGGGTACGCTCCGATTGCGACCATGACGGGGAAAGGAACCTTCCGGGCTCACGTCGTGGACAAGGACGGCACCGTGTCTCCATTCCAACCGGCCACGGCTCCTGCAATCCGCCCCGATTGCTTGAATGCCATCGCATCCTCAGTGTTTTCGAAGCCTGTGTTCTTCGCCACAAAGGCTGTGTCTCACTTAAATTCCACTCGGTCTGAGTTCGTGATTAGCGCCATCTATGAAACGCTCAACCCCGGCCATTGTTTCACCACCACGGTTCCCGCGATGGCATATGCGGGCATAATCTCCTTCCCTGTCAGCACTGCTGCTCACGAGATGAGCGGGCTTGGAAGTAAACCGACTCATCCGTGACGGCTCTAATTCCCCTTGGACGCAACTTGATGTCGTAGATTGCGATATCAAGTCGTAAAGCCTAACTACCATGGCCCCCCTCCTGGAATGCCCACCAGAAATCCTGGCGGGCTTCCTGGATTTCATCGCCGAAGAGGAACTGACGGACGGACGGATCACGGCCGGCCAGCACATCCTCGGCTTGCCGACACCAGTTCTCGGCCATGTGAATACCCCGACCCTGAAGGCCAAGCCTTCTTATGCGGCGGCCCGCGAACTCCTGGCTCAGTGGCGGGAACGGGCTGAACCCGCCCGGATTCAGATCCTCGTAGATGAGGCGGTGGCGACCAGTGCCATCGAGGGCATTACCCTCGATCCAAAGGATGCCATGAAGGCAATTCTACGGCGAATGGCCGTCCAAGAAGGTTGCTGTGAACCTCGATCAAAGAAAGCTTCACCTCAAGAACGACTGGAGCCCAGCGCAGGCCTTCGGCGCAAAGAGATGGACTGAGCACGCCAAGGGCGTCACCTTTAGATCTGTGCGACGGTCTGGAGGCGTGAACACCGCTGTCTTCAAGGCCCCGGTAGTCGAGTTGGGGCTTGCGATTAAGGCCGTGCTGCTCAAGTGGGATGGGCGAAAGCTGGAACAGCTCTAGCTCGCGAGAAGAGCAAATCCTAGAAGAACCCTTTACCACAACCATTGTAGATACTATCAATAATCAACATGCCAGATAGGGCTTCGCTCGCATCATAGCTCAGTAAGGTTTAAAGGAATAAACACATGGCAACCTCACTCCCCAAAAAGAAACTTTCGAAATCCAAACTCTCAATGTACCTACGCACCCAGTGCACCAGAGAGCTATACCTATCCTTGTTCAACACGGACGCCGCAGAAATGGCAAAGGCGGGGCTACCTGCCCCTCTGAAATCAAGACCAAACGTCCAGCTCGTGACTGCCGCGGGAACTGTTTTTGAAAATGCTCAGTTCCAAATGCTTGTCTCACGCTTGGCTGGACACGAGTGCCACGCGCCCAGCTTCAAGGAGGTTGATCTCCTAGCTAAGCTCCCTACTTTCACACCACCGATGTTGTGCATTCAGCCTGCGGTAGAGCCAGAGGATTTCAGAACGCAGCTTTTGAGTAATCTTGGTGTTTCCGCTGCAAATCAAGCTTTCGTACCAGTATTGTCCGGCATGCGCCCCGATATTGTTTTTGTGGACCAGCCTACGGTAGGTGACTGGGAAGTCCTGTGTGATGGAGGACGCAAGAAGATTCTGCCGGGTGAAAGCCGGTTGGCGCTGTCCGTTATTGATCTGAAAAACGTTGCCGAGGGCAATTCGAGCTACGCAGCAGAAGTTTGTTTGTACGCGGTTGTCTTATCCAACTGGCTCGATCACTACGGCCTGAGAGACAAATACTTCGTCTCCGAAAAAACATATCTCTGGACCACGCCGTTCCTCACTGAGTTTGAAAGTCTGCACAAGGCCGCACCCACAACGGCCAAGCCAATGCTCATTGCCGCCTTGATGAGGGATCTTGAGCGAGAGGCGGTGGACTTCCTGCAGTTCGTGCCCAGCGTAAAGAAATTCTTCGCCCAAGACGTTCCGGAGGTAGTTCAGCTCGGCGACACAAGAGGCTGGCAGGCTGTGGACATTCACGTTGGTAGCCGTTGCAATGCGTGCGACTGGCTCGGCAATCGCGATTGGCTTTCTCCAGCGGATCAGGTATTTTTCGACGCCAATCCCTGCCACTATTGCATCCCCTCGGCGAAGTCCTCCGGTCACCTTAGCCAAATTGCCAATCTCTCCCGAGGCGCTCGCAGGGTTCTCGAAGCAAGTGGTACCAATAACGTGACCGCGTTATTGGCCCTGGCTCCAACAGCACCCGTGCTTTCCCAGCACTCGTTCCTTAAGAAACACAGAAATGGCCTTGCTGGAAAAGCGGGCGCGCTTGTAACTAGCACCAACAGCCCCGGATTGACATCTAAAGTCACCTCCCTCGCGAAGGGGGTTGAGCTACGCGCTTGCGCTGTCGTCACCTTCGACGCTTCCGCGGGGAGACTGACAGGCATCGGATTTCGAGCGGACGTACTCCCACCATATGGGCATTCGGCAACGCTCAAGCACCTCAATTTCGTTGGGTTCATGGTTGAGCGCAATACCGACGATGCCGAATGGATTGTCCTCAAACAGTTCATCGACATCCTAGTGGACAGCGCGCTACAAGCAGCCAAGCACCTCGACCCCACGAGCACTTCGCCGAAGCTGCCGAAAGCTCAAATTTATTTTTGGGAATACCGGCAGTACGAAGAGCTTTGCAAGGCATTTGGACGACATCTTCCCCGAATCCTTTCCCTTCCCGACAGCAAACAGCGAGCGGTCGCCTGGCTCTTCCCGCCCAATGACCTACTGGAGCGGGAGGATGGGGCAGTCTCACCGGCCATCGTGTTCGTCCAGGACCTGGTTGAACGCGCAATGCATCTCCCGGTGCCACATGTGTACACCTTGCTCGGCACAGTTGCAGTGTACAGCCACCCAAAACTTCCACCCCTTACCGGTGTTGATACCTTCTACTCAGAACCGTTGTCCAACGGCATCCCGCGTGAGCGAACTTTTGAGATTTGGACCAACACAAGCGGGGTTGTTGAGTGGGGGAAAACCTTCACGCTACCCTTCTCCGGGGCCGTCGCTCGTTATTGCGCACATTTGCGAATGCTGGCCTATAGCCTGAACTCCATCGTGGCAAGGCTGGACCAGGATTTTCGGACCGCGTTAAAGGGCAAATTACATCGGCTAGTACTCTCGCCAATCCGCGGTGCGAATGGATTCGCCTTCGACTCCAAGCTATGGTCTCAATGGAATCTATTGGAGCATGCCACGTCCTCGACGGAGGCAGGCGTGGTTCTTGGTGCATCACACGAGGAGCTCGAATCCCGGTACGAGGCCATCATTCTTACTCAGGTAATTGCAAATTTGGGTGGCATGCGATATCGGTTCAAAGTGAGCCCAGATTCCCTGGAGGCAAAATTCGACGCGCCCGATCGCTTCCTCACTATTGGTCTAGTCAAGCGCCCCGGCTTTCCACTGGAGAATGGATACTCACTCGATCTAATCGCCATTGACCCCACATTGCAGCCCAGGGATCTACGTCCGGCAATGCACAAGGTCGTCAAGGCAGCGCTTCTGTCCTTCGATCGAGCCAATGGAGAAGCCGAAGTCGAGCTTATGCCTGCGTACCCTGGGGTGAAATCGGCGTTTGATGCCGTTTTCGACCCGAGAATTGTCGATGTCGCCAC
>Ga0255338_1004541_pt1 | contig 14162 bp, 11 predicted proteins | sample MeOH1_35cm_T4_19_FD_203715 | JGI IMG/M metagenome (GOLD analysis project Ga0255338, IMG submission 203715) | Sandy soil microbial communities from University of British Columbia, Vancouver, Canada - MeOH1_35cm_T4_195 | ecosystem: Engineered > Artificial ecosystem > Sand microcosm > Unclassified ...
ACCGGGCTGTCCGGATCGGGCAAGTCCTCCCTGGCCTTCGACACCCTGTATGCGGAGGGCCAGCGCCGCTATGTGGAGTCGCTGTCGGCCTACGCGCGCCAGTTCCTGCAACTGATGGAAAAGCCGGACGTCGACCTGATCGAAGGGCTTTCGCCGGCGATCGCCATCGAGCAGAAGGCCACCAGCCACAACCCGCGCTCAACCGTGGGAACGGTCACCGAGATCCACGACTACCTGCGCCTGCTGTACGCCCGCGCCGGCACGCCTTACTGCCCCGATCACAACCTGCCCTTGCAGGCGCAAAGCGTGTCGCAGATGGTGGACGCCGCGCTGGCGCTGCCGGAAGACACCAAACTGATGATCCTTGCGCCGGTGGTGGCCAACCGCAAGGGCGAGCATTCCGACCTGTTCGACACCATGCAGGCGCAGGGCTTCGTGCGCTTTCGCGTGCGTTCGGGCGGCGGCACCACGCATGAGGCGCCGGCGGTGGTCTACGAGGTGGACGCGCTGCCCAAGCTGAAGAAGACCGAGAAACACTCCATCGAGGTGGTGGTGGACCGCGTCAAGGTGCGCCCCGACATCAAGCAGCGGCTGGCGGAATCGTTCGAGACCGCGCTGCGCCTGGCCGACGGCCGCGCCATCGCGCTGGAGATCGATACCAACCAGGAGCATGTGTTCAGCTCCAAGTTCGCCTGCCCGATCTGCTCGTACTCGCTCCAGGAACTCGAGCCGCGCCTGTTCTCGTTCAATAACCCGATGGGCGCCTGCCCGACCTGCGACGGCCTGGGCCAGATCACCTTTTTCGACCCCAAGCGGGTGGTGGCCTTCCCCAATCTGTCGCTGGCCTCGGGCGCCATCAAGGGCTGGGACCGCCGCAACCAGTTCTACTTCCAGATGCTGCAGAGCCTGGCGGCCTACTACGAGTTCGAACTCGATACGGCCTTCGAGGACCTGCCGGCCGAGGTGCAGGAAGTCGTGCTGCATGGCTCCGGCGAAGTGGAGATCCCGTTCACCTATATGAACGAGCGCGGCCGCACCACGGTGCGCGAGCATGCCTTCGAGGGCATCATCCCCAACCTGGAGCGGCGTTACCGCGAGACCGATTCGATCGCGGTGCGCGAGGAACTGGCCAAGTACCAGAACAACCAGGCCTGCCCCGCCTGCCATGGCACCCGCCTGCGCACCGAGGCGCGCCATGTCAAGCTGGGAGAAAACGACCAGGCGCGCGCCATCTACGAGATCAATGGCTGGCCGCTGCGCGACGCGCTCACGTATTTCCTTACGCTGGACATGCACGGCGCCAAGCGCGAGATTGCCGACAAGATCGTCAAGGAAATCAGCGCGCGCCTGAACTTCCTCAATAACGTGGGACTGGATTACCTGTCGCTGGAACGCAGCGCCGACACGCTGTCAGGCGGCGAGGCGCAGCGCATCCGGCTGGCTTCGCAGATCGGCTCGGGCCTGACCGGCGTGATGTATGTGCTGGACGAGCCTTCGATCGGCCTGCACCAGCGCGACAACGACCGCCTGATCGGCACCCTCAAGCACCTGCGCGATATCGGCAACTCCGTGCTGGTGGTCGAGCACGATGAAGACATGATCCGCGCCTGCGACTACGTGGTCGACATCGGCCCGGGCGCGGGCGTGCATGGCGGCATGATCGTCGCCGAGGGCACGCCTCTGCAGATCGAGCAATCGGCCAACTCGCTCACCGGCCAGTACATGTCCGGCGCGCGCCGCATCGATGTGCCCAAGGCGCGCGCCGCGCCCGATGAGGAAAAGCTGCTGCGCATCATCAATGCCACCGGCAACAACCTGCGCAATGTCAGCGCCGATATCCCGGTGGGCCTGCTCACCTGCGTGACCGGCGTCTCCGGCTCGGGCAAGTCGACGCTGATCAACGACACGCTCTACCACGCGGTGGCGCGCCACCTGTACGGCTCCACCGCCGAGCCCGCGGCGCACGACCGCATCGACGGGCTGGAGCACTTCGACAAGGTCATCAACGTCGACCAGAGCCCGATCGGCCGTACCCCGCGCTCAAACCCCGCCACCTACACTGGCCTGTTCACGCCGATCCGCGAGCTGTTCGCCGGCGTGCCGTCGGCCAAGGAGCGCGGCTACGATCCGGGCCGCTTCTCGTTCAACGTCAAGGGCGGCCGCTGCGAAGCCTGCCAGGGCGATGGCGTGATCAAGGTCGAGATGCACTTCCTCCCCGACGTATACGTGCCTTGCGACGTCTGCCACGGCAAGCGCTACAACCGCGAAACGCTGGAGGTGCTCTACAAGGGCAAGAACATCCACGAAGTGCTCGACATGACGGTGGAGCAGGCGCACGAGTTCTTCCTGGCGGTGCCGGTGGTGCGGCGCAAGCTGAAAACGCTGCTCGATGTCGGCCTCGGCTATATCCGCCTGGGCCAGTCCGCGACCACGTTGTCGGGCGGCGAGGCGCAGCGCGTCAAGCTGTCGCTGGAACTGTCGAAGCGCGACACCGGCCGCACGCTCTACATCCTGGACGAGCCCACCACGGGCCTGCACTTCCACGATATCGAGCTGTTGCTCAAGGTCATCCACAAGCTGCGCGACCAGGGCAATACGGTGGTCATCATCGAGCACAACCTCGACGTGATCAAGACCGCCGACTGGCTGCTCGACATGGGCCCCGAGGGCGGCGCCGGCGGCGGCCAGGTGATCGCCAAGGGCACGCCGGAAGCAGTGGCCGCGAGCAAGGCCAGCTTTACCGGCAAGTACCTGGCGCCGCTGCTCGAACGCCGCTGAGTGGGTGCCGTGCGCCTGGGTTCCCGCCTGATCCTTTGCGCCTGGCAATGCGCGCTGCTGCTCGGCGGCGCCATTGCCGCCAGCCCGGCCGCGGCGCAGGCGACCGTCACACCGATCGACCTGGCCGCGCCGCCGGCGCGCGCGCTCGAAGAGCCGGCCGCGCCAGCGGCATCGGCCGCACCCGCGCAAGCCGCCCGGCCAGCCGAGCCTGCCAGCGCGGCCCAGGCGGCAGGCTTGGCCGGCGGCGAGGGGTTTCGCACCGTGTCCTTGACGACAGGCGGCGCGCTCCTGCTCGCGGCTATCGCAATCATGCTCCGGCACATGCGAAGCCGGCGCCGCAAGGGCGCGTCCCCGCCGGGCAAGTAGTCCCGCGCGGCACCTTGCATTCGACCCTGCCCGGCCTACCATAGACTGCGAAAGGCCATTCGAAGCCGATCTGACGACTGACGCAGGCCAACGCAGGAGCACGGCCATGGAGTTCATCGTAGTGCCGGTCACCAAGCCCGAGGCGACCAATTTCATCTTTGGACAGTCGCATTTCATCAAGACCGTGGACGATATCCACGAGGCGCTGGTCGGCGCGGTGCCGGGCATACGCTTCGGCCTGGCGTTCTGCGAAGCCTCGGGCAAGCGCCTGGTGCGCTGGTCCGGCACCGACGATGCCATGATCGACCTGGCCTGCGAAAACGCGATGGCGATCGGCGCCGGCCACAGCTTCCTGCTGTTTCTTGGCGACGGCTTTTATCCCGTCAATGTGCTGACCGCGGTGCGCGCGGTGCCGGAGGTATGCAGAATCTACTGCGCCACGGCCAACCCGACCGAAGTGGTGGTGGCGCAGACCGCGCAGGGGCGCGCGGTGCTTGGCGTGGTCGATGGCGCTTCGCCGCTCGGGCTGGAAACCGAGCTCGACATTGCGTGGCGGCGGGACCTGCTTCGGGAGATTGGCTACAAACTGTAGCCGATCCCCCATGCCGGCCCTTCGTCTTCAGTGCGCCTGCGCGGACGGCAATGCGCGCGCCGGCGGTTCGCTGTCGTCTTCCTTCATGCGGCTGCGGTTAAGCACGCCTGCCTCTTCCAGCACCGGATAGGCGGTGGCGCAGAAGAGCGAATTCAGGCGCTTCAGGTCGCTGATCACATCAAGGTGAAGCGAGCTGGTCTCGATGCTCTCGGCGGTCTGCACGGCGATGCGCTGCAGATGGCTGCGGGCGAACTTGCGCTCCAGATCGCGGAAGGTGGCCTTCTCGGCCATCAGTTGCTGCGCGCTTTTCAGGTCACCGGAGAGGAACACCGACAGCCCCAGGCGCAGGTTGGCCACGACGCGCGCGTGCATCTGCGAGATCTCCTGCATGCCCGCTTCCGAGAACGCCAGGTTATGGGCGATCTTCTTGTCGCGCGCGTCCTGCAGGATACGTTCGATGATGTCGCCGGCGTGTTCGAGGTTGATGGTGAGCGAGATGATTTCAGTCCAGCGCCGGCCATCGCGTTCGTCCAGCGCTTCGAGGCTGATCTGGGTCAGGTAGAGCTTGATCGCGGTATAGAGATCGTCCACCTCGTCGTCGATGCGGCAGGTGGCGGTGGCCAGCTTGGCATCGTTGGTGCGCAGCACGCGCAGCATATTGTCCAGCATCTGCTCGATGCGGTCGCCGATGCGCAGCACTTCGCGCGCGGCATTGGACAGCGCCAGCGCGGGCGTGGGCAGCGCGGCCGGATCAAGGTGGCGCGGAGTGACCTGGCTGTCGCCGGTATTGCGGCCCGGCAGCACCTTTTCACACAGGCGCGCCAGCGGACCGGTGGCGCCCAGCAGCAGCACCGCCAACGCCACGTTGAACAGCAGGTGGAAATTGACGACCAGCCGCTGCGGATCGGCATCGACCAGCGCCAGCAGGTGCTCGGCCTGCCCCAGCAAAGGCAGCGCGATCACGCAGCCGAGCAGCCGCGATAGCAGGTTCCCCAGGGTGACGCGCTTGCCGGGCTGGTTATTGCCTGAAGTGGTCAGCAGCGCGGAGATGCCGGAGCCCAGGTTGGCGCCCAGCACCAGCGCCATCGCCACATGCAGCGACACCACGCCGGCCGAGGCCAGCGCCCCGCAGAACAGCACTACCGCCAGGCTGGAATAGCACAGGATGGTGAGGAAGGCACCGATCAGCATATCCAGCGTGGGATCGCCGGTGAGCGTACCGAACAGCACCTTGACGCCGGCGGCCTGCACCACGGGCCGGGTGGCGATGGAAATCAGCTCGAGCGCCAGCGTGATCAGCCCGAGGCCGATCAGTACGCGGCCCACATGGCCGGGCTTGTTGCCCTTCCAGGACAAATGCAGGATCACGCCGACGAAGATCAGCAGCGGCGACAGCCACGAGAGGTCCAGCGAAAACACCTGCACCATGAGTGCGGTGCCGACATTGGCGCCCAGCATGATGGCCAGCGCCGGGGCCACGGCGATCAGGCCCTGGCCCACGAAGGAGCTGACGATGACCGCGGTCGCGTTGCTGCTCTGGACCAGCCCGGTCACGCCGAGGCCGGCGGCAAACGCCGTGAAGCGGTTGGAGATGCTGGAGGAGAGCACGTGGCGCAAATTGGCGCCATACACGCGCAGGATGCCGACCTTGACGATGTTGGTGCCCCACACCAGCAGCGCCACGCCGGAAAGCAAATGAAGTAGTACGCCCATGGTCCGCCCTTATGTGACCGGTACCTCCATCGCCTGCAGCCGCAAATGCTGATAAGCAAATGCAGATCACACGATTCCGCCCGGCCATCGTATCGTTGTCAATGGGGCATTATGCTCCCGCGTACATGTGCGGGCAACGCCATGGGCGTATGGCTTGGAAGGGCCGCAATACCGCGCCCCGCCTGGGATGGGCGGAGCGCGGATGATCCCTGGGCAGGCGTCAGTGTCCGTCGAAGCGGCAAACCGTGAACAGCGGCAGGCCGCTGTCGAGCAGGTGACGCGAGCCTCCCAGCTCGGGCAGGTCGACGATGGCGGCGCCCTCCACCACCGTGGCGCCCAGGCGTTCCAGCAGCTTGCGGCCGGCCATCATGGTGCCGCCGGTGGCGATCAGGTCGTCCACCAGCAGCACGCGGTCGCCGGGCTTGCAGGCATCGGCGTGGATTTCGACCGTGGCGCTGCCATATTCGAGCTCGTACTCCTCCGCCACGGTCTGGAAGGGGAGCTTGCCCTTCTTGCGGATGGGCACGAAGCCAAGGTTGAGTTCGTAGGCCAGGATGGCACCGAGGATAAAGCCGCGTGCGTCGATGCCTGCCACCACGTCAAGCCGGGCGTCCATATAGCGGTGCACGAAGACATCGATCAGTACGCGCAGCGACTTGGGGTCCTGCAGCAGCGGCGTGATGTCGCGGAACATGACACCGGGCTGCGGCCAGTCCGGCACGGTACGGATACGTTCGCGCAGGTAGTGGGTGACATCGCCAAGGGCGGACGACTGGATGGTGGTAGTGGGCATGGGGACTCGGTCGGACAGCCAGCCGCGGCGGCAGGCTGAATGCGGTAATGGGTTACTACCCGGGCTGCCGCAAACGGCAACACAATGGGCACAAGGCTCAGGCGGGCCGCACGGGCATTCCGGTGCGGCACCCGGCCTGACAGCCGTAACCATACAGGAGACCGTGATGGCAAAAAAGATCTTGATGCTGGTCGGCGACTATGCCGAAGACTATGAAACCATGGTGCCGTTCCAGGCCTTGCAGATGGTGGGCCACACGGTCCACGCGGTGTGTCCGGACAAGGCCGCCGGCGCCAGCTGCCCCACCGCCATCCACGATTTCGAGGGCGACCAGACCTACAGCGAGAAGCGCGGGCACAACTTCGCGCTGAACGCGAGCTTTGCCGATATCGATCCGGCAGCCTACGACGGGCTGGTCATCCCGGGCGGCCGGGCCCCCGAATACCTGCGCCTGAACGAACGGGTGCTGGAGATCGTGCGTCACTTCGCCAGCGCCAACAAGCCGATCGCCGCGGTGTGCCACGGCGCCCAGTTGCTGGCCGCGGCCGGCGTGCTGGAAGGCCGGACCTGCTCGGCCTATCCGGCCTGCGCGCCCGAAGTACGCCTGGCCGGCGGCAAGTACGCCGACATCCCGGTCGACCAGGCACACACCGACGGCAACCTCGTGACCGCCCCGGCATGGCCCGCGCATCCGGCCTGGCTGGCGCAGTTCCTTGCGGTCCTGGGCACCCGGATCGTACATTAGAGACTTCCGAACGCGGCCGGCGGGCAAACCCTCGCGGGCCGCCACGCACGGGAGTTGTTCTATGTGTGAAATCTTCATCCGGGCCAACCCGCAGTCGTACGAGGGCCAGTCGCGCTCCCTGCGGCTGCATGGGGTGGCCACCAGCATCCGGCTGGAAAGCCTGTTCTGGGAAGTGCTCGAAACGCTGGCGCGGCGCGACGGCATGAGCGTGGGCCAGCTCATCACCCGGCTGCACGACGAACTGACGGCGTACCGGGGCGAGGCGGCGAACTTCACGTCATTCCTGCGCGTGTGCTGCCTGCGCTACCTGCTGCTGCAAGGCGAAGGCCGCATCCCCGCCGACCAGAGCGTGCCGGTCGGCTCGCTTGATGCACGGGCCGTGCTGGAAGGCCTGCCGCCATCCTGGGCGGAACCGGCGCGCCCCGCCAGCCGCGCGGCGGCATAAGGCCGCATTCCCTGCCGCGGCGCCCGGGTCAACCGGCCAGCATGCGCTGCTCGGCTGCCTCCAGCGCCTCGGGCTGCCCGCGCAGCACCACGATATCGCCCGGTTCCAGCACGGTTTCCGGCTGCGGATCGAACGCGCGGATGCCGCGCCGGCGCACCGCCGTCACCTCCACCCCGATGCGGTCCAGCCCTAGCGCGCCCAGCCGCCGCCCCACCGCCGTGGCCTCGGGGCCGAGCGAGACCGACTGCAGCCGCACCGACTCGCGCTCGACCATATCCTCCTCGTCGTCGCGTCCGTGGAAGTAGCCGCGCAGCAGGCTGTAGCGCGCATCGCGCGCCTGCTGCACGCCGCGCACCACCCGCCGCATCGGCACGCCCAGCAGCACCAGGGCGTGCGAGGCCAGCATCAGGCTGCCCTCGATGCTTTCCGGTACCACCTCGGTGGCGCCCGCCTTCTGCAGGATGTCGAGCTCCGAGTCGTCCATGGTACGCACGATGACGGGGAGCGCCGGCTCCAGCTCCTGCACGTGGTGCAGCACCTTGAGGGCGGAGGGCGTGTTGTTATAAGTGATGATCAAGGCAGCTGCCCGATGCAGGCCCGCCGCGATCAGCGCCTCGCGCCGGCCCGCGTCTCCGTACACCACCGTGTCGCCCGCGGCGGCGGCCTCGCGCACCCGATCCGGGTCAAGGTCGAGCGCCACGTAGGTGATGCCCTCTCGCTCCAGCATATGCGCCAGGTTCTGGCCGCTGCGGCCGAAGCCGCAGATGATGGCGTGTTTTTCGGTCTGCAGGCTCTGCGCCGCGATGCGCGTCATATTGAGAGACTGCATCAGCCATTCGTTGGCGGCAAAGCGCAGCACGATGGCGTCGCTGTACTGGATCAGGAACGGCGCCGCCAGCATCGACAGCAGCATCGAGGCCAGGATGACCTGGATCAGCACCGGATCGACCAGGTTCAGGCCGTCGATCTGGTTAAGCAGCACGAAACCGAACTCGCCAGCCTGCGCCAGCCCCAGGCCGGTGCGGATCGCTACCCCCTGGCGCGAGCCGAACAGGCGCGCCAGGCCGGCGATCAGCAGCAGCTTGAAGATGATCGGCACGATCAGCAACGCCAGCACCAGCCACAGGTGATCGAGCACCACGTGAATATTGAGCAACATGCCGATGGTGACGAAGAACAGCCCCAGCAGCACATCGCGGAAGGGCTTGATGTCCTCCTCCACCTGATGGCGGTACGGCGTCTCGGAGATCAGCATGCCGGCGATGAAGGCCCCCAGCGCCATCGACAGGCCCAGCCGCTCGGTCAGCGCCGCCATGCCCAGCGTGACCAGCAGCAGGTTGAGCATGAACAGCTCCTGCGAGCGGCGCGCCGCCACCACATGGAACCAGCGGCTCATGACCCGCTTGCCGACAAAAAAGATCAGGCTCAGGGCCACCACGATCTTGACCGTGGCCAGCCCGAGCGCCATCGCCATGTCGCCGGGATCGCGCGACAGCGCCGGAATCACGATCAGCAGCGGCACCACCGCCAGGTCCTGGAACAGCAGGATGCTGATGATATTGCGCCCGTGCTCGCTTTCCAGCTCCAGCCGCTCCGACAGCATCTTGGAGACGATCGCGGTGGACGACATGGCCAGCGCGCCGCCCAGCGCCACCGAAGCCTGCCAGGACAGCGGAAACAGCCAGTTGAACGCCCAGCTCGCCGGTATCACCACCAGCAGCGACAGCACCACCTGCGAGCCGCCCAGGCCGAATACCTGCCGCTTCATGGCTTTGAGCTTGCCCAGGCTGAACTCCAGCCCGATCGAGAACATCAAAAAGACCACGCCGAACTCGGCCAGGTATTTGGTCTGCGCGGTATCGCTGGCCAGGCCGAGCGCGTGCGGCCCGATCAGGATGCCGACCACCAGGTACCCCAGCATCGGCGGTAATTGCAGCATGCGAAAGGCGACCACGCCGAACACGGCGGCGGCCAGCAGCACAAGGGTCAGGTCCAGCGGAGAGTGCATCGGAAGGATCAGGGTACGCCACCACCGGGCCAGGACAACCCGGCTCGGGCGGCCCTGCCGGCGGATTGCGGCAAGCACGGCAGCCGCCCCGGCCGCCCGATCCCAGGAACAGCCCAAGCGCCATCGCATTCGTTGGTATACTTCGTCGCCATGATAGCTAATTTCAATGCGGATCGAGCACTTCGGCTCGCTCGCGAGACCCTCCAGATCGAAGCCGATGCCGTCGCCGCCCTCGCGGGCCGCCTGGATGGCGAATTTGCGCAGGCCGTGCAACTCACTCTGAATTGCAGCGGACGCGTCGTCGTGTCGGGCATCGGCAAGTCGGGACATATCGGGCGCAAGGTCGCGGCCACGCTGGCATCGACCGGCACGCCGGCATTTTTCGTGCACCCGGCCGAGGCCAGCCATGGCGACCTGGGCATGGTCACGCGCGACGATGTACTGATTGCCTTTTCCAATTCCGGAGAGACCGCCGAACTGCTGTCGATCGTGCCGATCGTCAAGCGCATCGGCGCCAAGCTGATCTCCGTGACCGGCAACCCCGCCTCCACGCTGGCCAAGCTGGCCGACGCCCACCTCAACGCCGGTGTGGAGAAAGAGGCCTGCCCGCTTAACCTGGCCCCCACCGCCAGCACCACCGCCGCACTGGCGATGGGCGATGCGCTAGCGGTGGCGGTGCTGGACGCGCGCGGCTTCGGCGAGGAGGACTTTGCCCGCTCGCATCCGGGCGGCGCGCTCGGGCGCAAGCTGCTGACCCATGTGCGCGACGTCATGCGCAGCGGCAACGCGGTGCCCAAGGTACGCGAAAGCACGCCGCTGGCGCAGGCCCTGATGGAAATCACCCGCAAGGGCATGGCCATGACCGCGGTGGTGGATCCGGACGACCACCTGATCGGCGTCTTCACCGACGGCGACCTGCGCCGCCTGCTGGAAACGCCGCGCGACTGGAAGACCGTGCCCATCAGCGAGGTGATGCACCGCTCGCCGCATACGGTGGGGCCGGACCAGCTGGCGGTGGAAGCCGTGCAGGTCATGGAGGCGAACCGCATCAACCAGATGCTGGTGGTCGATGCGGACCAGCGCCTGGTCGGTGCCCTGCACATCCACGACCTGACCCGCGCCAAGGTCATCTGAGGGCACCCACAAACTATGCGGGATATCCTGTCCTCCCTGAGCCGGCTAGGAATGCGCGCCTTGCCGCTGCTGTTGATGGCGCTAGTGGCGGGCAGCACTTTCTGGCTGGTGCAGGTCAATTCCCCGAAAGAAGGCGCCACGGGGCCGGTGGGCAAGAAGCATGAGCCCGATTACTACATGATCCGCTTCTCCGCCACCGAACTGGCCGAGGACGGCAACACCAAGATGCGGTTCACCGGCGACAAGATGATCCACTTCGAGGACGACCAGACCTACGAAGTGACGCGTCCGGCCATGCGGGCATACGAAATCGACCGGCCGCCAGTCACGGGCCACTCCGAGCGCGGCACGATGAACGCGGCAGGCTCGGTGATCGACCTGTTCGGCAATGCCTTCATCGTGCGCGCCCAAGGGCCGGACCCGGCCAAGGATCCGCAGATGACAGCCGCCTCGGAATATTTCCAGGTGCTGATCAACGATGACATCGTGAAGACCGACAAAGCCGTCAAGCTGACCCGCGGCCCGTCGGTGATGACGGCAAACGGGCTGATCTTCAACAATGTCACCCGCGAAGTACAATTGCTGGGTAACGTACGCGGCACCATTATTACGGGGCCGCCGGCGAGTCCCGCGAAGTAGCCCAGATAACAAAGACCCGAGAGGCTGTTGCCAGATGAAGCGAAGCAGTGCTGGCCAGGCGAGCGGGCGCAAACGGTACCCAGGCGGGTGCCGCCCGCGCAGCCCTGCCCGCCTTGCCCGGAAACAGCCGCCAGGAAACGAAGCCGCCCGCGGGCCACAGCCGTCCGCGCCAACCGCCATCACGCCAACATGAATTCACTCCTGACGACATCGTCCTGTCGCCGCCGCAGCACGGCCGCTTTGCTGACGCTGGCAGCCGTTCTCGGCCTCACGCTGGCCGCACCCGCCAGCGCGGAGAAAGCCGACCGCGAGAAACCGCTGGTGCTGGAAGCCGACAACGCCAGCTATGACGACGTCAAGCAGGTTTATGTGCTGACTGGCAACGTGGTGCTGACCAAGGGCACCATGGTGTTGAAATCCGACGCGGCCGAAGTGCGCACCGATCCCGAGGGCTACCAGTACGCCGTGGCTACGTCCAAGGGCGGCAAGCAGGCTTATATCCGCCAGAAGCGCGACAACGTCGATGAATACATCGACGGCTGGGGCGACCGCATCGAGTATGACGGCAAGCAGGAGTTGTCCAAGCTGATCGGCCGCGCACGCATGGCGCGGCTGGCCGGCGCCAAGCTGGTCGACGAGATTCGTGGCGCAGTGATCACCTACGACAGCCGCAACGAGTTCTACACCGCCAGCGGCGGTACGGAGAACGCGACGGCGGGCAGCCCGTCCGGTCGCGTGCGCGCCGTGTTGTCGCCGCGCCAGGAGCAGCCCGCCAGCGGCGCCGCCGGCGCCCCGCTGCCGCTCAAGCCTGCGCCCGCCCCCGTCAATCCCTGACGCCGCCGCGTCGCCCGACCCACGGATTCAGCCTTCATGACCGTTACCCAAACCGCACCCTCCCAGCCCGCCACCCTGAAGGACAGCAGCACGCTGGTCGTGCGCCACCTGAAAAAGCGCTACGGCTCGCGCACGGTGGTCAAGGATGTGTCCCTCGACGTAAAGAGCGGCGAGGTGGTCGGACTGCTGGGGCCCAACGGCGCAGGCAAGACCACCTCCTTCTACATGATCGTGGGACTGGTGGCGCTGGACGAGGGCGACATCGTGCTCGACGACAAGCACATCAGCGGCCTGGCCATTCACGAACGGGCGCGCATGGGCCTGTCCTACCTGCCGCAGGAAGCTTCGGTGTTCCGCAAGCTGAATGTGCAGGAGAACATCCGCGCGGTGCTGGAATTGCAGATCCAGGAAGGCAAGCCACTTGGCAAGGCCGAGATCGAGCGCCGGCTGGACACGCTGCTCGATGACCTCCAGATTGCCCACCTGCGCGACAATCCGGCGCTTTCGCTGTCAGGCGGCGAACGCCGCCGCGTGGAAATCGCCCGCGCCCTGGCCTCGGCACCACGCTTCATCCTGCTCGACGAGCCCTTCGCCGGCGTCGACCCGATCGCGGTGGGCGAGATCCAGCGCATCGTCAGCTTCCTCAAGGCGCGCAATATCGGCGTGCTGATCACCGACCACAACGTGCGCGAGACGCTGGGCATCTGCGATCACGCCTACATCATCAGCGAAGGCGCCGTGCTGGCCTCTGGCCGGCCTGAAGACATCATCGCCAACGAGTCGGTGCGCAAGGTCTACCTGGGCGAGAATTTCCGCATGTAACGCGGCGCGCCACAGCACGCGGCAGCTGGCAGCTGGCAGCTGCGGCGACCTTGTGCCCAGGTGGCGCCGGTGCCGCCTTTTATTCTGCAACGATCACGGCGTCATCAGCGATAGCAATTTCCGTTCCAACGGCGCGGAAGTTGGGCATAAAATAGGTCGCATGAAACCGTCGCTACAGCTCCGCCTCTCGCAGCATCTCGCGCTTACGCCGCAACTCCAGCAGTCGATCCGGCTGCTGCAACTGTCCACGCTCGAACTGCAGCAGGAAGTGGAACAGGCGCTGACCGAGAACCCTTTGCTCGAACGCGAGAACGACTGGCTCGACAGCCCGTTGCGCGTTGCCGCCGACGGCTCGGTCAACATGCAGAGCGCTCCCGCGCCGGCGCCCGCCGACGGCCAGGGCACCAGCGAGAACCGCCCCGACGGCGCGCCCGAGGCCGAAGACAGCTATTCCGACAGCAACGAGGACTACGGCAACGACTGGAGCCTCGACGACTTCGCCCGCCGCCCGCAAGGCGACGACGACGAAAAAACCCCGATGCAGCTGCGCGACGCCGAACCCACGCTGCGCGAACATCTGATGGAACAGCTCGCGCCGCTGAAAATTTCGTTGCGCGACAAGGGGCTGGCCATCTTCCTGGTCGAGTCGCTGGACGACGACGGCTACCTGAGCGCCTCGCTCGAGGAAATCTGCAGCGAACTGCCGGAGGAACTTGAATTCGAGGTCGACGAGATCCAGGCCGTCCTTACGCTGCTGCAGAGCTTCGATCCGCCTGGTGTCGGCGCACGCAATGCGGCCGAATGCCTGGCGCTGCAATTGCGTCGCATCAAGCATCCGCAGCGCGACCTGGCGCTCACCATTGTCACCAATCACCTGGAACTGCTCGCGGTACGCGACTACACGCGCCTGAAAAAAGCGCTGCAGGTGGACGAGCCGGAACTGAAGTCGGCGCATGAACTGATCCGCTCGCTGGCACCTTATCCGGGCCATGCGTACAGCCGTCCCGAAGCCGACTTCGTCGTGCCCGATGTTTTTGTCCGAAAACTGAATGGCGGCTGGATCGCGCAGCTCAATCCGGATGTGATGCCGCGGCTACGTATCAACGACATGTACGCGCAGATATTGCGCGGTGCAAAAGGCGATGCGGGTGCTGCGGGACTGCAGCAAAAACTGCAGGAAGCACGCTGGTTGATCAAGAATATCCAGCAAAGGTTCGACACGATATTGCGCGTTGCACAAGCTATTGTCGAACGTCAAAAGAACTTCTTCACCCACGGTGAAATTGCGATGCG
>Ga0255338_1004542_pt1 | contig 14150 bp, 14 predicted proteins | sample MeOH1_35cm_T4_19_FD_203715 | JGI IMG/M metagenome (GOLD analysis project Ga0255338, IMG submission 203715) | Sandy soil microbial communities from University of British Columbia, Vancouver, Canada - MeOH1_35cm_T4_195 | ecosystem: Engineered > Artificial ecosystem > Sand microcosm > Unclassified ...
GCCTGTTGGGCGCCTACGGGCACCGGACCGCCCGCTGGATCTCCAACCCCCTTGATCCAAAAACGGTCCGGAAGCGCGAAACAGGATGCTACATCAGAAGTGTAACGGAATTGTTTCTTTTGTCAAGGCCCGCGAATGAGCGTACTTACCATGGGGTCCCGGCCTCCGTCGTCGAATGGCCCGTTCCGTTAGGTCCAAGGACCCTTTTACGCCCTGGATGAGAAGCCTATCCTTTAAGGATGCTGCGAGCCCGGTGCATGACCAAAGGAACGGCGGCTTTCCTGGCCGTCGTCCTCGCCCTCGCCTGCCCCGGGCCGGAGGCCTTCGCCCAGGCGGTCCGCATCGCGCGGCCCGCGCCGTTCGCCGGCGCGGTCTCCTTGGTCCCTTCGGCGGTCCTCCCGTCCGGCGCGTCCCTTCTCCCGACCGGCGCCACGCTCTCCGCGCCCGCCCTGTCCCCGTCTTTGGCGGCGCCGTCCCTCGATCCCGCGCCGCGCCCCGCGCCGGTCCGCGCCGCCGCCACGCCGGCGCCCCTCAAGCCCAAGGCCGCCGTCCCGACCGCGAAAGCGCTCGAGCGCCGGGCCGCGGAGGCCAAGGAACGCGCGGCGGAGCAGAGGAGCATCGACCGGGTCCTGAAGGTCTCCATCGCCCTGGAGAAGATCGAGACCGCGGGCTCGGTCCGCGAAGAGGACCTCAAGGTCACCGCGGACCAGGCGTGGAGCGAGGGCCTTCCCGGGACCCCCGCCGAAGCCGCGGTCCCGGCGGGCCCTTCGTCCCCGAGCCCCGTCCTCCCGAAAGCCGCCGCCGCCGGGCCGGACAAGATGAACGGGCCTCCCGCCCCGCCCAAGCCCGCTCTCCTCCGCTCCAAGGCCAAGGAGGCGCGGCTCGCGATGGGCCGCGTCCTGGACCGCGCGCTGTCCTCCGTCGGCGCGCTGTCGCGCCGCCTGCCGGCGCCTCTCGTGGCGGCCACGGCGGCTGTCGCGACCTTCGCCGCCGACCACGCGGCGCGGCTTCTGCTGCCCTCCGTGTTCGGCTTCGCTCCGGCCGCCGCTCTCTGGGTCGTCGCGGGGCTGGGCGGCGTGATGATCCCGGCCCTCATCGCGACCCGGATCGTCCTGTCCCGCAAGGCCGATCCGGCTCACGCGCCGCTGACGCGTTACGCCGACGGACTGCTCGGAGCGCTCGCCGGCGCGGCCGCGGCGACGGCTCTCGGCCTAGCCGGCCCTCCGGCCGCGGCCGCCGGCCTCATCGGCCTCGCCCCGCTGCTGGGCGTCTTCGCCTTCATGGCCGCGCTTCCCGTCGTCTACGGCGCCGGGCACACGGCCTGGGGCCTAAGGAACAAGACGAAGGTCGCTCCGGAGTTCCCCGTCGACATCCCCTTCAGCCTCATGCTCCTGCCCATGCTGTTCACGCCGATGATGCGCTTCATCTCCCTGACCGGCGGCGTACCGGACCTCCTCGCCTTCCCCCTGCTGTTCGCCGCCGTCGCGGCCTATCGCCTCAGCATCCGCTTCCTGACGCGCATGACGGCGAAGGGCGCCTCGCCCGCGGCCGCCGCCTTCTCCGTCCGCGAGCTCCTGGCGCGCTGGCGCCTCGACCGCGTCCCCGGAGAGCCCACGACCCCCGAGGCCGAGGTCCGCCGCGCCCGCGTCCAGTCCGCGTGGTGGGGAGGAGCCTTGCTCCTGGGCAGCCTCGCCGTCCTCTCGCTCCTCAAGCTGTCGGTGCCCGCGGCCCTCGCGGCGGCGGGGTCCTCCTTGACCGGCTCGCTCTTGACCATGGCGCCGATGATCCTGCTGTCGGGCTTCGCCGCGGCCCTGTTCATGCGGGTCAAGCGCGTCTCGTCCGGGCCCTATGTCGAGACGGTGCGGGACCTCGCGCGGAGGGCGAAGGTGCCGATGCCGCGCGTGTACGCCGGAGAGACCACCGGCGACCCGAACGCCTTCGCCGCGGGCGGCGTCCAGCGCCTCTCCGTGGTGGCGGTCAAGGGCTACCTCACGCGCCTGATGACCGTCCGAGAGATGCGCGGCGTGCTGGCGCACGAGCTCAGCCACGTGAGGTACCGGCACATGCTGACGCTTTTCGCCTCCATCGCCTGCCTCCAGCTCCTCTCCGGCGGCGCGGTCACGCTCCTGCAGATGGCTCTGGGCTATTGGGCGCCGCTGCTCTGGATGATCGGGGCCATGGGGCTGACCCGGGCCAACGAGCGCATGGCGGACGCCGGCGCCGCCAGGATCACGGGCGACCCCCGGGGCCTGGCCACGGGCCTGCGCAAGTTCGCGCTGCTCGCCGTCGAGGACGAGACGGTGCCGCACCGCGAGGGGAGCTGGCTGCACCGGCTCCTGCAGTCCCACCCCGACCCGCTGGAGCGGGTGCGGACTTTGGGGCGCATGGTCAAAAAGCAGGGCTAGGCGCAACCCGGTCACAGCCCCTGGACAAGCAATAACGGGCCTGGTACACTTCGGGGAACATGCCCACACCCGAGCAGGAGGTTCTGGACGCTCGCCGCAAGCGCACCGTCTGGCTCCTGGCCGGGGGCGCCGCCTCCCTGATCCTCCCCCTCCTCGGCGTCCTCTACATGCGCATGAACGAGGCGAAGACCGCGCGTCCTCCCGACAGCTCGGTCACCTTCGAGCGGCGCGAGAAAGGCGAGGAGAAGGTCAACGTCTCGCAGACCGTCACCATCGTCGCTCCTCCCGCCGCGGGCAACCCCGCGCAGTCGTCCTTGCCCGTCGCGGGCGGCATGACGGTGACGCCGGCGCCCGGCGGCGGCTCCTCCCTCGACTTCGTGAAGGGCGGGGCGAACAACACCTATTACCAGGACAAGGCCGCCGCGCCGCCTCCCGCGGCCGCGCCCGCCGCCGCGCCGCCCGCCGCGCCCCCGCCCGCCGCGGAGCCCGCGGCGAAGACCGTCGCGCAGAAGGGCGGGAAGAAGGCGTTCAACATGCCCAAGCTCCAGGGCACCAAGAGCTTCAGTTCCTTCAAGGGCGCGTCGCCGAAGCCGACGGGCGCCCCGACGGGGATGACCGGCGTCGCCGACCCGCAGTCGGGCAAGGGCGGCGGAGAGATGGCCGACATGCTCAAGAACGTGCCCGGCGGCGTCGACAACCCCGAAGTCCAGAAGTACCTGAAGAGCCAGGGCAAATAAGGCCCCGTGCGTCCCCTCCTCCTCGTCATCGCGGTGGTCTGCCTGTCGCTTCCCGCCCTGCTGATCCGCGGCGCCCGCGCGCCGATCGAGGCCATCGGCTTCTGGCGCCTGTTCCTCGCCTGCGCCGTCCTGGCCCCGTGGGCCTGGGCCCGGCGCGAGACCATGACCGCTCCCGTGGCGCGTTCCATCGCGGTCGCCGGGACCTTGTTCTTCCTCCATCTGTGGACCTTCACCTGGGCCGTGTCGCACACGAGCGTCGCCCACCTCATGCTCGCCTTCTCCACGCATCCGGTGTGGACGGGGCTCGGGGCCTGGCTGTTCTTCCGGGAGCCGCTCGGCCGCCGGGAGCTCGGCGCCTTCGCGCTCGCCGCGGCGGGCGTCGTCGTCCTGTTCGGCGGCTCGATCGGCGCGGGGAGAGCGGGGCTCGCCGGAGACCTCTCCGCCCTGCTGTCGGCGATGTTCTTCTCCGCCTGGGTGCTGGCCGGGCGCAGGGTCCGGCGCGGCCTCGACACGGTCAGCTTCCTGTTCGCGGCCTACGCGACCGCCGCGCTCCTGTTCTTCGCGGCGGGGGCGGCGAAGGGCGGCGCCTGGTCGGGCTGGCCGCCGTCGACCTGGGCGGCGCTCGCGGCCCTGGCCTTCGCCGTGAGCCTCGGCGGCCACGGCCTGTTCACCTACCTGCTCAACACCTACGGCGTGCTCGCGCTCAGCTGCGCGAAGCTCGTCGAGCCGGTCCTGGCCGCGCTCGGCGCCTTCTGGCTGTTCGGGGAGCCCCTCTCCCCGCGGCTCGGCGCGGCCTTCGCGCTCATCGCGACGGGCGTCGTCGTCCTCCTCCGCTCCCCCCGGGCCCGGCCGGGGCCGCGCGAGGACCTGGCCGAAGGCTAGCGCCCCGCGAGCAGGCGGTCGAGCGCGGGGATGTGCTCGCGCGCCCGCGGCAGGAGGCGGGCGCGGATCAGCTCCTTCACCTCGGGGTCGAGGGCCTCGTCCTCGAGGGCCTTCTCGTAGCCGTGGAGCCCGTGAGCCTCCTCCTGCCTCAGGGCCCTGATCGCCGCCTTGCGGCCGAGGACCAACGCGGCGGCCTCGAACGCCTTCGACCACCGCCCCCGGAGGCCGGAGGTCTGCGGCGCCTGCTCGCCTCTCAGCCGCAGCTTCTGAAGAAGGAGGTCGACGGCCTCCTCGTGCTCGCGCTCGATGCGCCGCAGCTCGTCGCCCGCGGGCTCGCCGCCGACCTTCCGCAGGGCCAGCTTGTAGGTCTCGATGGAGGAGAGCTCGCCGCGCACGAGGGCGCCGAGCGGGCCGCTCCGGTCCGGCGGCGCCTCGCCCGTCTCGCTGACGCCGGCGCCGCGCAGGGAGGACTCGGCCTCCGACGGAGGAGCGTTGCGCAGGATCTCCTCGACGACCTTGGCGGTCTCGCCCGAACGGGCGGCGAGGTCGGCCAGCGAGAGGACCCCCGCGAGCGTGTTGTCGGGCTTCACCACGACGATGCGGCGGACGTGGTTCTCCGCCATGAGCTTGGCCGCGTCCTGGACCTCGTCGTCCTCGAAGCAATGGACCGCCCCGGGCGTCAGGATGTCGAGGACCTTCGCGAGCTTCATGTGATAGCCCCTGGCCGCCGCCCGCACGACGATGTCGCGGTCGGTCAGCACCCCCAGGACCATCCGGCTCGAGACGACCGGAGCGAAGCCCACGTTCGCGTCGCGCATCACCCGCGCCGCCTTCTCGACGGTGTCGTCCGGGTCGAGCGTCGCCACCGAGACGGTCATCAGCTCCCTGATCTTCATGCGGCCTCCCTGCTCGCGTACAGTATAAACGCCGGGCGACCGCCCGGGCCATGAACGCGCTGTAACCGTTTTTTCCCCGAACCGCGACCCCGGGCCGTCAGAGACGCTGTACGAGGAAGAGACGCCCGCGCAATCGTCTCCCGCGCGGCTCCGAGCTATACTGGCCGCATGAAGGCGGTCTGGGCGACGGTCCTGCTCCTGTCCGCCGCGGCCGCCTCGCCGGCCGGGGCGGCGGTCGTGCGCCTCAAGGACGGGGCGGCGCTCGAAGGGACCGTGATCAGCTCCGACTCCCGGGAGCTCGTGATCCGGACCCCGGCCGGCCCGCGCCGGATCGACGCCGCCTTGGTGCGGAGCGTGGAATACGAGGCGGCTCCGCCCGCCGGGCCGGCGCCGCGGCCGCCGCCGCACGCCCCGCCGCCGGAGCCGTGGCGCTCCGAGGACACGAACCTCCTCTCCTTCGGCTTCGGCCTCGCCGCGCCGCTGAGCAGCGTGGACCTCCACGCCGTCGGGGGCGGGCGCGCGAGCGAGGGAGACCTCGGACCGGCGGTCGGCGTGCGCTACCTGAGGTCGATGACGAGCCGCTTCGCGGCGGGCCTGGACCTGGACTACCTCCACCGCGCGGGGACGGACTCCCCCGGCCTCCTTCCGCTCGCGGACTCGTCGGTCACCGGCGACAACCTCCTCATGCTGGCGGTCGTCCGATGGCGCCTGATCGACCACGGCTCCGTCAGGCCCTATCTGCTCGGCGGCGCGGGCGCGAGCCGGTCATGGACCCGGATCGAGTCGGCGCCGATCCGCGGCTTCGCGTGGACCGACACGAACTCCGACGAGGCCCGCCGGCTCGTCGACGACTCCGTATGGGCGTTCGCGGCCGCCGCCCGCCTCGGCGTCGATTTCGATTGGGAGTTCGCCGACCCGGCCGTCATCGGCCTCGAGGCGGGCTGGACGGGGCTCGAGAGCCGGACCTACGGCGCGACGCGCTCGGGCCGGGACCTCGGGCTGACCTCCGTGTCCTCGCGCCTGGACCTCTTCACGCTCGCCCTCCGGTGGAGCCTGCGATGGTGAGGCCCGGCGCCCGCCGGCTCTGCCTGCTCGCCTTGACGGCGCTGCTCGGCGCCGCGGGGATCGCGCCGAAGCGCGAGACGGGCCCCTCGAGCGGCGACGACGAGCGGCGTCCCATCCGCCCCTCGGCCGCCGCGCCGGCGGCGGCGCCCCTCGCCTCCGGCCCGGTCACGATCCGCCGCCGGGAAGGGGCCGCTCCGGCGCCCCGCCGGAGCTACTCCCATCGTTTCGACGGCCGCGTGCATTGGTACGGCTATCCGTTCGGCGCGAGCTACTACTGGCTCCGCCCTTACGGCGGCTTCTGGTGGATGTGGGACGCGGGCTTCTCCCGGTGGGTCTACTGGCACGACGGCTTCTGGTGGTGGCCCGGCCCCGCCGGGGCGCTGTTCGTCCAGGTGGGAAGCGATTACTACCCGTACGAGACGGTGCGGCGGCCCGGGCAGGCCCCCTCCGCGGCGCCGCCGGCCGCCGCGCCGGGCCCGTGGACGAGCCCCGACGGCCGCCGCCTCGTGGACGTGTCGGGACCCGATTCCCAAGCCGTCCTCTTCGACAAGACGAAGGATCCGCCCTCCTACCTTCGCCTGCTCGGGAAAGGCGTGCGGAGGGTCCGCTTCTGGAACGCCGAGAAGGACGCTCCGCCGACGATCGCCGTCGAACTCGACGGCGGCGCGACCGCCCTGTTCGACTACGACGGCCGGAGGCTCGATGCGCTGAAGCCAGGCCCCGCCGCGACGCCGCCGCCCGCGGGCGAGGCTCCTCCCGCCCTTTCCGACGGCCTTCCGCCCCCGCCCGACGATCTGCCTCCGCCGTGACCCCCCCGGGGTGAGACCAAACCCACCTGGCGGAAAAGGAGGCCGCGGGCTACAGTATCTCCGCATGAGGGATTCGCGCGGCTTCACGCTGATCGAGCTGATGATCGTCGTCGCCATCATCGGCATACTCGCGGCGATCGCCGTCCCCAAGTTCGCGGACCTCCTCCGGAAGTCCTCCGAAGGCCAGGTCAAGGGCAATCTCGGCTCGATGAGATCGGCGCTGTCGATCTACTACGGCGACATGGAAGGCTCCTATCCGAGCGACGCCTATTCGCTGACCGTCGGAGGGAAGTATCTCGCCTCGGTCTCCTCCGTGAAGATCCCCGACTATCATCCGGCCACCACGGTCATCCGCCACAACCAGAACACGAACGCCTTCGGCTGCGGCTCGGGATATGTCCTGAACACCGGCGAGTGGATCTACTGGAGCGACGACGGCACCTTGTGCGCCGCGTCGCCTCCGCCCGCGGGTCAGCGGGCCCGCGCGCAGGGAGAATTCTGGATCGCCTGCGGCCACACCGACACGAAGGGCTCCTCCTGGACGAGCTATTGAATCAGGGCCGGGCCCTCAGGACTGGCTGAGCAGGATCAGCTCCGCCGCCTTGGCGATGTTCCTCGCCGTCAGGTGCGGCGCCCGGTTCGGGCCGCGCCGCCAGGCGGTCTCGTGGCCGTTGTCGATCATGACGGTGCGGCAGCCCGCGCGCCGCCCGGCCTCGACGTCGTCGAGGACGTCGCCGACCATCCACGAGCGCAGCGGGTCGATGTCGTGCTCGCGGCAGGCGTCCTCGATGAGTCCCGGGGAGGGCTTGCGGCAGCGGCACTCGACGGCGTAGGCCCGCACGCTCCCCCCGGGGTCGTGCGGGCAGTAGTAGAAGCCCTCGAACGCGGCCCCCTCCTCCGCCAGCAGCTCCTCGAGCCGGCGCACAACGGGGGCCAGCGCCTCCTCGCGGAACTTGCCGCGGGCGACGCCGGGCTCGTTCGAGACGATGAACAGGCGGTAGCCCGCCTCCCTCAGGCGCGCGAGCGCGTCCGTCGCGCCCGGCAGGAGCTTCAGCTTCGCGGGGTCCGCCCCGTGACGCACGTCCTCGACCAGCGTCCCGTCCTTCTCGAAAAAAACCGCTCGATCGTCCATGTCTCGCTCCTTGAGTCTCCTGAGCGCGATTATAGCGCCGGGATCGGGCGCGGCGTGATTGCCGGGCGGTGACATTTTGTTGTTCCCGCGGTCGACGCCCGGCCGCGGCCAATGTAATAGAATGACGGCATGAAGCGCGACATCAAAGCCGACCTGGACGACATCCGGAAGGGGATCGACGCGGCCGACGACGGGATCATCGCCCTGCTCGGCAAGCGGCGCGAGCTGGTGATCCGGCTCGCCCGCATCAAGAAGGTGCTCGACGTCCCGATCTACGACCGCAAGAGGGAGCAGGCGCTGGTCGACCGGGTCAAGACGCTGGGCCGGAAGAAGAAGCTCAACGACGAGTTCGTCGAGGTGCTGTTCCGCCTGATCATGATGAACTCCAAAGAGACGCAGTATCATGAGGCTTTCTAGGAGGGCGGAGGCGGTCGCCGAGTCGGCGACCCTGCGCCTCTCCGTCGCCGCGGCGCGGCTGCGCTCGGAGGGCCGGGAGGTCCTGAGCCTCCTCGAGGGCGAGCCCGACCTGCCCGTCCCCCCCGCGGTGCGCGAGGCGACGCGCCGCGCCCTCGCCCGAGGCGAGACCCGCTACTCCGACGCCTCCGGCCTGCCCGCGCTGCGCGAACGGATCGCTCGCAAGCTCCGGGCGGTCAACGGGGTCGCCGTCGAGCCCGCGGATATCGTCGTCACGAACGGCGCCAAGCAGGCCGTGTACGAGGCGCTCCAGACGGTCTGCGGCCCCGGCGACGAGGTGCTGATCCCGAGCCCCTACTGGGTGACCTTCCCGGAGGCCGTGCGCCTGGCCGGGGCCAAGCCCGTCTTCGTCGGGACCCGCGCGCACCAGCTCGATCTCGACGCCGTCGCGCGCGCGGTCACGCCGCGCACCCGCGCGATCATCGTCAACTCGCCGAACAACCCGACGGGCGCGGTCTATCCGCCCGCCGCGCTGCGCGCGCTGGCCCGCCTCGCCGCCGACCGGGACTTCCTGATCGTGTCGGACGAGGCCTACGAGGACTTCGTCTACGACCGCGCGCCGCACGCGAGCGCCGGGGCGTTCGCCCCGAAGCGGACGGTCACCGTGCAGACCTTCTCGAAGAGCTTCTCGATGACCGGCTTCCGCGTGGGCTACCTGGCCGCGCCGCCGGAGATCGCCCGCGCCGCGCGGCGCGTCCACGGCCACGTCACCGGCAACGTCTGCACCTTCGCCCAGCACGGGGCGATCGCGGCGCTGGGCCTGGGCCGCGGCGTGCTCGACCGGCGGCGGGCGGTCTTCCAGAAGAGGCGGGACCTGGCTTACGCGCTGGCCTCGCGGAGCTTCGACTGCGTCAAGCCCCGGGGCGGGCTCTTCGTGTTCGCCGACGCGCGCCGCCATCTCGGCGGACGCCATGAGGACTCGGCGGCCCTCGCCGCCCATCTGCTCGAGAAGGCGGGCGTCTCCGTCGTGCCGGGCTCGGCCTGCGGCATGGAGGGCTTCCTCCGCTTCAGCTTCACCTCGCCGGAGCCCGTCCTGCGCGAGGCCTTCTCCCGCGTCGAGGCGGCGCTGTGAGGATCGGGATCATCGGCTTCGGCCGCCTGGGGGCGCTGCTGACGCGCCACTTCGCCCGTGAGCACGAGATCAAGGTCTTCGACACGAGGCGCGTGTCGCGGAAGGTCCGCGCCCTCGGCGCCGAGCCCGCCCCGCTGGCGGAGGTCTGCCGGCAGGAGGTGGTCGTGCCCTGCGTGCCGATCGCGGAGTTCGTCCCGCTGCTGCGGCGCATCCGCGGCCTGCTGCGCCCCGACGCTCTGGTCGTCGACGTCTGCTCGGTCAAGGAGCATCCCGTGCGCGCGATGAAGGAGCTCCTGCCGCGCTCGGTCGGGATCCTCGGGACTCACCCCAACTTCGGCCCCGACAGCGCCGCCGAGTCCCTGCGCGGGCGCCAGATCGCGGTCTGCAAGGTGCGCATCGGCCGGGAGCGCTACGCGCGCGTCAGGCGCGCGTTCGAGCGCAAGGGGCTCGAGCTCGTCGAGATGACCCCGCGCGAGCACGACCGCCGCATGGCGTCCTCCCTGGTGCTGACCCACTTCATCGGGAGGGGCCTGCTCGACTACGGCGCCCGGCCCACGGGCATCGACACCGAGGGCTACAAGAGGCTCCTGCGCATACTGCAGACCGTGCAGAACGACTCCGCCCAGCTCTTCCACGACATGAACCGCTACAACGCCTACGCGCCGGCGATGCGCCGCCGCTTCCTCGCCGCGCTTCGGCGCGTCGACGCGAAGGTCCGCCGGTGAGGATCGCCTTCCAGGGCGTGCGCGGCGCCTACTCGGAGGAGGCCGCGCTCAAGCGCCTCCCCGACGCCGAGCCCGTCGGCTTCCCATACAGCGAGCAGGTCGTCGAGGCCGTGGACTCGGGGCGGGCCGAATACGGCATTCTCCCGATCGAGAACAGCATCGCCGGCCCCGTCGGGGTCAACCTCGACCTCTTCCTCGCCCACGACGTCTTCATCATCGACGAGATCTACCTCCCGATCGACCACTGCCTGCTCGCCAAGCCGGGGACGAAGCTCGGCGACGTGTGGAGCGTCTACTCCCACCCGATCGCGCTGGCCCAATGCCGCGAGTTCCTCAACGCGCACGGCTACAAGGCGGTGCCGGAGTACGACACCGCCGGCTCCGCGGAGCTGATCGCGGGGCACGGGAGGCCGGGCGAGGCGGCGATCGCGCCGAAGCGCTGCGCCGCGATCTACGGCCTCGAGGTCCTCGCGGAGAACATCCAGAGCGTGCGCGCCAACATCACGCGCTTCGGGCTGTTCGTCCGCCGCGACAAGGTCCCCCCCGGGCTCAGGATGGAGAAGACCAGCCTCGCCTTCACCGCCGCCCACCGCCCCGGCGCCCTGCTCGGCTGCCTGAAGCGCTTCGCCGACAACGGCGTCAACCTGACCAAGCTCGAGTCGCGCCCCGTCGCCGCGGACCCCTTCGCCTACGTCTTCCTGGCGGACCTGCTCGGCGGCATGGACGACGCCCCGGTCAAGAAGGCGCTCGCGGAGCTCGGCGCCGACGCCGTCGGCGTCAAGATCCTGGGAAGCTACCCCCTGGGTACTCGTTGACGGGCCGCAGCCATCCACCGGGCGAACAAAAACTGTTGTCAACAACAGTTTTTGGCCGCCTCCCTGTGAATCGCGGGGATAGTCCCGGCGGGCCGCGGGCCTAGAGCGACTCGTAGGCGCCGAGGATCATCTTCTCGGTCGCCTCCCAGCCGAGGCACTTGTCCGTCACCGAGACCCCGTGCTCGAGGCGCTTGAGGTCCCGGGGGATCGGCTGGCTGCCTTCCTTGAGATTGCTCTCGATCATGACCCCGACGAGGCTCTTCTCCCCCCGCGCCCGCTGCTCCAGGCAGTCGGCGAACACCGCGGGCTGCCGGCGGTGGTCCTTGCTCGAGTTGCCGTGGCTGCAGTCGACCATGATGCGCTCGGGCAGGCCGGCGGCGCGCAGCGCCTTGCGGCACGCCGCGATGCCGGCCGCGTCGTAGTTGGGCGTCTTGCCGCCGCGCAGGACCACGTGCCCGTAGCGGTTGCCCTTGGTGCGGTAGACGGAGATGCGCCCGTCGGGGTCGACGCCGAGGAAGTGATGGGGCATCAGAGCCGAGCGCATCGCGTCGAGCGCGACCTGGATGTTCCCGTCGGTCCCGTTCTTGAAGCCGACCGGCGTGGAGAGGCCGCTGGCCATCTCGCGATGCGTCTGGGACTCGATCGTGCGCGCGCCGATCGCGTACCAGCAGACGAGGTCCGACAGGTACTGCGGCATGATCGGGTCCAGGGCCTCGGAGGCCGTGGGCAGGCCGAGGTCGGTGATCTTGAGGAGGAGGCGCCGCGCCAGCTTGAGCCCCGCCTCGATGTGGAACGAGTCGTTCATGTCGGGGTCGTTGATCAGGCCCTTCCAGCCGACGGTCGTGCGGGGCTTCTCGAAGTAGACGCGCATGCACAGGAGGAAGCGGTCGGAGACCGCCTCCGCCAATCCGCGGAGCCGCTCCGCGTACTCGAGCGCGGCCTTCGGGTCGTGGATCGAGCAGGGCCCGACCACGACGAGGAGCCGCTCGTCCTCGCCGTCGAGTATGCGGCAGATCGCGCGGCGCCCGGCGGCGACCGTCTCCAGGCTCCGCTCCGAGGCCGCCAGCTGCTCCGTCACCTCGCGGGGAGGCGGGAGCAGGCTGTGGCCCGCGATGTTCGCGTTGATCAGCCGTTTCTTGTCCACGGCCGACAGTATAGCGAATCGACGGCGGCGGAGCTTACGCGGCCAGCGGCTTGCGGGACTTCGCGACGGCCTCGCCGATGCCGGAGAGGTTCTCCACGACGGTGATGCCCGCCTCGCGCATGGCCTTGATCTTCGAGGCGTGCGTGCCGGCCCCGCCCTCGACGATCGCGCCCGCGTGGCCCATGCGGCGGCCTTCGGGAGCGGCCTTGCCGGCGATGAAGCCGAACACGGGCTTGGTCATCTTGTCCTTGAAGAAGCGCGCCGCGTCCTCCTCGGCCGAGCCGCCGATCTCCCCGATCATGACCACGGCGTCGGTCGCGTCGTCCTCCTCGAACTTCGCGAGGATGTCGGAGAAGTTGGAGCCGTTGATCGGGTCGCCGCCGATGCCCACGACGGTGGACTGGCCGAGGCCGCGCTTGGTGAGCTGATCGACGGCCTCGTACGTCAGGGTCCCGGAGCGGGACACGACGCCGATGCTGCCGGCCTTGTGGATGAAGCCGGGCATGATGCCGACCTTGCACTGCCCGGGCGTGATCACGCCGGGGCAGTTCGGCCCGATGAGGGTGATCTCGCGGCCGGAGCGCTCCACCTGCTGGATGTAGCGCTTGACCTTGGCCATGTCCATGATCGGAATGCCCTCGGTGATGCAGATGACCGTCGAGCAGCCGCCGTCCACGGCCTCCATGATCGCGTCGGCGGCGAACGGCGCCGGCACCAGGATCATCGAGACGAACGCGCCCGTGTTGCGGACCGCGTCGTGCACCGTGTTGAAGACGGGCCGGTCGAGGTGGGTCTGGCCGCCGCGGCCGGGGGTCACGCCGGCGACGATCTGCGTGCCGTACTCGATGCACTGCTTCGCGTGGAAGGTGCCCTGCGAGCCGGTGAAGCCCTGCACGAGGATCTTCGAGTCCTTGTCGAGGATGATGGACATGTTATTTCGCGGCCTCCACCGCTTTCTGCGCCGCGTCCCAGAGGTCGTCGGCCGCGATGATGGACAGGCCCGACTTCTTGAGGATCTCCTTGCCGGCGTCCACGTTCGTGCCCTGCAGGCGCACGACGAGGGGGACCTTGAGCTTGATCTTCTTCAGCGCGGAGACGACGCCCGCCGCGATCATGTCGCACTTCACGATGCCGCCGAAGATGTTGATCAGGATCGCCTTGACCTTCTTGTCCTTGAGGATGAGGTTGAGCGCCTTGCTGACGCGCTCCTCGTTGGCCCCGCCGCCGACGTCGAGGAAGTTCGCCGGGCTGCCGCCCGCGAGCGCGATGGTGTCCATCGTGCCCATCGCCAGGCCGGCGCCGTTGACCATGCAGCCGATGGTGCCGTCGAGGCCGACGTAGGAGATGTCGGCGGCCTTCGCCTCGATCTCGAGCGCCGACGCCTCGTGGTCCTTGAGCTTCGCGAGCTCCGGCTGGCGGTACGACGCGTTGTCGTCGGTGCTCATCTTGCAGTCGAGCGCCATGACGTCTTTAGGGGTAAGGATCAAAGGATTTATTTCGAGCATCGAGCAGTCGAGGTCGATGAACGCCTTGACGAGGATCTTGGTGACGCGCACGAACGCCGCGGTATGGGTCGCCGGGATGTCGAGCTGGAAGGCGAGGCGCCGGGCCATGAAGTCGCGCAGGCCGACGTTGGGGTCCACGGGCATGCGGATGATCGCCTCGGGATGCTCCTCGGCGAGCGTCTCGATCTCCATGCCGCCCTGGGCGGAGGCGATGATGGTCGGGCCCGCGTTCTTGCGGTCCATGACGACGGAGAAGTACAGCTCGCGCTCGATCTTGACGCCGCCCTCGATGAGCAGCTCCTTGACCTTGATCGCCTGGCCGTGCGTCTGGTGGGTGATCAGGTTCATCCCGATCATGGCCTTGGACAGGTCCTTGGCCTCCTTCGGGGTCTTGGCGAGCTTGATGCCGCCGGCCTTGCCGCGTCCGCCGGCCAGCACCTGGGCCTTCACGACCCACGGCGCCTTGCCGGCGCGCTTGAGGGCCGCCTG
>Ga0255338_1004543_pt1 | contig 14141 bp, 13 predicted proteins | sample MeOH1_35cm_T4_19_FD_203715 | JGI IMG/M metagenome (GOLD analysis project Ga0255338, IMG submission 203715) | Sandy soil microbial communities from University of British Columbia, Vancouver, Canada - MeOH1_35cm_T4_195 | ecosystem: Engineered > Artificial ecosystem > Sand microcosm > Unclassified ...
TAATTATTTTCAAACTTTAACAATGTTATTTACTAAGTCAATCAATGAAATAACTTATCAAGATGTGGTCGATTTCTGCAGTTCTGGAACACCCGAAGGCTTTACAGTTGAATATAAATCTGCCTTCCCTTCCAATGAAACGATAGCAAAAACGATAGCCGCGTTTGGTAATACTTACGGCGGCGTTTTAATAATTGGCGTCAATGCACCAGCCGGAATACCGGAGGCACCTTTTGAAGGGATGGACTTGGACCCACAGCTTAAATACGAAGAAAAGATCGAGAGCATTGTCTTGTCTCATATAAAAGAACCTCTTTTCCCCGAGATACGTGTTTGCGACCCAGTGGGAACCAAAACTTTTATTGTAATTCGAGTTTCTGAAAGTAATTTAACGCCACACCGCGTTTCCAATAATTCGAAAATCTATGTCCGCACCGGACAAAGCAGTACGCCAAATGAAGAAGCTAGTTGGGATAAAATAGAATGGATAGCAACCAGAAGAAAAAAATCTGAAGAATTACGCGAATTACTACTCACAGAGGGAGATAGATACTTTGAGGACGTGTGTAAACTTAAGGGAATCAACTTGGCAGATACACATCATTATTTTGCAACCTTGTCAGTAAAAATCATTCCTCTTTTCCCTCAAAAACCAATGATTCCCTTCAAGGACTTAAACCACATAGAAAATGATATCACGGTTCGAGGTCATTCTACGTTTCCTCCTCATTTTTACAGCACAGAAACCGTACAGAATGGAGTTAGAAAATTATTTATTAATAGCGATAAAGACAACGAGTCACCTCATGGTAAAACTTTTGAATACGTGCATCTCAACACATTCGGGCTTTATTTATACAAAAAAGACGTAGGTGATCTCAGGACAGATAAAGTAATACAACAAGATGGAACGGAAAAAGAAGTAAACACAAAAAGGTTTAATTTTTACTGGATTTCCCATACATTACATCAGTTTTTGGCTTCATCAGTGCTTTTTTATAAAAAACTAGGGTATCAAGGGTCACTCCAAGTCATTGTCCAGCTTAATGGCGCGCTGGGGGTAAGAATGACGAATCCTCTTAGCGGCTATTCGGGCATGTTCGTTGAGGAGCACGAATTACGCGTGCCGAGCAATGTCTTGACGTGGGAAAAAACCACAACCGCACCTTTTCTCGCAGAAGGATACAGAGAGGTGGCTATTGAAATGGTAGAAGCTATCGCCTGGTCTTTGGGCGTTCGGTATTTTACACCAGAGAGAATAAGGAAAGTTTTTGAAGATAATTTTGGTAATTAAATAATAATGTATGGCAAAGAAAGGTAGTAAAAAGAAAAATCAACTCAAGTTTGTTACAGTCTCAAGCAAGAGTTATGGGGCAGCTTTAAAAGGGATGCGGATTTACTATGAAGGTCGCAAGCCTAAGGGCCTGAATAAAGATGGGTCTATTAAGTTTGGCAAGCACATTCTGGAGGCATTAAAATCAAAATTCAAGAAATTCCATTGGATTCTAACAGAAGAAACTGATGATATAACAGAGTTTCGCAAGATAATGCGTGTACGTATCTCAAGACGATTGTTGGCTAAGATGGAAGAGGAAAATTGGGATCGAAGGCGTGATATCATGAATATCATCGTTCGTAGGTTCTTCTATGTAACTTTTCCAACCTATTTCACTAATCCCGGGACAAGTATTTATGTCCCAGGTACGATAGCAGATATCATCAAGCCTGATATAGTTCATAGTCTTTCAAGTGAAGATAAAGAAGCGATCACTAATTTCCTTCCTTCTTTTTTGGCCTCTGAACAAGCAAAGGCTGTTAGTAAACTTAAAGCAGAAGCACAAATAAAAACATTACGTGAATTAGCCAATCATCTTGAAAGAGAGATGGATAAAAACCATGGCGAACCATGGTGGCAAGATTTCATTAAAGCAAACATTTTGTTGATGCAACAAGGCTATATTAAGGCATTGGATAAGCTCAATGTTGCCATTGGCGATCAAAAATTCCCTGATTTCTGTTTAATAACTCATGCTAATTATTTGGATATACTTGAAATAAAAAGACCGAATACTGAGCTGTTAAAAAGGGATGATAGTAGAGGTAATTATTATTGGCAACCTGAGCTATCAAAAGCTATTATCCAAGCAGAAAATTATATTGAACACGTAGCAAACAACGCAGATCGTTTGCGGACTTATTTAAGGGACACAGAGAAACTAGAAGTAAAGGTAGATGCTAAGATCGTTAGACCGAAGGGTATTATCCTAGCAGGCGATGCTCGGCGATTCAATCAAAAGCAGGGTGATGATTTTAGGCTTTTGTCACAAGGCATCAAAAACATAGAGGTGGTCACTTACGATGAGTTACTTGCTAGAGTGAATAATTACATTCATGTATTAGAGCAATTCAGCGGGAAGGCAAAGAAACCTCGAGGGAAATCAAAATCCAGTGCTTAAATAATCATTGTTTGTTGCATGAACCACGTTCTCACTTGGGCTACCGTGTTGAGCCGCCAGCGATTGGTTATTGTCTGGCGGCTTCTGTTTGTCTTCTGCTATGATACCCATATATTCATATATGCAAAGATACAAAAAAATAATTCTTTTAGGCTTACTTTTTTTACTTGCAGCTGCTTGTAATGCAAAGCCTGTTAACACAAAGACAACGGTTAAAGAAAACAGCCAGTCTTTGCTTAATGAAAGAATTCGAGGAGGTTCGGAAAATACATATTCAGAAATTAATATAGTTGAACCAACACCAGCAAGTAAACTCCCAGATCAAGCACAGAATAAACCATTTTCAATCCCACAGACTTTTGCAATTCCAAATACAGCAGAACAAACATGTAATTCTGATTTAGAGTGTTTAACTAAGGCTGTGAAGAATAACTGCCAGGTTTTTTCTGCAACATTAGATTTTTCAGGAGATCACCCGTTAGCACCTGGAATTGCAAGATATAGCACCACAAGGACCTATGAAGTCAAAGGTTCTGTTTCCGGAAAGTGTGAGATCACAGAAAAATATATCAGCGGTAAAATGGAATACATCCAAAGCTCTTTAGATGCTGAAATTAAAAAAGGGGATTTAACCCAAGAGTATGCAGATCAGTTTAAGGCTATGCAAGAAGATGCTTACAAAAAAGCAGCTACAAAAAGTGCTAGCTGCGTAATTTCTCCTGTTGATTTTGTTCAACACCTAAATGATTACACTCAAGGTTATCTGTATTCTGATATCCCTATATTTGTTCCTGTAACTGTAAACAACGATCCATATTCTTCTAGTTGCAAAGGGGCTTTGTACAACAACTAGCTTCTGCCTTGTAGTGCTCTGGTTATAGTTATCTCGTCTGCATATTCTAAATCACCACCAATTGGTAAACCTCTTGCTAATCTAGTTACTTTGAGCCCAAGAGGCTGAATTAGCTTTTGAATATGGTTTGCTGTGGTCTCTCCTTCAAGAGATGGGTTGGTTGCAAGGATTACTTCCTTAAAGCCACCCTTTTCTAATCTTTGCATTAGAGATGCGATATTTAGGGTATCTGGACCAATTCCCTCAAGTGGGTTTAAAACACCCCCTAGAACGTGATACATGCCCTTGTATGCGCCTGTAGCATCAAGAGCTTGAGCATCTAGTGGTTCTTCTACAACACAAAGGATTGTCTTGTCACGGCTTGAATCTGTACAAACTGCGCATGGTTCTGTTTCTGTCATGTTGTGGCAGATTGAACAAAATAGCACGTCTTTTTTTAAATTGGAAATAGCTTCAGAAAACATGGTTAAATCAAGATCTGGTTTTTTAAGCAGATACAAAGTTAGGCGACTGGCACTTTTTGGACCAATCCCTGGAAGTTTAGATAGTTCATTAATTAACTTCTCAATAGAAGAAGGAAGTTTTAACATTACAGATCCAAGCCTCCTTGATCAGTAGGTGTAATTATTTCAGCTGGTGAAGGAATTGACTGACTGAAATTCTTATCAAGATTTCTAAATGATGTTTTTTCACTATCAAAGAATAGTTCTATTTTTCCGGTTGGTCCGTTTCTGTGTTTAGCAATATGGATTTCTGCAATATTAGGATGCTGAGACTCTTTGCCCTTGTACATATCTTCACGGTAGATGAACATAACTACATCTGCGTCTTGTTCAATGGAACCAGATTCTCTCAAGTCTGCAAGCAAAGGTTTTTTGTCAGGTCTGTTTTCAACAGCACGGTTTAACTGAGAAAGAGCAAGCACAGGAATATTTAATTCGCGAGCTAATCCTTTCAAGGCTCTTGAAATTTCTGAAACTTCTTGGACTCTATTTTCAGAGCTATGCCCTTGCATTAACTGTAGATAGTCGATGACTATAAGGCCGAGTTCTTGTTCTGCTTGTAATCTTCTTGCCTTAGTCCTAATTTCCATGATTGTTGAACCTGCAGCATCATCAATATATATCGGAGCTTCAGAAAGACGACCCATGGCTTCACCAATCCTTGCAAAGTCATTGTTAGGGCCTTCATCTGAAAGATGTCCGGTTCTTAATTTCCAAAGGTTTACATCAGCTTCTGAAGAAAGCAGACGATCAACCAATTGATCTTTACTCATTTCAAGTGAAAAGAGACCAACACCCATCTTGGAATTAACAGCTACGTTTCTTGCAATATCTAAAGCCAAGGAGGTTTTTCCCATAGAAGGACGGGCAGCAAGAATAACTAGGTCTGATTTTTGTAAGCCACCTAGCAAGTTATCTAAATCAATGTATCCAGTAGCAATTCCGCGAAGCTTGCCCTTGTTTTTATGCAAATCATCAAGACGATCAAATGTTTCGTGTAATACTTGGGTAATTGGAATGAAGTTTTGTTTTAGGAACTTTTGAGAAACACCAAAAAGTTTTTGTTCTGCAGTATCTAAGATGTTTTCAATATCACCATCTTCTTTAAAACCCATGTTTGTGATTTCATTTGAAGCATGGATTAAACGTCTGAGAGTTCCTTTTCTTCGAACTATGGAAGCATAATGCGTGATATGTGCTGCTGTTGGCACTTGGTTTACTAAACTCGCAAGGTATGAAGAACCACCAACAAAATCTAACTTCTTTTGTTCATCTAAAAGGTTTGAGACTGTAAGGATATCTATGGAAATGCTTTTTTCGTAAAGTTCAAGCATAGCCAAATATATTGCCTTGTTTCGTTCATCATAGAAATCATCAGAATGCAAGATGTCAGCAATTTTAATGACTGCGTCTTTATCAATCATTAAAGAGCCTAAAACGCTTGCTTCAGCTTCAAGATTCTGCGGTGGTAGTCTGTCTATTTGTCCAAGATTTGGAAGGGTTTCCATAGTCATTAAATTTTCATTAAAAAGAGGTTAAAACCATATTAACAGATTAGGAAAGTAGGGACAATTTCCCCATAGGTGGACAAGGTGGATAACAAGGGGAGGGATTTTTAGTTAATCAAAAAGACCCACAGGGCCTATTTATTAAATGATATTCTACCAACTATCTATTTTGAAGCACTCGTCTGCGGTATGTATCAACCGACGAGGGAGCCGAAGCCCCCACAAGTGCTTATGAAATAGTATAGTCCATTTAGTTTTTATGTCAAAAACACGTAATGTTAAAGATTATATTTCTCTTTTATTATATCCAAAAAAGTAGTCAAGTTTTGAATAATAACAGAAGCTTCGGTTTCAGTAATTTTGCACCCATATATTTTTTCGTAAGAAGCTTGAAAAGCACTAATATCGCCCAAATCTATTTTTATAATTTCTTCCATAGTAGTTATATTTGTACCATAGGTGAGTTCAAAAAAATATAAAAAGATTGAGGATGCAGAACTATCCCCACATTGACGCCTAGGGGATTATAGGGTATACTCTTTTCAATCATCCGTTTATAAATTTTGTGAGACTTATTTGGATGATCGTAAGTCTTGTGTGAAAGGCCTAGAATGGCAAAATTGTTCGTAGGTGGTCTTCCTTGGGCTACCACCAGTGATGAGTTGAACCAGTTGTTCTCTCAAGCTGGCGCAGTAACTTCTGCAACCGTTATTCAAGATAGAATGACCGGCAGAAGCAAAGGGTTTGGTTTCGTAGAGATGTCTGATGAAGACTCTCAGAAAGCAATCGAGATGTACAACGGTTCAGATTACGGCGGAAGAAAGCTCGTAGTAAACGAAGCTCGCCCAATGACCGAAAGACCAAAGAGATCATTTGGCGATCGCGGTGGCCGCGGTGGCAATGGTGGATTTGGTGGACGAAGAGATAATTTCTAACTCTAAATCTTGAAAACTCCTCTCGGAGAACTCCGAGGGGAGTTTTTTTATTGACACGATTTTGTGAGATGATAAAATTAATTATCGCGTTTTTTTTGCGACCGTGTTCCCACCAACGGAGGATGAATTACATTGGCTAACTTAGTTCGCGCGACATACGATCAGTTGTCGCCAGAAGATCAGGAGCTGATTCGCCAGCACATTCGTTCTGTCATCACGCATTACAGAGCGAAGGCAGTGACAGGTCTGCAAGCGATCTCACAGCTTGATGATCCTGTTCGTGTCGCTGAGATGACTAGGATTGAGTTGACCGTGTTTGGCCGGATGGTTCTAAACCAGCAGCAGCGTTTCGCTCTGTCTGGCTCACCCCTGGAGATTTTTCCTGATTTTGCAGATCTCCAGATCAATCCAGCAGATCACGGCTGTCCAGAAGTGGAAGTTGTGGTGTTCTGAAAACAAGCCAACAAGCGATGAGGCGTCTGAACAAGACGTCTCTTTGCTTTTCTAAATATATTTTGATATCTTTAAGGTGAACAACTGTTCACCTATGCAAGAAACACAAAATTTTAAAATAATTGCGCATATAGATATGAACTCATACTTTGCTTCTTGTGAACAACAAGCAAATCCTTTTTTGCGTGGCAAGCCCATTGGTATATGCGAGCATCTTGGGGGCATTATCATTGCACCATCAATAGAAGCAAAGAAATTCGGTGTTAAGACAGCTATGCCTGTCTGGGAAGCAAAAAAACTTTGTCCACAGATCCAGCTTTTCTATACAGACCCTGACAAATACAGGGAAACAACTAGAAGGTTTTTAAATATTTTCCTTAAACATACAGAAAGAATAGAGAAATACAGTATTGATGAGGCTTTTTTAGATTTAACAGATAATGTTAAGAGCTTTAAAGATCCCTGGGCAGAAGCTTCTAGAATAGCAGGAGAGATAAAGGAAGAGATGAGGGTCTATGTTGGAGACTGGATTAAATGTTCAATAGGTATAGGGCCTGACAAACTCATTGCTAAAATCGCTAGCGATCTGAAAAAACCCGATGGTTTAACAGTTATTCGTCCAAAAGACAAAGAAAGTCTGTATCAAAAACTTTCTTTAACAGATATTCCTGGTATTGGTAGACAGACAGAGAAAGCACTAAATCTCATGGGCATTAAATCACTTCAGGATTTAAGAGATTTTCCAGAATCAAAATTAATTGCGCACTTTGGAATACAGGGCCATCACCTCTATCAGATGGGACAGCTCCAAGGAAGTTGGCAAGAGGACTTTGCAGAGGAGGGTCAGGAAAACCAAGAAGCTCCTAAATCAATGGGACACGCATATACATTACCGAGCGTAAGTACAGATGCTAAGATTGCCTTACAGGTTCTTTACAAGCTTTCAGAAATGGTTGGTAGAAGACTTCGGGAAGCAAAGCTTTGTGGTAATATTGTTCACTTCATTCTTACAGATCGAAAAAATGAATATTTTAACAAACAACATAAGCTTGGTAGATATATACAAGATGGCAGAGAAATTTTTCTTGAAGCAGCAAAAATCTTTGAAAAGAGTGAGCATTACAAAAAAAACTTTAAGTTAATTGGTGTAACAGTTTCTGGACTTAAAGAAGAAACTAATCAGCTTTCTTTGTTTGATATTGATCAAACAAAGAGTAGATTAGTTAAATATCTTGACCAAATTAATGATAAATACGGGGAGTTTACCATTAGTAGGGTTCCTGCTTGGGAAGCTCGGAATTTAATTCGCGATTCTGTGGGTTTTGGACGAATGAAGGAATTTAAAGTAAAATACAAGACAGGTAAATAACTGAAAGATTTTAAATGAAAGTATATTTTGTAAGACACGGCGAGACTAAATACAACTTTTTGCATATCTTAATGGGTAGAAGAATAGACGAGGTTTTGGATAAGCACGGGGTAGAGCAAGCCAAAGATATTGCTAGACAGCTGGACCATAACGTTGATATTATTTTTGCTTCCCCAATGAAAAGAGCACAACAAACCGCATTCATTATTAGTAATGAATTAGACCTATCAGTGCATACCAGAGATGAACTTGCTGAAAGAGATTTTGGTAAGTTAACCGGAAAGACATGGGCTGAAGTAGAACAGCTTACAGGATCAAGTTTGCAATACATCGAAGAACACTTAAGCGTTGATTTAAAGAAATACAATGTTGAACCAGGTAGCGCTGTTAAAATGCGACTACTACACTTTTTAAGCGATTTAAAACATGATTATGCTTCAAGGTTTCCTTTGGTTGTTTGTCATTCAGGAATAATCAACTTGATGTATCAACTGTTTCCCGAAACAAAGAAAAACAAAACCCAAAATGCTTCTGTGCATGTTTTTGAAATTTAATGTCCAAGTCTACTAAAAAAGAATTTTACGTCATCTGTCAAAATATCCGCAGTCTTTTTAATGTAGGTTCAATATTTAGGACTGCTGATGCGTTTGGGGTAGATAGAATATATTTAACGGGGATAACTGGTAGACCCCCAAGAAAAGAAATCTCTAAAGTTGCTTTAGGTGCTGAAAACTATATTCCTTGGGAATATCACAGGCAACCTGCAAGACTCATAAAGAGCTTAAAGAAACAAGGGATTAGAATAGTTGCGCTAGAACAAGTTAAAAGTAAAAGCATGAAACTTTCTAAATGGAAACCAAAATTTCCAATAGCCTTAATTGTAGGATATGAACCCAAGGGTTTACCAAAATCATTGATTAAATTATCTGATGATGTTGTAGAGATTCCAATGTTTGGAAAAAAAGAAAGTTTAAACGTTGGAGTGGCTTTTGGTGTTGCTGCAAACCACATTGCAGAGTATAAGTTTGCTTTAAAGGGTAAAATTCAGTGAAATGTTTTAAAGGGTTGGGGATAACTAGCTGAAACAAAAATAACAGATCTACGTCTAAAACCGCTTGAAAACGTGGTTTTTTATTTATCTTTAATTTAAAACCACTAGATATAGTGGTTAGAATAGATGTTTTGACCAATGGGAACAGGTGGAATATAATAGTTTTGTAGTGGTAAAAAGTGGATGTAAGTGGGGATAAGTGGAGCCTTATCCACAGACTGCATTCCGCCTCTCTTTATCATCAATAATCCAGAACAAATGTTTATCGGTGAATATACATTAAGCATTGATGAAAAGGGCAGGTTATCAATACCGGTTAAGTTTAGAAATGACTTAAAAGGTAAGGCCGTTGTTACCCGCGGCTTAGACAGCTCTCTTTTTTTGTACTCTCAAAGTGAATGGCTTAAATTAGCAGAAAAGCTTGCAGCTCTACCAATCTCCAAAGCAAACACCAGGGCTTTCTCTCGTTTGATGCTTGCAGGCGCTATGGACTGTGAGATTGATAAAGCCGGGAGAATAAACATCCCAGATTACTTGCGAGAGTTTGCTAAGATCAACAAAAAAGTTGTTCTAGCAGGACTTTACAACCGTATTGAAATCTGGAGCGAGCAAGCTTGGAGCAAATACAAGAAAGCAACAGAAAAAGATAGTAATGACATAGCTGAACAATTGGGAGAGATTGGAGTTTAAGATGCAAGAGAATAAAAGTTTCCACGTCCCGGTTTTGTTAAAAGAAGTTTTAGAGTATTTAGATCCAAAACCAGGACAAACAGTTATTGATGGAACTTTAGGCGGTGGTGGGCACGCATTGGCTTTAGCAAAGGCAATTGAACCTAAAGGAATACTCGTTGGTATTGATTTAGATCCAGCTGCTCTTACAGAAGCAAGCGCCAAAGCAAAAGATGCAGATATTAAAACTAAGCTGCACTTTGTTAAGGGGAATTACAAGGATATAAAGAAGATTGTTAATGATTTAGGTTTAAGCGAAGTAAATGCCATTATTATCGACATCGGTATATCAAGTTATGATCTGGAAGGATCTAATCGTGGATTTTCTTTCCAGAAGCATGAACCTCTAGACATGCGATATGACCCTGAAGCAAGACCAGCGCACAAAGAGAAAGAACCATTCACAGCACGCTTCATCCTAAACCACTATGCTGAAAAAGATTTAAAGAAAATATTTGAAGAATATAGTGAAGAAAAGTTTAGTTCAAGAATAGCTCGAGGAATAATTGAACACAGACAAGAACAGAGTATAGAAACAACAGAAGATCTTTTTAACATCATTAAACACAGCTTACCTGCAGCCTTTCGTTTCAAAGCAGGAGACAGCGCTAGAAGAGTTTTTCAAGCCTTAAGAATAGAAGTAAACAAAGAGCTTCAGAACCTAGAAAAGTTTTTGCCAGATGCATTTGAAATATTGGCAAAAGGCGGGAAACTAGCAGTGATTAGCTTTCATTCCCTTGAAGATCGAATCGTAAAACATTTCTTCTTAGAAAAAGCTAAAGGATGCATTTGTCCACCAGATTTTCCACAGTGCGTTTGCGGTAAAGAACCTCTAGCAAAGATATTAACCAAGAAACTAGTCTCAGCAAGCGAACAAGAGCAAAAAGAAAACAGCAGAAGCATACCAGCTAAATTAAGAGTCATTCAAAAGATTTAAACAAAGGAAAACAAAAACAAATGGGAAGATACTTCGCACTATCAATGAACTTACCGGCTCAACAAAGAGCCTCCAGAGAAAGCAGGGTTAAGTCAGCAAAACATAACCTGCTTACAAACAACAGAACAGGTCTGCTTGTTTTTACAGCTTGCTGCTTAATGCTTTTAGTGTATCTGGTACAAGTAAACGGCTATTCTACCAAAGGCTTTGAAATTAAAAGCTTAGAACAAAAAATCTCTCTATTAAAAGAAGAACAAAAACAGCTTCAGATTCAATCAGCAGAATTGCAATCTTTCCAAAGAATTCAGGGTGATGCTGCAGTTGTAAACATGGTTCCTGTATCAACAATTTCATACATACAAACCACAGCACTTTCTGAAAGATAGCAACTAATCTACTTGCATGCATGAACAAAGAACAACAAAAAGATTTCTCACATAGGATCGTATTTTTAAAATCTATTTTAGTCTTGTCTGCAGCCTTAATGCTTTTAAGGCTTTTTATTATTTCCGTTGGTCAACATTCCTACTACATTGCTCAAGCAGAAAGCCAACATGGTTACTACCAAAAACTAATTCCTACAAGAGGTGAAATATTTATTTCTGACAAGTATTCACAAAAACCATATCCGATCGCAACCAACTCTAAAAAGGATTTAGTATATATAGTTCCTCAAAACATTTCTAAACCTACTGAGACTGCAGAGACCTTAGCTCGTATTACAAGCCTTGATCCAGCAGAGCTTTTAGTTAAGCTTTCTGATCAGTCAAGAAAATATGTAGTTATAAAAAAAGGGCTTTCAGAAGAAGAGTCCAAAGCCATTGCAGAAGCAAAACTTGCAGGAGTTTTCTTAGATCAGGAAAACACCAGATACTACCCTGAAGGTCAGTTTTTAAGTCAGGTCTTGGGCTTTTTGGGGTACAAGGATAATGCTGATGAAAAGACTGGCCTTTATGGTCTAGAAAAATACATGCAAAAAGAATTAGCAGGCATACCTGGTGAGATATCGGCAGATGTCAGTGTTAATGGCGCTGCAATACCAGGAACTCAAAGGCAATTCACCCCAGCAGTTGATGGTACTTCATTACACTTAACAATTGATCGAGCCATACAATTTAAAGCCGAAACAGTTATTAGAGAGTCAGTGCAAAAACACGGTGCTGATTCAGGCACAATCATTGTTGCAGATCCAAAAACTGGCGCAATCCTTGCAATGGCAAATTTTCCAAGCTTTGATCCTAACGCATACAGCAAAGCAACAACTCCGGCTGTGTATATCAACGACGCAACAACAGAAAACTATGAGCCTGGATCAACAATGAAAACAATCACTATGGCTACAGGTATTGATCTTGGTGTGGTTAATCCATCAACCACTTACAATGACACTGGTGTTGTTGAAGTTGATGGGTACAAGATCAAAAATTCAGATGGTAAAGCATCTGGTATTGTGCCAATGACCCAAGTTATTAATCAATCTTTAAACACTGGTGCAATCTTTGTTCAGAAACAAATTGGTAATGAAAGGTTTTACCAATCTTTAAAAAACTTTGGTTTTGGCACAGCCACAAACATTGAATTACCAGAAGCCATCGGTAATTTAAGCAACTTAAAAACCAACATCACTGTTAACTTCTATACCGCAGCTTTTGGACAAGGTATTACTGTAACACCATTGCAAATGCTTCAGTCATATATTCCGCTAGCAAACAAAGGTAAGCTGATGCAGCCATATATCATTGATTCAAAAGTCTTACCTGATGGAACAACTATCAAAACAGAACCAAAGATGTTAAGAGAAGTTGTTTCAGAAAAAACAACAACCTTAATTTCTGGGATGTTAGTTGATAACGTTGAGAACGGACACGGTAAACAAGCAGGCGTTAAAGGGTATTACATTGGTGGTAAAACAGGAACAGCGCAAGTTGCTTCGGGCGGAGTTTATGTGCAAAATGATAATATCGGATCATTTGTAGGATACGGACCAACAGAAGATCCAAGGTTTGTAATGATTGTTGATGTCAAACATCCCAGAGATGTGAAGTTTGCAGAAAGCACAGCAGCCCCTGCATTTGGCAGGATGGCTGAGTTCATCTTAGGATATTACGATATTCCACCAACAAGGAAATAGCTATGAAAAAAATCTTTCAAAAAATCTTACTTAAGTATTCCCGAGAAATACTGCATAAATACAAACCCGAGGTTGTTGCAGTCTCAGGCAGTGTCGGTAAGACTTCTGCAAAAGAAGCTATATTTTCAGTGCTGCGTGCTAAATACCCCAAAGCAGGAGTTATTAGAAAGAATGATAAAAACTACAACAATGAGTTTGGTTTGTCTTTCACAATCATTGGTGTTAATGCACCCAAAAGAAATCCTTTTAAATGGATCTTTGTTTTCTTGAAAGCTTTCATCATTTCAAGATTTTTCGCGCACTATCCAAAAGTTTTAATCTTGGAATTAGGAGTTGATAGACCGGGGGACATGGATGTTTTAGCAGATGTTGTTAAACCACATATCGCGGTTTTAACAACCATTGGTATTTCACATCTTCAGAATTTTAAGAACGAACAACAAATCTTTGATGAAAAAAGAAAGATTTTCAAACATCTTGGATTAAATGACTACGCAATTATAAATCAGGATGATCCGAAAGTCAGAACAACTGGTTCTGCGCTAAAATCAAAAGTTTTAAGTTACGGTTTTGATAGCTCAGCAGATCTTTGGATTGATGGGTATACTGCAATATATGAAAAAGGTGGAAATTACGGCAGTATTTTCACACTAAAATATCTTGGAGAAAAAGAAGAAGTCTTTCTTCCTAACACCATTGGCATTCAGCATGTTTCAGCAGCAGCATGCGCTGCGGCTGTGGGAGTTGCTTCAGGTATGGACCTTTCGCAGATATCAGCTGCATTAAGATACTACAAAGCAGAACCAGGCAGAATGCGTCTCCTAGCAGGAGAATTCGGAACAATAGTTTTAGATGATACTTACAATGCAGCTCCGCTTTCAACCCATGCGGCATTAAAAGAACTTGCTAATTTTCCTGCAGCACACAAAATCGCGGTGCTTGGAGACATGCTTGAATTAGGTGCTGAATCAGAAGCAGCACATGTTAATATTGCCAATGAACTTAGTAGGTTAAGTTTAGATTCAGTAATCTTTGTTGGTCCGCAAATGCGTTTAGCTTACGAACACTTAAAAAAGACAGGCTTTGAAAGTCAAAGCATCCAGTGGTTTAAAAGCGCGGTTCTCGCAATTGCAGAAGCCAGAAGATTACTTGCAGGTAATACAGTAATGCTTGTTAAAGGTTCTAGAGGTATGCAGATGGATAGGGTTGTTAGAGC
>Ga0255338_1004544_pt1 | contig 14137 bp, 4 predicted proteins | sample MeOH1_35cm_T4_19_FD_203715 | JGI IMG/M metagenome (GOLD analysis project Ga0255338, IMG submission 203715) | Sandy soil microbial communities from University of British Columbia, Vancouver, Canada - MeOH1_35cm_T4_195 | ecosystem: Engineered > Artificial ecosystem > Sand microcosm > Unclassified ...
CTGCTGAAAAAGTCGCTCAAATTGGATTTGGTTTTGTAAGTGGTTCGTAATCGAAAAATCTGCACGCCATTTTCAACAAGTTGCGAAAGTGAGCTTCAAAACACCGACTTTTTCAGCAGCCTGTTAATAGCATTCCACGGCCGACGCGCTGCCGATCGGACTCCCAGTCGGCCTGAATCCTCTCCCCCTCAGCCATATCATCGCACTTCTGCCGCCATGGTTTCTGTTTCGGCATGATCGTCCCGACGACAAGAAAACCCTGCCGACCCACTTGGGTAAGTGAACCGGTCGATGCGGATGGGTTTTGAGCGAAGACTCACCTCCTCGCTTTGATGAGAAGTCTCCGAAATCAAAGGACTGTTTTTCAAGTCCTGCGATGTCGTCTCGAATGCACCCAAAGGAGGTCCAATTGGTGTCAGGGGATAGTTCTTCTGTCCCCTGAGGTCTGGAAGCAAAACAGGAGATGAGACCGAAAAGGTCGCATCTCCTGTTTTCGTTGCTACTTGCGTAACTTTTTCCGTTGGCGTCCCCACGGGGATTCGTCCAGAGGCCATTCCCGAGGCCCCTCCCGAGGGAGGCGAACCAAGCGAATACCACGAATTAGCCGGGCTGTGTAGAGTTTTGCGTAGAGCTACATTCCAAGTATCCTGAAAACGATTGCGAATAAAATACCGACGGCGCCCATTGACGCAGCAAATATGTTTCTCCAAAAGGCGTATCGTTTGCCAGTATCAGTAATATATCTTCTGGAACCATTGGCCCCATAAGCAAGAAGCTGTGCTTTTGCCGTGCACCAATCTTCTTTCCATCAATGCGGCGGGCAGCTCCGAACCCACAGATTACGAAACCTGCGATCAGAACGAAGAGTATGAAGCCAATGAGTTGAGTCATAGATGGCTTGAGGCGTCCCGCCCTTTTTTCGCCTTATTTGCCTGCACTGATGAACTCCGACCCCACATATAAAACAAAACTTGCAACAAAATATGCCACCGCATGCATATTTTTAAAGCCCGTGGTTTTATACTCCAGCCTCATCCGCTCCGAGCCAGCACTTTCAAGCACCTTAAGCTTTCCCAAAATGACATGAGCCAAAACCCCATATAATATCACTGCCAAATACAATTTAGGGCCATGCTCCATATCCCCCAGTGAGCCCATTCTTAGTGGTCTGCCTGTGACGAAACCGGCTAAATTTATCACTGTAACCAAATTTAGAGCCCAGATTGTAGCCATCATGGCATGAATAACAAAATTAGGCTCCTTAGCGCCGCTATTTGTGATCCAACATCTCATCCGGTATATCGAAAAAAAGAAGAAACTCTTCATCATGAACCTCCTTCTTTTCGGACTTGGTATTCGATAATTAGCAGCAGCAATTGCATCTGATGTTCCGAGCCCCCTATCAATCAATCCCCCTGCAAAATACGCTCCCGAGCCAGCCCATCCAACAGGCCCGCCAAGTGCTCCGAACGTTCCGACGCCAGCGTTTATCAGTCCATTATCTCTTCTATCCATATTACCGGTTCGTAAACCGGCTTGAAAATCGTATGCGCCAATAGCCGCGGATGCCCAGCTGACTGGAGGCTACAACGACAATCACGTCGCGTTCTATGACATCAATTAGGCCGGGAACACATTGATTGAAGGCGTTGACTGTGTAGTTGTCGTCGCCGCTGCCTGTAGAGTTTGGTGTAGAGCTCACTGAAAAAGGATCGGCAAGCCACGTTTTAGCGCGCTGTCGACCAAATTTTGCAGCCGCTCGATCAGGAACTCGCCGTCCACATCGATAAAGGATTCAAACGCGTTCTGCGGCACAAATCCGATGGATTTCGCAACCGCCTTTTGCCAATCAGACACGGACTTGCCCCTAGGACGTGCCTTCAACGCAGTCGCGATCTCAGCGAGTTCGCCGCGCAACTTCTCACATTCAGAGAGCGACCATTCACCGTCGGAATCAGAGTGCAGCATGAGCACAGGGAACCGCGAACCCGCTTTGCCTCCTTCAAGCTCATGAGCAATGTAATCACGCAGTGCATTGAGGTCCGCGTATGGTCCGACCTCGACGCCGTCGACGTCTTCGTCACCATCAAAAATGCAAAGATAGAGTCCCATGTTTAAGCTGCTTTCTCGACGCGGACGATCTTAGGTAATTCCTTCGTGAGTTCCCGAAGTGTGCGATCCACTTGACAGTGTTTCGGCACAATGATCACCAACTTTTTCCCTGTCTCGACGGCCTTGAATGCGAGTAACCGAACTTGGTAAGTCGCGCGAATCGTCGAGACGTTCTTAACGAGGACGATTTTGTCGAACGTCTCAGAATCGGCCCGTGCTCCTCGTGGCACTTGATGTCTTGTGTATCTGAGCTGCATGGCGTCACGGAACTCCAGGTGGAGCCTCAATACGCCCACCCCAGCGACTCAGCCACTGACCAAACTCAATACTCACCGGACGCGTCGTCTGAATGGTGTATGGAGTGCTTTCGATCAGTGAACGATAAGTTTGGAGTCGGAGCTGTTCGGTGAAGTCGAGCACACTCGATCCTCCCTTGATTTCCAAAAACCCACCTTGCACGCTGTCCATGATCGTGCCGCGTGCGAGCCCCGTCGAAGTGTATCGCGCATCGCCGACGATCACCTTAAAAGCAGCACTGTCGATCTGCGCCGCAGTGGGCCGCCAAACTCCAGTATTCTTTGCGAGGTTCTGAGCCGCCAAAACGTCGGTCTCAAAAACCTGGCCTGCCCTCAGTGCTGTTGTCTCTGCGGCAAGACCCGCAAAGGCTGTCGTCCTGGCAGCGGCTATAAGTTGGGGTGAAAAAGTGATCACTGCATTCAAGCCTCCCCGAGCCATAGTTGGATCGATAATGCCGGCTGCGCCTAACTTGTAGCTAAGATCGTCCAGTGCCGCACCCATCGCACTTGCCGCATAGGCTAGCGGGGCAACCACGGCGTTGACGGTGGGCATAGCAATTTCTCGGATGGTATTCCCTATGTCAGCAAGCAGGCTCCCGCCACTGTCGGCATCTGCTCCGCTGGCGTTTTGCATCTCTTGGGGAGCCGTGCTGGCCGGCGCGTATCCTACCGCTGCACTATGGGCCGCGAGCGAACCTGTTGGGGTGGAATAGGACCATGCTCCGCTGATTTGATCGAGCACACCGCTGTAGCCAGAACTCGTTGTATAGGATACGGTATTCCCCCCCACCGACCCCGTGGTGGTTCCAGTTTGTGTGTTATGGGTAACCGTGTAGGTAGGCAGACTGCTAGTTTGCGCGCTAAATGAAGCCTGCAGTGGATTGCCGACAATCCCGCTGGCGACGTTTATTACGCTCATACCGTAATTAAAAAGATCCGTCGCAAACTGCCGGTTGGCGATGTTCGTCAGCACCGCATTCATGCCGGCCGAATGCCCGCTGCCGGCCACCACGGCAACGCCGCTCATTGACGGGCCAATATCCCAACTGCCCCCAGTGCCATAGAGGTCATACCAGTCCGGATCTCTTGCCACGATCTTATCGGTTCCGATTTCACCACCATGGTTCCAAGCCTGCCCTAGGTAATCCCACCGGTTGACGCCGTTGTTGCCGCAGAAGCCGTAGAGGTTCAACCCGCCGGCCTCCTCGATGGGATCCTGATTTAGGAACCGGCCGAGGGAAGGGCTGTAATATCTTAGGCCGTAGTAGCAGAGCCCGGTCTCGGCGTCGCGATACTTGGTGGAGAAACGGAAGGGATTGTCGGCGACCGCCGGATCGAGCACCTGGTTGCGGATCAGGTTGCCGAACGGGTCGTATTCATAGATCGCCGCGAACGCGCCGCTGGTGGCGTTGACCAGCGCGATGACATTTCCGTTGCCGTCATACGCGGGATAGTAGCTCGCGCCGGCCGTGCCGCTGCTGTAATGGGTGATCCGCATGAGTGCGCTGATGCCGCCAGCCTTTGTCGGGGCGCCCGTCAGGTCAAGGCCCCAGGTGTAGCTGCGCTGGATGGTGGCGCCGGTGCCGTTGAGTTCGGCGACGAGGTTCCAGCCGTCGTAGACGAAGCGGCGGACCTGGCTGAAGCCGGCCTCGTCGAGGTCATACACGGCCTTCTCGATGCGCCGGCCCATATGGTCATACTTGAAGTCGATCCAGTGGCGGACGTAGGCCGGGGTGAAACCCGCGCCGAAGCCGGAGGCGACCCGGCTCGACAGGCGAATAAGCCGGTTCTCGCCGTCGTAAGTGTAAGTCCAGAGGCTGTCCTGGGTGAGGTTGCCGTCGGCGTCATACTCGAACTGTTCCTGACGCTTGGGCGCGACCCAGGTCCGGCTGTCCATCAGCACGAAGTTCGGGTTGCCCCCACTGGCCGGAACGGCGCCATAGACGGTGACCTCGCCGATGGCGGGCCCGGCGGTGTTGTCAGGGGTAAGAGGGTGGCTCCAGGCGCGGTCCACGCGGGTGAGCGGGGCGTTGACGCCCAGCATGGCGACATTGGCGCCGCCGGCGACCGTGCCGGTGACCGCCACCTCGTTGTTCTCTCGCCCGGTGTATTGATTGAGGGCGTTGACCGTGTAGTTGTCGTCGCCGCTGCCGGACACGTCGACCGTGCCGTTGGAGGAACCGGAGGGGCCGGAGGACTTGCGGTTGCCGATGGAATCGTAGCGGTATTCGAAGCGACGGCCAGGCAGCTCGTTCGCGGTCGAGGCGGAGTCGTCGCCGCCATACATGCGGGAACTTTCCAGCTCGTTGCGGGCGTTGTAGGCGTAGCGGTTGTAGACGGCGCCATAGGACTGGCCGGCGGTGTAGTCGGCATAGGCGCCGCCGGAATGCTTGGCGGTCAGGCGCCGGCCCAGGTCATCGTGCGTGTAGTCGAAGCGGGCGCGCGGGGTGGCGTCCGTCCCCCATTTGGATTCCAAGCGGGTGACGAGGTCGCGATCCGCCTCATAGTCGCGCGAGACGGCAAAGGCTGCACCGCCCGGCGCGGTGGTGGTGTAGCCGTGGAACAGTGGGAAGGAAGTCGTGGCATCAGTCACGTAAGTGTAAGCGAAGCCTTGGGCGGTGCCGGCACCGAGCCTGGCCTGCAGGGAGGCGAAGCGCGGCTGGTCGGTGTAGGTCCAGGCCTGCTCCAGATCGCGGGCGGTATTGCCGGCGATGCCGAGTTGGAAGCCCTTGCCGCGACCTCGCTGCGTGCCGGTGCCGGAACCACTGGTGGTGGTTTCCTCGTAGAGCCCGGTGAGCACGCGCGAGCCGAAAAAGGCCGGCAGGGTCTCGTCCAGCAGTCGCCACGGCTTCTCAGGGTCGTAGTGGAAGGTGCGGAGACCCACCCCGACCTGGTCGACGGTAGCGGTCCGGCCGAGCCGGTCGTAGGTGGTGGTGACTGCCGGGGTGTTGCTGTCGTTGGAGGAAACCTGCCTGAGTTCACCCGGCACGGAGGTGCCGGCGAGGGTTTCGTAATAGTCATACACGGTGCGGACACGCTGCCCGGCATTGGGCAAACCGGCGGGGATGCTGCGCGCCAAGGTGCGGGTGGCGGTCTGGCCGCGCCGGTTGTAGCTGAGTTCCACCTCGTGGTCGTCCTCGTCCTTCTTTTTCCAGAGCAATCCGGTGGCGGGATCGAAGGTCCAGGTGGTGACATCGGCCGGGCCAACGGAGGGCCACGCGGTCGAGTCGGCGGCGGGGGCGCCGCGATAGGTGCTCATCGAGGTGCGCTCGCCGTAGGTGTTGTAGCCGTAAGCGACGGGATGGGTGGCGTCGCCCCACTGCCGCTCGACCTGCCCGAAAATGTTGTAGGCAACCCGGGTGTATTTGCCGTCGGCATTGCGCGTCGAGGTCACGCGGCCCAAGTTGTCATACTCGGAAAATGTGACGGGGTTGCCTGCGGCATCGAACACGCTTTCCACCAGGCCGGTGCCGGCCTTATAGGTGTTGACGGTGTAGCCGATGTTGCCACCGCCTGCGGTGGAGTGCCGGGGATTTCTGGCCCGGGAGACACGCTCAAGGGCATCGTATTCGCTGGTGTAGACCAGCCCGTCGGATGACTTGGTCTCCGTGGCGAGGCCGTTGACGGACTTGGACTCTGTCGCGGTGGGCAGCCCGGCGGCGACGGTCTTGTTGACAACCGTCTTGGTGCCACGATTCACCTCGACCGTCGTGACAGAGGTGGGCGACAAAGGCGCCAGAGACAGATCCTCTACATCCCAGGAACGCGTCTCGGAGATGATCGCCGTGCCACCGACAGCACCATGGCCGGTCAGGCGCTGCCAAGACAGACCGGTGGGGGTGGGCGTGGTATCGCCGGGGAAACAGGCCCTCGTGGTGGACACCAGCCAGTAGGCGCCGTCGTGGCTCTCGACCACCTGGTCTTTTTCGGTGATGCGGTCGGCCGAATCGTTGACGAGCGTCCCGCCGGCGTTGGCATCCACCCCGCTGCGGATGACCGAGCCGAGTTCATCGTAAACTTGGAGGCTCGGGGGCGAATCCGTGCTGGTGGTCCGGTAAAGCCGGCCCAGGCCGACCGTCGCATCGTCATAGAAGTTTTCCGTAATCAAGACCTCCTGGGGACTGGAGCCAGAACCGAATCCGGGACGCTCGGTCTTGATCGTCCGGTCAAGCAAGTCGGTCCAGATTTTCTGATAGCGCGGCGAACTGGGGGAGCCGGTGTCGACCCGGCTGATGCGCTGACCGGTGCTGACATCGACTCCGTAGGTGTAATGGCTGCTGACGACACCGTCGCCGGTCACCGCAACCAGCCGGCCGTCGCGGCCATGGGTGCGGGTGGTATACGCGCCGGTGGCCGGAGTGCTAACGGTGTGGGCCGAAAGACCAGTGGCCGAGTCGTAACTGTAACTGTGCTCAATCGTGCTGACATGCCCGCTCACGGGAGTGGTCCCGGCGGGCGTCTCACCCTTAAGGCGGCCGGCATCGTCGTAGCTCCGGCTGGTGACGATCGTCTCGGAGGTGCCATTGCCGCTGACCGTCTCGGATAGTGCGCGGCCGGCCACATCGTAATCGTAGGTGACAGTGGTCGTGAAGGCGGTGTTGGCGGTGTTCCGCTTGCTGCTTGTCAACAGTCGCCCCGCGTAGTCGTAATCATAGTCGGTGCGAACCCCGTTCTCGGCGACATCGTAACTCTTCTGCGTGCCATCGTAAACGGACTCGGAGGTGGAACCATTGCTGGCCGTGCGGCCGACCAGGTTGCCCATGGTATCATAGTCGAAATTAATCCAGCCGACGAGCCGCCATGCATCGGAAACCCACACGTAGGACTCGGTGCGCCGGATGAGGGCGCGAGAATCACGGATGACGGTTTCGAGCGTGGACTTGCCGGCGACGAGCGCGAGGTTGTCGATGTCGTAGCCGTCGAAGGAGGAATAACTGGAACCGACAATGCCGGTGATGCTGGTGATGCGACTGGCCGCGCCGGTCGAGGAAGCGGTAAAGGCGCCATCGCTGAAATCGCCGCGCTGGTAGGCATAAGACACTTTCACGTTGTCCGGCCGGGTGACGGAGTGGAACTGATTGCGGAGGAAAAGATCGGCGGTATCCTCGCGGAAGAGCTTCGTGGTGGTAGTGAGCGCGGCGGAAGCGCTGGTCGAGTCGGAACGCACGGCCGTGACCATGACCTCGGCACCGGTGCCGTAAACGTTGACCGCCGTCTCGGTATAAGTGGTGCTGGACGAACTGGTGACAATATTGTTCACCCGCGTCTCCACCAGGGTCGGGCGGGTGGCGATCCCGAATGGATCGACGCCGAAGACGTATTCAGTCACTTCGCCCTGCGTCGCATTGAAAGCGACGCCGGTGGGCGTGTTGCCGAACGGCCGGTAGCGAAAGCGGAGGGTGCCGATGCGGTTGGTGCCCGTCGAGGACGTGGCATCCCAATAGTCATACGCCTCCCATCCGCCTCCGGGCGTGACGGTGGATTTGAGGAAACCATGACGACCGACTTCGGCAGCATTATCGTAGTAGTCGAAAGCCGTCGTCATCGCGTTGGTTGAGCCGGTGGAGCTGGATACGATCTCCTCGCCCCAACTGAACTTGTGGTAGGCTCGGGCCTGGTAGGAGGCATTGTCGCCCCCACCGCCGGGGCGGACGACGACGGTATCGGTGCGGTCGGCGATCGTGCCGGCGGACGTGGTGACCTGCTCGGACACCTGGGTTTCGCCGGAGGTATTCCAGTCGCTGCGGGTCCAACTAAAATCCGTCAAGCCGGAGCCGGTGCGGAGCAGCGACGTGACCGCGACACGGGCCGGGGTGTCCGTGGTCCAGCTGTTGTCCGCGGTGGTGTTGCGACTCGTGCCGGTTATTTGGAGTGTGGTGCTGGAGGTTCCCTGCTCCACTTGGTATTTCAAATAGGGCTGACCGGTGAAAGTGCGCAATGTGTCACCGGAACCGATCGCCTGGTCGGGATGATAGAAATTGATGTCGTAGGCCGTGGAACTGGCAGCAACGATGTCCACCACGGCCTGATTGGCAATAACCTGGCGGAGGACGTTGCCCGTGCCGTGCAGGACAATGACCTCGTCGGACGGCGATTCGTATTGCAAGGCCGACGGGGTGTAGAGCGCGGACCAGTCGGATTCGGTGCCAGGATCAACAATGGCGATGGAGCCGGCAGCCTTGCCGTTGCGCAATCCGCCGAGACCAACCTGCCAGTAAATGCGTCCGAGCATCAGTTCAGAGGCCGAGCCCGCGGCCATGAATGCATGCTCCCTGGATCCGAGCAGGCGGACCATGAACGTGTAACTGACCGACTGGTTGTCATGGCCGCTGTATACCTCCGCCCGCTGCCTTCTCTCGCCCTCGATCTCGATGTCGAAACCCAGCGGCGGCGCCAGATTGAGCGCGACATTCGGCACGATGCCGCCGGCAAAGACGCCGCTGACCGTGATGCCATACACCTTGCCCGCCTCCATGTGGACGGTGTCCGTGGTGCTGGTTTGGAACCAATCGCCGACCACAGAGTCGGTGGACCCAGTCAGCGTGATAGAGTCGGCCCCGGAGCTCCTGGCATACAGAAAACCACCGCCGCTAACCTCAATCTGCGCCGAATCTCCGGAGGTCTTGCGGCCGAACCCCTCGCCCCACACGCGCACGGGCACGCCGGGTGTCGCATTATAAGATTGAGCCGACAATTCGGAGCAAACGAGCAGCAGGCCAAGCCCGGCCAGGGTGGATAAACGGAGAAGCGGCAGGATCGGTCTCATGGCACGGTCTCCTGATCAGCGTCCCCGGATCCCCTGTTTGCGGATGGATTCCTCCTCCGATTTACCCAGACGGTCCAAGGAGCGTTGGGCCACACTCCCCGGCAGCTTTTGCACGGCGGACTGGTAGCGCGCCTTTGCCTCCGTCATGTTCGCCAAGAACCGCTCCTGGATGAATCCGGCGGTCTGCTCGGCCACGGCGGCCACGCCGGGCTCCGTGGTTTTCTGGATCGCGAAACGGGTGTGCAGCAGCGCCCGACGGGCGATGCGCGCAGATTTCTCCGGCTGGCCGGTGCGAGCCAAGGAAAAGGCCATTTGCACGAGGGCGTTGGCGGATTCGATGTGCCACTCCGGAGTGCCCTTGGGATTGAGGTTCTGGCCGGTCAGCGCCCTTTCCGCCGCGTCGTCATCACCTGCATCAAACAAGCGTTTTGCCAAGTCGTTGGCCTGCTTCCGGCTGGCCCCCCGGTTGGCCGCCGGCAAGGCCGCCTGCGCATGCGCGTTGGTCGCGCGGTTCACGCCGCCGCTTGCATCGGCGCCGTTTTCGGTGGCAACACCGGTGGCGGTCAGTTCCAGTGATTCGAGCGTCCAGGAAGCGACTTTGCCGGAGAAAACCGCGATGCGCACCGGGCCGCTGTCGGTGGGATCGGCCGGCACGTCGTAGGTCGAGCCGTCAAACCGCAAGGTGCCTGCATTCGCGATGCGGTTGTAACTGAACGTAATATCCAGCGGCTTTTCGCTGCGGCCATCCGCGCCCAGCGCGACCGTGAAAGGCAGCAACAAAAGCTGATTTCCCGCCAGCACCATCCCACCCCCGCTCTGGTCGCGCAGGAATATGAGACTAGCGGGACCGATTTCAACTGCGGGCCAGCCTTCCGGAGCGGAGCTGAAAAATGGCTGCGACCGCAGGTGGAGGGCGATCATGTCCGCATCGAGCGTGCGGGAAATCTCTCCGCCGACCGGCAGCAAGATTTCTCCAGGGCTGGTCGTGCTGGATTGCACTCCGTTCGTCGTGGTCCATTGCGCAAGGGCCTGGGCGGTCAGCCCTGGCTGGGCGTGAAGTGAGAGGGTGAGAACGGCGCCGGTTAATCCGGCGAGCAGCCGGCGAAATCCCGGGACAATGGCTGTGCGCGTGTTCATTGGTTCGGGCGGTGGATTTTCAACTGGGTGTGGTTCGCCGCGTCGGCCTCGTTGTTGCTCACATTCGGATCCAATCCGAGGAGAACCTCAAGGTAGCCGGGAATACCGTCGCCATCCACGTCCAAGACGATGTGCCAGACTGCATCGATCGTAGTGGCCGTGTAATTGGCATCGCCCGGATAGCTGGCGCGAATAACATAGGTGCCGAGGGTGAGGATGGTGCCGGAATTGAGCGCACCACTGGAGGGCGAGCCTCCGCCGCTGGCCGAGATGATCGAGTAAGAGATGACTCCCGCCGGCGTCGTCCCGACGCCGGCGGGGGCGAAGCTGGCATTCAAATCGGACACTTGCACCGTATACGCCGTGGGAGTCTGCGTGCCGCGATAACGCGGGCTCTGGAACGAACCGGCAGGAGTCGCCTTGTTGATCACCCAAGTGAGGGCGTTGTTGGTGCCGATATAATTGCCGTAGGCGGATGCGGTGGCGGTGTAGTTACCGGGCGCTATGGCCGTGAGCGCGCCGCCAGCGGTGAACGTGGCCCCGCCGGGCGACGGCACGATGGCGGGGCCCTGCGCGGTGCCGTTGTAAGTGAACGATGCAGGGCTGAGCGAAAATGTAGTAGGGGCCGGGTTGATCGTGAAAGTCTGGTCGACATGCGGGGCCGCGTTATAGTTGCCGTTGCCGCCCTGCGAGGCCCGCACCGTGACATTGCCGACGCCCGTGAAGGACACGACACTGCCTGAGATCGTCGCCGGCCCGGAGACGATGGAATAAGTGACCGCGAGGCCGGATGAGGCGCTTGCATTCAAACTCAACGGGGTGGCGTAGGTTTGCGGCCCAGGATTGTTGAAGGTGATGGCTTGATCTGCCTTGTTGACGATGATCTCGAAGTCCGAGCTCCACCCCGAATCCGGATAGTTGGTGTCGCCAGTTCGCTGCACCTTGATAACCACGGTGCCGGTGCTGGTGGCTGTGACCGCCCCGGTCGAGGCATGGATGGCAGCTCCTGTAGCGGTCGAACCATCTCCCAAGGCCCACACCAACGCGCCGGTGCCGGAGCCACCGGTGGCGTGGGCCGTATAGGGGCTGGCAAAAATCATCGAATCGGGTGAATCGATGACCAAGGGATCCTGCGGCACCGACACAATGCTCCACGAGACATTGTTGAGCGTGCCGGCAAAATCACCGGTGCCGGTCACGGTGGCGGTGGTATAGGTGCCGACATTGGTCTGGGCGGGCGCCGATACGGTTACGGTCGCGTTGGCGGGAGTCGTCACGCTGACGGCCGACGGCGACTGGGCCGAGCCATTGTAGTTCAGGGGAACAACCGTGGCCGCGGTGATGATCGCCCTAATCACATAGCCGCCGGCGTGGGAAACAGCATAGTTGCTCGTTCGCACCGTGGGCGCCCCGGCGTTGCTTATCGCGGGGACGGTGATGCCAGTGTAGGTTCCAGGGCTGGCACTCTCAGTCGCGTTGAAAGAATAGCTGATCGAATCGCCGGCCGCGAGGTCGCCCAAGATTATCGCCGCGGAAGCACCGGTTGCCGTGGTTGTTCCGTCGTATATCTTGGAGCCACCCAAGCTGACCGTGATTGGACGCGCCCCGACGGTAACGGTGAAGCCCGGATCGGGGGTCCACGCTGAAACAAGAAAGTTGGCATCAGCCGCGCGACGCGCCTTGATCGCCACGGTGCCGGTGCCATTCGCGGTGATGGTGCCCGTGGAAGTATTGATAGCCGCGCCGGGAGCGGTCGTGCCCGAACCCAAGGTCCACTCATAAGCCCCAGTGCCCGAACCGCCGCTTGCCGTCGCAGTGTAGGTGGTGCCGTAGATCGCCGTCGGCGACGAAGTTATCGACACCGCGGCCTGACTCGCAGCAGTGATACTCCAAGGGACATTGGAGAGGGTGCCGGTGTAGTTGCCTGTGCCCGAGACTATGCCGGTCGTATAAGAGCCCACATTGGTCTGCGAGGCGGTGGCTGAGACTGAAACGGTCGCGCCGGCCGGCGTGGTGCTGCTAACGGCGGACGGCGACTGGGCGCTGCCGTTGTATACTTTCGAGGTAATCGTCGCCGCGGTGATTGTTGCCTGATTGATGGTATAACTGCCCGCATAAGTGATCGCATAACTGCCAGTGCGGATGGTCGGGGTGCTGGCATTGCTAATCGTCGCCGCAGTGAGTCCGGAATAGGAGCCGGGGTTGGCACTCGATGTGTCGGCATAGGCGTAACCGATCGAGTCACCCGAAGCCAGGGAACCGGTGGTGATGGAAGCTGAAGCGCCAGAGGCCGTGGTCGTTCCGTCGAAAGATTTGGAGCCGGCCAGGGTAACGGTAATCGGACGCACCCCGACGGTAACGGTGAAGCCCGGGTCGGAGGTCCACGCTGAAACAAGAAAATTGGCATCAGCCGCGCGACGGGCCTTGATCACCACGGTGCCCGTCCCCTTCGCGGTGATGGTGCCCGTGGAAGAATTGATAGCCGCGCCAGGAGCGGTCGAGCCCGAACCCAAGGTCCACTCATAAGCCCCGGTGCCAGAACCACCAGTTGCCGTGGCGGTGTAGGTGGTGCCATAGGTCGCCGACGAGGATGAGTTGATGGTCACTGCCGCCTGGCTTGCCTTGTTGATCGCCCAGCCCAGCGCGTTGTTACTCCCCGTATAGTTGCCCGTCGCCGTGGCCGAGCCGTTGTAGCTGCCCGCGTTGACGGCCGACAGTGTGGGGCCGGTAGTGAAAGTGGCGCCACTTGGCGTAGGCACAACAGATGGTCCCTGGGTTGTTCCAGTGTAGGTGAACGAAGTCGCACTTAACGCGAATGTGGCCGGCATTGGATTGACCTGAATAGTCCGGTCGACATTGGTCGCGGCGTTATAGTTGCCATTGCCGCCTTGCGAGGCGCGGACCGTCACGCTGCCGACCCCGGTGAAGGTCAGGGTGCCAAAGGAGAGCGATGCTGCCGTGCCGGAAATTATTGAATAAGAAACGCCCAGACCGGAGGAAGCCGAGGCGTTGAGCGCGAGCTGTGAGCCGTAGGTCTGGGCCGCGGGCTGGCTGAAGCTGATCGCCTGGTTCGCCCGGTTGATGGTCCAATTGAGCGCATAATCGCTGCCGGTGTAATTGCCATAAGCCTCGGCGGCGGCGGTGTAATTTCCCGCATCGACCGCCGAGAGATCCCAACCGCTGTAATAGGTCGCTCCAGCCGGGGCAGGCACTATCGACGGCCCCTGCGCGCTGCCGTTGTAGGTGAAGGAGGTTTCGCTCAGCGAAAAGCTCGTAGGCACGGGGTTAATGGTGACGGTGTGAGATATGGTTGAGGAAACCTCATTGTTGCCATCCACCGCTTGGGCCGTGAAAGTGACTGTGCCTATGCTACCCTGAGCCCAACCGTTGCCCGACCAGGCGTTGAATGTGTCGCCACCGCCTCCAAAAGCATGCGGTGTCCCTTCCCGCCAGACATTTACTCCTGTCAGATTTCCGTCGGGATCGTAGCCGTGAGCCTCGATGTTAAACCATTCGTCTACGAGGGCGCTGCCTGGATTTTGCGACCACTCGATGGTCGGGGGATTGTTGGGCTGCGTGATCGTGACCGTGACGTAGTTATAGGCATATAATCCCTGCCAATACTCGTAGCCGTCAGCGAAATATTCCACGCTCAGGTTGCCATAGTCCGTGGTCGAACCCCCGGCGGTCACGGTGCTGCCCCCCGAATTCGAGGTAAAATAAGCTCCACTTTTGTAAATGGTGATATCGCAGCCCCAGCCGTAGGTTGACTGGGCGACCCCCGAGACATAATAACTGCTGCCACTTTGCACCGGGGAGGTCGGAT
>Ga0255338_1004545_pt1 | contig 14134 bp, 9 predicted proteins | sample MeOH1_35cm_T4_19_FD_203715 | JGI IMG/M metagenome (GOLD analysis project Ga0255338, IMG submission 203715) | Sandy soil microbial communities from University of British Columbia, Vancouver, Canada - MeOH1_35cm_T4_195 | ecosystem: Engineered > Artificial ecosystem > Sand microcosm > Unclassified ...
CCGTGGAACTGGTGGACGCCGCCAATGCAAGCACCTGCTGGTCCGAGCGCTACGACCGCGACGCGGCGGACGTGTTCGAGGTGCAGGACGAGATCACCAGCACCATCGTCGGACGGCTGGAGCCGGAGATCGGCTTCTCCGAGCGCCAGCGCGTGGCCCGCGCCGCGCACGCCGACCTGCGCGCCTGGGAGTGCTTCCACCTGGGCGTCTGGCACTTCTTCCGGTTCACGGCACAGGACAACCGCGAGGCGCTGCGGTTGCTGCAGCGCAGCCGCGAGCTGGACCCGTCCTTTGGCGAGGCGCACGCCTGGTGGGCCTACGCCACGCTGCTGGACATGGTGTACTGGGACGCCGAGCCGCGGGCGCGCGCGCTCGAGGAGGCGCTCGGCGCGACCCAGCAGGCACTGGCGCTGGACGACCAGAACGCGGTGTTCTATGCGCTCAAGGGCCGCGTGCAGCTCGCCCGCGGTGAGTACGACAGCGCGCAGGCCGAAAACGAGATCGCCATCGGCCTGAATCCGACGCTGGCGGCGGCGCATTGCGGGCTGGCGGACACCCTGGCCTACCAGGGCCGTTACGCGGAGGCGATCGAGCGCTTCACCAAGGCCCTGCAGCTGAGCCCGCGCGACCCGCAGCGCTGGGCCTTCCTCACGTATGGCGCGCTGGCGCTGATCTTCCAGGGTGACTTCGAGCGGGCACTGGCGTGGACGGCGCAGGCGCGCGAGATCCCCAACTGCCAGTACTGGACGCTGGCCCACGAGGCGGTGGCGCTGGCGTGCCTGGGCCGCGAGGCGCAGGCTGCGCAGGCGGTGGCACGCCTGCTCGCCGCGCAGCCGCGCTTTTCGATCGACTTCGCGCGGTGCAAGCTCTTCTACATCCGCGACCCGCGGCAGCTGGAGACCTACGTGCAGGGGCTGCGCCGGGCGGGGGTCCCGGCGATTCTCCTGCAACCCACCGACGCCTCCTTGCAAGGAGACTCACAAGGTAGCCCGATGGACCTGAATGCTTCGTGAGTGACCTGCTACTTGGCAGGGGCGGTGTGGCCGGTATATGCCGAGCGCGCAGTGGCCCGATTACGCCGAAACCGCACTGCGTGGAATATGCCGAACACAGTGCCCCGCCTCACCCTGCCTGCCTGGCCTGATTACGCCGAACACCGACACGCGGCACAGCCGCAGCCCTCTCCCGGTAGCTAGCAACGAAAGGTGTTGCATCAATCACGGGCTCACGTAGCTCCCGGAGCCTGGGAGCAGATTGTTGAATCCGGCAATCGGCGAGATCCCATGCAGGTACAACGCAGTTCCGACCGGCCACCGGTTGGTCACTGGTATCTGGAACCTGTACTGCGTCCCGGTCGATTTACACGCAGTTGCTACGGCAGCTTCGCTGCTTGCATTTGCAAAATACGCGCCCGCGAAAGTCCCGCCCGATGTCGCCGGACCGCCGACAAAGAGATGCACATAGATAGAACTGGTATTGTATTTACCACATGCCCAGCCAACGAGATTACCGTTTGCGATGCCATCGATATATCCTGTCACGCCGAAAATCGGTTCATTGTAGTTCCTGAGCCCGAACCAGATGTCTCGGGAGGTCGCCGTCATCGAATAGGGTGTGGACTCGAGTCTTAGCTCGGTGGGCACAGTGTACCAGCTCTGAACTATGTGAGCGTTCACCGGAATGGTCCGCGTGTTACTAGCTGCCGACGAGTAGGCGACGGACTGATCGTAGAATTGCTGGGAAGTTCCGCTTTGCCCGGGCTCCCAATTTGTAATCAATCCGGTTTGAATCCCAAGCCCTTGCGCCTGACTCACAAGACCACTGATTCGCTGCCAGCCAGTCTCGTCGACGTAGTTATACGGGTTGTCGATTTGCAACATCTCGAACTGCATGCCCGCGCTTGATACAGCGTTCTTCGCGGCGTTCAGCACATCTCGATAATCGAGAATTCGAGTAGATCCATTCTGCGGATTAATGTCCCAGATCGACGTGCCGACGCCGGTCGTCGACTGCGTTTGTGCGCCGCCGGGAGTTGTGAAATTCCAGTTAGGGAAATTCGTAAGCAGCGCAAACTTCACGGCAGGAAATCGCTGTCTCATCGCCTGCATGTAAGTCACAAGCTCATTGACGGCGAACTCCAGATTCACGCCTTGGCTTAGCGTTTGACAGTCATTGGGATACGAGGTGTGGTCGAAAATTCGCGCGAACGGGCCGTCGATTACCAAATAGTCAATAGCCGTTCCAAACTTAGAGGCGATCTCGGAACCTTCGGCATCGGCCCCTGCAGCGCCGAGGCGAGGAAGCATAGTTGCCTGATTGTAGAAATATGGATCAAGACGATGATTACTTTGGCACACGAACGCCGGATAGAATCCGCCAACCTCGATGGCCAGTTTCTTATTATCAGTCCGCAATTTGGATAAGAATGCCTGTGCTTGGCCGCTCGTATATGAATCCCCCTGCGTGTAGTAGGCCTTGTACACTGACATTGCGTTGTACGTCTCCGGCCAGTACGCGGGCGAGGCTGGGTCGACAAAGGCTGAGTCAGCGCGTGGTGGACCTAGCCACATCGCTACAGCAGGACGAGGCGGGGTCTGCGCTTGAACCAGACCTTGGAGCGCGATCACCGCGCTGATCAACAATATGAAGCGATAAAGGAATCCCATGCGTTGCTCCAGTTGCTCACTCGCAGCACGCCGAAAATGGCGTGAGCCGCTGTGAGAAACAGATCCTCTCTGAACGGAAGCACGGTTCGCTTCGCGCCCCTGTCAGCATTGACAGGTTAGCTAGGGTAAACACCCGGACGAGTTGCAATCTGCATCGACGAGGTGCGCGTGCAAGGGGAGCGTTTCCGATCGCCGCACCGCAAAACCGCAGGTGAGGGGCTACTCACGGCGTCCAATCTACCTTGTAGCCAGGCTCATTGCTCCAGCGGTGCGGCAGGTCGACCAGGCCCGGCTCGGGCCGGGTGTCGGACACCGACAGCAGCGCGATGCGCGGCGCCTCGGAGTACAGGTGGATCGCGTTCTCGCTGCCCAGGTAGGCGCCGATGTAGTAGTCGCCCTTGCGCAGCGCCAGCGGACCGAACTCGATCGTCGCCGTGCCGCGGCCCTGCGCGTCGCGCTCCAGCATCACCTGGTCGGTGCGCGAGACGACGCTGCTGAGGATCATGGTGTTGGCCAGCTCGAAGGTCATGCCGGCCGTCGGCATCGGAATCCCGGGGTCGGAGTCGAATTCGATCGCCACCCGCAAAGTGCCCTGGCCCGGCGTCATCTGCAAGCGCGTGGAAGCGACCCCGTCCACCGAGGCAACCACGCGGCGGATGCGCGCGTGGCCTGGCGTGGCGGTTCCGGCTTGGGCGGGCAGAGCGACCGGTTCGACCGCCGCGGGCTCGGCTTCCAGCGCCGCCACGGGTGCGGACGGCGACGCGGGGCAGTCTTCCGCCGCAGCCAGCGCGACCGGGGCGCCCGGGGCAGGCACTTGCGGCGCCCCGCCGGCCATGAACAGCGTGTAGTCGCGCACGACGGCGTGCGACGCACCGAGCGCCATGGCCTTGCCTTCGTGCAACCACAGGACGCGGTCGCAGAACGCTTCCACTTGGTAGAGCGAGTGCGAGCAGAACAGGATCGTCGTGCCGCGCTCCTTCATCGCCAGGATGCGGTCGAACGACTTGCGAGCGAAGCCGCCGTCGCCCACCGACAGCGCCTCGTCGATCACCAGGATGTCCGGCTCGACGCTGGTGGCCAGCGCGAACGCGAGGCGCACGAACATGCCGCTGGAATACGTCTTGACCGGCTGGTCGATGAAGTGGCCGATGCCCGAGAACTCGATGATCGAGTCCATCTGCTCCAGCAGCTGTCCGCGGCCCAGGCCCAGCAAGGGGCCGTTGAGCAGCACGTTGTCGCGGCCCGAGAAGTCCGGGTTGAAGCCGGCGCCCAGTTCGAGCAGCGCCGCGATGCGGCCGTCCACGCGCACCGTCCCCGCCGTCGGCGTGACAGTGCCGCACAACAGCTGCAACAGTGTCGATTTGCCGGCGCCGTTGTTGCCGATGACGCCCAGCGACTCGCCCTTGCGCACCTGCAGCGACACGTCGCGCAGCGCCCAGAAGCTGTCGCCCGGGATCTCGCGTCCGAGGAGCGCGGCCCCCAGGCGTGCGGCCGGGGTCGCATCGGGCCGGTAGGCCTTGCCCAGGTGCACTGCCTCGATCGCGAGCGCCGCCTCCTGCACGGGCGTATCGGCGAGGTTCATCCTCACGAGGTCCTTCCGACCCAGAACCCCGTACCGAGGATCAGGTTGTACAGCCGCTCCGGCAGCCTGACCGACCGCCGATCGAGCCAGTTCGCCACCGGCAGCAGCGGCGGCACGATGCGGCGCGCGGCGGCAAGCCAGCGCGGCGGCCGGAGCGGCGGCATCACCGGCTGGTCGGAGGCCAATTCCGGATGCATGGCGTAGATCTTTCCGATGGCGCCGCCCACCTTGACTTGGCGGCGGTAGAAGTCGCTGAGATCCATCGGGTGCAGGTGGCGGGCGCGGGCCTGCCTGTTGTACACGATGCGCAGGCCCTGCTTGTTCAGGCGATAGCCGAGCTCGACGTCCTCCCACCCGTAGGTCCGGAATTCCGGATCGAACGGCCGCGAACCGAGGATCTCGCGCGGCAGCGACACGTTCGACGTGTAGAAGCACGTATAGGGAACGTCGTCCCCGTCCTTCATGTAACGGTAGCCGAACTGGTGCCCTGCTTCGTTGACGTACTCGAGCAGCGGCGTGACCTGCATCCCGGAGCGTTCCCACTCGGTGTAGCCCACCACCGCGCAAGGCACGCCGATTTCCCGGTGGCGGCGCACGTGCTGCTCAATGAAATCCGGATCGGGAATGATGTCATCGCCGATGAACAACACGAGTTCGCCGTCGGCATGCTGCAGGCCGTTGTTCCGCGCGATCCCCTGGCCGGTGTTCTGCTGCGTGAAGATCTTCAAGCCGAGCGCGCCCGGATGCGCGTCGCGCCACTGCTGCAGTTCGGCCCAGGTGTCGTCACGCGAGCCGTCGTCGACGACGATGACTTCGAAGTCCTGCCAGGTCTGAGCCGTGAGCGCGTCGAGCGTGCGCAGCAAAACGGCGCGGCGGTTGAAGGTCGTCACGATCACGCTGACGCAGCTTGGCGCGTACACGGCGGCTACGTCCTCGGCGCGAAACGCGATCTCGCGCACGATGCACCCGAGGCGACGCAGGTCGCCGTTGCCGAACAGATCGTGCGGACGCCACGGCGTGTTCTCGATGCGAATCCTGACGAGGCCGTTCTCGTCCGCCCGCCCCGGCATCGTGATCGTCCGCCAGAACGAGCCGGCGGCAAGGTCGAAGCCTTGCCGCTCGCCGTTGCAGTGGAGCGTTAGCGCCGCGCTTTCGGCGGCGCCGTCCGGAACGTGGACTTCGGCCGCGACCGTGCCGCTGGCACCCGGCGCGACCTTGAGCGTCGCCGACGCGTCGCCACAGGTCGCGCGCACGATGCTGCCGTCCACCCCTTCGGGACCATACCAGCCCGGCCCGAGCCGGCCGATCGCCGAGGTGCGCCCGGGCCACAGCTGCGGCGCGACGATCAGCGGCGGGCTGACGGAGGCATCGACGAGCGGCGGGATGCTTGGGGTCGGCGGCACGTGCTCGGGGATCAGCCCGCGCGCGAACAGCTCGGCGTCGGAGACCCGCCGCGCCCGCTGCAGCCGCCGGCGCTCTCGCACCGTGCCCCGGATGTGGATCAGGTTCCAGGTCAGCGCGTGCCACGCGAGCCCGATTTGACCGGTGCGCAGCCACAGCGAGACGAGGCGGCGGCTGGCCCATAGCGCGTTGCTCAGCTCGTAGTTCTTCCACAGGCTGCGCAGGTTGTGGCGGTTGCCCATCCAGTCGCGGAACTTCGTTCCCTGCTGGCTCTTGGTCGTACCGCCGAAGGCATGGAAGACGATCGAGGCCGGGCACATGACGACGCGCTTGCCGAGAAGCCACAGCCGCCAGCCGAGGTCGACGTCCTCGTGGTACATGAAGTACGAGGGGTCAAAGGCGCCGATGTCGAGGAAATCCGTCCGCCGCATCAGCATCGCCGCGCCGGACGGAAACAGCACGTCGACCGGCGCCGCGTCGTCCGGTCCGGCCGGCGCAACGAAGGGGTAGCCGAAGTCGATGTCGTAGCCGAAACCGAGCCGCGACATGCCACCGCCGCGCGCGTTCAGGTAGTCCGGCCGCGCCAGCAGACGAAGCTGCGAGCAGGTCGCGCCAATCGCCGGGTCCAACAGCAGCGGGCGCATCAGGTGCTCCAGCCAGTCGGGCGTGACCACGGTATCGCTGTTGAGCAGCGCGAGGTAGTTGCTCTTCGCGTTGCGCGCGCCGACGAGATTGGCAAGGCCGAAGCCCAGATTGCGCGTCTCGGCGATCACGCGCACCTGCGGCCAGTGCTCGCGCATCCAGGCGACGCTGTCGTCGCTCGAGCCGTTGTCGATGACGAGGACTTCGAAGTGCAGCTTGCGCGTCTCGAAGACCGACGGCAGGCACTTCTCGAGGTGGTGCCGGCCGTTGTAGTTGACGATGATGATCGAGACGAACAGCTCGCCGGCGGACACGAGGTTCTGCTCGACCTGCTTCGCCGCTTCGGCGCGCACCTCGGCGACTTCCTTCGCGGTGCGCTCGTGAACAGCCGCGACTTCGGCGCTCGTGCGCTCGTGCAGCTTCCGTTCTTCCTCCGCCAGGTTGCTGCGCAGTTGCCCGATTTCCAGCGCCGCGTCGCGCGTCAGCTTCTCGCGCAGCTCGCTCTCCGCGGCCCTCGCCTCGCGCCGCACCTCGCGGGGGATCAGCGAGCGCTTCACCGCAATCTGCGCACGCGCCAGCCGGCGCGCCTCACCGCATTGCAGGTGCTTGGCGAAGATGCGCTCGAGGCCCTCCTCCTGCAGCGACTCGCCGCCCTTGCCGGTAATGAAGCTCTTGCCGAACACCCGGTATTCGGCGACGGTGCGCGCGACGTGCTCGAAGCGACAGCGTTGCGCGAGCCGAAGGTACAGGTCCCAGTCCTCGAAGCAGGCGAGCGACTCGTCCAGGCCGCCGATCTCCCTCACGTCCGCCATCGGCATCAGGCAGCCGATGAACGGGATCTGGTTTTCGAACAGCATCAGGTCGGCGTCGTACGGGGCGCCGAAGGTGCGCAGGTGGCGCCGCTCGCCGCCTTCGTAGCGATACGAGTCGACGCTGCCGAAGTACACCGTGTGCGGGTCGACGGCCGCGGCAGCGAGCGCGCGGATGCCGTCCGCCAGGTAGACATCGTCATCGTCCAGGATCAGCAGCCAGTCGCCGCGGGCTTCGGCGATGCCGATGTTGGCCGCCGGCGAACGTCCGCGGCCCGGGTGCAGGTCCACCACGCGCACCGCGAGCCGGCCATGGAACCGATCGACGACATCCGCGACGGGGCTGCCGCCGTCGTTGACGACGACAACGTCGAGGGCGGGATACTCCTGCAGGGCCAGGCTCGCCAGGGCCTCCTCGAGCAGCTGCGGCCGGTCGTGCGTGCGGACGACGACCGAGATCGACGGCAGCCCCCCTTCGGCAGTGCCGCACGAACGGCGGGCGAGCGCGGAGAGCGCCGCGGTCGCGCCGCGCAGCGGTTCGAAGCGCTGTTCGGCCCAGAATGCTTCGGCGGCCGTCGCGCCGGGCAACGCGAGCGCCCGCAGCTGGTCCGTCAGCTCGCTGCGCAGGCGCGCAGGCGGCGCAGAGGAAAACTGGTCGTCGAGGCGTGCCAGGACCGCCTGCTTGTTGTCGACGACATCGGAGATATCGACGGTCCGGTTGACTTCGCCGACGCGCGATAGCTCGTAGTACCACGCGGCGCCGTCATAGCCCGCCCCGGCGAGCATGCCTTCGAGCTCCGCGGCCAGCATGCGCAGGCCGGGGTCGTCCTCGAAGCGCGACGGCAGGAAGACCGTGGCCGGTGCGATCTCACGCACGAGCGGCGCCAGCGAGGCGATGCCATGGGCCGGCTGGCTTTCGTCTGCCAGGAAGACGCGGCGGATCTCGGGCAGCAGGCCGCCGAACGGCACCTGCGCCGAGTGCGTGTACACGATGGCCACCGCGATCCCGCTCAGGCGCGCACGGATCAGGCTGCCGCCAAGGCCGCTGATCTCCTCGCCCGGACGCCGGGCGAAGACGAGCCAAGGCCCGGGGGGGAGCGCGTCGACGGCTGGCGGCCCGTCCATCTCTGGTTGCTTCGTGGATTCCGTATTCATGTCATTTGTTTGCTGCCGGAGGCGCGGAAGCCGCTGGCATCAGGCAGGCGTGGAGATAGAGCAGCCACTGGCGCACCGCCCACTGACGGCGCAGCCCGAGCGCGCGCAGGCCGTTGATCCGCTCCCAGCGGCTGCGCGAACGCTCGAACAACGCGCAGTACGCGGCGAGCAGCTCGCGCTGCGCGCCCGCACCGGGGGCGGCCCGCTCGATTCGGGCCTTCAGCGCGCTCGCCTGCGCCAGGCTGCGAGCGAAATTGCTGTCGGCCGTGCGGCTGGATTGCAGGCCCTGCCAGACCGAGGCGAGGCCACGTCGCCATCCCCTGGCGCCGATCTGGTTGCCCCCGTGCTGGCGGTATCTAGCGGTCGGCGTGGCGTCGTAGCAGATCTTCCCGACGGACGCCGCGACCAGCGCGAGCCACCAGTCATGCACCATCGCCGCCGGCGGGATCGGCAACGCGGCATCGAGCAGCGGACGATTGGCCAGGACCGTGCAGCCGGTCACGTAGTTCTGCACCAGCAGCGTGCGCAGCGGTGCGGACGGCTCGTCGCGGATGTGCTGGAAGCTCATGAATGACGGATGGATCGTGCGGCCATCGCGATCGATCAGCTCGAGATCGGAATGGACGAGGATTGGCACGCCCGGTCCGAGCCGGCCTTCCTCGGCCCGCATCAGTGCCTTCTGGCGCTCGATCTTGTCGGCGAGCCAGACGTCGTCCTGGTCCATCAGCATGACGTAGTCGGCGTCCTGGTCGCAGGCTGCTCGCAGCAGGCAGTCGAAGTTGGCGACGGTACCCTGGGTGACACGGCTAGCCGGCAGCACGGTGATGCGCGCATCCTTCGCCGCGTATGCGGCGACGATGTCGGGCGTGCGGTCGGTCGACGCGTCGTCTCGCACGAGCAGGTACCAGCCCACCTCGGTCTGGGCGATCAGGCTGTCGATCTGCTCGGCGATGAAGGCGCTGCCGTTGTAGGTCGCCAGCAGAACGTAAATCGGTTTGGTCACGACCTTCGGTACGGGGTGGGATGTCAGTCCTGATCTCGGCGTCATCGCTCGATTTCGACCTCGCGACACGTTGCTCCGCTCCAGTCGTCGCGGATCGTCGTTGCGAGCTGATGAATCAGGGCCTCGTTGCGCGGGATGGTCCGCCCGGCGCCGCTAGCAGGTCGTGAATTTTACGGTACAGAAAGCTCGCCAAGGAACAGCCGAACAATACTGCTTCTGACCAGCGGGTCCGTCGATTGCGGAAAGCCCATCGGAACCGCAGCATCCCGTAGTGCCAGTTCAGCCAATGGGGAAAGCGTCTTGCGGCACGAGCAGCAGGTACTCACCATTGGCGACAGTAGCGCCCACGTTGCACGAGTGGCTTCTTGGAGAGCTCCGATCGCTGTATGCTAACCATCGTAACCATCGTCGCCCCGCGGGTCGGGTGAACGCGACGGTGTCGTCGCTGAAGCCTGAATTCACGACTTGCGTAGCAGCCACGCGGACCGACATCGGCGTTCAGCGTCGGAATCACCACCGACGCCTTTACGTCGAATGGCTGGCTCAACTGGGGATTGAGCGCCGCGGCGTGACCGCGGCCGTGAATGGATTGCGCTCGCCCGCCCGCCCAGCCAGCGCGGTGCAATAGGCCCTTGCCCGCGCGCACTGGCACGGACTCTTCGCCGCCCTGAGCACCTTCGCACGTCTCTCCTCGGCCGAGCGCTTCAAAGGTTGCACCGCACCCTCGCCTTCCCCGCGGCGGGATGGTCGCGCGCATCCTTTCAAGACATGCAGCTCAATAGCCCTGACTATACAAGTTTGCCATCGAGTTGACGCACGCGACGCCGGCGAGAGCTGGAGCCGTCGACTTGCAAACGACGATATAGGTCGTCAATGATGACTCGCCAGCGGGCATAGACACGTTGTCGCCATACGTGATTTGGGATATCAACGCAGTGGTGTCATCTGCAAGCGGATCGGGATTGCCGTTGGGCGAGTGGTTACTGAACGCTAGATGAAAAGCGCCACCATTGCGGGTGCCTGGTTTGCATCCGTAAATGGCAACACCGACAGTACGCGCGTCATTTTCCGCAATGATTCCGCCACAGTTCGAGGTAAGACCGTAGTCTTGCGACTGAACGTTGTACTGTCCGGCCAGTACCGCCTGAGCCAGCCATGCCCCACTCGCAGGGTTATAGGTACTGAATTGCCTAAAGTTTCCCGGCAAGTAGAGAATTGGCAAATTGCCCGTAATGCGAGGCGCTGATGCATTCGAATACACCTTGGCTACGTACTGGGCAACGTTGTTGTCGCCGTTGAAGGCGAGCGTGATTTGCTTGCCAATCGTCATTCCATTGAACTGCACGGCAACGTTGCCGTTGTCAGGCGATGTACCGCCGAGGTTAGCCTCATTCGTCTGCCCCAAGAAGCCGAACGGCGCTGACTTGGTGTACTGCACGTTCATCGGTGCAGTGGTCTTGTTGCTAGCCTGAAGCACCGCCGATCCACGGTTGTACGTGTCGCCGGCCTCCGTTGGATTGACGAAAGTGACGTTGTCCGGGTAGATGATGTTGACCATGCTTTGCCACAACCTGCCAGCGTCGTGGCGGTTCACGAGACTTCCACTGCCGTTGGCGGCATAGTCGTAGATTGCACCGCCCCATCCGAGGCTGGAACTCATGAGGATGTTCCCGTAACCTAAGGTGAGTAAATTGGATCCCGCCGCTGCTGGCGAGGTAACGCCCCATGTGGAGATCTGGGTGTACGGGATAGCCGTGCCAGGCACCGTTTGCCCATGGCTGATACCGCTGCCGAGCAAGGCGACGATGACAAGAAGCTTCGCGACTGGGGTCTTCATGCTTGCACTCTCTGCTGTTGACCAGTTCAGTCTAAGAGGCTCGACAGAGAGAGAAAGATGTCCCTATCAACCATGATAGCTAGGGTTTTCCCACGCTCTGTTTCGCACAGCGTGAGCGCGCGCGGCGTGCGCGGCTCTCGTCAGGCACCGAGCCCGGCCCGCTCCAGTCGCTTGAAGCCTCGCTACGCCGCCTCCAAGCGTCGGATGTTCCTGTGTTCTGCTTGTTCGCGAGCCGCGTGGCAGGTATTCGCCGACCCCCCACGTATCCTCAGAGTGGCGTACCTAGACCCGGTTGCGCCTACAGTTGCCCATGTGCGGTCCGCGGTGTGCGGCGGGCGCGAACGCAGGAGACGTCATGGCAACCACACGCAAGAACACCGGACCCGGTGACCAGGACGCGGCGCAGCTCGCCGAGCAGTTGCGCGCTTCCGCCCAGCAGATCTGGCTGGCGGGACTGGGCGCGTTCGCGAAGGCGCAGGAAGAAGGCGGCAAGATGTTCGAGGCCCTGGTGCGCGAAGGTTCGGCGCTGCAGCGCAAGACCCAGACCGATGCGGGCGAGCGCATCGCCCAGGCGGCCAACCGCATGGCGGGCCTGGCCGGCGAGCTCTCGGCCAAGGCCGGCGACCGGCTCGAAGACCTGTTCGAAGGCCGGGTGGCCAAGGCAGTCGGCCATCTCGGCATGGCCTCGGCGCAGGACATCGAACAGCTTGCCGCTCGCATCGACGAGCTGGAACGAGCGGTGGCGCGGCTCGGCGCGAAGGCGCCCGTCGCCCGCCGGCGCGCTGCCCGCGCCGAGTCCAAGCCGGCCGCGCCGCGCGCGCGGCCACGCGACGGCGCCTGAAGAGCCGCTTCCTGCGCCGGCCCTTGCTGCAATGCAGCAGTGCCGCGGCCCCGACCGCTCTACACTGGGCCGGCGGCCAACGACAGGAGACAACCATGCAACCCTGGGTTGCGTTCCCCCACCTCGGTCAATACCGGTTCACCGCGGCCAGCGTGGCGGCCCAATGGGCGCGGCTGCATGCCGGTGACGCCGAGCCGCCGCCGTCGCAGCCGGCCGTCCTCGCCGCCTGGGTGCGGCTGCACAACGGCGAATTCCAGCAGGCCGTCGCCGAGGGCCTGGCGGCCGGCGATGCGGGACTCACCGTGGCGAACAAGGCCACGTGCATGTACGCCAACTACCTGGAAAAGCGCGAGCAGGTGCGGCTCGAACTGCTGCAGGAAACCGCGCGGCGGGCCGAGGCGCAGGCGGCGCGCGACCCGAAGAACGCCAATGCGTGGTACTGGCATGCCTATGCCCTCGGCCGCTACAGCCAGGGGATCAGCGTGTCGAGGGCGCTCGCGCAAGGCCTGGGCGGCCGCATCAAGGAGGCGCTGGAGCGCGCGATCAAGCTCCAGCCCCGCCACGCCGATGCGCATTTCGCCCTGGGCGCGTTTCACGCGGAAGTGATCGACAAGGTGGGCACGCTCGTTGCCGGGATGACGTATGGCGCCAAGAAGGAACTCGGGCTCAGGCTGTTCCAGGACGGCCTGGGCATCCACCCGCTGTCGGTCATCGGCATGATCGAATACGGCAACGGCCTGCTGATGCTCGAAGGCGAGGACCGCCTGCAGGAAGCCACTGCGTGGTACGAACAGGCCGCGCGGTGCGAACCGGTCGATGCCGTGGAGCGGCTGCACGTCGAGCTCGCCCGCGCCGAGCTGGTCGACTGAGCGCTGCGCTTGCGTGGGGCCGAGGTCCGGGGGCGTCGGTAAGATAGCGGCCCGGGACGCAGCGCCGCTGGCGGACCCCGGCTTGCATCGCCCCTCAGGAGCAACCATGTCCGATCTCAAAGCCGCGTTCGACGCTGCCGTCGCCGGTTCCAAGAACCTGACCGAGCGGCCCGACAACGCCACCTTGCTGAAGCTCTATGCCTTGTACAAGCAGGCGACCGTCGGCGACAACACGGAGAAAAAACCCGGATTCAGCGACATGATCGGACGCGCCAAGTGGGATGCCTGGACCGCGGCCAAAGGCAAGTCCGGCGACGAAGCGATGCAGGAATACATCGACCTGATCGACTCGCTCAGCTGACGCGCCGCGGCGTCAACCCGCCTTGGGGATGCCGGACCTTCTCGCGGCGCGCCGCGCCACCGCCTCGTCGAAGGCCGCGTGCGGATCCTGGTGCGCGAGCAGCAGGTCGAGGTTGTTGACGATCTCGGTCTGGATGCGGTGCCGGAAAGCGCCAAGCAACAGGCCCAGCTTCGCGTCCAGCACGAACCCGGTCGCCGTCACCTGCAATTGCCCGTGCGCCCCGGCGCGGTCGAAGTGAAGCAGGTCGGCCGCCTCGCCTTGCTCGTACGTGCACTGCATGGCCAGGTGGTCGCGGGCAACCTGCGCCCAGCGCAAGGCCAGCTTGCGTGCCTCGGCCAGTCCGAGCGAATGTTCGCGGGTGATGTGGATCCTGGACATTGAACAAAAGACAGGAGGCGCCGTGATGCACGGCGCGCGGTTCAGCGATCTTCCTTCAGCAGCCGGTGACGCTCCGGTTTCGGCAGCGCCGCCAGGCGCCTGACCGCCTCGTAGAAGCGGTTCCAGTCGCGGCCTTCGCGCTCGAACAGGGCTTCGAACCCCGGCACCAGTTCGTCGTACACGGCCTGCGCGCCGAACCAGGCGTTGTTCGCCTGCGCCACCCACTGGTCGTAGCCGCGCCAGCGCGCCGGATCGCCGCCCCAGCCGGCCCGCATTTGGGCGTACTGCTCGCGGAACTCCTGCAACGTCGCCTGCTTCAGCCGCTCCCGGTCGGGCTCGGGCGCCGCGGCGTAGACCTGCTCCAGCTTCCTGCGCGTGGCCATCGCCAGCGCCCTGAACTGGCGGCGCCGGCCGTCGTACTGCGCATATTCCTCGCGCGTGGCGGGCGACGCATGCGTGGCCAGCCAGCGCGCGCCGCCGAGCCGCTCCACGGCGGTGGCGAACGACTCGTTGAACATGGTGTCGTTCTTCACGTACACCACCTGGTGCGAGAGTTCGTGGAAGATCAGGCGCGCGAGTTCGCCTTCGGG
>Ga0255338_1004547_pt1 | contig 14131 bp, 13 predicted proteins | sample MeOH1_35cm_T4_19_FD_203715 | JGI IMG/M metagenome (GOLD analysis project Ga0255338, IMG submission 203715) | Sandy soil microbial communities from University of British Columbia, Vancouver, Canada - MeOH1_35cm_T4_195 | ecosystem: Engineered > Artificial ecosystem > Sand microcosm > Unclassified ...
ACCGTCACCACGCCGGATCGGATGGCCACCCGCTCGCCCGGCAGGCCCACCACCCGTTTGACCACGTGCCGGCCCAGCTCGGCGGAGTCGGCGACCACCAGGTCGCCGCGGCGGATCGGGGAGGTCCGCCGCAGCGACCTGGTGAGAACCAGCTGACCGGGTCGCAGCGTGGGCGCCATGGACTCCGAGGCGACCCGGGTCAGCCAGAAGCGGATCAACGAACTGCCGCCGGGGCGATCGCGTGGTGCTTCGCGTAGTGGACGTAGTCCACGTAGGCGCCGACGAAGTCCCGGCCGGCGGCGACGTCGTCCACGTCGTAGTCCCGCAGCGCGAGGGTGGTGGCGAAGCGTCGCGCGACCTCCGCGCGCTGGTCGTCGGGCAGCATCGGCTCCAGGGGCGCGAGCGTCCCCTCGGCCAGTGCCTCGTCGGCCGCGGTCACGGCGGGCGCCTGCGGCGTGCCGGCGGGCTTGATGCCCGTGAACCCCGCGCCCTCGCCCGCCCGGTGCAGCCGGACCAGGGTCTCGAGGAACCGCAGCTCGGCGGCGGTGCGCTCCGTCTCCAGCGCGGTCGCCGCGGCGACGTACGCGGCCCGTACCTCACCCTCCGCGTCCTGGTGCACCCAGGCCAGCGCGTGGTTGAGATTGCCCGTCGTCAGCGCTCGCCGGCCGGCGACGACCACCGGGCCGTCCTGCGTGTCGCAGTGCGCCGACGCCGGTCGCACCACCAGCTGCGCCAGAACCTTCACCATCTCGGTGATCCTCATGTCCACTCCTTCGTTGTCGGTGCGACCGACCGTAGGAGGCGACGAGCAGGGGCGCCTTGACCCAGGTCAAGCCCCGACAGCGCGGCGTTCGAGGGCGGCGGGGTCGAGGATGGCGACGTCACGACCCGCCAGCACCTCGATCACGCCGTCGCGCTCCAGCGCCGCCAGGCGCCGGCTGAGCGTCTCCGGCGTGGTGCCCAGGTACGCCGCCACCTGGTTCTTCGCGACGGCGAGGTGGGCGATCGCGCGGCCGGCCGGGTCCCAGCTCGTCGGGCTGTCGAGCAGGTACGCCGCCACCCGCGTCCCGACGTCCGCGGACGCCAGGGCCGCGAGCATCCGTTCGGCCGATGCCAGCTTGCCGGCCAGCGCGCGCAGCATCCCGACCCCGATCTCGGGCATCGCCCCCAGCAGACCCGCCAGATCGGCGTGGTCGAACATGCACAGCCGCGACCTCTCGACCGCCACCGCGTCGTCCTCCGGCGGGAGCCCGGTCAGGAACGCCGTCTCCCCCACCACGTCACCGCGGCCGGCGACGCGCACGATCGTCTCGTGCCCGCCCGGCGACAGCCGGCGCACCTTCACCTTCCCGGCGTGCACGACGAAGAGCCGCGCTGTCCGCTCGCCGGCCCGCGCCAGCACCTGGCCCTCCGTGGCCGTCACAGGGCGGGCATGGCGACCGACCTCCAACTGCTGCTCGGGCGACAGCAGCGCGAACACCGGGACCAGCCGCACGCACGGTTCAGGGTCGACCATCGGGAGCGCCCGCACGTGCGGCATCATCCCAGCGCCTGCGGACGCAGCCAACCGCGCCGCTCCCCCGCCCGGAGCGCGAACGGCCCTTCGCGGGTGAGGATGGGCAGTGACGGAGGTCGCACCAGCTCGGAGGATGACGATGGCGGTACGTGTCGACCTGAACATCTCGCTCGACGGCTTCGCGACCACGGAGGACCAGACCGTCGAGGACCCGATGGGTCCCGACTGGACCCGCCTGGTCTCGGCGTACATGGCGACCCGCACCTTCCGCGAGCGCGTCTTCCACGACACGTCCGGCACGGGCACCACGGGGGTGGACGACGACTACGCGCAGGCGTACTTCGCCGGGACCGGTGCCGAGATCATGGGCGCCGGGATGTTCGGCCTCCACGCCACCGACGACCCCGACTGGCGCGGCTGGTGGGGCGACGAGCCACCGTTCCGCGTCCCGGTGTTCGTACTCACCCACACCGCGCCGCGCCCGCCGCTGGAGATGGCGGGCGGCACCACCTTCCACTTCCGGTCGGCCACGCCCGCCGAGGTGCTCGACGAGGCGCGCGAGGCGGCGGCGGGCAAGGACGTGCGCGTCGGCGGGGGCCCGACGACGGTCCGGGAGTTCCTCCGGGCCGGGCTCGTCGACCAGCTCCACGTGGCCATCACGCCGATCCTTCTCGGCCGCGGCATCCGCCTCTGGGACGACCTGCGCGGCCTGGAGTCCGGGTACCAGGTGGCCGCCGAGGCGGCCCCGAGCGGCACCAGTCACCTGACCTTCCGGAGGTAGCGCCCCTTCGGGCCTGGCGGCCGTCGTCGAGGCCGCGCGATGGCGCGCCCTCCCAGGGGGCCGAGGGTCCTCGCGCAGCAAGCGCCAGAGTGTGCCCATCAGGCAATGTTGCACAATGGGCAACACTGTGTCACGATGCTTCGCATGGCCGAGATGGGACTGCGCGAGACCAAGCGCCGGGCGACTGCCCACGCGTTGGCGCAGGCCGCGTTCGACCTGGCCGTCGAGCACGGCCTGGACAACTTCACGATCGACGACGTCGCGGCGCGTGCCGGCTACTCGCGACGCACCTTCGCCAACCACTTCTCCTGCAAGGAGGAGGCGGTCACCGGGCTCGCGGTCGAACGGCTGGCCGAAGGGCTGGAGACCGTGCCGCCGATGGCGGAGGCCACCCCGCTGGTCGACTGGCTCGAGGCGTTGGCGCGCCACCAGCTGTCCGGAGGGATCCTTCCCCTCCTGCAGCAGCTGCGCGGCCTGGCCCGCGAACACCCGGGCTTGGAGCCGTACCTCGCCGAGCTGCACGTGCAGATCCGGCGCATGGCCCTGGAAACCGTCGCCCGGCGAACCGGCTCGGACGCGTCCCGACTCGCCAGCCACATCCTCGTCGGCGCCGCCTACGGCGCACTGATGTCCGTCCTGGACGGACAGGTGGCGATCCGGCTCCCCGGCGACACGAACGCGCCCGACGAGGCACTGACACCCGACGCCTTCCTCACGGACGTCTTCGCGCGCCTGCGCCGCGGCTTCTGACCCCGCACCTCCCCTCCACGTCACGCCTGCCCCGCCCCCATCCCGGGCTTCGTCATGCCCGCCAGCCCGAGAGGTCGCCTCATGTCCTTGTTCCTGTACCGCCTCGGCCGGACGGCGTACCGACGCCCCTGGGTGTTCGTGGCCGCCTGGCTCCTGCTGCTGGGTGGCGTCGTCGGCGCGGCCGTGGCCAACGGCGGAGCGAAGATCTCCTCCAGCATCACCATCGACGGGACACCCAGCCAGGACGTCACCGACCAGCTGCGCTCGCAGCTGCCCGAGGCCGCAGGTGGGCAGGGCACCATCGTCTTCACAGTCCCCGAAGGCGAACGCCTCGACACGGGTGAACGGGCTGCCGGGATCGGTGCCGCGGCCACGTCGATCGGCGACCTGCCCATCGTCGTCGATCGCGGCGCCCATGCGGGGGCCCCGACACCACCCCCGACCGGCGGCGGGGCCCCCGCGAGCGCACCTGCGGCCGCGAGCACCGCCGGCCAGGCGGGCCAGGCGGGCCAGGCCCAGGATGCGCCTCGACCGCTGATCCTGGCCGGGCAGCCGGTGCCAGGGGTCGTCACCTCGGCCGACGGCTCGGTGGCGATGCTGCAGATCCAGTTCACCCAGCAGGTCCAGGACCTGCCGGCCGGCTCGGTGGAGCAGATCACCGCACTGGCCGACGAGGCGACGGCGGGCACCGGCGTCGACGTGCTGGCCACCGAGTCGCTCCAGACCGAGAAGCCCCCGGTCGGCGGCCACGAGGTGTTCGGGCTCGCGATCGCCGCACTCGTCCTGCTCCTGACGCTCGGCTCCCTGCGCGCGGCCGGGCTGCCGCTGCTCACCGCGCTCACCGGGGTCGGGATCGGGCTGGGTGGCGCCTTCGCCCTGTCCCAGAGCATCACCCTGACGACGGCGACGCCCGTGCTGGCCCTCATGGTCGGCCTGGCCGTCGGGATCGACTACGCCCTCTTCATCGTCAACCGCCAGCGCCGGCTCATCCTCACCCAGCACCTCAGCGCGCTGGAAGCGGCCGGCCGATCCATCGGGACCGCAGGCAGCGCCGTGCTCTTCGCGGGCCTGACGGTGGTCATCGCCCTGTCCGGGCTGACGCTGATCGACATCTCCTTCCTCACCACGATGGCCCTGGTCGCGGCTGTCACCGTCGCGCTCGCCGTCCTCGTCGCGCTCACGTTGCTGCCCGCCCTGCTCGGGCTCGTCGGCGAGCGGATCGTCAGCGACAGGGCGCGCCGCAAGGGAGCGGCGCTGACCGTCGAGGAGCACCGCCACCTCGCCCACCGCTGGTCCTCGGCCGTCGTCCGGCGCCCGTGGCTGGCGATCGTCGCGGTCGTCGTCATCCTGTCCGCCGCCGCCCTACCCGCCCTCTCGATGCAGCTCGGCATGCCGAACGGGTCGACGGCGAACCTCGACACCGACGAACGGCGCGCCCACGACGCCATCAGCCGAGGGTTCGGCGAGGGGTACAACGCCCCGCTGGTCGTCGTCGCCACCCCGGCCGAGGGCGGGCACCTGGACCCCCAGGCGGTGGGGAGTCTCGCGGCCGAGCTCAAGGGCACCCCCGACGTCGCCGCGGTGAGCGTCATGGGTGCGGCTCCCGACGGGAGCATCGGGATCCTCTCGGTCATCCCGCGCGAGGGACCCGACGCCGCCTCGACCTCGGCGCTCGTCGACACGCTGCGCGCCACCACCCCCGCCGCGGGCGTCAGCCTGGGCGTCACCGGCCTGACGGCGGTCAACATCGACATCTCCGCCAAGCTCGCCGACGTCCTGCCGCTCTACGTCGCGATCGTCGTCGCGCTGTCCCTGGTGGTGCTGCTCTTCGTCTTCCGCTCGGTAGTCATCCCGGTCAAGGCCACGCTGGGCTTCCTGCTCAGCATCGGTGCCACCTTCGGTCTGACCACCGCGATCTTCCAATGGGGCTGGCTCAAGGACCTCTTCGGCTTCGACACCAGCGGGCCGATCCTCAGCTTCCTGCCCATCATGGTCACCGGGATCCTCTATGGGCTGGCGATGGACTACGAGATGTTCCTCGTCAGCTCCATGCGCGAGGCCCACGTCCACGGGCACCGCGGACACGACACCATCGTCCACGGGTTCGACCAGGCCAGTCGCGTCGTCGTCGCGGCCGCGGTGATCATGGTCTCGGTCTTCGCCGGCTTCATCTTCAGCGACGAGCCGACCGTCAAGCAGTTCGGCCTGGCGCTGGCCGTCGGCATCCTCGTCGACGCGTTCCTCGTCCGGATGACCCTCGTCCCGGCCGTGATGGCCATCCTCGGCGATGCGGCCTGGTGGCTGCCCCGCCGGCTCTCCGCCGTGCTGCCCAACCTCGACGTGGAGGGAGACCTTCTCAAGCGACACCTCGAGGCACGGGCCGAGACTCGACCCGTCGTGCCGCAGCAGGTCGGCGCGGGACCGGCGTCGTAGGAGCGGGACACCCGGGACGAACCCGCCCACCCCGCGTCAGCGCAGCCGCGCGATCACCTCGATCTCGACCTGTGCGCCCCGCGGCAGGTTCCGCGCGGCGCATGCCGACCGCGCGGGAAGCACGCCCTGGGAGAAGTGCTGCCCGTAGACCTCGTTGACGGCGGCGAAGTCGGCCATGTCGGCCAGGAACACGGTCGTCTTGACCACGTCGCCCAGGTCGAGTCCCGCCGCGGCGAGGATCGCCTCGATGTTGGCGAGCGAACGGGCCGCCTGCTCCGCCGCGGTGGCGCCGACGATCTCACCCGTCGCGGGCTCGAGGGGCAGCTGGCCCGAGACGAAGACGAACGGGTCCGCGACGACGGCCTGCGAATACGGCCCGATCGCCGCCGGGGCCTGCGTCGTGCTGACAGCGTGCGTCATGGTGCAACGTCCTTTCCTCGTACGGAGAAGCGGAGAGCGCATGTCGCGGGCTTGCCGGTACGACGTGCGCGTTTCGCCCGGGGCTCCCGCGTCACGCCGGCTCCGCCCTCGGGATGCCGATCACCTTGGACTCCAGGAACTCCTCGATGCCGACGCGGCCACCTTCGCGGCCCAGACCGGAGGCCTTGATCCCTCCGAAAGGTGAGGCGACGCTCGCGACCGAGCCCTGGTTGATCCCGACCATGCCGCACTCGAGGGCCTCCGCGACCCGCAGGGCGCGGTTGAGGTCCCGCGTGTACAGATAGCCGGCCAGCCCGTACCGGGTGTCGTTCGCGGCGGCGATCAGCTCGGCCTCGGTGTCGAAGGAGCTGATCGCCGCGACCGGGCCGAAGACGTCCTCGTGCCGGATCAGGGCGGAGTCCGGGACGTCGGTCAGGACTGTCGCGGGGTAGAAGCAGTCGTCGCCGCCGCGCGGCCGGCCGCCGAGCCGAACCCGCGCTCCGCGGGCGACGGCGTCGTCCACGAAGGTCTGCACCCGGTCTCTCGCGCTCGGGTTGACGAGCGGGCCGACCTCGACGCCGGCCTCGGTGCCGCGCCCCGGCTTCAGCCCGCCCATCCGCCCGACGAGGCGCCGGGTGAACTCCTCGCTCACGTCGCGATGGACGTAGAACCGGTTCGCCGCACTGGCCGACTGTCCCGCGTTGCGCATCTTGGCGCGGACGGCCGCCTCGAGCGCCACGTCCAGGTCGGCGTCCGGGAAGACGACGAATGCGGTGTTGCCGCTCAGCTCCGCTGCGGTCCGGAGCACCTGGTCGGCGGCCTGCCGGAGCAGGTGACGGCCGACGTCGGTCGATCCCGTGAACGTCAGCTTGCGCGCCAGCCCGGACCGGATCTGCGGCTCCACCACGGCGCCCGGGTTCGACGTGGTCACGACGTTGACGACGCCGTCGGGGACGCCGGCCTCGCACAGGATCGCGACCAACGCCAGCATGGACAGCGGCGCCTGGGACGACGGCTTGACGACGGTCGAACATCCCGCGGCGATTGCGGGCGCGAGCTCGCACGCGCCCATCGCCAACGGGTAGTTCCACGGCGTGATCAGCAGGCACGGACCCACTGGCACCTTGGAGACCAGGAGCCGGGAGCCGTCCTCGGGTTCCGCCTGGTAGTCACCGCTGATGCGGACGGCCTCCTCGGCGAAGTGGCGGAAGAACTCCGCCGCGTAGGCGACCTCCCCTCGCGCCTCGGCCAGCGGTTTTCCCATCTCCAGGGTGATGAGCAGCGCGAGGTCCTCGAGACGTTGCTGCACCAGGCGGTAGGCGGCCGCGAGCATGTCCGCCCGGTGCCGGGGCGTCGTCGCGGCGAAGGCGGCCTGCGCGTGGACGGCGGCCGCCAGCGCGCTCATCCCGTCCTGCGGGGTTGCGTCCGCCACCGAGCAGAGGACGTCGCCGGTGGCCGGGTCGCGAACCGCGAAGGTCGCACCCCCGGCGGCGTCGGTCCACGCCCCGCCGACGAGCAGCTGTTTCGGAACGGCACCGACAACATGCCGCTCGTCGGCGGGATCGATCACGGTTCGCCACCCTCGAGACCGACGACGAGCTCGGGAGCCATCGTCAGCAGCTGGTGGATGGTGCAGTGGTCGCCTGCCCTGACGAGGGCTTCCCGGCGCAGCGGGGTCAGATCGTCGGGGAGGTGGTAGACGACGTCGATCCGTGCGATCCGACGGGGTCGGTTGGCCATGTCGCACGTCAGGGTCGCCGAGATGTCCTCGAGGAGGATGCCGTTGCGTTGTGCGTACTCCTGCATCGTCTCGACCATGCAGCCGCCCAGGCTGGCCAGGAAGAGCTCGGTCGGCTGGAACTCCTCGGAACCTACGGTCACCTGCGCGGACCCGTTGTCGGCGACGAACGTCATCGGCCCGGTCTGCCGCACAGCAATTTCGTACCGATCAGCCATGGTGGATGCTGCCTTCTCCGGCCACGAGCAGCCGGTGTGCGGTGTCGATTTCTCGGTCAGTTGTCGGACGGCACCGCAATCTGCGGCGCGGTGATGCCGCGGCGTCGCTGCACGAACACGGTGACGAGTCCGACGACGAGCCAGATGGCGCCGATGATCTGCGCACTGTGGCTGGCCAGCACCACCACCGGAAGGAGGCAGGCGATTCCGACGATCGGCATGACGAGGTGCGTCAGGTACCGGCGGCTGTGCTGCCGGACGACGAAGAACCCGACGACCGAGACGTGCAGGAGGATGAATGCGCTCAGGGCACCGATGTTGACGATCGAGACGAGCAGGTCCAGGCCGTTGCTCGCCCGTGCCGCCCAGACCGCCAGCGCAAGGGTCACAACAGTGACGGTCGCGGTCGCCGCGGTCGGGATCCCGGTGCGACGCGAGATCACCGACAGCCCCCGCGGAAGCTGGCCCTCGCGCGACATGGTCATCGCGACCCTGCCCCCTGCCGCGAGTCCGATCATGCCGGAGAACGCGGCGCCGGCGGCCTTCGCGACACCGAGGCTCGTCGCCAGCCAGGGCGTGACCGACGACCGGACGATGTCGTAGTACGCCGTGCCCTGCATCTCCGGGTGCGCGGCGAACTCGGCGGGCGTGGTCGGCGAGAGCAGGGCCACCAGGTAGCTCTGGGCGAAGAACAGGGCTCCGGCGATCAGCAGGCACGTGACCGTGGCCTTCCCGATGAGCCGCACGTCGCCCGCGTTCTCCTCGGCGAAGGTCGCGATGGCGTCGAAGCCGAGGTAGCTGAGCACGGCGATGGAGACGGTCGCGATCACCGCCGTCAGTGAGAATCCGCCGATACCCGTGAGTGGCGAGAGGATGGGGCGGGTGGTGCCGGCGCTCGCCAGCACGACGACGATGCCCACGAGCACCATTCCCAGCACGATGATCTCCGCGATCGCCACGACCATCGCCGCACGCGCGATGTTCTTGACTCCCGTGAGGTTGAGGATGGTGGTGATCACCACCGCAACAGCGGTGAACACCCACGCGGGAACCGACGGCACGAACGAGTGCAGTGCCAGGCCCGTGAACAGGTACGCCACGCTGGGGATCAGCATGTAGTCGAGCAGCACCATCCACCCGGCGATGAAGCCCGTGCCGGGCCCGATGCCGGCCGAGGCGTAGGAGAAGACGGAGCCGGCCTTGGGAATGGCGCGCGACATCATGGCGTAGGAGAGCGCCGTGAATCCCATGACCACGGTCGCGACGATGAACACCATGCCGACTGCACCATGGCTCTTCGCGTCGACCGGGCCGAAGAGGCCGACGGCGGCGGCAGGGCCGATGAACACCAAGCCGTTCATCATCAGGTGGCGGAACGTCATGGCCCGGCGCAACGTGCCCTGACCGTCCGTCCCCGGCGGCGTTCGGCCTGCTTCAGTCGACAGCGACGACGACTCTGTTGTCATCTGCGGTTCTCCGATCCGGAAGTGGTGTGATCCTCGAGACTTGCCTTGCCTCACAGTGGTCAGCTCAGGGCGGCGACTGCGGCCGCGACGTCGTGCTCGTCGTTCCACACGTGGAACCCGACCCGCACACAGCCGCCCCGGCCGGCCGAGCGGATCCCCGCGGCGGCGAGGCGCTCGGCGCTGGTGCCGTCCGGATCGGGCAGCGAGACGATCGCGGTCCCGGCGGGCTCCATGTCGAGGTGGGCGCGCAGTGCGTCGGCGAGGCCGACGTCGTGGCGACGGATCGCCTCGGGGTCGGGTCCCGCGAGCTCGTCGGCGAAGGCGCCGAGCGCGGGCACGGCGCCCACCCAGCACAGCCAGGCAGGTGACGTGTCGAAGCGGCGGGTGTCGTGGGCGAGGTGCATGTGGTGCCCGTAGACGGAGCCCCAGACGTCCTCGCCCGCATACCAGTTGGCGTGCACCGGGCGGAGCCGTTCACGAGCCTCCTCCCCCGCGGTGAGGAATGCGGTGCCGCGCGGTGCGCAGAGCCACTTATAGGCCGAGGTGACGGTGATGTCGAGGAGGCTCGCGTCGACAGGCAGCCAACCGGCGGCCTGCGTCAGGTCGACGACCGTCAGCGCCCCGTGCGCCCGGGCGCTCGCCACCACCGCGTCGAGGTCCGCGATCTCACCGTCGATCGACTGGACCAGGGAGAAGGCCACGACGGCGGTGCGCGGGCCGATCGCCTCCGGGATACGGGCCAGCGGAACGTCGACCACCGTGAGATCGCCGCGGGCGAGGAAGGGGTAGGTGACCGAGGTGAAGTCGCCGCTGGCGGTGACCACCTCGGCGCCGGCCGGCAGGCTGGCGGCAACGAGCCCGACGAACTCCGCCGTCGTCGCCCCGATCGCGACGTGTGCGGCGGGCACCCCCACAACCCGTCCGAACGCCGTGCGCGCGGCTGCGACCGCCTCGTCGTACGCGACGAGGTCCGGGGACCCGGCCCGCCATGCCTCGATCGCGTTCACCATCGCGTCGACCGTGCCGCTCGTCGGCAGGCCGGACGTCGCCGTGTCGAGGTAACCAGGGGCTGGGGCGAAGGCGGATCGGAGCATCTGCAAAGTCACGAGCCCGAGGTTGGCCCGGCCTCGTCGATCACACAACGACAGATCGCAGACAGGGCTCATTCATGGACGTTATGGTCAGCGCGTGGACGATGCCCTTCATGGGCTGGACGTCGGCGCGCTGCGTCTCCTCCAGGCGATCGCCGAGCACGGCACGCTCACCGCGGCCGCCGAGGCGCTCGGCGCGAGCCAGCCGGCGGTGTCGCAGCACGTCCGTCGGCTGGAGCGGCGTCTCGGCACGGCGTTGCTCGACCGCTCCGCCCGCCGCGTGCGGCTGACCGAGGCCGGCCAGGTGCTCGCCTCCCACGGCGTCGCGGTCAACGCGGCCGTGCGCGCCGCCGGGGCGGAGGTGGCGGCGCTGACGGGGCTGCAGGCCGGAGTCGTGCGGCTCGTCGCGTTCCCCTCGTCGTCCGCGACGCTGGTGCCGAAGGCGCTGTCCGCGCTGCGGAAGAGCCACCCCAGGCTGACGGTGACGCTCGACGAGGCCGAGCCGCCGCAGTCCCTCGCCCGCCTGCGCGCCGGCACGTGCGACCTCGCGGTGGCGTTCGCGTATCCCGGCGTCGAGCTCGGCCGCGACGAGGACGACGACCTGTCCGGTCTGGTGTGGCGTCACCTGCTCGACGACCCGACGCTCGTGGCCCTGGCCGAGGACCACCCCCGCGCGCGCCAGGAGCACCTCGACCTGGCGGACCTCGCGGCCGAGACGTGGATCGCGGGATGCCCACGCTGCCGGGGGCACCTGCTGACGGCGGCCGCCGGGAGCGGGTTCACGCCGGACATCGCCTACGCGACCGACGACTACGTCGCCGTCCTCGCCCTGGTGGCGGCGGGTCTCGGCGTGGCGCTGCTGCCGGGGCTCGCGCGGCGGACGGCCGACCGGCACCCCGGGGTCGTCGTGCGCGAAGCCACAGGGACGTCGGCGCGCGCGGTGCATGCCGTCACCACTCCGGACCTGCTGCGCGTGCCCGCGGTCGCGGCGACGATCGAGGCGCTGGCGGCGGCGGTCGCGGGCTGACCTCGCGGGCCGGCTCGGGCGGCGGGCCCCGTCAGCCGGCGCGGACGGCCTCGCGCGCCTCGACGAACGCCTGCACACACGCCGCGATGTCCTCCGGGGAGTGCGCGGCGGAGATCTGGACGCGGATGCGTGACCTACCCAGCGGCACCACGGGGTAGGAGAACGGGATCACGTAGACACCGCGCTCCAGGAGCGCGTCCGCGATCGCGACGGCCTCGTGGGCGTCCGGGAACATCACCGGGATGATGGCGTGCTCGCCCGGCAGGAGGTCGAAGCCGGCGGTCTGCATCCGCTGGCGGAAGTCGGCCGCGTTCGCCCACAGCCGGGCGCGCTGCGCGGCACCGTCCGCCACCAGGTCGAGGGCGACCAGGGATGCGGCGACCACCGACGGGGGCACGGCGTTGGAGAAGAGGTAGGGCCGCGCCCGCTGCCGCAGCAGCTCCACGATCTCGGCACGTGCGCTGATGTACCCCCCGGATGCGCCGCCGAGCGCCTTCCCGAGCGTGCCGGAGACGATGTCCACCCGGTCCTGCACGCCGAAGAGCTCCGGGGTGCCGGCGCCGGACGGGCCGACGAAGCCCACCGCGTGCGAGTCGTCGACCATGACGAGCGCGTCGTAGCGCTCGGCGAGGTCGCAGATCTCGTCGAGCGGCGCGAGGTAGCCGTCCATGGAGAAAACGCCGTCGGTGACGACGAGACGCCGGCGCGCGCCGCTCGCCGCCTGGAGCTGCGCCTCGAGATCGGCCATGTCGCGGTTCCGGTACCGCAGGCGCTGCGCCTTGCACAGCCGGATGCCGTCGATGATCGACGCGTGGTTGAGCTCGTCGGAGATCACCGCGTCGTCGGCGCCGAGGAGCACCTCGAACACCCCACCGTTGGCGTCGAAGCACGACGGGAACAGGATCGTCGCCTCGGTGCGCAGGAAGGCCGAGATCTTCCGCTCCAGCTCGACGTGCTGCGTCTGCGTCCCGCAGATGAAGCGCACGCTCGCCATCCCGAAGCCCCACTCGTCGAGGGCGGCCTTGGCGGCGGCGACGAGGCTCGGGTGGTCCGCGAACCCCAGGTAGTTGTTCGCGCAGAAGTTCAGCACGCTGCGTCCGGCAGCCGTCACGCGCGCCGACTGCGGGGAGGCGAGCTGACGCTCCGTCTTGTAGAGGCCGGCTTCCTTGATCTCCGCCAGGGTGCTCGCCAGCTCGCCGCGGACGGTGGAGTACATGGCCTAGTCCTCGTCCCAGTCGATGATCACTTTGCCCCGCTCCCCGCTGCGCGCGGCGGCGAACGCCTCCTGCCAGCGGGATGCCGGGAACCGGTCCGTGATGACGCGTGAGATGTCCAGCCCGGTGCTCACCATCGCGGTCATCGCGTACCAGGTCTCGAACATCTCGCGGCCGTAGATCCCCTTGATCGTGATCATGTGGGACACGACCTTGGCCCAGTCGACCGCGATGGGCCGGCTCGGCAGCCCGAGCAGGGCCACCCGGGCACCGTGCGTCAGGTTGTCCAGCATCTCGGGCAGGGCGCCGGCGCTCCCGCTCATCTCCAGGCCGATGTCGAACCCTTCCTGCATGCCGAGCCGCTCCTGTGCGGAGGCGATCCGGTCGCGGGTGACGTTGATGGCCAGGTCGACGCCCATCTTCCTGGCCAGCTCCAGGCGGGCTTCGTTGACGTCCGTGACGACGACGAACCGCGCGCCGACGTGTCGCGCGACGGCCGCGGCCATCAGACCGATCGGCCCCGCCCCTGTGATGAGCACGTCCTCGCCGACGAGCGGGAACGACAGCGCGGTGTGGACCGCGTTCCCCAGCGGGTCGAAGATGGCGGCCAGGTCGGGGTCGATCTCGTCCCGGTGGTGCCACACGTTGCTCTCGGGCACGACGACGTACTCGGCGAAGGCCCCGTCGCGGTTGACGCCCAGGCTCGAGACCCGGATGCACAGGTGCCGGCGGCCCGCGCGGCAGTTGCGACACTGGCCGCACACCACATGGCCCTCGGCGGAGACGAGGTCACCCACCTTCACGGAACCGACGTCCTCGCCGACCTCGACGACCCGACCGGAGAACTCGTGGCCGGGGATCAGGGGCGCGTCGATGGCACCGGCGGCCCAGCTGTCCCACTCCTCGATGTGCAGGTCCGTGCCGCAGATGCCGGTGCGCTGCACGCGGATCTTGACGTCGCTGCGACCCGGCGTCGGTTCGGGGCGTTCGGTCAACGTCAGACCGGGCGCCGCGGCACTCTTGTAGAGGGCTCTCATCGCGCGAACTCCAGCTGTGAGGTGTCCGGCCGCCGGACGGCCGGGGCAACGGGGGTAACCGTCCTCGCAGCGTAGGGCTCCGCCGGCGAGGATTCGAAACTCGGGCTCACCCGCCGTCGGTCGACCACTCGCCCGTGCGACCGGGGTAGGTCACTCGCCCGTCGGTGCCCACCATCGGCGTCGCGCCCCACTGTCCGAGCCGGTGCACCCGGGGCTCGGCGTCCCCCACGATGTGCCGCACGGTCCACCCTCGCGCGGTCAGCGTGTTGGAGATGAGCAGGCGGTGACAGCGCCAGGGCATCGGCTCCGCACACATGATGACGACGCGGCGATCGGCGGCGAGATCGAGCAGCTCGTCGATCCCCTCGTCGTACGGCGGGAGCAGCGTGTAGTCGGCGTAGTTCTTGAAGCTGGCGTTCTGCCAGCCCGCGTTGATCCGA
>Ga0255338_1004548_pt1 | contig 14130 bp, 12 predicted proteins | sample MeOH1_35cm_T4_19_FD_203715 | JGI IMG/M metagenome (GOLD analysis project Ga0255338, IMG submission 203715) | Sandy soil microbial communities from University of British Columbia, Vancouver, Canada - MeOH1_35cm_T4_195 | ecosystem: Engineered > Artificial ecosystem > Sand microcosm > Unclassified ...
CGGCGGCTTATCTGAATCACAGGTTCAAAGACCGAAGCGTTTCCTCAGCCTGCCCAGCCATCGCTCCGGGGATCAGCCGGAGAACGTCCCTCAGGGGAAGGAGGGGCGTCAAGACGTAAGTGTTTCCTTAGCGGACGCTGGCGGACGCAGATATGGTGGCCAGGGGCGGAATCGAACCACCGACACGTGGATTTTCAGTCCACTGCTCTACCGACTGAGCTACCTGGCCAAACGCGGAAGGCGACGCGGGACCGTAAGACGGATGCGGTGGCGGGCGGGCGTGGGCCTGCCGGGCGCACCGCCGGAACGCGCGGGGTGCGTATTAGATTGCCCGGCGCCGGTGGCGTCAAGGCGCGCTACCATCGGTCGGCCGCGCCGCGCGCCGGACGCCGGTCCGAATGCCGGCCCGCCAAACACCCCGAGGAACCGTCATGCGCATTCTGCACACCATGCTGCGGGTGGGCGATCTGGACCGCTCGATCGCCTTCTACACAGACGTGCTGGGCATGCGCCTGGTGGCGCGCAACGAGTTTCCGGCCGGGCGCTTCACGCTGGCCTTTGTCGGCTACGAGGACGCGCCGACGGCGGACCCCGGCGCGGCTCGCACACCGCTGATCGAGCTCACGCACAACTGGGACACGCCGGCCTACGAGCTGGGCAGCGCGTTTGGGCACATCGCCATCGAGGTGGATGACGCCTACGCCACCTGCGCGGCCATCAAGGCGCGCGGCGGCAAGGTAGTGCGCGAGGCCGGCCCGATGCAGCACGGCAGCACGGTGATCGCCTTTGCCGAGGACCCGGACGGCTACCGTATCGAGCTGATCCAGAAGCACGCCTGAGCCGCGTCCGCCGCCAATCCGCCCATCCGGCCGAGCGCGCTGGCGGCGGTATCATGCCGCGCCCTTTCAACCGCTGTAGCCCATTCGTGAATGCACCCGCCCCTTCCGTGAACCTGGACCTGCCGGCCAGCATGTCCTTGCGAGGACTGCTGGCCCTGGCCGGGTTTTTCATCGCCCTGCGGCTGGTGTTCTTTCCCTTGGCCGACCCGATCGTCGACGAGGCGTATTACTGGCTCTACTCGCAGCGCATGGAGCTGGCGTTTCTGGACCACCCGCCCATGGTGGCGTGGCTGAACTGGCTGGGCACGCACCTGCTGGGCAACACCCCGGCCGGCGTGCGGCTGGGCGCGATCGGCTGCGGGCTGATCGCGGTCGTTTATGTCTACCGCCTGACGCGGGATGTGGGCGGCGGGCGCGAGCAGGCACTGGCGGCGGTGCTGCTGGGCTGTGCCCTGCCCGGGTTTTTTCTGTCCGGATTCCTGATGACGCCGGACGCGCCGCTGGTGGCGGCCTGGGCTGCCGGCGTGTTCTATCTGCACCGGGCGCTGGTGCGGGACGATTCCGGCGCCTGGCTGGGCGTGGGTCTGGCGCTGGGCCTGGGGCTGCTGGGCAAGTATCCGATCGTGCTGCTGGCGGCCGGCGCGGCGGGATTCGTGCTGAGCGATCCGACGGCCCGGCGCTGGCTGGCCCGGCCGCAACCGTATCTGGCGGCGCTGCTGGCGGTGGCGCTGTTCTGGCCGGTGCTGGTGTGGAATGCGCAGCACGACTGGGCCTCGTTCGCCTTCCAGGGCAGCCGGCGCATGCAGGAGGACTACGCGTTCTCCACGCACCTGCTGGTGGCGCACGTGCTGCTGCTGCTGTTTCCAACCGGCGCGCTGGCGGCCTGGGGTGTTGCCACGCGCCCGGCCTGGCGCGCGCAGGCGGTGGCGGAGGCACGCAGCCGGCGCTTTTTGCTGTGGACGGCGGCGGTGCCGTTTGGCGTGTTCTTCGCCTTCAGCCTGTTCAACTATCCGCACTTTCACTGGACCGGGCCGGCGTTCATCGGACTGCTGCCGTTCATGGCAGCCACGCTGGTCATGCCTGCCCAGCCAGGCGATCGCCTGCGGCAGTGGCTCGGTCGCACCTGGCGACCCAGCCTGTACCTGCTGGCCGGCGTCTATGCCATATCGGCTGTGTATGTCGTGTTCGGCCTGCCAGGAGTGCCGTACCCGACGCACAACGTGGACTACCTGGCCTGGCGCGAGGCGGCGGCCGCCGTGCAGGAACTCGAACAGCAGGTCGAGCGCGACACTGGCCAGCGGCCGCTGGTGGCCGGCATGAGCAAGTGGTCCATCGCCGCCGGCCTGGCCTTTTACGACGCCGACGGCCGGCGCGACAACATCACCTCGCGCAACATCGTGGGGCGCACCGGGGCCATGTTCGAGTACTGGTTCGACGACCAGAGTGGCGGCAAAAGGCCGGTGCTGCTGGTCGATTTCGAGACCGATGACCTGCAGGATCCATCGGTCGAAGCGGCGCTGGTCGACGTCGGCCCGATCCACGAGCAGCTCATCCACTGGCGCGGGCAGGTGATCCGCCACCTGTATTACCGCGTCGCCGCCGGCTACCGGCCGGCGGCCGTGCGGCGGGCACACTGACATGGGGCTGTTGCTGCACTTTGCCCGCACCTACCCGGGTCGCAGCCTGCTGACCCTGCTGGCGCTGCTGCTGGCCGGCCTGCTGGACGGACTTGGCCTGTCCTCGCTGCTGACCATGCTGGTGTCGATGTCCGGTGAGGGCACCGGCCTGCCGCTGCCGGCGCGGCAGGTGAACCAGTTTCTGACCAGCATCGGCATTTCGCCGCAACTGGGTCCGCTGCTGGGGCTGATGGTGATCGCCATGCTGATCAAGGCCCTGCTGACGCTGGCCGCCAACGCCCAGGTTGGCTACACCATGGCGCGGGTGGCGACCGACCTGCGCCTGCGCCTGCTGCGGGCGGCCCTGGCCAGCCGCTGGGAGTATTACCTGCACACGCCCGTCGGCGGCCTGTCGAACGCCATCTCCGGGGAGGCCAACCTGGCCGCCAATTCCTATTTCTGCGCCGCGCAGATGATGGCGCTGCTGGTCCAGGGCGTGATCTACACCGGCCTGGCGCTGCTGGTGTCCTGGCAGGCAACCCTGGCCGCCCTGACCATCGGCGGGGTGCTGATGGGCGCGATGGGCGGCCTGGTGCGCCGCGCCCGTCGGGCGGGCATGCGCCAGTTGCAGCTCACCTCGGCGCTGGTCATCTATCTCACCGACGTGCTGCAGTCGGTAAAGCCGCTCAAGGCCATGGGCCGCGAGGATCTGGCCGACGGCATCCTGGCCCGCCAGACGCGCCAGATCGACAAGGCCCTGCGCAAACAGGTGATCGCCAAGGAGGCCCTGCCGGCATTGCAGGATCCGCTGCTGGCGTCCCTGGCGGCGGCGGGCCTGTACCTGGCCATCACCCGGCTGGGCATGTCCCTGGCCTCGGTGATGGTGGTGATCTTCCTGCTGGCCCGGGTGCTGGGCTATTTCACCAAGGTGCAGCGGCAATACCAGGCCATGGTCGGCGCCGGAGCCGCCTACTGGCTGCTGAACGAGGCGATCGAGAAAGCCCGCGCGGCGCAGGAGCCGCCAGCCGGCAGCGGCGCGCCCAGCCTCGAACGCGGCATCGTGCTGCGCGAGGTGCGCTTTGCCTACAGCGAGCGCAGCGTGCTGGACGGCATCGACCTGACCATCACGGCCGGGCAGCTGACCACGCTCATCGGGCCGTCGGGCGCCGGCAAGACCACGCTGGTCGATATCGTCATCGGCCTGCTGCAGCCGCAGTCCGGCGAGGTGCTGATCGACGGCCGGCCGCTGCCCGAACTGGACCGCCAGGCCTGGCGGCGCATGATCGGCTACGTGCCGCAGGACACCCTGCTGTTGCACGACAGCGTGCTGGTGAACGTGACCCTGGGCGATCCGGACCTGAACCGTGACGACACCGAACGGGCACTGCGCCAGGCGGGTGCCTGGGAGTTCGTGGCGCATCTGCCGCAAGGCATGGACACGCCGGTCGGCGAGCGCGGCGGCAAGCTGTCGGGCGGCCAGCGCCAGCGCATCGCCATCGCCCGCGCGCTGGTCCATCAGCCGGCGCTGCTGATCCTGGACGAACCAACCTCGGCCCTGGACGCTGCCGCCGAAGCCGCCGTGCGCGACACGCTGCGCGATCTGAAGGGCCGCTACACGCTGCTGGCCATCACCCACCGGCCGGCGCTGCTGGACGTGTCGGACCACGTCTTCCACATCGTGGACGGCGCGCTGCGCCCGGCGAGCGAGCCGGTCGCATGAAAAAGAGCGTGCTGGCCAAGCGCGTGCTGCTGCCGCTGCGCCGCGCCGGACGGCGCGGCCTGTTTCGCCTGCTGCGCGTCGTGGCGCGTGCCCTGGCCGGCCATCCGCGGGCCACGCGCGCGGTCGGGCGCTTCGTTGGCGGGCTCAACTACGCGCTGCGCCCGGCCGAGCGGCGACGCGATCTGGCCAACCTGCGCCTGGCCCTGCCGGAGCGACCGCAGGCGGAACTGGCGGACATCGCGCGCGAATCGCTGTGCGACGCCAGCGTCGGAGCGCTCGAATTCCTGCAGATGGTCGACGGCACGATGGACGCAGCGCAGTTCCTGGGGCCGGTCACCGCCTACGGCCGCGAACATCTGGATCAGGCGCTGGCGGGCGGACGCGGCGTGCTGGGCGTGGGCCTGCACCTGGGCCACTTCGGCAAGGCGCCCCTGTGGCTGGCGCAGGCCGGCTACCCGGTCACCATCGTCATCCGCGAGGCGCGCCAGGTGCCGCCCGGTTACTACGTGGGCGCGCTGCAGCGCCTGGGCCTGGAGGCAATCCGCATCGAGCGCGACCAGGCCGCCGCCCCGCGCGTGCTCGATGCGCTGCGCCGCGGGCGGCTGGTGATGATCTACCTGGACCAGGGCGTCAAGAACGACGGCGGTATCCCGATCCAGTTCCTGGGCAAGCGCGTGCCGATGCCGGCCGGACCGCTGGTGCTGGCGCGCCGCGCGCGGGCGCCGATCGTGCCGGTGTTCCTGCACCCGGAAGACCACGACGTGGTGATTCACCCGCCGCTGCCCGCGCCAGCCGGCGCGCTGCGCGAGGATGATCCGACCCTGCAGGCGCTATACCGGATGGCCGAGGCCGAAATCCGCGCCCACCCCGCCTACTGGCAGTGGCGCTACCGGCGCTGGGGCCGGGACTGAGGCCTCAGCGCACCGCGCGCAGCCAGGCGTTGAATTCCGGCCGTTCGGCGGCCAGCCGGCCGTCCGCCCAGTAGGCGACATAGGCCTTGCCGTCCGGCGTGCGGTCGGCGGTCCAGATGAAACCGACGCCGCTGCCGAACGCCGGGTCGATGTGCCAACCAGCGACGGGCGTCGCTTTCATCAGTGAAGCCGCTTCCTCGGCGGTCGGCAGGCGCCAGTCGTGCTGGCCGGCGTAGCCGCGTTCGTTCAGCCGGGCCAGCGCCGTGTCGGCACCCGGCAGATCGAGCCCGCTCGTGCCGCCGCGCTGCCAGACCAGCCCGGTCGTGGCGTCCCGCACCACCACGTCATCGCCCTGCACCACGGTCTCGAAGCGGTTGTCGATACCGACGCCCGCCGGGTTCAGCCGCGCGTCATACAGGCCGCGCTCGATCAGGGCCGCGGTCAGGCGCTCCTCGCTCAGCGTGGTCGGCACGCCGCGCAGGCTCAGCCGCGGCGGTGCGGACACGCCCAGGCGCTCCAGCAACGCCGGTTCGGCCGGCGCCTGTACCGCGGCCGTGTCGTGCCCGCCGCCGCCGATCAGGCCGGCGCCCTGCAGCGCCAGCAGCAAGCCACCGCCAGCGGTTATCAGGCCGGCCAGGGCAGTCAGGATGCCCGGCAGGCTGGACCAGAACGACTTGCCGTCTGCCATGCCCCTGCCCCCTCAGAACGGGTTGCGCACGATGCCGCCGTCCGCCCGCAGCGCGGCGCCGGTGGTGGCCGACGCCAGCGGGCTGACGACGTAGGTGACCATGGCCGCGATCTCGGCCGGCTCGGCAAAGCGCTTGATCAGCGACGACGGCCGGGCGCGATTGAAGAACTCGCGCTCGATGTCGGCCACCGGCTGACCGGCCTCGGCGGCCATTTTTTCGAGGAACTCGACCACGCCGCGCGAGCGGGTCGGTCCCGGCAGCACGCTGTTGACGGTGATGCCGGTGCCGGCCAGCGACTCGGCCAGGCCCCGCGACACGGCCAGCTGGGCAGTCTTGGTCATGCCGTAGTGCACCATCTCGGCCGGAATGTTGATGGCGCTCTCGCTGGAGATGAACACGATGCGGCCCCAGTCGCGCCTGCGCATGGCCGGCAGGCAGGCCCGCGCCAGGCGCACGCCGGCCATCACGTTGACCTCGAAAAAGCGCAGCCAGTCGGCGTCCGCAATGTCCTCGAACGGCTTGGCCTCGAAGATGCCCAGGTTGTTGACCAGGATGTCCACGTCCGGATGGGCCACCGCCAGTGCCGCGCACACCGCCGCGTCGCCCAGATCGCCCGCAAAGCCCAGCCCCAGCACGCCGGTGTCGGCCAGCAGGCTGCCAAGTGCCTCGTCCACGCCGGCCTGCGTGCGGCCGGTGATGATGACCCGCGCACCCTCGCGCGCCAGGCTGGCGGCGATGGCGTAGCCGATGCCGGCAGTGCTGCCGGTGATCAGCGCCAGTTTGCCGGTGAGCTGCAAATCCATATCGTCCTCGTGTTGTGTGGCCGGTGCTCAGGCGGCGACCGGCCGGCGGATGAGTTCAAAACCTTCGTAGCCCCTGGCTGCCACCTGCTCGCAGTGCTGCCGGTACGGCCCCACGCCGCCCAGGTACGGCGTGAACACGCGCGGCTTGCCCGGCACGTTGGCGCCCACGTACCAGGAATCCGTCTGCGGCAGCAGGGTGCCGTTGGCGACCTGCGCCACGTGCGCCACCCAGCCGGCCTGCGCCTGCGGGCTGGCCTCGATGCGGGCGACGTCATGCGCGCGCAAATACGCCATGCAGTCGGCGATCCACTCCACGTGCTGCTCGATCGACACCACCATGTTCGAGAACACCGACGGGCTCTGCGGGCCGGTGATCAGGAACATGTTCGGGAAGCCGGCACTGGCCAGGCCCAGGTAGGTCTGCGGCCCCTGCGCCCACGCCTGTTTCAGGGCCAGTCCGTCCCGGCCGCGGATGTCGATGCCGTTCAGTGCACCGGTCATGGCGTCGAAGCCGGTGGCGAAGATCAGCACGTCGAGCGGGTATTCCGTGGTGCTGGTGCGCAGGCCGTGCTCGGTGATCTGCTCGATCGGCTCGGCGCGCAGGTCCACCAGGGTCACGTTGCCCCGGTTGTAGGTCTCGTAGTAGTCGGTGTCCAGGCACAGGCGCTTGGTGCCCAGCGGATGCGTGCTCGGGCACAGCAGGGCCGCGACCTTGGGGTCCTTGACCGTGGCACGGATTTTCTCGCGCACGAACTCGGCCACGATAGCGTTGGCCTCGGGATCGGCAATCACGTCCGGGGCGGCGGCCAGCAGGCTCATGGCGCCGCCCTGCGCCCACAGCGTCTCCAGCGTCTGGTGCAGCTCGGCCGGCGGAATGTCGCGCGTGCGCCGCGGCGCGGCCGGCATGGGCACCGGCACGCCAAACAGCGAATCGCGGCTGATGCCGCGCCGGGTTTGGTAATCGGCCTTGACGCGCTGCTGCTCGGCCGCCGGCAGCGGGCCGTTGCGCGCCGGCACGCTGAAATTGGCCGTGCGCTGGAACACCGTCAGGTGCGCCGCCTCACGCGCCACCTGCGGAATCACCTGGATGGCGGTCGAGCCGGTACCGATCACGCCCACGCGCTTGCCGGTCAGGTCCACCGGCTCCCGGGGCCAGCCGGCGGTCAGATACCAGTCGCCCGCGAAGCGCTCCACGCCCGGAAAATCCGGCTGCTTGGGCAGCGACAGGCAGCCGGTGGCCATCACGCAGTAGCGGGCCGTAACGTGCTGGCCGCGGTCGGTTTCGATGCGCCACAGGCCGGCGCGTTCGTCGAAATGCGCCGCCGTGACGCGCGTCTCCAGCGCGATGTCGCGGCGCAGGTCGAAACGGTCGGCGACGTGGTTCAGGTAGGCCAGGATCTCCGGCTGGCGCGGGTAGCGCTCGCTCCACTGCCACTCCTGCTCCAGCTCGGGCGAGAAGGAATACGAGTAGTCCACGCTCTCGATGTCGCAGCGGGCGCCCGGGTAGCGGTTCCAGTACCAGGTGCCGCCAACGCCGGTGCCGGCCTCGAACACGCACGTCGTGAAGCCCGTCTCGCGCAGCTTGTGCAGCATGTACAGGCCGGCAAAACCGGCGCCGACGATGACGGTGTCGAAATCGGGGGCCAGGGGTGCGGGAATGCGGGCGTCGTTCATGGGTTTCTCCTTGTCCTCGTTATGGAAGCGCTGACTAAATCCATCCTTGATTTCTTCGGCGCCGGCACCCAAGCCGGTACCGAAACCTTGTGGGAGCGCAGCTTTGCTGCGCGATGATCGCCCGGCACAGCCGGGCACCCACAGTGGTAGCCCGTATGCAGCGCAGCGGAATACGGGGAAAGCCTGTCCCTCGTCATCCCGGATTCTGCGGCGCTGCATCCAGGCTACAGGCTACGTGCCGGTTTCCGGTTCCTGGCCGGTCGGCACCAGCGGCTCCCAGCGTCCATCCTTGTACGCATGCAGCGGCTGGTAGCGGCTCTTGTAGGCCATCTTGTCGGAATCGGCGATCCAGTAGCCCAGGTACAGCCAGGGCAGGTTTCGCGTGCGGCATTCCTCGATCAGCCGCAGCACGCCAAAGGTGCCCAGGCTGCGCCGGGCCAGTTCCGCATCGTCCGGTTCGTAGAAGGTGTACACCGCCGACAGGCCCTGCGGCATCTGGTCGATGACGCTGACCATCACCAGCCGGCCGTCCAGGCGGTATTCCAGGCTCGAGGTGTTGATGAAGCGGCTGCGCAGGAATTCGAGCTGCTCGCGCGCGTCGCGCACGCCGGCACGGCCATCGTGGCGCGCCACCTGATAGCGGTGGTACAGGTCCAGGTGCTCGGGCCCGAAATCGGTGCGCGCGGTGCTGATGGTCAGGTCCTGATTGCGCCGCCAGGCGCGGCGCTGGGCGCGGTCGGGCGCAAAATCGGCGACCGGAATGCGCACCGGCACGCAGGCATTGCAGCCCCTGCAATGCGGGCGATAGACGTTGTCTCCACTGCGGCGAAAGCCGTAGTCGATCAGGCGGGCGTAGGTTTCGGTGTCGATGACCTTGTTCGGGTCGGCGAACAGCATCACCGCCTCGCGGTCCGGCAGGTAGCTGCAGGTCTGCGGTTCGGTCGAGAAGAAAAACAGCCGTCCGAAGCGGGTGTTAAAGATCATCATCGACGTGCCAGGGTCCGCGTGGGTCCGGTGGTCGGGCGAGCCGGTCGAGCAATGGTATGAACTGGGCGCGCGGCATGTCTATGGCGCCCAGGCTCGCCAGGTGGCCCGAACTCACCTGGCAGTCGATCAGCCGGCAGTCGCGTGCCAGCAAATACTGCACCAGATGGGCAAATGCCACCTTGGAGGCATCCGTGCGCCGGCTGAACATGGACTCGCCAAAAAACACCTGCCCCAGCGCCACGCCGTACAGGCCGCCGACCAGCTCGCCACCCTGCCAGGCCTCGACGCTGTGCGCGCAGCCCAGGCGGTGCAGCGCGCCATAGGCGGCGCTCATGCCCGGTGTGATCCACGTCCCGCTGGCACCCGGCCGCGGCGCGGCGCAGGCTTCGACCACCGCATCGAACGCGGTATCGAAACTGACCCGATAGTCGCCGCGCGTGAGGCGCCGACGCAGGCTGCGCGCGGGCGCGAAATCCTGCGGCCACAGCACGGCGCGCGGCTCGGGCGACCACCACAGGATCGGGTCGCCCTCGCTGAACCACGGGAAAACACCGCGCCGGTAGGCATCGATCAGCGTGGCCGGCTCCAGATCACCGCCGGCCGCGAGCAGGCCGTTGGGCTCGTCACAGGCCTGCTCCGGCGGCGGCCAACCGGCCCGCCAACGGCCCTCGCGCACCCAGTACAGGCGCGGCCCGCTCAAGGCTGTTCGTTGCGAAACGGCGAATGCTCCGCCAGCAGCTCGCGGTAGCGCTCCATCTGGCCGGTTTCCTCGACCAGATAATCGGCCACCGCATCGGCAAAGCGCGGCTCGGCCAGCCAGTGCAGGGAATGGGTCTCGACCGGCAAAAAACCGCGGCTGAGCTTGTGCTCGCCCTGCGCGCCGGCCTCGAAACGCGCCAGAGCGCTGTCGATGCAGTATTCGATGGCCCGGTAATAACAGGTCTCGAAATGCAGGCTGTGATAGTCCGCATGGCAGCCCCAGTAGCGGCCGTACAGCGCGTCCGTGCCCTGCAGGTTCAGCGCCCCGGCCACGTAGCGACCATCGCGCACCGCCAGCAGCAACACCACGCAGTCGGCCAGCGTCTCGCCCAGGCGCTGGAAGAACGCCTCGGTCAGATACGGAATCGCGCCGTGGCGGGCCACGGTGGCGCGATAAAAACCGTACATCGCCGCCCACTCGGCCGCGCCGGCCGCACTGCCTGGCACCACCTCGACGCGGATGCCGGCCTCGGCCACCTGGCGGCGCTCGCGGCGGACTTTCTTGCGCTTCTCGGCGGTCAGGGCGGCCAGATAATCGTCGAAGCTGCCGTAGCCGCGGTTTTCCCAGTGGAACTGGTGACCAACGCGCCGCAGCCACTGCCCGCCGGCCAGCGCCGTCGCTTGCCGGGTCGGCGGAAACAGCCAGTGCACCGACGAGGCCCGCAACGCCTGCGCGTGGGCAATCAGCGCCTCGCCGGCCGTGGCCAGCAGCGTCGCTTCGTCCGCGCCCGGCGCCAGCAGCAATCGCGGCCCGGTCACCGGCGTGAACGGCACCGCCACCACGAGCTTCGGGTAATAGCGCAGCCCGGCGCGCTGGTAGGCATTGGCCCAGGCCCAGTCGAACACGTACTCGCCGTAGGAATGCTGCTTCACGTACACCGGCGCCGCCGCCAGCAGGCGGCCGCTCTGCTCGATCAGCAAATGCTGGCTGGCCCAGCCGGATTTGCCATCCACGCAGGCGGATTCCTCCAGTGCCAGCAAGAATTCGTGCCGCAGGAACGGGTTGCCAGCGAGGTCGAGGCTGTTCCACGTTGCGGCGGGGACGGCCTCGATGCTGGCGACGAAGCGTACGGTCGATCCGGCGGACACAGGCGCAGGCTGGCAGGCGGCGAAGACAGGCTTCAAGGGTACCAGCCGCCTGCGCCGCCGCGCGTGTCTTGCTCCCCTCTCCCGCTTGCGGGAGAGGGGCCGGGGGAGAGGGCCGCCACGCGAACACACCAACCCAACCGCCCCGGTACACCCTCTCCCGGCCTGACGGCCACCCTCTCCCGCACGCGGGAGAGGGAAGGAAATGGACCGGTTGCTGCGGTTTTAGCCTTCCCCGTCGGCGCGGTCGGGCTTTTTCGCCAACCTGCTAGAATCGCCGCCCACCTGAGGAGCGCTGCAACGGAATTCCCGCCAGGCTCAGGCCGTCCAACCGCGCTCGCAACCCCGTGACCTGCGGCGGGCGCGAGCTTCCTCTGAAAGCCATTGCCCCGCCCGGTCGTCCGAACCAGGAGTGACCGCGTGAACGCCATCCAGAAACCGCACGACTTTCTCGTCGCCGACCTTGCCCTGGCCGACTGGGGCCGCAAGGAAATCGCCATCGCCGAGTCCGAAATGCCCGGCCTGATGGCGACCCGCGCCGAGTACGGCGCCAGCAAGCCGCTCAACGGCGCGCGCATCGCCGGCTCGCTGCACATGACCATCCAGACCGCGGTGCTGATCGAGACCCTGCAGGCGCTGGGGGCGCAGGTGCGCTGGGCGTCCTGCAACATCTTCTCCACCCAGGACCACGCCGCGGCGGCCATCGCCGCCGTCGGCACGCCGGTGTTCGCCACCAAGGGCGAGACGCTCGACGACTACTGGGCCTACACGCACCGCATCTTCGACTTCGAGGGCGGCGCCAACATGATCCTGGACGACGGCGGCGACGCCACGCTGCTGCTGATCCTGGGCGCCCGCGCCGAGCAGGACCCGAGCGTCATCGCCAATCCCGAAAACGACGAGGAAGTGGCCCTCTACAAGTCCATCCGCGCGCGCATCGCCAGTCAACCCGGCTGGTACAGCAAGCAGCTGGCCGGCATCCGCGGCGTGACGGAAGAAACCACCACCGGCGTCAAGCGCCTGTACCAGATGGCCGCCGAGGGCCGCCTGCCGTTCCCGGCCATCAACGTCAACGACTCGGTCACCAAGAGCAAGTTCGACAACCTGTACGGCTGCCGCGAGTCGCTGGTGGACGGCATCAAGCGCGCCACGGACGTGATGATCGCCGGCAAGATCGCCGTCGTGGCCGGCTACGGCGACGTCGGCAAGGGCTGCGCGCAGTCCCTGCGGGGCCTGGGCGCCAGCGTGTGGATTACCGAGATCGACCCCATCTGCGCGCTGCAGGCGGCCATGGAAGGGTATCGGGTGGTGACCATGGACGAGGCCGCGCCGCTGGCCGACATCTTCGTCACCGCCACCGGCAACGTGGACGTCATCACCCACGACCACATGGCGGCCATGAAAACGCAGGCCATCGTCTGCAACATCGGCCATTTCGATTCCGAAATCGACGTTGCCGGCCTGCGCAAGTACCAGTGGGACACCATCAAGCCGCAGGTGGATCACATCATCTTCCCGGACGGCAAGCGCATCATCCTGCTGGCCGAAGGAAGGCTGGTGAACCTGGGCTGCGCCACCGGCCACCCGAGCTTCGTGATGTCCAACTCCTTCACCAACCAGGTGCTGGCGCAGATCGAGCTGTTCTGCCACGGCGAGCGTTATCAGAAGCAGGTCTACGTGCTGCCCAAGCACCTGGACGAGAAAGTCGCCACCCTGCACCTGGCGCGCATCGGCGCCCGCGTGACGCGACTCACCGACAAGCAGGCGGCGTACCTGGGCCTGTCCCAGGAAGGGCCGTTCAAGCCCGACCATTACCGCTACTGAGGCCCGCCGTGAGCAGCGCGCGCAGCTTCAGCTTCGAGTTCTTCCCGCCGCGCAGCGACGAGGCCGCGGCGCGGTTTGCCGAGGCGCGGCGCGCGCTGCTGCCGCTGCGGCCCGGTTACGTGTCGGTCACGTTCGGTGCCGGCGGCAGCACGCGGGACCTGACGCTGGACACCGTCGCCACCCTGCAGCGGGACGACGGCGTGCCGGTGGCGCCGCACATTTCCTGCGTGGGCGCCACCGCCGCCAGCCTGCGCGAACTGCTGGATGCCTACCGGGCGCTGGGCATTAGCCGGCTGGTGGCGCTGCGCGGCGATTTGCCGTCCGGCATGGGCGACACGCCGGGCGAGTTTCGTTATGCCAGCGACCTGGTGGCCTTCATCCGCCGCGAAACCGGCGACTGGTTTCACCTGGAAGTGGCGGCCTACCCGGAAGTCCACCCGCAGGCCAAAAGCGCCCGCGCCGATCTGGACGCCTTCGTGCGCAAGGTGCGGGCCGGCGCCGACGGCGCCATCACGCAGTATTTCTTCAACGCCGACGCCTACTTCCGGTTTTGTGATTCGGCGACGGCGGCCGGCGTTGCGGTGCCGATCATTCCCGGCGTGATGCCGATCACCAACTACACCCAACTGGCGCGCTTCTCGGCCGCCTGCGGGGCGGAAATCCCGCGCTGGCTGGCGCGCCGGCTGGAAGACTACGGCGACGATCTGGACAGCCTGCGCGCCTTCGGGCTGGACGTAACCCTGGCGCTGTGCCGGCGTTTGCTGGATGGCGGCGCGCCGGGCATCCACTTCTACACCCTGAACCGCGCCGAACCGACCGCCGCGCTGTGGCAGGCCCTGGGCTTGCAGGCTGGTTCGTAGCAACGGACCAAGCCCGCCACTGGACCATGCGTGGGAGGCCCGCCCCCGGGCCGAATGCCGGGCCCGAGATTCGCGGCGAGGGCGCCGCTCCCACAGGTGACGCTGCCAGAATCCTCATCTGAGGGAGGCGCACCCTGGGGCAAATGCCGGTCCCTGTCTGCGGGTGGTGTGGGCGGTGTGGGAGGCCCGCCCCCGGGCCGAATGCCGGGCGGGAGATTCGCGGCGAGGGCGCCGCTCCCACAGGTGACGCTGCCAGAAGAATCCTCACCTGAGGAAGGCGCACCCTGGGGGCAAATGCCGGTCCCTGTCTGCGGGTGGTGTGGGCGGTGTGGGCGGTGTGGGCGGTGTGGGCGGTGTGGGCG
>Ga0255338_1004549_pt1 | contig 14130 bp, 10 predicted proteins | sample MeOH1_35cm_T4_19_FD_203715 | JGI IMG/M metagenome (GOLD analysis project Ga0255338, IMG submission 203715) | Sandy soil microbial communities from University of British Columbia, Vancouver, Canada - MeOH1_35cm_T4_195 | ecosystem: Engineered > Artificial ecosystem > Sand microcosm > Unclassified ...
CATTGATATTAATATCACGGAACGCATCTTCTACCTGCTTTTGCGTTACCGCAATTGTCTGAACGAATGAGAAGTTATTCTTGAGATCAATTCTTCCAACGTGTTCGCGACCAACATTCAGATTATCGCAGAATAAGCGAAGAAGATCAGCCGGTTCCAATCCGTCGATACGACCAACAGAAACAAACCAATTGATTGAATCGCCTTCGATTTCAGGGCGACGTTCACGTTTCTCTCCTTTTGCAGGAGCGTTAAGGTCGCTATGTTTCAATTGTTCAATTGCGTTCTGCATCTGCATGGACACAAGGCGACGCAAAGCATCTCCCGGAGTTAATCCCTGCATTCCTTCTTCCATCAGCTCGAGATACTTCGTATCCAGCGTTTTCTCTTCAGGGAAATCGACAATGCGTTTTGCAAATGCGAGCACCTGGTTCTTCATTGCATCATCTCCCGAAGGAACGGCAAGGAAGGTGAGTTTTGTTTTGGTTGCGCGTTCGATATCGCGGAGCTTGCCTTGTTCTTTCGCGTGAAGCAGAAGAATGGAAACTCCGGTTTTTCCAGCACGACCGGTACGTCCGCTACGGTGTGTGTAAGATTCCGGTTCGTCAGGAGCCTGGTAATGGAATACGTGTGTTACGTCATCCACGTCAAGACCACGGGCCGCTACGTCTGTTGCAACGAGTACTGTTACTACGCGGTTGCGGAAACGTTTCATTACGTAATCGCGTTGCGCCTGCGATAGATCGCCGTGAAGTGCATCAGAAGGATAACCATCGCGACCCAGATGATCGGCAACTTCCTGTGTTTCTGCTTTTGTGCGGCAGAACACGATTCCGTACATCCCCGGATGCGCATCGATAAAACGCCGTAAGGCAGGATAACGGTCACGCGCCTGAACTACCGTATAGAAATGCGAAATAGCTTCGTTAGCAACCTGCGTTCCTTTCACAGAAACGGTTGCAGGATTGGTCATGTACTTTTTCGAAATGCGTGCAACACCTTCCGGCATTGTTGCAGAGAAAAGCCATGTAAGTTTTTCGTTTGGAGTTTCAGCAAGAATCGTATCGATTGCATCGCGGAAACCCATGTTGAGCATTTCATCTGCTTCATCAAGAACTACGGTCTTGATTCCACCGAGCTTCATTGCACCACGCTCAATCATGTCGTTCACACGACCCGGAGTTCCTACGATAACGTGAACACCACGCTTGAGTTCTTTGATCTGTAAGCTGATGCTTGAACCACCATACACCGGAAGAATATTAATTCCGCGTAAGTGTTTCGCATAGTTCTTCAGGTCGCCCGCGATCTGAATACACAGTTCGCGTGTAGGACAAAGAATAATTGCTTGTGGAGTGTGATCGTCGAGATCCAGACCGTCAAGCACTGGTAATCCAAAAGCTGCGGTCTTACCTGTTCCTGTTTGTGCAAGACCAACAAGGTCGGACGCACGCTGCAAGAGAACTGGAATTGCTTGTAATTGGATGGGAGTTGGGGTTTCGAAACCCATTTCGGCTACTGCTTTAGCCAGTTCAGGTCGTAGACCCAATTCAGAAAATGTACTCATGTGAAGGATTATACCCCGGTTTTAATTTAACCCGTCCGGACAGACTATCCGGTTGGGCGGGCGCAAAGGTACGTGAAATAGGGATACGGAATTAGGGATGAGGAATAGGGAATGCAGGAAATGAGGGAGTTCGGTCGATTTGAGGAGGGATTTGATCGAATAGCGAAGCTGAATGCGATTAACCGGTTAAATAAGCCGTTAGTGCGAATGAAGACACCAATCCCAATACCAGTGAAGTGCTACGCTTATCGATAGCCCAACGATAATAAAGAGAATGATTTTGATCGTCTTGTTCATGGTCGTATCAGATGTTCTTTCCAATTGGTATAAATCCTCTGCCAATCTACTGCAAAAACGAGTTGTTGTTTCCACCTTAATTCTCAATCGCCCATGAATAATATCCCGCAGCATCTTCAAGGTAATCGACACTTCCGTCGGGATACACGCGGAATGCCCACACCACGTAGTCATGTTGCCATTCGGTTTGCTGCGCCCGCATGTGGAAGTAGTACTCATTAAAATTTTCGTAGCAATTTACATTGATGCCGGAATTGTGCGGATCGGGGTCACTGCTGTTGGGAGTAAAATATTCGCAGCCCAATCGATCATTGATCTTACGGAGCTCAACATTCAGAAGTTTTCCGTTGAAGAAAAGTTCGGAAGTAAAGCCGCGACGGATTCCCTGATCGTCATCGCCGTAACATTCGCCTTCTACCGGAACAAGGTGTAATTGCTGAATGTAAGGATTGAGCTGGATGGGCCAGGATTGGCACGCGTCCGTATCTGCTTCACTTAGCATGAAAAGCGGATAGTCGAGGAAAACATGCGTTCTGATTTGCGAACTGTCGGAATGCACCATCATTACCGAATCCAGTGAAGGCGGAATGAAAGCGGAAACGCTGAGCAGATCAGAAAGCATTCTGTCTTTTTTCCACTGGGCAACAAACATTTCTGTATACGTTGAATCCTGGTTATTCAGCATTGCACCAGCCATTACTTCTACATCAAGAGTAAAAAGATTTCTCAACGAATCAACACTGTATTTTGTAATCTGAAGAGGTGCTTTATTATCATTCGCAGGTTTACCGTTCAGATACGTTTGCTGATATACGAGAGCACCCTGCCGGTTCCATTCGCGGAATAAACCATTGCGTACAGAACCTGAATAATTGCCCGTCCGGTACAGCTTGCCGTTCTCAAAAAACCACTGACAGGTTCCCTCCCATTTTCCATGTGAGCAATTGAGATCACTCAGCAGAATTCCATTTTCATCAAAGGTTTTCGAATTACCGTCCTTCCGTCCGTCTTTGTAATTCGTTGTGTTCTGAATTTTTCCTGAAGGGAAATAGTAATAACATCTACCGTGCCTGCTGTATCCGCTGTAAGGCTCCTCTGATTTTAATTGACCCGATTCGTAATACCGTCGTTCCATGCAACGCACATGATCGGCGTATGCGACTTCATGTTTCAGGACACCATTGGCATAATATTCTTTTTCCGAAGCATCATGATTTCCCAAAGTGTCGAAGTGGGTCTCCGCCTGCACGTTCCCGTTGTCATACCATGATCGAAATTGACCGACCGGCCGGCCTTGAAATGAGTAAAAGTTTTCAGAGGTCTTCTGTCCGTTGCTGTACCAGTATTCCAACTTTGTAAGATGACCTTCTTCGTAAGTGTCCCTCCTCTTTATTTTTCCATTTTCCCAGAATTCCTCGTACGTCCCGTTACGCGGATTTCCGGAAAACTTTTGTTCTGTTCTCAGATTTCCATTGTCGTACCATTCCCGATATGTTCCGCATGGATTCGACGTGCAGTAATCAATCTCTGATTTCATCTGTCCATTCACGTACCACTCTTTCCAGTTACCGTCTTTCCAGTTGTGAATGGTGTACGATCCCTGGCTCTCTATCTGCCCGGAATTGAACCACGTTGTCCATTTACCGGATTTTGAATTCCCGTGATAACCGCCGGAAGTCTTGAGATGATGTTCTGCATCCCAGTATTCAAAGAAGGGTCCTTCCTGAACGGGCAGACTGAAAAAACCATCGCTCCCTAACTGCGAATCCTCATGATAATTGATAAAGCTTTCTCCGTAGTTCAGTGAATCCTTTGAATCCGGAAAAAAGAAATTGGATTCAGAATTGATGAAACCCTGGTCGCTGTAACCGTACACTTTCAGCAGCTTTTGTTTTGAAGTGTAATAGTAGTATCCCCACGATTCCAACCGTCCGGTGCTCCAATCGTAGTGTTTCTCTTCGGCGATTATCGAATCGTGAACCGTACGATGGAAATATGAAATAGTGTCGCCATTGTCATTCAACTGTACCCAGAACAGCATTTCACCATTCCTGAATCGTCCGTACTGATAAGTCTTCGTGTAATCCGGAATCTTACCGGGAACCAGCATGTGATAAGTATGACAAATTCCTGTGTAGGGAACTTGGCCTTCGTAGTTTGTGTAAACTGAATAGGCTCTTCCGGAATAGTTGAGATCCGGTTGCGGTCGCAATGAAAAACAGCCGCAGCTATCGTTTTGAGCAAAAGCTGCGACTGTATGCAACAACAGGAGACCAAGAAGCGGGTATCTCACATTCCTAATACACTTTGCTACCGATAAAGTTCAGGAAAATTGCACTCAGACCTGCAGATGCAGATCCTGGACCAGCTTTAACACAAAATCAAGCTGCTCTTCGCGTGTCAGATCACTATTATCAAGCACAATCGCATCCGGTGCCTGAATGAGCGGATTTTCTTTCCGGTGCGTGTCTTCGTGGTCGCGTTCCATGAGATTCCGTCGCACATCATCGCGCGAAATATTCAGACCTTTCGCTTTCATTTCATCGAGGCGACGTTGGGTGCGGACATCCGGATCAGCCGTCATGAAGATTTTCAGTTCGGCATCGGGAAAAACGTTGGTGCCTATGTCGCGGCCGTCCATTACGACACCTTTTGTGCGGCCCATTTCCCGTTGAAGAGCGACCATTTTCACACGTACTTCGTGAATTTTGCTCACGGGTGATACAAAACCGGAAACATCCATCTGGCGAATCTCCTTCTCTACGGAATGTCCGTTCATGAACGTTTCGTTCGTACCGAGATGCGGATTGAACTGAAAGCTGAGAATGATGTGATCAAGAGATTTAATTACCTCTGCCTCGTTGATAGCGCCGTCTTTGATGATACCGTGCTGAAGCGCATAAAGCGTAACGCAGCGATACATTGCGCCCGTATCCACATAACTGTAGCTGAGTTTTACAGCCAACGCCTTTGCCAACGTGCTTTTGCCGCAGGAAGAGTAACCGTCGATGGCGATGGTGATGCGTTTCACTCCGCTAAAGATAGCGGAGAGTTGGGAGATAGGAGTTGGGCGACGGGAGAAAATAATGAACCCAGCCCCGTGGCCGTGACAGGTCGGAGACCTGACATCACTCCTGACCTGCTCCCGTCTCCTATCTCCTAACTCCCATCTAATTCCTTACTTTTGGGTTACATGAAACCAGTAGTATCACTCGAAGATCTGAATACCCAGGAACGCGAACAGCTGAAAGGGATTGCCAATGCACAAATGAAGAAAGGCCTTGTCATTTATGTGATTCCTTTCCTGATCTGTGCCGGGACCGCTATTTACATTAATGATCAATGGTTGTCATGGGAAGTAGACAACAACAATCTGCGCGCAGTATTGAATGTGGTGCTGGTGATCGGTGCTTTACTGCCGGCGCGATTATTTGTGAACAAGGTATTGCAGCTAAACAAGGTCTCGAATGCGTGGAAGAAGAAAGTGTACCGCGGAAAGATTCACGGGATGGATCGCACTACGCTCTTCATCTCCAATCAAAAAGTAACGGTACCTGCAGCCACTGCCGCTCAATTTAAGGTGGATGATGAAGTGGAAATCGGTGTGAGTACGGTGAACGACATTATGATCTACGCGATCAAGAAGGCGAATAATTAAACGAAAGCCAAATGTTTTATTTTCCGTTGGCTAAAGCCAACGGTGATCATTGGTTTTTATTTTATTGTAGGGTGCAAGGAAGAAGGGATCGCAAATTGCGATCCCTTCTTCCTTGCCAATCCCTCCCCTAACTATATCAATGATCACCGTGGACTTCAGTCCACGGATGAAGCTTCAAAACTATCGTGGCACCGGAGCCTGTTCCGGAATCACCCCTTTCGTTCTAAGATCAGTCGCAATTTTCTCGAACTCAGAAATTATTTCTTTCCGCTGATTCAGAATATCCTGCATCATTTCTTTGCGCGAACGGAACACACTGATATATTTCCATCGGTTGCTGATGTAATGCAACGATCGTATGTAGTACCAGCACCACAATCCGGAAGGAATCCAGGATGCGATAATGACGAGATTCATCCACCACACGAAATCGGCTTTGACCACCACAACACTCAATGCAGAATACCACACCAGGAACAGAAACATTCCGGCGGCCACACCAATTGCACCGAAATATTCGCGCTGTTTCACCAGTTTACGCGACAAAAAAGATGCGAGTCTGAAAGGAATGTAGTTAATTGTCGCTCCATAAATGAAAAGCGGGAATCCCAGAATCATCAGGGCAATTTCTCCCAGCCAATAGAAATAGCGACTTCCTCCCTTTCTTCCTGTGCGCATGAGACGATCGCTGAAGCCAAGTTCCTCCAGTTTCCAGTGGTAACTTTTGATCTTATTCACCACGTCGTTCACCTTTGAGCGATCGGTGTTCAGGAAGTATTTTACCGCAAGGGAAATGTTCTTGACCATTTCCAGTTCCCGCATTTTCAGCTCAGCGGTTTTGATTTTATCGCCGATCAGTTCCGCGCGATAAAGACTCTCAATCTGTTTTGTAATTCCGTCTGCTTCCTCATGTTCGATGTGCACGACTTCCGCTTCCATATTCGTGCGGATTTTCTCAGTGATTACTATGGAAGCCTCTTTCGGATTTTCTTCGTACAATTTCCTGTATTCACTCACAGAAATAGGTTCGCTGTAGCTCAAGAGAACATCCTGGCGGAACAGATGCGGATCATCATAGTTGATTCCGATACACTGGATCTTCACTTCCTGTTTGAATCCGGAAGCTGCATAAGCTCCCAATGCGATTCGCGCCGCGCCGGTTTTTATTTCCTTCAGTTTTCTTTCTGTGATGCTGATTCCCTCCGGAAAAATCAGGATGGCATCGCCTTTCAACAGGTGTTCGTAGCACTTCGCGAATGTTTCATCGTTCTTGTGCATCTGAGCAGGATCGTCCTGTTTGCGGTAAATCGGAATCATGTTGAACTTCGGCAACAACCACTTTGCAAATGCGCCTTTGAACACAGCAGCCTTCGCAAGGAAATAAATGCGGCGTTTGCTGGTCGCAGCAATTATCAGCGGATCAAGAAATGCTCCGGGGTGATTGGCACATATTATGAGTGGGCCTGTTTGGGGAAAGCGGTCTTCATTCAGACGGAATGTCTTCCGGAAGAAGAACTTCAGCGTGATCTTAAACAGGTATTTCAGCACATTGTAAAGCATAGCCAAATGTACATTTTCACTTTGGGTGATTATCGGCGTTTGCCTGCAAGTTTTACTGATCCAATGACTGAAAACCGCGCCGATTGCAACCCGAATTATGGGATTTGCGATTTTCCATTCCCGATTTCCATAATTCAGGGAACCCCGAGTATCTTCGCACTATGGCTTCGAACCGGGAACTTTTTCTTCAGCATGTAGCTCAAACCAGTCCTGCCCCGCTTGGACTGGAAATCGAACGTGCAGAAGGCCCTTTTCTATACGGAAGCAATGGCGAAAAATTTGTCGACCTGATTTCCGGTATTTCCGTGAGCAGTGTGGGGCATCGTCATCCGAAAGTGGTGGAAGCCATCAAATCGCAGGTGGATCAGTACATGCACCTGATGGTTTACGGGGAATATGTGCAGTCGCCGCAAGTAAAGCTGGCTGAGAAAATTGCTGCACTTCTTCCTGAGAAACTGAATTGCACTTACTTCACCAATTCCGGCGGAGAAGCCATTGAAGGGGCGCTGAAACTTGCCAAAAGGATCACGGGTCGTTACGAAGTTGTTTCTTTCCGCAACGCCTATCACGGAAGTACTAGCGGTGCGCTGAGCATTATGGGCGGAGAAACATTTAAGAACAGTTTTCGCCCGCTGATTCCGGGTAACCGGCTTCTCGATTACAATTCCATGCAGCACCTGGAACAGATCACAACAGCCACAGCTTGTGTTGTAGTTGAACCTGTGCAGGCAGAAGGAGGATGTATTGTTCCGACTGATGAATATCTCATTGCACTGCGCAAAAAATGTGATGCCGTAAAATGTCTGCTGATATTCGACGAAGTTCAAACCGGATTCGGTCGTACCGGAACGTTGTTTGCATTTGAAGCCAGCGGAGTAATTCCCGATGTCATTGTTTTTGCAAAAGGAATGGGTGGCGGATTACCAATCGGCGCATTTACTTCTTCTCAACAGAATATGGCAGCGTTTACTCACCGTCCTATGCTGGGACACAGTACAACTTTTGGAGGTAATGCCGTTTGTTGCGCCTCTGCACTGGCGACGATCAATGTGGTGCTGGAGGAAGAGTTGTGGAAAGAAGCTGCACGCAAAGAAGCAATCGTGCGTAAACTCGTGGTTCATCCGAAGATCAAAGAGATCCGTGGTAAAGGATTATTTCTCGCAGTGGTGTTTGAGAATTTTGAAGAAAATAAAAAACACATTGATGCAGCACTGGGGTTGGGCGTGATTACCGATTGGTTTTTGTTCTGTGATTATGCGATGCGGATTGCTCCGCCGTTGAATATTCCGGATGATGTGCTGGAAGATGCGTGCAAGAAAATAGTGGCGGCCATTGATAAAGCCGGCTAAACGCGATGACAGACTTCTCTGAGAGATATAAAAGCTATTCCGTTTTTCAGTTGGTTGAAATACTTGAAAATCGGAAGAAGTATCAGCCAGCTGCCATAACATCTGCGAGAGCTGAATTGGAAAGTAGAAATATAGGTCCTTCCGAAATACAAGCGATTAAGAATGATTTAGCAGCCAGAGACCGGCAAGCCAAAGAACAGGATCAGGCGCGCCGCGATAAGATTCAACAAATCAGTTCTAAAGGCCTGTCAGTTGTCAGTAATTTTGCCAGTCCGGTAACATCGTCGGCATCGCCACACGACAAAGTAATTAAAGCTATCTGTGTTGTATTTTTTATTCAGTTCCTATGGCTCCTGCCGGAACAATTTGACATGGGTAATTATCTGCTGCATGATGTAGCCGCGAAATGGGGGCCACTCCTACCCTTTTATTTTCTGCCATCAATCCTCCTGCCGCCGGCTATTGTGCTGTTCTGGTTGAAGAAAAAAACCGGTTGGGTATTGCTTGCAATTCATCTCTTCTATTCCGTATTCAATCCCGTATTTATAATTATTGCCGGATATCTGCAATTCGATCGCCTCATTGTACCACTTCAAGCCCTGGCAATTGCCTTATTATTCTTTGGCGCAACGCTTTATTATATTCTCACTGAACCTATGCGGACAATCTACTTGGTAGATCGCAATCATATAGGAGCATCGTCCATTATCGCAATTGTACTTTCAATAATAAGTTCATGGGCTATGTTGCAATAGAGAATCTCAGTAATTGCCGATCGAAAGCATCACCAGCGTGCATGCTTCTACGACTTCAATTCCATTTTTTCTGCACAAGTCTTCCAGTTCGGGATTCTCTGTACCGGGATTGAAAATAATGCGCTTGGGTTTCAGGGAAATGATGTAATCGTACCAGGCAGGTTGATTCTTTGGACCAACATAGAGGGTAACTGTTTCTACATCATCAAAGTGCGGACGGTCTCCGTGAATTTTCACCCCATAGATTTCCGCATCCTTCAATCCTACTGCCTTCACGTGCTGATCGTGTGCCAGCAGGGAATTAATTGCCATCTGCGAATATCGCGTTGGATTGTCAGATGCACCGATTACTACTGTTAGTCCGCTCATTTCTCTGTATAATCTAAATCCTTGCCAAACGTTTCCGGAAGTCGCCACAAGGCAATAATGGAGATAAGCATAATGAAGGCGCCCACCGCGATTGTTGCTGTTATCTTGTCTTCAAACAAAGTTATGGCAAGTGTAAGGAGATACGAAATCAGAATCGTTGAACCACGCACAAAGTTTGGAGCTGTAGTCGTTGCGGTTGCACGGATATTTGTTCCGAATAATTCGGACGCAGTACTCATAAAAACTGCCCAATAACCGGTTGCAAAGCCAATGAATGTAATAACGCCGTAAAATACGGTTGCCGATTGTCCTCCGACCATGAAGTAGAGCGCAATCCCGATAATTGTAAGAAGCAGAAAGAAGAACAGTGCTTTCTTCCGGCTCTTCATCAGGTGGCTCATCAGGCCCGACGCTAAATCACCAACGGTAATTCCTGCATAGGCAAACATGATGGATCGTCCGGCTGTAATTGCATATTGCGTGTGTCCGTCGGGTAGAACAGTATCCGGAACACCCAGCAAGTGCGCGTATTCCGGGGAGAAAAGTACCAGTGTTCCCATCACAAACCATACCGGCACGGTAACGAAAATAATACTGAGATACTTTCTTACGCGATCCCACGTTGTGAACAACTGAAAGAAATTTCCCCGCTGAACTTTCTCTTCCATGATCTGTTTGAACATGCCCGATTCATAAACACCGATACGCATCAGGAGCAATACCAATCCCATCGCACCGCCGATGAAAAATGAATTTCGCCAGTTCTCAATAATATCGCCCATGAATCCGGCCACAACCGCACCGAACACACCGACCGTTGCTACAATCATCGTTCCGATTCCGCGTCGTTCTTTCGACATTGATTCACTTACCAACGTTATACCTGCACCCAGTTCACCCGCCAATCCGAATCCGGAAATCAATCGCAGCCATGCATACTGATCGGTATTCTGCACAAATCCATTCGCAATGTTCGCCAGCGAATAAACCAGGATGGAACCAAACAGAACAGAAAGCCTGCCCTTCTTATCGCCCAGAACACCCCAGAAAATTCCTCCGATGAGCATTCCGCCCATCTGCCAGTTCAATAATTCCTTTCCGAATGCAGCGTTGAGTTTTCCTAACCAATAAGGTGAAAGTTCTCCATATTGTAAGGGCAGTATTTCATTCAGCGAGGAGGTTCTTTCTACACCAAACAACAGGAGATCGTAGATATCCACGAAATATCCAAGGGCAGCGACAAGCACGATCAGGAAAACCTGTTTCTCGGCAGCGGTTTTTGTCATAAGGTGTGCTAAGATAGCAATCCTTCGACTACGCTCAGGACAGGGTTCCCGGTTTGCTGTTCATGTGAAGTCACAAATTAAGTCCTGAAAACTTCAATTCAGTTCAAATTTCCGCCGAACGGTGAACTATACAACGTTTCAACTGCGAACGCGCGCGATGAGTTCACAACGCGGCCTGAAGTATGCCATTACGTTTGCATCACTAAAACAAACTAATCATGAAAATGAAACAACTACTACTCGTTGCTGCTGTATGCGGCGGAACTTCCCTGATCGCTCAGGATCTCGCACCAGGAATCAATTATTCGTACAATCCTCCTGCTGCTGACGGAATCATCACTAACATCACTGTAGATGTAGTGAATAACGACAACAACAGTGCAGGATCTTTTGATGTGGCGATGTACCTGTATGATCAATCAACAACGAATTACTGGGTAATCGGTACTACCAATGTCCCGAGCCTTTCGGGTAATTCACTGATTACGATCTCCAATTGGAACATCGACATCAACAACACTGCAGGAATTCCGGCCGGAACTTATCGCCTGGGCATCTGGGTTGATTCGAATAATGATATCACGGAAGCTGACGAGAACGACAACACGGGATTACTGGCAGGCAATATCAATTACAGCCCTGCTAACGGAACAGATGACCTTGCAATTGAAACCACATCGGTGAATTGCTTTCCGAACCCGGCAGGAAATTCAACAACGTTGTCGTTTACTCTCACAGAAAATTCCGACGTAACCATCGAAGTATACGATGCACTTGGTAACCGGGTTGAAAGCTTTACCCGTGCCCTGCTCTCACCCGGACTGCACACGCAGTTGATCAACACGGAAAGTTATGCCGGTGGAATCTATTTTGTGAGCATTACATCCGGAGAAACTGTAATCACGCGACGGCTTTCAGTTACCCGCTGAATCAGGGATTGAGGAAATCAGGGAATCGGGAATAATGTATCGCCCCGGTTCCCTGATTCTTCATTCACCGATCTCCGGTAAACATTTCTGTACTGCACGTTTCTGCTTGAGCACGGCAGCGCACTCTGCCATCCTTCGGCCAGCTCAGCACAGGCCAGGTTTGGAGATTACTCAGATATCACAACTCAAATTTCAGTTCAGGCTGAACAAACACTTCGAAGATATCTGATGGGAATTGCCGCCTTCATTTTTCAGTTAGTACGAATTGCGTCCCAATCTCCGGGAATTGCACGAATAATGCAGGGGGACAATTTTCTCCGGACACCAGTGATTCTTCATTGAGTATATTTACATGTGCGATTCTCCATCCGGTTCCTGTTTGTTCTCTGCGGAATTAATCTTTCTGCACAAGTAGTGACTATCGGAGAGATACGTGGAACGATAACCGATCAATTGACAACCCTTCCGGTTTCCAATGTACTCGTAACAGTTCAGGGCACTACCTTAATTACGCATACTGATTCAAAAGGAGAATTTGTTCTGAATCCCGTTTCCCCGGGATATCATGACCTGTACGTTCATGCGGTCGGATATCGCGATGACACTGTTCGTTCCGTTATTGTGGAAGCAGGAAAAACAACCTATCTCACCTGCAGAATCGTACCTGCAGATTACGATGAAAGAACCAAACCACGTGAACGTATTTTCCGGCCGGGGCGCGCGTATCTCGTTGGCGGTGCGGAAGCTGCACTAATCACATCTTCTCTCGTCATCCTGAACAAAGCATGGTATGAACAGTATCACCACGAATCCTTTCACCTGTTCAATGACAATGAGGAGTGGATGCAGATGGATAAAATCGGTCACACACAGACAGCCTATACTACCGGACTGATAGCAACAGGACTTTGGGATTGGACAGGAATAAATCATAAGAAGGCGGTCTGGATAGGAGGCCTGACCGGATTTTCATATCTCACTGCGATAGAAATTATGGACGGATATTCTACCGGCTGGGGATTCTCTTCCGGCGATATGATTGCGAATGCAACCGGAAGTGCGCTCTTCATTTCACAGGAATTTGTCTGGCAGGAGCAGCGAATACAACCAAAATTCGGGTACTGCCGTACGCTCTATCCACAGTACCGTCCCGATATCCTGGGATCGAACCGCACCGAAGAAATTCTCAAGGACTATAATGGTCAGACCTACTGGCTCTCAGTTAACGTGGCCTCTTTTCTTCGTGACGACACACAATTTCCGCAGTGGCTGAACTTTGCGTTCGGGTATGGAGCGAATGGTATGACGGGGGGACGGGAAAATCCAACGATGTACAATTCGAATGGCAACGTAATTACCTTAAACCGCTACCGGCAATACTACCTGTCGCTCGACATTGATCTTACTAAAATTCCTGTGCATTCTCCTGTTCTGCATGCAATATTCTGCACATTCGGATTTCTAAAAATTCCCGCTCCGGGAATAGAACTGAGCCAGAGCCGGATCCGTCCCCTTCTGTTCGCATTCTAGGGAAGCCTGCATTTCGTAAATCTGAAGTCCCTATCTTGGCGCGGATGTCTGAGGTGATTCCTGCAACAAAATTTGAAGAGCTTCTTTCGGGAGCAGATCAACTGCTGACTGAAGATTCCCGCGCAGCTTTTTCCGAAGCACAATCGCTCGTTGAACAGGCTGAAACGCTTGCCGAACCACGACTGGTTAACAAGGCGAAAGAGTTACTGGCTCGTTGTTACCAGGCCAACGGAAACTACCACAAAGCATTGCAGGTTTGTCTCGAAGCGTTGCCCTGGTTCGAACAGGAGGAGAATTTTGCAATGGCCGCAAAGTGCCTCAACACATTGGGAGCTGCATACAATTATCTCGGAGAATTCGACAACCGCCTTCAGACTAACCTGACCTGTCTCTCTTACAGAAGAAAAGGCGGAGATGAAGCCGGAGAAATTTCCACGCTCAGCAACATCGGCGATTCGTACAACGCGTTAGGTAATCATGACAAAGCTCTGGAATATTTCAGGCTGTGTCTGCAGTTCAGTGAAATCACCGACCGACAACGAACGATAGTCATTCACAACATCGGTGAGACAGAATTTTACAAGGGGCATTACGAAGAAGCCCAGGAACATTTTGCCCAGGCTGTTGAACTGGCACGAAATACTTCTTACTATGTGATTGAAGAAGTAGCTTTTCAGTTCCTGGCCAAAATTCATTTCCGTAACGGTAACCTGCAGACGGCCCTTGATTGCCTTGACTCGGCGGAGAAAATTGTAAGTGAGAGAAATTTTTCAGGGGAAATGCCACCGATTACAGAGCTTCGCGCGAAAATTTCAGAGAAGCGGGGAGAA
>Ga0255338_1004551_pt1 | contig 14106 bp, 13 predicted proteins | sample MeOH1_35cm_T4_19_FD_203715 | JGI IMG/M metagenome (GOLD analysis project Ga0255338, IMG submission 203715) | Sandy soil microbial communities from University of British Columbia, Vancouver, Canada - MeOH1_35cm_T4_195 | ecosystem: Engineered > Artificial ecosystem > Sand microcosm > Unclassified ...
TAAAGATCAAAAGATAATCTCTTGCCGGATGTGAGTTACGCTCCGTGCCTCGTGGGTTTAGAATTTCTCCGTCCCTCCGTTTCTCCGTGTAAAGCGCCGCAGGCAGTCGCGATCAGTAGGACCACTTCCTGGTAAACGTATTGTAGAACCCTATTCCGATCTTCGGATAGAACTTCGCGCCTTCGAGTGTACTGGCCGATGTACAGGCGAAAACGCCCACCCGGAACAATTGTTCTTTGATTCTGAAAATACGTTCTGCACCTACGAAGAATTCGGTGTGATAAAAGTCTGCATCCGGAATCATCAGCACTCCGCCACCGGCCGCGCCGGTAATTTTCAGTTTGCTCACCAGCGGAATCTTCGACGCAAACGCCCCTTCGAAATGGTGAATGTAATTCGCACGGAAGAAGCTGTTTGCTGTATTCAGGCTGATTCCCACCAACTGGAACGAGCGTGTGGGATCAGAAAAAATCCACGAATCTGAACCCCGGAAATATTTGTACTCCAGCAGCCGCAGATTCGATTTATTGAGAAATGCTCCAAAAAGTACATTCCACATACTGGTTCCGAAACGACCTATCTTCATCTCATCCTGCGAACCGATTTCCATGTAATCGAAATCTACTTCGCTTCCGAAAACACCGGGCAATCCTTTGCGGTAGAAGAAACGCAACTCCGGATATTTTGATCCAACTATGATCTTGCGATGTTTACGGATGATGTACTTCTGCCTGAAACGGTATTTCAGCTCCAGCCGCACTTCTGTTTTGACATAGCGCTCGAACGACAAGGGCGTATTGAGGTTGCCGAACAGACTATCGCCCAGCGGACTCCGCGAAAGATTATCAATCGCAAACTGGTCACTGTATTCAAATGTAATTTCACCGAACAGGCCGTTCACAATTTCCATCCGCTGTGAAACGCTGACTTCCTTACAGCGGATCCAGTTGCTCCTGCTGAAAACTGATTCAAGTGATGCGTACGGATTCACGACGTCGTAGAAATCGCCGAATCGCACAAAGGTCCTTACGAATTTCAACGGGTAGTAAGTAAGACCAACACCCACTTTACCACGTACGTCTTTGTTGCGGAAACCATAATCGACCTGGCCTTCCGTTTCAAGTTTGAATCCGTTTTTGAAATCGTGGTTGTAATTTCCTCCGAGGCGATGCCGGTAACCACCAACCCCCAGCGGAACTGCCTGCGCTATGAGTGGCTGAATGTACCAATCATTACCCGTGAACCGATTGCGGTGTGCAATACCATTCAGCAGGAAACTCCATACGGTAATCCTGTTGTAAGCGGAGTCGGCGTGATTGAGATAAGCCTCGCTTTCATAATACGCCATGAGACTGTCAACGGAATGGATATACGTGATTTCCTTATCGGTTAGCTGCAATGATCGGTTATTCACCCAGAACATACTGTCCTGGTCGAATGCCGAATCGCTGTAGTGTTTGATTTCGTCATTGAATGTATTCTTCGGGAAATCGATGTTCACTTCATAATCAGAATGATCAACACGCGTGTTGCCGATGATGTTGTATCGTCCTTCCTTGATCGTATAAATAAATTCGCGGCGTACCGGCAACCAGATGTCGGTTTTGATCTCCGAGAAATCTTCGATCACGAAAAATTCTTTGCAATAGAGCAGTACTCCCGGATTGATCGCAAGATTTACCGACTTGATTGCCCATGTACTGTCTTCAATGAACAGGAACCCGGAGAACAGTGCATCGTCTTTAAAAAGCGGAATAACACTGATCTTGTGATACGTTTTTCCGTTCTCAATAAATGAAGCCAGGAACTCAAAGCGGTAATTCAGAAATGCACCGGTTGCAGCAGGGGACAGTAACGGGCGCGAACACAATGCCGGAACATCAATGTAATTCTTATAGAAGTTGAAGTCCATGCTGCGTGCATCGCTCATGATCATATACGGATTTTCATCATCCCACTGCATAGGGACAATTTCATGCTCTCCGTATTCGAAGCTCGCGTTGAATTCACCTCCTTCGTAACGTTTGCGCGGAGCGTAATCGTGGAAGGCAATTACATCTTCTTTGAAACGGTCCGGGCGATCGAAATAGGTAGTGGAAACGGATTCGATTAGATTGATCGGCATGTTCGCAAAAACACGCTGCAGGTTACCGCGGTCTTTCTGCTGCTCCTTAATCTTCGCGGCTTTTTTACGGTCGCGACGTTTGGTGGTATCCAGTTTGGCGAGGGCAGAATCGAGATCATCTTTTTCGGGTTCTTCCGGTTTCGCGTAAAGAGCAGAATCTTCAAAAGGTTTTTTGATTTTGATTTTCTCAAGAGAAGATTTCTGGTACGTGCGGCACCGGTAATTATCAACGCCTTTCCAGTAGTCGTTACGTTTGGCAATTACTTTCTTCATGATCTCCCTGCCTTTATCGCGATCGCCTTTCGCGATAATATCGACACCACCCAGCATAGTTGTGGAAGGTTTCATCACCACATCCAGCACCAGCGATTTTCCCGCGGGAACCGTCACCAGCGTATCAATGGTCTGAAGGCCGGTCTGGGAAAAAATGATGTGATACTGTCCACCCTGCAGTTCGAGAAAATATCCGCCGTCAAGATTGGTGTTCACTCCGTACGAAGTGTTCTTCACCATCACCACCACAAAGGGAATCGGTTCACCTAATGTATCGCGAACGGTTCCTTTTACAACACCGGCAATTGATTCCGCGCTGGAACATAAAATGACCACCAGACAAATGGCAGTCCATTTCATTAATTTGGTGATTGCAGCGTTCATTGAGGTTTCGAGGGGCAAAGTTAAGCTTTAAGTGGAGACGCTTTCCTCTAAAAAGGAGGCTGTGGTCCGGGTATGAGACGGGGAAAAGGTGAAAAAGTTACCGCTGACCGGTATTAAACAGGCTGGTTTCTGTAAGAGAACACCGGGGAGTAACTTTCTGCGGACAAATCTGAGTTCGGGCAGTGGAGCCGGATGAGGAGTGCGGCCTTTCCAAAGGAGTAAGTCGCCGGACGAACCAGAATGGGATTTTAGTTCTTTTTACGGCTGATCATGCGATCCACAATATCTGCACCTTTCGGAGTGAGATTGAAGATGATCAGCAACGTAAACAACAATACGGATAAGGTGGTATCTGCAAAAGACAAACTCATAGCGAGTACCGCGCACACCACAGGCGTGAGAATGCGGATGTTTGCGTGACGATGACTTTTCCGGTTTTCGGCTGCTTCTTCTGTCAATGCAGATTTCTCAATGTACCGGCGCATGAGGAATAATGAAAATCCCACGAAGACGGCGGCTGTGGAATTGTTTGGTTTGGGGTTGGACATTGTTTGGGTGTTACGGGCTTTACATTCGGGAGGGTTTCTGCGTACAAAGCTCCGGGTTTGCATGTCATACCACCTGGTACAAAACCCATGCAATGTGCTGACAATTTTTAGTCATGCTTAATCCACAATAATTTATCCGTCTCAAAGCCTAAGCTTTTTGCTAAATCAAGATATTTGGTTTTTATGTCTTCGGGTATCGTCTTTTCTCTCGACAGAATCCATAAATATTCCAAACTGTTTCCACATACCAAAGAATACCTGTACGCTGAATCAATCGCTATCACATTATAGCCTGCATAGAATGGTCCAAAAAATGAAACCTTCAGCATAGCAATTGAATCCTGGTCAACAAATTTTGCCTTACCTGTTGCTTCTTTCCATTCATTAGAAACCGTGTTGTAACCTCTGTTAACGACCATAATGCTTCCGTCGGAATTAAGGGAATAATTTGCCGTAGTATTATTCAGGTTTTTTTCAAACTTAAAATCGAATCGTGCGATTTCATACCATCTGCCTAAATACCTGCTCTTATCAAAAGGCCGAACGGCTAAGACATTATCCGGAATAGTCTTACAGCTAAATAAGTTGAGCATTGCGAGAATTATTATTAAAGTGAATGGACTATTCGATTTCATCCTGATGTTGTTTGCACATAACGTTTTGCAGATTCTCGTTAGGCCGGCTTTTCACCACAAATATTGATGCGGATCACAAAATCTTCGTTACCACAAAACTGTGTGCGATGAACGATGCCCCGCCAGTTGCAAAGGTACGATGTGCTGCAGTTATTTCATCAGTCTTTTCATCAATGAATCTGCCTTCTTCTTCGTTGCATTCCGGGTAGAACGCTGCGCCTGTTTAATAAAATTCAATACGGCTTTATTCTCTCTGATATCGTCCAGAAAGCCACTGAGAGTTACGACTACTTTTCCTGTCGAGATTTTTTTACATTCTTCTGTTTCAAAAGTGTCTTTTGAAACTGCAATAAGCTCCTTAATAATTCTTGTCCGCTGTTCCGGTTTATTTTTTGCAATAAGCCCGAGGGCAAAAACTGCGTGATTGGAAGTGATCAAATGCCCGCCATGTAACAGGCCAATAAGATTTTCAATTTCCCCATCTGTTTTGTTTTCCTTATCGACTGCTGATAAATATCCGATGATGTCAATGGCTGTCCATCTGAGAATATTATTAGTTCCGGATAACAAATCTCTCCAATAATCGAAATAGGCATACAGCTGTCCGGGACTCTCTGCTCCGATTTTCAGCAACTCCTTCGCAAAACCATATTTTACTTTAGGGTCTTTTGAATTCAGCTTATTAAGGTCGGAAGCTTTGATCTTCATAGTAAGCTATTTTAAAAATGCAGCTAACGTTCCCGGGCGTGGCGCGCGTTTGGGTTTCTTACTGTATTTCTGATTGCGAAGCCTGATTTTCAATTTAGAAAATTTGTCTTGAGAAGCGGGAAGTAGAAATGACGTCAGGCATGTGTCAGCAGTAGTCGATCTTTCTTTGGTTTCAGAGATTTCGTTTACAATACTCAATTATTTTCTTGTCGAGGTCTAAAAGTAAATTAGCGTTTTCCACCAAATTGTATGTGTCCAAACATATTTTGAGTTCTTTAATTCTAAATTCTTGTCTTGCTTTTTCAATTACAACCTTATCAAAACGGATACCCCTTTCAATAAGAATGTTTCGATCAAGTTCTGATGTGACACTCTTTTCAAGAGCAGCAAACTCTCTTAATTTATTGCATTCCCCTTTAAAAAAATCGTCAACGACAAATTCAAAGTCGTGAAGAATCTGTTTAAAACCCTCAAGTCTTTGGTCTGATAAAAAGTCCTTATGCCATCCTTTATTTTCAAAGCCAAGCTGGTTAAGGTAAAAAGGGTGGCTGATTATTGAGTTGTCGAATTTATAAAGAGCTTGTCCAATAGAAAAGCGATAATCAATGATGAATTGTTTGCGTTCTTTTTTGAATGAAACTATTGCAAAGTCAACATCCGAATCTTTGCCACTTAAAAAATTGTCAAGTTCAAAATCGTGTGTACTTAAAAATGGAGTTAAAATTTCAAGTCCTTTTTTTATGTCGTCTTTTAGTGGCATAATATTTATATTAGTTATTTCGTCTGTCCAGGTTATGTTCGGTCTTACAATTGCGTTTTGCGGATTGGCGCCGCGCGCTTTTCCTTCCAATAAATATACGTGAAAAGCGCGTGGAGCCAATGCGCTGTTAGCAGCAGTTAGTTCATTCTACAATGTTGCCTTGTCTATCGATGCGTTTCCACGTGAACGGACTTATTTTCACAGAGGTGTATTTAGCATTGTTATTGAATGCGTAGGCATTCCTGTATACAAATGGAATAACGGTCGAGCCTTGCGGGTTTATGTAACCGTACTTTCTCTTCTTTTTTGCTGGCGCAAGACCGTTCGAGAAATTTCCAGCATCAGAGTATTGGAAGGCGATGACAATAATTCCTTGCTTGTTAATATAGCCCCATTTGTTATTTTTCTTAACAGCAGAAAGCCCATCGCTAAAGTGCAGTGCATCGTCGTATTCGGTTTGAATGACCAATCTACCGCTGGTATTTACAAAACCGTACTTGCCGTTTAGTTTAACCCGCGCAAGGCTGTCATCAGAAAAAGCGGCGACGTGTTGGTATTTCATTTCAACAACCGTGGTGCCTGTGATATCGATCGCGCCCCAAAGTTTTTGAATTCTCACAGAAGCAAAATTGTTCTGAAACGGATACGCTTCATCGTACCATTGTTTGAAAAGCTTACCCGTTGTGTCCGCAAAAGTCACTTGTTTGTTCAATGAAACAGTAGCGAGTCCGTCTGAAAAAAAACCGACATGGTCATAAACCGCTGCGATCAACACCTCTCCATTGGCCCGCAGGAAGCCCCATTTGCCATTGACTTCATATGATCTGAAATTATTGGCGACGGGACCAATTCTGGAATAGACGGCAGGTAAAATCACTTTGTGTTCCGAGTTAATCAGACCCATTTTACCGTCGTAGCTAAATGGAAATATGGCCTGGTCGGCTTGCAGATAAATTGAAGTGTCTTTGCGGTTAATGACTTTACTCGATTGTGCATACAATACCGAATGTGAAATAAGTATCGCAAGCAATAGCTGATATGTAATACGGATAATGGCCATCAAGTGTAATTGCTGCTAACTAGTTAATAGGCGAACATTCAGCACACAAATCCACCCGTCAGAACCGGGCTTTGAGAAACTAGTACAGTTTTACCCGAACAACTCTTTCTCCATTCCCAACCACTCCAACGCCGCCCCACTCAACACCTTCTCCTTCTTTTCCTCACTCCAGTCCATCGACTTGATCAATTCTCCCGGAATATTTTCTCCCAGCGGAAAAGGATAATCGCTGCCCAACGCCACACGATCCGGACCGAACTGATCCACCACGAAGTTCAGCATGTTCCTGTCGTGTACGAGCGAATCAATCCAGAATTTCGAAATGTAATTTTTCGGCGGAACGTTATTGTTGATCGCAACGAGATCCGGACGACAATCGAAACCATGCTGCACTCTTCCAACAGTTGACGGAAAAGATCCTCCACCATGCGCAAATGCAACGCGCAGCTTCGGAAGTTTTTCGAAAATTCCACCGAAGATCATCGAACAGATCGCACGCGATGTTTCTGCAGGCATTCCAACCAGCCAGGGCAGCCAGTATTTCTGCATGTCTTTTTCACCCATCATTTCCCAGGGGTGAACAAACACCGCCATGTCAAGTTCTTCACACGCTTTGAAGATTTCAAAAAATTGAGGTTCGTCGAGATTTTTCTGATTCACATTCGTGCCGATCTGCACACCCTTCAATCCGATTTCTTTGCAACGCTTCAGTTCCTGCACAGCGAGTTTTGCATCCTGCATAGGAATTGTCCCGAGACCGATGAATCTTTTTGGAAATCGTTTACAAATTTCCGCGATGTGATCATTCAGAAAAACAGATACTTCGAGACAGTCCTGCGGTTTTGCCCAATAGCTGAACATCACCGGAACGGTCGACAACACCTGCACGTGTACATCCTGCGCATCGCATTCCTTCATGCGCGTTTCTGCACTCCAGCAATTGTCTTCAATCTCGCGGAAGAATTTTCCGTCATCACGGATCATGCGCGCGCAGCAAGGTTTAGTGTGATCCAACTGTATGAATCCTCCGTAACCGAATTTCTCTTTCCAGTTCGGAATGTTCTCCGGAAGAATGTGCGTGTGAATGTCTATCGTCAGCATTAGTGTCCCTGCCCGCTGTTTTTCAGTTGCTGTGCTGCCGCTGAATATTTCTGTGCTTCTGCCTGGTTGCCCATGTTCTGATACGTCATGGCAGTAGTCTCGTAACCTTTTATGTAATTCGGATCGGATGCAATTGCCAGCAAAGAGTAATTAACCGACTGCTGGTAATACTCCATGGCCTTCGCATAATATTCTTCTTTGCGCCATGGGTACGCATTGCCTTTGTTTACAAACGCGGCGCCTTGTGTTCCGATGCAGCCTGCAAGATTGTTGTACGCATCTGCATACTGCCGGTTGAACCGGATCGCACTTTCAAACTGGTATTGTGCTTCAAAATATCTCTTCTGCTCAAACAGCATGGATCCGAAATTGTTTCGCGCAATCGCACTCGTTGGATTCACACGTATCGCACGACGGTAATAATATTCAGCCGAATCGTATTGCTGTTTTTCCAGGAACACATCTGCAAGCTTTTGAAGTGCGTCAGGATAAGTAGGGCACAAGGCAATCGAATTTCTCAACTCCGCAATACCGGTATCGACTCTGTGATTCCATTCGGGCGAGCCTTTCACCAACCGATCAAGCGAATCACTTTGGGTCATGTGATTGCCGTAGAAGTAACGCAGCTTACAGCTCTTGTCGGAAATCTGCATGTCGTTTCCGTACAGCGTTTCGTTATCGTGCCAAACCGGATTGCGCAGGATGGTCACAGCAGAATAGGCGACTACAATCACGCCGAGCGCCATCACTGTTTTCTGTTGCGACTTCAGGAAATCGCCCAGTGTTCCGCTTACATTTTCTTCAGCATGCAGAAAACGATTGAGCAACCAGGCTGCGATGATGCAGATTCCCAGTGAAGGTGCGTACATCAGGCGTTCACCGTAATTGGTTCCCAGCAGGAAGGGAATGTTTGAAACAATACTGAACGTGATGAAGAAATACAGGATCGCAAATGAAACCGGATGCTTCGACCGGAACTTCATCAGTGCAAATGCTGCTGCCGAAAGAAACACCGATAGAGATACAAGAAACTGCCAGGATCCTAAACCGAACACCGGCATCTGGGCAACAGAAGCGTCGCACACCAATCCGTAGGGAACAATCAGCTTCGTGAGATAGATTCCGCCGATTGCGATTGCGGTTGCGCGCTGTGAAAGGAAGCCATCAATTCCAACAATGTAATTGTCGATATAAGGAACGGGACTGATTCCTCCACCTGCGAGTACAAAGAAACGGACGAGAAGAAATAAGATTGCAACTCCACTTAGTACGATGTACACTGACCTTTGAGGACTTCCGATAAACCATCTTAGTTTGTATGTCAGCTCCGCACGTCGACGTATTTTGTCATTTATTCCAAATGGTGGATTATCAATAAGGGTTTTCTGCTGAAGTGCATTTTTCCCTTCAGGAATGAAGAAATATATCATCAGCGGAATTACTGCAACGAATGTGATGGCGGATTCCTTTGACAACATGCAGAGCAGGAATGAGACTGCCGCGAAGACGAGAAACTTAGTTTTCTGCGCGAGCATGTATCGGTGAACATACAACGCAGTCACGATAAAAAACAGGAAACACAAAATATCATCCCGCCCCTTGATATTCGCGACAACTTCGGTGTGTATCGGATGAACTGCGAACAATGCTGCGGCCACAAACGGCACAATGATATTTTCTTTCATGTATCGCCTGAGCATGCGGAACAGCAAAACAATACTCAGCGCGAAGAGACTCACATTCACGAAATGGTTGAGTCCCGGACCTTCGGGTGATAAACTCCACTCGATAGCAAACATTACTTTCGACAGCGGACGATACAATGTATTATCACCGGTCACTGTTCCGGTGCGATAAGCTGATCCAAGAATTTTGAAAATTGCGGAAGTGCCCTCCCTGGTTTGTGTGTTCTCGAGGATCACACCGTAATCATCCAGCGCGTATTCGTTAAACAGTGAATTGAAATAAACACCGGCAGCAAGAATAATAAGCAGGAGGTTCAGTCTTTTGATCAGCGTGTTTTCTTTTAACACGACTTTTACCGGAGCCGGTTTTTTCTTAGGCACTGCAACTGTTTCTGTTGCTGCCTTGTGCTGCTGTCTCTGTAGTTCAGCGCGTTCTTTGCGCGTTAATTTTCCCGACATACGTTCCCGGAGCGTTATACAGGATTAGCAGGAGGTTCCATTACATGTCCGCACTTTTTGCAGGTGCGCAGATCAACGCTTCCGTAATATTTTGCAAATATTCCCTGGAATTGCGTGGCGATATCGGTGAGCACGAAATATTCTTCGTAGAGTTTGTTGTTGCATTTCTCGCAGAACCAAAGCAATCCGTCTTTTTCACCTTCGCGACGTTTGCGTTCGATTACAAGACCAACAGTATTAGGTCCGCGCAACGGGCTGTGCGGTACACTTGGGGGAAGAAGGAAAATATCTCCTTCGTTGATCGGAACGTTCACCGCTTTTCCGTCTTCCTGGATAATTACATTGATGTTGCCTTCCAGCTGGTAGTAGAATTCTTCACTCTCGTTGAAGTGATAGTCCTTACGCGAATTCGGTCCGCCAACGACCATGATGATGAACTCTGCATCCTTGTAAACAACTTTGTTGGATACCGGCGGTTTCAGGAGATGACGGTTTTCGTCGATCCATTTTTTGAAGTTGAAAGGTCGTGTGATCATAGTGCAATAAAGATAGGAAATAGATGGGAGCTGGGATATGGGAGACGGGAGCGGTTTTGGGTCCCGTCTCCCTTCTCCCAACTTATTGTACTTTCGTTGCATGAATCTTGATCTGACAGGAAAACACGCCCTCGTATGCGGCAGCACTCAAGGCATCGGAAAAGCAGCAGCAATTGAATTGGCTTTGTTGGGTGCCGATGTAACGCTCGTGGCGCGCAATGAAGAAAAGCTGAAAGCAACCATCGGTGAATTGGAGCGTATCGGTCACCACGATTATATCGTCGCGGATTTTTCGGATCCGGAAGGAGTTCGTGCTGCAATTCAGCAGTATCTCCGCAGCGGGAAGCAGATTCACATACTTGTGAACAATACAGGCGGACCTCCGGGTGGACCGATCAGTGAGGCGAAGACGGAGGAATTTGTGAGTGCATTCACGGCCCATTTGTTGTGCAATCACATTCTGGCACAAGCGGTTATTCCCGGAATGAAAGCAGCAGGTTACGGTCGCATCATCAATGTAATTTCGACTTCAGTAAAACAGCCGCTGAAAGGATTGGGCGTTTCCAATACCATCCGCGCAGCAGTAGGAAATTGGGCGAAGACGCTTTCGTTGGAAGTTGCTTCGTTCGGAATTACAGTGAACAATGTTCTGCCGGGTGCTACAGCAACGCAACGGTTGTCGGGACTGATTGAAGCGAAATCTTCCAAAACAGGAACAGCGGTTGCAGATCTTGAGAAGGAAATGCTTCATGAAATTCCTGCAGGACGATTTGCAGCTCCTGAAGAAGTGGCTGCTGCGATTGCGTTCCTGGCAACACCTTCCGCTGCTTACATTAATGGAATCAATGTTCCGGTTGATGGTGGGCGGACCGGGAATCTTTAACCGCAGCGACGCGACGGCGCGACGACGCAGCGTGAATTGTAAGCAAACCATCGCGAGAGTCACTCAGATTATCGATTATTTACCGCAATGCCTCCGATTAAATTACTTTTGTGCTACCCGAAACCTAACCTTTACTTTTTATGGGATTGATCAAAGAATTCAAGGAATTTTCAATTAAGGGCAATGTAATGGACCTCGCAGTGGGTGTGATCATCGGCGCGGCATTTACGGCCATTGTGAAATCGCTCATTGATGATGTAATCACACCTCTCATCTTAAACCCGATTCTTGAGGCCGGCCACTTGAAGCACCTGAGCGACCTGGTGGTAATGGATACTGTGAAGTACGGCAACTTCATCGCAGCAGTGATCAACTTTGTAGTTGTCGCATTTGTTCTTTTTCTCGTGATAAAAGGATTGAATAAAATGAAAGCCAAGGAGAAGAAGTTGGCTCCGGAACCAACCAAAGAGGAGTTGCTTCTCGCGGAAATCCGCGACATTCTTCAGAACAAGAAAGAATCATGAAATGGCCTTACAGTTCACTAATTTCAAAATTTTGAAATATCACCAGATGAGTAAAAACATTTTCCTTGCGATTTGTGTCCTGGTTAGCACAGCAGTTGCTGCACAGACTCCGGCAGATACAACGAAAAAACAGGTGAAGGCCGACACGGTTGTTCCCAACTGGAAAAAAGGCGGACTCGTTGGCTTCAATTTCACCCAGGCTTCGTTTACGAATTGGGCTGCCGGTGGAATCAATTCTATTTCCGGCCAGTTTCTGTTCAACACCTTTGCGAATTACAAAAGGGGCATGACCACCTGGGATAACATCCTGGATATTTCTTACGGGCTGACAAAGCAGGGAACGAATACTACTGTGAGAAAAGCCGATGATAAACTGGACATCACTTCAAAGTACGGACAGTACGCGTTTAAGAAGGTGTGGTACTATTCTATTCTCGCCAATTTTAAGACACAATTTCAACCCGGATATAATTACCTGGGAGATACAGCCCGCACATTGATTTCTGATTTCATGTCGCCCGGATATCTCATTGTGGCAATCGGATTGGATTATAAACCGAACGATAAGTTTTCCATATTCACTGCACCGGCAACAGCAAAGTACACGTACGTTTTGAATCAGTCGTTAGCGGATGCAGGCGCGTATGGTGTTGAGAAAGCGATTTACGACACAGCAGGAAACCGTTTGATTCCAGGAAGAAATGTGCGCCAGGAATTCGGCGGGTATTTCCGGATGCAGTACCGCGGTGATGTGATGAAGAATGTAAACCTGCTTGCAAAGCTGGAGCTCTTCAGTAATTACCTGGATCGTCCGCAGAATATTGATGTGAATGCAGAAGTATTGGTTACGATGAAAGTCAACAAATTCATTTCTGCAACCATCAATATGCAGGCGATTTACGATAACGATATCAACATCGCGGTTGACAATAACAACGATGGTGTGATGGACGGAGCCGGCCCGCGATTGCAGTTCAGACAGGTTGTTGCGGTAGGAGTGGCTTACAAGTTCTGATCAGTTGGGAGTTGGGAGTTTGGAGACGGGCGAGCAAATTCGTTTGAATAACATAACAAAAAGGCGATTCACACTTGAATCGCCTTTTTAATTTTCAGGTCTTTACTCCCGTCTCCGATCTCCAAACTCCGATCTACTTAGCGATCAAACGAAAACCTTTTCCGTGAATGTTCATGATCTCTACAGTAGGATCTTCCTTGAGATATTTTCTCAGCTTCGCGATGTACACATCCATACTGCGGGAGTTGAAATAACTGTCGTCGCCCCAAATGGTGTTGAGTGCAAGTGAACGGTCGAGTACATCATTCTTGTGTAACGCAAGCAAACGCAGGAGATCAGATTCTTTCGAAGTGAGCTTCTGTGATTTATTGCCGTGCTCCAGCATCTGGCGCTGAGAATCGAATGCGTAATCACCAACAGTGAATTGAATCTGGTCGGCATTGGCAACGCTTCCTTTTGTACGACGGAGAATTGCTTTGATACGCAGCAGCAGTTCCTCCATGCTGAAAGGCTTGGTGATATAATCATCAGCACCGGCATTGAAACCTTCGATGGTGTCTTCCTTCATCGATTTCGCAGTGAGGAACACCACCGGAATTTCTTTGTTGATCTCACGAATCTCTTTCGCGAGTGTATATCCGTCTTTCACCGGCATCATTACGTCCAGAAGACAGATGTCCCAGGTTCCTTTACGGAATTTGTCAAACCCTTCTTTACCGTTAACGGCGAGTTCTGTAGTGAATCCTTTTGCATCAAGGTATTCCTGTAAGAGACGACCGAGGTTTGGATCGTCTTCTGCTAACAGCACTCTTGGTTTAATTTCAGTCATATTTATTCTTCTGATTGTTTCGATTTAAGGGGCAGTCTTACATAAAACCGGCTGCCTTTTCCGGGTTCACTCTCGACCCATACCGTGCCGCCGTGCTTTTCAATTATTGCTTTCACGTAACTCAGTCCGAGACCAAACCCTTTTACGTCGTGAATATTTCCGGTGGGAACGCGGTAGAGCTTCTCAAATATTTTTTTCTGGTTATCGCGGGAAATTCCGATTCCGTTGTCCTGTACACAGATTTCAAGCGCACCTGCAAAATCGGTGGTGAAGATGCGGATATGCGGATGTTCGGGCGAATACTTGATCGCGTTATCAACCAGGTTGTAAACTACGTTCTGAATGTGGGTTCTGTCTGCTTCTACAATGTACGTGAGCGCACGCAGATCAGCACTGATATCACCTTCTTTCTTATCAACAGCGAGCTGCACGTTTGCAACAACATTGCGGATCATTTCGTGAATATCAAGCGGTGTGGACTTGAGCTTGAAATTTCCTTTATCGAGAATCGCCGTCTGCAGAACGTTCTCTACCAGAACACTCAGGCGCTTGTTCTCTTCCATGATCATTCCGAGATAGCG
>Ga0255338_1004552_pt1 | contig 14102 bp, 13 predicted proteins | sample MeOH1_35cm_T4_19_FD_203715 | JGI IMG/M metagenome (GOLD analysis project Ga0255338, IMG submission 203715) | Sandy soil microbial communities from University of British Columbia, Vancouver, Canada - MeOH1_35cm_T4_195 | ecosystem: Engineered > Artificial ecosystem > Sand microcosm > Unclassified ...
CGGGTGCGCGTGGCGGGGGTCGGTGAGCCGGTGGACGAGCCCGCCGTCGTCGGTGAGGATCAGCAGCCCCTCGCTGTCGAAGTCGAGGCGGCCCGCGGGATAGACGCCGGCGGGGAGCCCGTATCTCGACAAGGTGGGCTTGCCGTCCTTGTCGGTGAACTGGGTCAGGACCCCGTAGGGCTTGTTGAAGGCGACGATGCGCGTCTTAGCCATGGATTAACCGGCCTTTCTTTCGCCGGTGAACGCATAGCGTACCACACGCCCGTCCCTCTCGCGCACGATCACGACGCCCGCGATGCGGTCGCCGACGACGCGGCCCGACCATTCGATGGCGTCGCGGCTCGGCTCATTGAGGATCGCGGCGAACGCCGTCCCGTTCTCCTCGTTGCTCGCCTGGTAAAGGGTGGGGGAGTAGCCCTGGCTGACCGCGCCGGCCACGACGAGCTTGCCGCCGTGGAACACGAGGGTCTCCTTCTTCGTGCCCCAATGGAAGAACCCGTCCTGCTTGATCTTCACGTCCCAAGAGGAGCCGTCGATCGGCCCGCCGAAGATGGCGGCGTACACGAAATTGACGGCGGTGAACATGGCGCTGGCGACTGTTTTCATCCTCCGTGGATATAACAGGCACGGAGGCTAGCCGCAAGACCAAAATTGTTACGATTCAGGGCATGACCAGCCCTCTTCTGCCGCTCCTCCTGATCCTGGCCGTTTCGGCCCCGGCCGCGTCCAACGACCGCGACATGCGCCGCGCGACGGTCCAGATCCATTTCACGGCCAGCAACCCGGATTACGCCCAGCCGTGGCAGCCCGGGCGCCAGGGCGGCGGGACCGGCTCCGGCGTCGTCATCGAGGGCCGCCGCATCCTGACCAACGGCCACGTCGTCGCCAACGCGGCCTACCTGTCGGTGCGCAAGTCGGGCGACATCAAGAAGTACCCCGCGCGCGTCGCCTTCGTCGGCCACGACGGCGAGACCGCGGTGATCACCGTGGACGACGAGTCCTTCTTCGAGGGCACGGTCCCGGCCCGGTTCGGCGGCCTCCCCTACCAGCGCGACAAGGTCGCCGTCTACGGCTACCCGATCGGCGGGACCGACCTCTCGGTCACCGAGGGCATCGTCTCGCGCGTCGGCGTGACCGTGTACTCCCACTCGGCGCGCGCCCTGCTCGCGGTGCAGACCGACGCGGCGATCAACCCCGGCAACTCCGGCGGCCCCGTCTTCCGGGACGGCAAGCTCGTCGGCATCGCCTTCCAGCACAGCGCGTCGGCTCAGAACATCGGCTACGTCGTGCCCATGCCCATCATCGAGCGCTTCCTGTCCGACATCAAGGACGGCCGCTACGACGGCATCCCCGACCTCGGCGTCTGGTGGCAGAGCGCGGAGAACGACGGCCTGCGCCGCTCCGTCGGCCTCGCCGCGGACAACGCCGGCGTGCTCGTGACCAAGATCGCGTACGGGGCCTCGGCCTGGGACGCGCTCAAGGAAGGCGACGCGCTGACCGCCGTCGACGGCGTCAAGATCGGCCAGGACGGGACCATCCCCTTCCGCGACGACGAGCGCATCGACTTCTCCGACCTCATCAGCCGCCGCCAGGTCGGCGAGAAGGTCGACGCGACGGTCGTGCGCGGCGGCAAGGAGCAGGTCGTGAAGATCGCGATGAAGCCCTCCGCCGACCTCGTCCCGGGCCCGCGCTACGACGCCCGGCCCTCCTACTTCATCGCCGGCGGCCTGGTGTTCATGCCGCTGTCCGACGAGCTCATCGCCGCGCGCGGCGCCGGCTTCCGCGTCCGCTCTCTGTCCGCCGACGGCATGCCTACGCCGGAGCGCACCGAGGTCGTCGTCCTCTCCCACGTCCTCGCCCACGAGTTCAACCGCGGCTACCACAACTGGTCCATGGCGCCCGTCACGCGCGTCAACGGCCGCCTGATCGGGAAGCTCACCGACCTCGTGGAGGCCTTCAAATATCCCGTCGGCGGCCGCCATGAGATCGAGTGCGAGCACTACTCCGGCTACGGCGAGAACAAAGGCACCCGCATCGTCCTCGACGCCGCCGAGGCCGCGAAGGTCCTGCCCGCGATCCTGGCTCGCTACGGCGTCCCCGCCGATCGTTCCGCGGACCTCAAGACGCCCTGACATCGCGGGGCGCTTTTACGCACTCATGAACGGATGACCTCGGATCCCTCCGGCTGGGTCGACGCCTACGGCGACCGCCTGTTCCGCTACGCGCTGCCGCGCGTGCGCGACGAGGGCGCGGCCGAGGACCTGGTCCAGGACACCTTGCTCGCGGCCTTCAAGTCCCGCGACCGCTTCAAGGGGGAGTCCTCCGAGCTGACCTGGCTGACGGGCATACTGCGCAACAAGCTCTTCGAGCTGTACCGCCGCCAGGCCAAGGAGGTCCCGCTCCTGCCCTCCGACGAGGACGCCGACCCGCAGAGCGAGTTCTTCGACGCCCGCCACTGGAAGGCGGCCGCCGCGCCCCGCGACTGGGGCGGCGAGCCCGCGCGGAAGGCCGAGACGGCGGAGTTCTCCGACGCGCTGCGAAGATGCCTCGACGCGCTCTCCGCCGGCGTCGCCCGGGCCTTCGTCCTGCGGGAGATGGAGGGCCTCGAGCCCGACGCGGCCGCCGAGACGCTCGGCGTCTCCCGCGGCCACCTCGCCGTCCTCCTGTACCGCGCGCGCCTGCGCCTGCGCCGCTGCCTGGAGAAGAGCCACTTCACGCCCGAGGCGGCCGCGTGAGCTTCCTGCCCTCCTGCCGGGACGTGTCGAGGCACCTCTCCGAGGCCCTCGACTCCGGCCGGCCGCTGGGCATGCACGTGCGCCTCCATCTGACCCTGTGCGAGGCGTGCCGGCGGGTGCTCGCGCAGTTCGCGCTGATCCGCCACGGCGCCTCGCGCGCCGCCGAGTCCGGCCCGTCGCTGTCGCCCGAGGCGAAGGCGCGCCTGCGCGGCCTCCTCGGATGACGACGCTCTCCGCTCTGTTCGTCTCGCCGCTCACCTGGATCATCTTCGGCGCCGCCGGCCAGCTCGCCCTGGCGGGGTTCGTGCGCGCTCCGCGTTCCTATATCTGGGCCCTGGGCCCGCTGGTGACCGCCGTCTGCCTCCTCGCGGCGCTGCCGACCGCGCTCGGCGGCGACCCCGGGGCGTATCGGATCGGCATGGGCTTCGGGATCCTCTTCTCCGCGGTGATGATCGCCGCCCAAGCGCCGGCCGCCATGAACGAGGGCCTCATCCTCGCGATCACCACGACGTACTGGATCTCGCTGCTCGTCGACGGCGAGCGGGCGTGGTGGGGGGGCTTCGCGCTGCTCCCCGGCGGCTTGATCGCCTTCTTCCCGACGCTGGCCGTCCTCGGCGTCGCCGCGACGGGCCATCGCCCGGGACGCGCGCTGCGCCTGGGGCTGTACCTGTGGGCGCTGTTCGCGCTCGTCGTCGTCGGGGCCATGAGGTTCCCCTACAGCGACTTCGCCGCCCTGGAGCGCTCCGGCCGGGGCTGGGTCGTGATCCTCGCCGCGTCCTATCTCGGGGCGCACATCGCGATGCTCGTGCACAACGTCCTGGCCCTGTTCCTGCTGGTCCCCGTCACCGCGAAAGGCCAGACCCTGAACCGCCGCTTGAAGGAGATCGAGGCGTACGCCGCCCGTCTGATCGACAACTATTCCCCGGAGCCGCTCGGCTGGAGGAAGGCGGCGCTCATCGTCGCGGGCCAGGGCGCCTTCGTCTGGCTCCTGAGCCGGTGGCGCCCGGACGGGGCGGGGCTCGCCGTCCACGCCAGCCTGTCTCTTTGCCTCGTCGGCTCGGTCTTCTTCTCCCGCCGGACCGGGCCCGAGGAGCCGGCCCGCCTCCCCACCGGCGGCGACCTCAAGCGCGAGGAAAGGCGCCGGAAAGGCCGCTAGGCCGAAAGGCCCGCGCGGACGAGGCTCCAGAGAAGCTAAAATGTCCTCGTGATATCCGTCCGCGGCATCAAGAAATCCTTCGGGGACCAGGTCCTCTACGACGGCGCCGAGCTCCAGCTCAACGCCGGCGACCGCTTCGCCTTGGTCGGACCCAACGGGGCGGGGAAGACCACCTTGTTCAAGATGCTCCTCGGCGAGGAGGAGCTCGAGGGCGGCTCCATCGAGTGGAAGCGCGGCGCCAAGGCCGGCTACCTCCCGCAGGAGAACCCGCCCATCGGCCCCGAGACCGTCCTTGAGACGGCGCTCGCCCACCGCAACGACCCCGACGGCCGCGAGACCGCCAAGGCCAAGAAGATCCTGATGGGCCTGGGCTTCCAGGTGAAGGACTTCGACCGCCACCTCTCCGAGCTGTCCGGCGGCTGGGCCATGCGCTCGGCGCTGGCGCGCCTCCTCGTCGAGGAGCCCGAGCTGCTCCTGCTCGACGAGCCCACCAACCATCTCGACCTCCTCACCCTCGTCTGGTTCCAGGAGTACCTGCAGTCGTACCCGGGCGCGATCCTGATGATCTCGCATGACCGCGCGTTCATCGACAACGTCTGCTCGGCGATCGTCGCCGTCGAGGAGAAGAAGCTCAAGAAGTACAACACGAACTACGAGGGCTTCCTCGCCGAGAGGGAGGCCGCCCGCGAACGCCTGATGTCCGCGTGGAAGCAGCAGCAGGACGAGATGGACGCGATGAAGGAGTTCATCATGCGCAACCGCGCGCGCGTCTCCACCGCGTCGCGCGTGCAGAGCGTCATGAAGAAGCTCGAGAAGATCGAGGAGATCGTGCTGCCGCCGTCGACGAAGGCCGTCAGCATCTCCTTCCCTCAGCCCGGGCGCACCGGCACCACCGTCCTCAAGCTCAAGAACGTCTTCAAGTCCTACGGCCCCACCAAGGTCTACGAGGGCCTCGACTTCGAGCTCGAGCGCGGCTGGAAGATGGCCTTCGTCGGACCCAACGGGGCCGGCAAATCCACCCTTTTAAAGGTCATCGGCGACATCATCCCGATCGACTCCGGCGAGCGCACGCTCGGCCACAACGTCAAGGTCGGCTACTTCTCGCAGCACCGCGAGGGCCAGCTCGAGCCCAAGCGCACGGTCCTTCAAGAGGCGATGAGCGTCGGCCGGACCAACGGCGACCTGTTCACGCGCACCGTGCTCGGCACCTTCCTGTTCCCCGGCGACACCGTCCACAAGAAGGTCGAGGTCCTCTCCGGAGGAGAGAAGAGCCGCCTGCAGCTGGCCAAGCTCCTCCTCGACCCGCCGAACGTCCTTCTGCTCGACGAGCCCACGACCCACCTCGACCTCACCAGCGTCGAGGCCCTGGTCGAGGCCCTCAAGAAGTTCGAGGGCACCATCTGCGCCATCAGCCACGACGTGTACTTCCTCAACGCCGTGGCCGACCACGTCGTCCACGTGGTCCAGGGCAAGATCACCGTCTTCCCCGGCAACTTCGAGTACTTCCAGCACCGCCAGGCCCAGCTCGACGCCGAGGCGGAGAAGAACAAGCCGGAGCCGACCGCCGCGCAGAAGGCCGAAAAGGAAGCCGAGAACCTCTACGAGGCCGGCAAGGAAGCCCGCCGCCGCGCGAAGGCCCTGGAGAAGGCGCAGGCCGAGCTCGACCGCCTGCACGCCGAGCTCGAGCGCATCGCCCACGACATGTCCGACCCGAAGCTCTACGAGGACTTCGAGCGCGTGACCAAGGTCGGCGAGGAGATGGAGTCCGTCCAGGCCTCCATCCAGCTGAAGGAAGAGGAAGTCAAGCGCCTGACGGCCTGAATCCTGCGGACTCGCACCGGTGCGAGTCCCGGCGGCCCGGAACTGTTTCCGGAAACAGTCGGAATATAGCCGCCAACCGGCCCTTTCCCGTTGGGCCCTAAGGCTCAGGACGCCGGGCGTCCCGGCGTCTACACTGAAGCCATGAGACGATTGATCCCTCTCCTGGTCCTTCCCTTCCTCATCGCCCGCGCCCAGGCCGGCACGGCCACGGCCGCTCCGTCGCAGGCCCCGCGCATCATCATGCCCGGCGCGCCGTTCGGCCAGAACGCCGCGCCCGGGATCATACTCGCTCCGACCGCGCCGTCGCTGATCGTCCCCAACTCGCCTTCCCTCATCGTCCCCGCCGCGCCCGTGATCCAGGCCGCGCCCGCTCCCGCGATCGTCACCGCCGCGCGCGCGATGACGCCCGAGGAGAATGCGCCCGCGAAGCTGCCCTCTCAAAACGAGCTCAAGGCGCTGGCCGAGTCTCTCGCGCCCACGCGCGGCGCCGAGGGCGCCTCCGGGGCGCAGCAATCCAACGCGCTCGACTCCGCCTTCGACGGCAAGCTCGCCCCCGAGGCCGCCGCCTGGAGCGACCTGTCCGCGACCTTCGCCGCCGCGCCCACGACCCCCGGCCTCGGCCATGTCGCGACCGCGGGCCGTTCGCTCATCGCGCGCCTGCTTCCCGCCCTCTATCGCCGCGTCCCCGCGCAGGCGGCCTACGACCGCAGCGAGCGCCCGTCGACCGGCCACACCTGGACGCCCGAGCGCGGCCACCTCATCGAGATCAACCCGATCCGGGCGAACTCCGACGGCAACGTCCCGAGCGCCTTCGGCGGCGCCCAGGAGCCGCTCATCCAGCAGAAGATCTCGCACCTGATGGAGTACGCGCACGAGTACTTCCATGTCCTTTTCGACGACGGGACGCGCCGCAAGGAGAACCACCCGATGACCTCGGCGTACTCCGCGATGACCGAGGGCTTCGCCGTCACCGGCGAGCAGCTTTTGGCCGAGCGCATGCTCGATCTCCTGCCCTCTCTGGGCCTCGGCCCCCGCGACGCGATGGACCTGGCCGGCATCTCGAGCGGCCGCCGCCGCTGGCTCGACGTGGAGGACAACCACTATTCCGAAGGGATCATCCCGTGGCGCAAGGCGTACGCCGACGGCGGCATCCAGGGCGTCGCGTCCATGCTCGCCTCGCTCTCCGCGCACCGCATGATCGCGACGCCGCGCTCCGACCCCGCCTACCAGCTCGTGCTCGGCGACCCGAAGCTCCTGAGCGCCTACCTCGGCCGCGACGAGTCCACGCCCGAGCGCCGCGGCGCCGACGCCTTCGCCAAGGCCGTCCGCGGCGAAAAGCTGACCGAGGCCGAGACGAGCGAGGCCGCCGCCGTCGTCGAGCGCGCCGGCCCCGACGGCTGGCGCCGCCTCTTCGAACGCACGCTCCGCTCCGACAAGCGCCTCGCGGCGCCGCAGGAGAAAGCCGCGGAGACCGCGAACTGGTGGGAGAAGAAGAAGGCCGAGCCTCTGGCCTCCGTCGACCCCGTCTTCGCCCTCGCGCGCCTGAGCCCCGCCGCGGGCGCGGCGCTCTCCCGCTATCTCGCCGCCATGATCTCCGAGCCCGGCGGCGCGGTGCGCCTCTTCGAGCGCGCCGGCCCCAACGAGAAGCTCAACGCGATCATCAACGGCGCCGAGTCGCTCCCGTGGGACGAGGCCGACCGCAAGGCCTGGAACGACGGGCTCTCGCGCTGGCTCATCGGCGTGTAGTCCGTCGAAATCCGCCGGGACGAGGTCTTCGCGTTATATCGCTGGTTTCCTATGGCCACCTATATAGACAGGTGGCGATAGTAGCGAGGGTATAGTGTCCTACAGCCGGCGCTTGGACATCATCGCCTTGAGCGCCTCGGCCATGGCCCCGACGGGCGCCTCCTGAGGCTTGGCCTGCATGGGCCGCGGCGACGCGCCGCGGCTCGCCGCGTTGGCCGACGCGCGGTCCTCGCGGGCGCCGATGACGGGCTTGCTCTTGAGCGAGAGGGCGATGCGCTTGCGCGCCAGGTCCACCTCGAGCACGGTCACGTGCACGCGCTGCTGGACCTTGAGCACGTCGGACGGCGCCTTGACGAAGGTGTCCGACACCTCGCTGACGTGCACCAGGCCGTCCTGGTGGACGCCGATGTCGACGAACGCGCCGAAGGCGGCGACGTTGGTGACGATGCCGGGGAGCTTCATGCCCGGCTTCACGTCCTCGAGCTTGGAGACCGCGCCGAAGGCGAACGCCTCGAAGCCCTGGCGCGGGTCGCGGCCGGGCTTGGCCAGCTCGGCGAGGATGTCGCGCAAGGTCGGCTCGCCGACCTCGGCCGTGGCGTACTTCTTGATATCGATCTTCGCGCGTAAAGACGCGCTCGAGACGAGGTCCTTGACCGTCGTGCCCAGGTCCGAAGCCATCTTCTCGACGATCTCGTAGCGCTCGGGGTGGACGGCGCTGGCGTCGAGCGGGTTCTTGCCGTCGCGGATGCGCAGGAAGCCCGCCGACTGCTCGAAGGCCTTGGGTCCGAGGCGAGGGACCTTCTTCAAAGCGGCGCGCGAGGAGAAGGCGCCGTTCTCGTTGCGGTAGTCGACGATGTTCTTGGCGAGGACGGGCCCGAGTCCCGAGACGTAGGACAACAGCTCCTTCGACGCGCTGTTGACCTCCACGCCGACCGCGTTGACGCAGGAGACGACGGTGTCGTCGAGCGACTTCTTGAGCCCGTTCTGGTCCACGTCGTGCTGGTACTGGCCCACGCCGATGGACTTGGGGTCGATCTTGACCAGCTCGGCCAGCGGATCCATGAGCCGGCGGCCGATGGAGACCGCGCCGCGCACCGTGATGTCCTCGTTGGGGAACTCCTCTCGCGCGGCTTCAGAGGCGGAGTACACCGACGCGCCGCTCTCGTTGACCATGACGACGGTGACGCCGGGGAGCTTGAGCGTGCGCACGAACTCCTCGGTCTCGCGCCCGGCGGTGCCGTTGCCGATGGCGACGACCTCGCTCTTGTACTTCGTCGCGAGCGTCTTGACCTTCACGGCCGCCTCGAGCAGGCCGCCCGCGCCGGTGTGGGGCATGATGACGTCGTGGTGCAGCAGCTTCCCCTGCTCGTCAAGGATGACCAGCTTGCAGCCCGTTCTGAATCCGGGATCCAAAGCCAAAAGCCGTTTCTGTCCTAACGGCGAGGACATCAAGATCTCGCGCAGGTTGCGCGCGAACACGGCGATGGCCTCGCGGTCGGCCTCCTTCTTGGCGTGGAGGCGCACCTCGGTCTCCATCGAGAAGCTCATCAGGCGCCGGTAGGCGTCCTCGACGGCGAGCCGCACCTGGGAAGCGCAGGGGCCGTTGCCCTTGGCGAACAGGCCCTGCAGCATCGGGATGGTGTCCTCCTCGCTGACCGACACGCGCATATAGAGGAACCCCTCGGACTCGCCGCGGCGCATCGCCAGCACGCGGTGGGAGGGGGCCTTCGTCGCCGGCTCCTTCCAGTCGAAGTAGTCCTTGAACTTGGCGCCCTCGGCTTCCTTGCCCGTGATGACCTTGGAGTGGAACTCGCCCTTGGCGAAGAACACCTCGCGCAGGCGGGCGCGGGCGGGGGCGTCCTCGGCCACGCGCTCGGCGATGATGTCGCGCGCCCCGGCCAACGCCTCGGCGGCGTCCTTGACGCCTTTCTCGGCGTCGATGAAGGCCTTGGCCAGTTCCTCCGGTATTCCGGGGCCCTGGGCGAGGATGGTCTCCGCGAGCGGCTCCAGTCCCTTCTCCTTGGCGATCATCGCGCGCGTGCGCTTCTTCGGGCGGTACGGGAGATAGATGTCCTCGAGGATGGCCAAGGTCGTCGCGCCGACGACCTTGGCGGTGAGCTCGGGGGTGAGGAGCTTGCGCTCCTCGAGCGACTTGATGATCGCCGCCTTGCGGGCGTCGAGCTCCTTCAATTGTCCCAGCCGGTCGCGCACGGCCATGATGGCGACCTCATCGAGGTTGCCCGTGACCTCCTTGCGGTAGCGGGCGATGAACGGGACCGTCGCCTCCTGATCGAGCAGGCCGATCACGGCGTTCACTCCGGCGGCGGGCAAGGACAGCTCGGCGGCGATGAGAGAGGGGTATCGGTCGATCATGGTCGTCAATTTTACCTTACGTCGGGCTTTTTTGGTGTCAGGCTTGTCGTTCTTTGCATAACTTTGATTCGCACGCCTGGAGTTATGCAAAGAACGACAAGCCTGACACCATCTTGGGATGGTAAAATGCATCGTGAAGATCGATTTCGCGTGGCCGGAGGCGCGCTCCGTCCTGAAGCTCGCCGGGCCCATAGCGCTGACCCAGATCGGGATGGTCCTGTACGGCACCGTCGACATGCTGTTCGTCGGCCGCCTGGGGCCCGTCGCCATCGCGTCCGTCGGCCTGGGCTCGATGACCTACTTCACCTGCTTCGTCGTGGGCATGGGCGTGGTCATGGGCATCGACAGCCACTCCTCGAAGGCCTTCGGCGCGGGCCGTCCCGACCTGTGCGGACAATTGCTCGTGCACACTCTGGTGCTGGCGCTCGCCGTCGCCTTGCCCATCTTCTTCCTGTTCGGCCTCGCCGGGACGGCGTTCCGCTTCATCGGCGTGGACCCGCGCGCGGCAGAGGGGGCCGTCGGCTACCTCGCGGTCCTGCGCTGGGGCGTGTTCCCCGGGCTGTGCTTCGTCGCCTGCCGTCAGTTCCTCCAGTCCATGTCGGTCACGACGCCGCTGCTCGTCGCCATCGTCGCCGGCAACCTCGTCAACGCCTTGCTCGACTGGCTGCTGGTCTTCGGCAGCCTGGGCGCCCCCAGGCTCGGCGTGCCCGGCTCGGCCTTCGCCACGCTCGCGGCCAACGCGACGATGTTCACGGTCGTCGCGGTCGCGTCGTGGAGACGCCTTCACGCGATCTCCTTCAAGTTCCACGGCTGGCACCGTCGCCTGTTCATGGACGTCGCCTACCTCGGCCTGCCCGCCGGCGCGGCGATGGCCGTCGAGGTGGCCGTCTTCTCCCTCGTCACCGCGCTCGTCGGGCGCCTGGGCGCGGAGACCTTGGCCGCGCATCAGCTCACCTTGAACCTGGCGAGCCTCACCTTCATGGTGCCGATGGGCCTTTCGCACGCGGCGTCGGCGCGCGTCGGCCAGGCGCTCGGCCGGGGCGATCAGCGCGCGGCGGCGGCCTCGGGCCGCGCGGCGACCATCATGGGCGTGACCTTCATGGCGGCCACGGGCGTGGCCTTCGCCTCGGCTCCCCGCCTCATCCTCGGCCTGTTCGGCGCCGACGACACGGTGATCGCGGCCGCCACTCCTCTTCTGTACTGCGGCGCCGCCTTCCAGGTCTTCGACGGCGCCCAGGCCGTCCTGACCGGCGCCCTGCGCGGCCTCGGCTCCACGCGCCGTCCTCTGCTCATCAACCTGCTCGGCCATTGGCTGATCGGCCTGCCCATCGGCGTCACCCTCGGTTTCGGCCTCAAGTGGGGGGCGACGGGCCTGTGGCTCGGCCTCGTCGCGGGGCTGGCCTCGGTCGCCATCCTGCTCTGGCGCGAGTGGCAGCGCATGGTGGTGGAAACCGCTTCGGTTGCTGAACCGCCGGTAAGCGTCTCCGCTCCGGTGTAGACCGATTGCCTCGGGGCTCCGGCCCCTTTCGCCTCAGGCGTCCCGGGCGGGTCCCCGGTATCATGGTCCCATGATCAAGATATTCGCCTTGGCCCTCGTCCTCTCCTCCGCCGTCCCCTGCCGCGCCGCCGTGTCCTGCACGCCCGACGCGCAGTGGGTCTCCTCCTCGTCCCTGGCCGTCCCCGAAGCGCGCCTGGCGGAGCACCTCGCCCGGCCCGTGCGGAAGGCCACGCCGTCGATGCTGACGGTGTACGGCGTGACCTCATGGATCGGCATCGTCTACCGCGACGCCTCGGCCGAGCCCGCCTGCCACGCCACGGGCTCCGTCGCCTTCTACTACGTCGGCCCCGAGGACAAGCCCGAGCTCGATTTCGTGAAGACCGTCGAGGCCGGCAAGGAGGCCTCCTTGAAGGCCCGTTTGCTCGACCTGCGCTGGTACGACGAGAAAGACGGCCTGCGCCACGCCTGGGCCGGCTTCGACCTCGCCGACAGCCTGGGCTGGTTCACCGACGAGCGCGGCGAGCGCGGCGGGCCCTGGCCCATCTCCTTCGCGGCCCCCGTCAACGCGCTGTACTAGAAGCCCGCGCCTCGAGCAGCGCGCGGAACTCGGCCTCTCCGCCGTGGAACGCGTTCCGGTCCACCGGGCCGGCGACCCCGCTCACGCGGGCGTTGTCCGCGTACTGCCAGAAAGTCCAGCCCCGTCCCGGCCGGCGGAAGACGTCGCGCATCCACAGGGGATATCCCGCGGTCCGGCCCGCGAGGTAGCGCGCATAGGACGCCCTCGTCACGTACAGCACGGGCGGCTTGCCGTAGGCCGCGGTCACGACGGCGGTGAAATCCGACAGCTCCTTGAGCACGGCCTCCTTCGGCGGGCGCTCGCCGCAATTTCCGACGAACTCGAAATCGATGACGGGCGGAAGGGCTCCGGGGTCCGCCGGCACGGCCGCGACGAAGTTCCGCGCCTGGAGCCGTCCGGGCTTGCAGAAGGTGAAGAAGTGATACGCGCCGACCGCCAAGCCGGCGGCCTTGGCCTCCTTCCAATTGCGCGGGAACGAGGGATCCTTGAAGTCGCCGCCCTCGGTCGCCTTGAGGTAGGCGAAGCGCTGGCCGTCCTTCGCCACCGCCCGCCAGTCGATCTCTCCCTGATGATGGGACGCGTCGATCCCTTGGATGGGGAACTCGGCCCGGCTGGGGTGATTGAAGCGCCAGACCCCGGCGAAATACCCCCAGGCCCCCAGAGAGCCGGCGAGGACGGACACCGCGAGGGCGATCAGGGCGGACCTCATCGGCTCAGTCGTTCCATGGCTTCACCCCGCTCACGCGCCCCTTTTTGTCCGTCGTGACGTCGAGGTAGTAGAGCTCGGCCAGCGGGAACTCGAACCGGAAGGCCGCCAGGCCCGTCGGTTCGACCGCGAAACGCGCGCCGTGGAAATCCTTCAGATGGCCGACGCCGATCTCCGTCACCGGGCTCCTCCGCGCGAGGACGCTCCGCGCTTCCTCCAAGGTCATCCCGGGCTTGACGCCTCCTCCGGAGGCGTGCCAGGCGGCGAAGTCCTCGTACGCCGAGCCGACGAACGCGGACGGGACCGTCAGCAGGCCGAACAGCGCGCCGCCCGCCGCCGCGGCCAGGGAGAGGCGGCGCACCCAACGGGACCGGTTTTGGTCCCTCGACACGCGCAGGCCCACGCGGACGAACACCGCGAGCAGCGCGAGCAGGAGCGAGCCGATCAAGGGCTCGGCGGCCAGGACGGCGCCCGCCAGAGTGATCAGGATGATCAGGACGAGGGGGACGCCGATCGTCAAGGCCGAGAGCACGCTTCTTCATACCGAGGAAGGGGCGGGAAGCTTACATCCCCGGACGAATCAGGGGGAGACGGGCACCCACAGCGGGTTGTCGTCGAGAAGCTTCTCCGCTTCGGGCGTGCCGATCGCCCGCAAAGTCGAATAGGCGCCGGATTTCCAGTCCTTGTCCTTGAGGAGGACGCCCAGGCGCGGCACCGCCGCGTTCGCCGCGGGGCCGATCTTCTCCAAGACGGTCAGCGCCGAATAACGGCCGTCCTCGACGCGGTCCAGCAGGGCGATCATGTCGGGCACGATGGGCGCCGCCTTGGGCCCATACGCCTTCAGGGCGTCCACGGCGGCGTAGCGCAGCCTCTCGTCCTTCCCGCCCGCCCACCGGGCGAGCGCCTTCAGCACCTTCCTCGGGGGATCCTCCAGCTCGGACAGGCCCTCGACCGCGGTGATCGTGCCCAGGTCCAGGAGCGGCTTCCATTCTCCGAGGCGTCCCAGCTCCTGGGCGGCCGCGGTCGCCTTGCGCAATTCTCCGGTCTTGGGGTGCGCCGGGTCGCGATGGGTGGCCGACCCCGTCAGCGCCACGGCGTTGTTGCGCTCGCGCACCGCGCGCCCCGGGTCGGCGCGCAGGGCCGCGAGCAGCGCGGGCTTGACCTCGCCGACGACGGCCGGGCCCCTGGCGACCACCTCTTCGTGGCACTTGGGCGCCTCCGGCCAGCCGGACAGCAGGCAGGCGATCAGAGCGGTGATGGGAGTGTCCATGATTCAGAGCGCTCCCGTGGTCACGAGCAGGAAGAGCCACTTCTTGAATATCATCATTTATCTCCGAACCCGAATAACGGCCGGCTTCGATGGCTAACGCCGAGGCTCAGCCGCCGCAACTCTCAACTGTCCACCCAAACGAGGTTGCGGGCGGCTGAAGCCAATAGTTAGGCATCTCCCCGACACTTGTTTAATCGTAATAAAGAAGCCATTCAACGGA
>Ga0255338_1004553_pt1 | contig 14100 bp, 14 predicted proteins | sample MeOH1_35cm_T4_19_FD_203715 | JGI IMG/M metagenome (GOLD analysis project Ga0255338, IMG submission 203715) | Sandy soil microbial communities from University of British Columbia, Vancouver, Canada - MeOH1_35cm_T4_195 | ecosystem: Engineered > Artificial ecosystem > Sand microcosm > Unclassified ...
GAAGTCGGCGCTCGAGAGCAAGGTCGAGGGCTTCGTCGCCGAGCTGATCGCGCTCGACGCGCAGTCGCCCGAGTTCGGCAAGAAGGTCGACCAGATCACCGGCATGGGCCGCAAGGAAATCTCGACCGCCGCCGGCATGTCGAACCGCTTCCTCGACCGGCCGGTGCGGGCGATGGATCAGGAGTCGGGGGTCGGCAAGGACCTCAGCGAGCTGCGCCGCACGGTCGAGGACCTCGACCCGGGCCGCAAGGGCAAGCTCACCGGCCGCAAGCTGTTCGGAATCATTCCCTTCGGCGGCTCGCTCAAGCGCTACTTCGACAGCTACACCTCGGCGCAGGGCCACATCCAGGCGATCCTCGCGCGTCTCGCCAGCGGCAAGGACGAGCTGCTGATGGACAACGCCGCGATCGACGTCGAGCGGGTCAAGCTGTGGGAGGCGATGGGCAAGCTCGAGCAGATGGTGCACATCGCCAAGACGCTCGACGACCGGCTCGAGGAGGAAGCGGCCAACCTCGATTCGACCGATCCGGCCAAGGCCAAGGCGATCCGCGAGACCGCGCTGTTCTACGTCCGCCAGCGCACCCAGGACCTGCTCACCCAGATGGCGGTCACCGTGCAGGGCTACCTCGCGCTCGACCTGGTCAAGAAGAACAACGTCGAGCTGGTCAAGGGCGTCGACCGCGCCAGCACCACCACCGTCGGCGCGCTGCGCACCGCGGTCACCGTGGCGCAGGCGATGACCAACCAGCGGCTGGTGCTGGCGCAGATCACCTCGCTCAACGAGACCACCGCCGGGATCATCGATTCGACCGGCAAGCTGCTGCGCGACAACACCGCCAAGATCCACGAGCAGGCGGCCTCGAGCACGATCCCGATGGAGACCCTGCAGCGCGCGTTCCAGAACATCTACGACACGATGGACGCGGTCGACACGTTCAAGGTCAAGGCGCTCGCCAACATGAAGCAGACGGTCGAGACGCTCTCCACCGAGGTCGAGAAGTCGAAGGGCTACATCGCCCGCGCCGAGGGCCAGGCGCAGGCGTCGCAGGCCGCCCACGAGCCGTCGCTGCTCACGGCTGACTGATGCCCGACAGCACCGCCAACTCCGACAAGATCCTGCGCGACGCGAGGGAATCGCTCTCGACGCAGCGGAGCGGCGGGTTCCATCGCCGGGTGCGCGAGCGCCCGATCGGGCGCGGTTCGGCCGAGCTGCGGCAGCGCAACCTCAAGACGCGGATCAAGCTGATCGGCGGCTCGCTGCTCGGCATCGTGTTCCTGTCGATGCTGTTCGGGATCGCACTCGACGGGATCGGCTTTACCGGGATCATGATCGCGTTCTGCGCGATCGTCGCGGCGACGTTCCTGTTCTCGAACTTCCCCAGGGTGCGGACTCCCAAACTGGATAGCCTCAACACCGGCGACGTGCGCCACATGGTCGCGCGCACCGAGCTGTGGCTCGAGCAGCAGCGTTACGCGCTGCCGCCGCCGGCGGTGGCGCTGGTCGACCAGATCGGCGTCCAGCTCGACGCGCTCGGGGTGCAGCTCGAGTCGATCGAGCCGCTCCATCCGGCCGCGGTCGAGACCCGCAAGCTGGTCGGCGAGACTCTGCCGGGAATGATCGACGCGTACCGCAAGATCCCCGCGCACTTGCGCCAGGAAGAGCGGGTCGGCGCGACCCCCGACCAGCAGCTCGTCGAAAGCCTCGGCAAGATCAGCGGCGAGATCGACCACATCACCCGCCAGCTCGCCGACGGGGCGCTCGACGATCTCGCGATCCGCACCCGCTATCTCGATTACCGCTACGGCGAAGGAAATCTTGGGGCCGGCGAGCCCGGGGCGCTGCCCCAGGCGCTGCCGGCGCCGGACCCGCTCGAGCAGCTCAACCAGCTGCCGCAGCGCGACAGACAGGAGTCCTGATGGAAGTCGCCATCCCGCACAATCTCGGCCGCGACGAGGTGCGCAACCGCCTGCGCACGCGCAGCCACACGCTCGCCGACGCGATCCCCGGCGGCATGGCCCAGGTCAGCACCGGCTGGCCGAGCGACGACCGCATGACGCTCGACATCGCCGCGCTGGGCCAGGCCCTGACCGGCTACATCGACGTGCAGGATTCGCAGGTCGTGCTGCACATGGATCTGCCCCCCGCGCTCGGCTTCCTCGAGCCGATCGTCGAAGGCGCGATCCGCCAGCAGGGGCAAAAGCTGCTCGCCGCCCCTGCGAGCTAGAGCTTGCGCTCGAGCTCGAGGAAGGTCTCGGGAATCCGCAGCGCCGTGGTGGCCTCGCGGATTTCGCGCAGGAACAACGTCAGCGCCCACATCATCAGCCCGATCGCGACCATGAAGGCGAACGCGGCGACCTGCTGCATGTTCACCTTGAACAGCTCCTCGATGAACAGCAGCGCAACGCAGAAGCCGATCGTCAGCCCGCTGAGCACCAGCAACAGGATCGCCCGCCCGATCGTGTGGATGCGCCGGTCGAGGATGCGCATCTCGCGCACGATCGCATCGTGCTCGGGCCCCGAAGTCTCGGGGTGGCGCTGCTGCAGGATGCGCCCCCGGTCGATCACCCGCGCGAGCCGGAGCGAGAGGATGTTCATGATGTTGCCGATCGCGACCAGCACGAACACCGGCGCCAGCGCCAGCTGGATCGTCTGCGCGACCATGCCGTTGGATTCCAGCATGCGACTCCTTCCCGACCCTACTGGTTGACCGCGCCGCCGAGCTTGCCGACTTTCTGCGCCCCCGCCATCGTCGTGACCAGCACTTCGTCGCCGTCGACCACCACCGCGATGTCCTCGAGCCCGATCACCGAGATGCGCGGGCCGTCCGTCTCGGCGAGCACGTTGCGGCAGTCGACCAGTTCGACGTTGCCGCGCGTGCGATTGCCCTCTGCATCGCCTGGGCGGGCGTCGCGCAGCGCGTGCCAGTTGCCGATGTCGGACCAGCCCATCGCCACCGGCACGACCGCGGCGCGGGTGGTGTTCTCCATCACCGCGTAGTCGACCGACTCGGACTCGATCGCGGCGAACGCGCCCGCGTCGGGGTGGAACGAGGCGCCGTCCTCGTGGCCCCGCTCGACCGCCTCGCGCACCGCCTGCGCGAGCTTCGGCCGGTGCCGCGCGAGCTCGGCGAGGAACGCGCCCGCGCGGAACACGAAGATGCCGCCGTTCCAGCTGTAGTTGCCCTCGGCCAGGAAGCGCTCGGCCGTGGCGAGGTCGGGCTTCTCGACGAAGCGCTCGACCTGGAAGCCGCCGTCGAGCGGCGCCCCGCGGCGGATGTAGCCGAACCCGGTCTCCGGCCCCGTCGGGGTGATCCCGAACGACACCAGCCAGTCGTCGGCAGCGAGCCGCGCGGCCGCAGCCGCAGCCGCGCGAAAGGCGCCGATGTCGGCAATGTGGTGGTCGCTCGGGCACACCAGCATGATCGCGTTCTCGTCGAGGCGGTGCGCGGCAAGTGCGATCGCCGCGGCGGTGTTCCTGGCCATAGGCTCGACGATCGTCTGCGTACCCGGGAACCGCGCGGCCTGCGCGTCGACATGGGTGCGGTGGCCGACCCCGGTGACGACCACCGGCGGGGCAAACTGGGCGGGATCGGCGCAGCGCGCCAGCGTCGCCTCGAACAGCGTCTCCTCGCCGACCAGCGGCAGGAACGGCTTGGGCGCGGCCTGGCGGCTCCTCGGCCACAGCCGCGTGCCGCTGCCGCCGCACAGAACCACCGGGTAAATCACCGCCATCGTTCGCGAATCCTGTTCAACCCACCGACCGTCACGAATCGCCGGCGGCGCCATCCAATGTCATCAGAACCACCGCTGGCGCCAGCGATATATGCCCACCACGGGCTGCCCCGCGTCATCGAGCCGGGGACGGAACACGAACCGCTCGGTCGCCAGTCGACAGGTGATCGCGTCGGCCTCCGGGTCCGGGCTGGGATCGGTGATCCGGCACGCACTGACGCGACCGTCGGTTCCGACGGTGAGCTCGATCACCACGTCATGCCCGCGCCGGATCCGGCGCCCGCCCGGCGGCGTAGGATAGTCGCGCGCATTGTCGATGCCGCCCGAGATCAGCTCGAGCGGGCGTGCCCCGCCGCCGCGTCCGCTGCCCTCGCCGCCGCTGCCCGGGCCCTCGCCTTGGCCACCTGCGTCCGTGCCCGCGCCCTGCTCACCCGCGCCGGACGCATTCTCCGCTCCGGCCGAGGACACGCGCGGAACCGGGCTTGGGCGCGACAGCGGAGCCTCCGGCGCCGAGACTTCGCGCGGCGTCGCGGCGGGGGCTTCGGCACCGGCGGCGCCCTGGTCCGGCTCTGCCGCAGGCTCGGGCTCGGGCGAGGCCGTGATCGTGACCGTCGCCAGCGAGGCCGCCCGCTCGACAACGCTTGCCGTAAAGTCCGGCGCGAAGACCCGCACCAGTCCGGCCAACGCCACGAGATGCAACAGGACAACCAGCAGAAGCGTGCCCCAGCGCGGCCGCCGGGAAGGTGCGTGAGGTGGGTCCATCGGCGTCAAAATGCCCGAATGACCCTTCGGTTGCTGCAACGGTCGACCACCTCGCGAACCGTGTCGCCGGAAGCGACGATCGACGTCTAGTCGCACCGCTCGACGATTGGAGTCCAAACCGCCAGCGGGGTGACCGTGATGGTGACGATGTCGCGGTAGTTCGGCGACGGAACTTTCCCCTGCCCGCCTTCGGTCAGCGTCGCCGTCAACGTGATGTTCTCGCCGCTGACGCCGCTCGCTTCGCACCGCACGGGGGTGAAGTTCGGCCGCGCGCTGCTGAGGGTCTGGTTGAGCAGCTCGTACTGGTAGCGGATCCGCTCGGCGTCGTTGCCGGTCGGGGCGCCGGTCGCGGTCATCCGCCAGCCGTTCTGCGAGACCACGTCGACCTGGTAGGGGCCGGTGCTGGCGACCCGCAGGTAATGCCGCCGCTGCGTTACCGACGGCGGCGCGCCTGTCACCTCGAGGGTGCTCAGCGTGCCGATCTCGCCGAAGTCGGGCTCGGTGCCGACGAGGCTCGCCTGGACCGTGCTGTTGACGCGCAGGTAGATCGTGAAACCGCGGTTCACATTGCCGCGATCCGGCCGGCCGTCCACGTAATCGCAGAGGTATTTCACGTCGAACACGTGCTCGTAGATTCCCGGGTCGAGGGCGGTGCCGGCCGGAATGCGCAGTTGCATTTCGACCGTCCGCGAGGCCACTGCGCTCGAGGACGCGAAGGCGAGGTCGATCTCGCCGGAGTCGTCGAGGCCGGGCTCGAGGCTTGGTCCCGGACGCTCGTGGACGACGTTCCCGCTTCCGCCGCTGCCATCGTCGCTGAGCACGTACACTTCGGTGACAAGCCGGTAATCACCGTGCCTCAACAGCAGCGCGCTGTAATTCGTGCCCAGGGTCGATGAGCCGCGGCGGGCGGTCGCGGTGAACGAGGCGACGTAATCGTCAGGCGACAGAGGGTCGTAAGGCTGGCTGATCCACACCGGATCGTAGCCGACGCTGCAGATGTCGCCGATCCTCGGCCTTTGCACCTGGGCCAAGACGGCTGACGACCAGCAGACCAGCAGGGCCGCCGCGGCGAGACGGAGCAACGATTTCTCCATTTCAATGACCCTCCATAGGCGCGGCGTCGCCGACCGGCACGAGGCCGTCGGCCGTTTCCCTCACCTCGATTTCGTAAACCGTCGGCGGATCGGTCGACATCGTCAGCCGCCAGCGCCCTGGCTTCACCCCCGAAATCGCGTAGCGCCCGTCCGACGAGGTGAAGAACGTCACCGGTGCCCGCTCGGGATCGGACATGTCCTGCGCCTCGCCGCCGACATAGGTGAGCGGCCTGCGGTCCGCGCGCAGCAGCTTGCCCGACGCGGTCATCCAGTAGTCCGAGCCGACGACTATCCGATAGCCGCCGCGATAGGGCGCCTCGAAGCGGTAGGCGCCGCTGCCGATGTCGTAGCCGACCGGCATGCCGATCGGCTCGAGGTAGACCTCGCGCTCGCTGTAGGCGCTGAGATCGGGCACCACCGCCGGCCCCAAGGTACCGGATTGCGCGACATGACCGACTTCGGCCGGATTGACCACCAGGTGCCCGCCCCGTGCGCTGCCGTGCGGCTCGATGATCGCGAAGCCGTTGAGGATCGGCCGCGCGAGCGCGAGGCTGCCATCGGCAAACGCCAGCGAGAACGCCGCGCGGGCCGATGTCCGCTGATCCGTAATGCTGTCGAAGTGCTCGTCCCAGGTGGTGAAATGGGTCAGGCCGAGCAGCGTCCGTTCGGTGGTGTAGTTGCCGACTGCGTTGAAGTCGCCGCCCGTGTCGCCGTGATTGGCGTCGAGCGAAACGTCCCACGCGCCGACGTCCTGGCCCTGGAAGGTCGAATAGGCGAGGCGCCCGCGCTGGTAGCGGCTGTCGTACTCCGCGCGCCCGTTCGACCGCTCGGTAAAGCGGAAGTTGAGCGTGGCGAACACCGAGAACCCGCTATACTCGGGCGATTCCTCGTACGTGCCGTTGAGTTCGAACTCGAGGCGGTCGGTCAGCTGGTAGCCAACATTGGCGCGATAGTAGGCCCGGTCCGGGAGAACGCCGCGTCCCTTGCTGTAGGACACGTCGGCCCCGGCGTAGAACCGCTCGCTAAAGGTGTGCGAGACCGCCGCGCTCGCCTCCCACGCGAACGGGTTGCTCGGCGGCAGCGCGCCAAGCGGCGCGAATTCCCTCGAGCGCGATTCGAACCGCAAGTCGAACGTGCCGGCCCCGGCGAACTGCCGCTCGAAGGTCGCCGAGGCGGCCCAGCCCATGCCGAAACCATCGGCGTGCGAGACCGCGACATCCCCGCCGAACAGCCCGATCTGGCTGCTCCACAGCCCTTCGAACCCGCCCATCGCAGTGTGCGCGTCGGCCTGGAAGTGCGCTCCCCCGGTCAACGTCTCGCTGAGCCCGCGCCGGTAGAAGCCCGACACCAGCCAGTCGTCGGAATAGACCGGGCCGCTCGGCTCGAGGTTGGATTTTACCCCGGCGTAGAAAGCGAACTCGTCGAGCCCCTTCTGCAGCTGCGCGGTGTCATAGAACACGCTGTAGTGCAGCACCTCGCGCGGCCCCGCGCCCTGGTCGACCAGCACGCGAATGTCGTTGCCGCCCTGCGCGAACGGGAAGTCGCGCACGTTGTAATTGCCCGGCTCGAGGCGCAGGCGGCGGGCGCTGCGGCCGTTGACGAGGATGTCGACCGCCGACGGCACGGTGAGCTGGAAGCTCTGTCCCCCGCTCGGGCGCACGATCCGCATCGGCTGAAGCAGCTGGTACGAACGGACGATCGCCAGACCGGCGGCGTCGGGCGCGTTCTGGAAAAGCCGCGGGACCACCAGCAGGTCGCCGGCGACGATCCGCAGCGGCGAGCCGACGTCGTCGTAGACCAGCCGCGAGGCCTGCCGCTGGAAGTCCGGCCCGGGATCGTCGGGCCGCCATAGCGCCAGGGTTTCCGCCACGATCCCGCCGGCGCGGACCGCGCCCGAGAGCACCACCTGGGCATTGCCGAACCCCGTCTGGTCGGTCTGGCTCTGGTGGACGTAGTCGATCGAACTGCGCGCGGTGACGAAGGCGCTGAAGCCGGCCGGCGTCTCGACCGGCCCGCGCCGCAGCAAGTCGGTGTCGACCAGCGAGACCCCGCGCTGCGCGCGCAGGTCCGCCGCAATGGCGACCGCCAGCTCGAGCTTCTCGGCGTCGTAGACGATGGGGGTTTCGAGCATCGCGGCCGTCGCCAGGTCGATCGAGACCCGCCCGGCAAGCTCCGTGCGCAGCCGCTCGCGCGCGTTGTCGTTGAGCCGCGGGCCGATCAGGTCGATCAGCCGCGCGGTCGGGAGGCTGATCTCGCCGTCGATGGCGGAAAACGCGTTGACCTCGCCGATAAGCAGGCCGCCATCGATGAGCGGAAGGGTAACGGCAAACGTCCCGGGGCGGCTTGCTTGGAGGCCGCCAGCAGGCGCGGGTGTCTGGGCGCCGGCCTGGGGGGCGACGAGTGCGGCGAGCGCTCCTATGGCGCAGCCGCTAGCGCGTCGCCGGAAGGAACCGCGCCTCAACCGACCCGGATCCTGCGGGCAGACTGATCGGCAGGACCAGGCTGCGCCGCTGCCCCGGCCCGACCAGGCCGTAGCCGATCGATTGCTGGATATCCGCCGGCGAGAGCGTGCGCTCGAGCGTGATTCCGCCCTGCGCATTGCGCGCAACCAGGCTCAGCGTGCCCTGCGACACGTAGGCATGGGCCGCCGACTCATTGCTGACAACGATGACCGGCGCGGGATTGCCCACCGCGTCGCGCCCGACCGAAGCCGATTCGACCCGCAGGTTCGGCCTGGCTTGTGGCGGCGCGACGCTGACCAGCACCTGGAAATTGTACAGCACCTGGATCGCCGACTCCCCCTGCGGGAGCGTGACCGGGGCCTGCGCCACGGTCACGTAGTACGACTTGCTGCGCTCGATCGCGCCCCCCGCCCATTGCACGCGAAACGTCTGTGTGCGCCCCGGCTCGATCACCGCCTGCAGGGGAAAAACCGAGAGGTCGCCAGACGGGCCTTCGGTGGTGACCCCATCGTCGCCGAACGCGAGCGACTCGACGCGGATCTCGACCGGCAGCCGGTCAGCGTTGGTATTTTCGACGGTGATCGTCCGGCTCATGCCGGTGCCGCCGGTGCTGAGGTCGATCACGATCGGCTGCACGGTCGTCGCCAGCGCGGGCGTCAGCGCCACCGCGCTCGCGGCGACGAGGGCCAGCATCGTCTTCAAGATGGTGCGCATGCCCCCTCCTTCGCGGTTATGTCGGCGAGATCGTGATGCTGATCACGCTGGTGTAGTCGCCGGCGACAAGCAGCGCCCCGGCGGTGGTGCCGAAGCTGTAGACCCGCAGCGTGACGTTATCGGCCGCGTTCGCCAGCGGCGCGGTCAGTGCCACGTTGGTCGGCGCCGGCAGCGAGCTGGCGGTGGTGTAGGTGATCTGCGGCGGGGTTCCCGAGGCCTGCAGCACCGCGACTGCGGCGGTGAAGTCGATATTGCCGGTATAGCCGGCCGGCGCCGCGCCCGCGGTCGACAGGCGCGTGGCAGAGAGCCGCACGCGCGGCGTCGCGGTGTTGCAGACCACGCTGAAGTTGCGCACCGCGTCGGGCGAGGCGTCGGTCAGGTCGGTCCGCAGCCGTCCGTCGTTGCCCGCCAGCTCGCCGAGATTGATCGTGTCGGTGAACGACTGGCCGCCGCCGGTGACGCTGCAACGGCCGGCGACGACGCCGGTGATGTTGACCGTGCCGGTGGTCTGCTGGGCATGCGCCACTTGGGGTATGGCGAGCAGGACTGCCGCCAGTGCCAGGTATCTCATGTGCCCTCCTTCCGCCTCAGGTGGCGGGGCTGATGGTGACCGTGAGGCGATCCGCGTAGGAATTGGAGGCGATCAGGGTCTCCGGCTCGGAGTACCCGGGGCTGCTGATCCGCAGGAACGATCCCGGCGAATCTTCCGAGGGTCCGGGAAGGCGCAGACCCCTGGTCGCAGTCGCCGGCCCCCGGAACGTGCATCCGCTGGCGCTGGTCGTGAGCGTCGGCGACTGGCAGGTCTCCTGCGCCGTGGATCCGGCGTCGCCCGCCAGCCTGAGCGTAATCTGATAGGGCGCGAGCCGGGCATATCCCGCCGGGACCGTGGGCACACCCGCGGCGAGCAACCCCCCATTGTCCGATACGACACCAACCCGGCTCGGCGAGTTGCAGCGCAGGCTGAAGGCAACGTCGACCGAGTACGCGCCCTCCACATTGCCGACCGAATAAGTCCCGCCTGGCGCACCGCCCATCGAGAACGCGCATGAGGCGCTGACGCTGGCGGTGACGTTGACGCTCAGTGAGACCTCGCGCGGCGATCCCCCGTAGACGGCCTGGCCGGAGGTCTGCGCCGCCACCGTCGACGGCAGGGTGACCAACATGGCCCCAACAGCGAATACCAGCGAAGTTCTGCATCGGCCGCGACTCATGGCTCCCGCCGTAGGGTCCGAGTTGTGAGGACGAAGTTAAGCAGCCCGTCCGGCGACCTCCTATCGGGCGAAACCCTGAATTGGCGTGCGACGCGCTGTGGGCAGGTGACGAACCCTGCCTGGCCGATGCCCGCCTGCCAGGCCTTGGGTTCGTGGTGAGCCCTGCTGGATTCGAACCAGCGACCTACTGATTAAAAGTCAGTTGCTCTACCGACTGAGCTAAGGGCCCGACCACGCGCGCTCACCTATGACTGGCGCGGGACCGGGTCAACCGCGCGTGGAGCTGGCGTACCGTAAGCGCGCTCAGCGGGTCGCGCCATCGCGGCGCGATCGCCACGGCGGGACCCAGCACGAACGCGCGATCGCGGAACAGCGGGTGCGGGATCGTCAGGCCCGGTCCGGCATAGGCTCCGCCGCTCCACAGCACGAGGTCGATGTCGAGCACGCGCGAGGTCCAGCGCTGCCCGCCGGGCCGGCGGCCGAATGCGCGCTCGATCCGCTTGGCGAGCGCCATCATCGCTAGGGGATCGAGGACGGATTCGACCAGCGCGGCGGAGTTGGCGTAGCGCCGCCGCGAGGGGCCGACGGGGTCGGTCAGCAGCACGGCGGCTGCAGCGAGCACCGCGACTCCCTCGTCCTCCAGCCGCTCGAGCGCCGCCTGCAAGACGTCGCGCGGACGCCCGAACCGATGATGGCGCTGGTTCGAGCCGAGCGCGATCAGGTAACGGTGCTTCAGATGTCCTCGCAGATGCGGCCGTAGAGCTGCGGCCTGCGGTCGCGGAAGAAGCCCCAGCTGGCGCGGTGCCGGGCGGCGGCTGCGAGGTCGAGCGTCGCCAACAGCGCGCCGCTCTCGTTAGCGCCGTATTCGCCGAGCATGTCGCCCCATTCGTCGCAGATGAAGCTGTGGCCGTAGAACGCCTGGCCGTCGCCGCCGCACTCGCGCTCGAGCCCGATGCGGTTGGCGGCGATCACCGGCATGCAGTTCGACACCGCGTGGCCGATCATGGCCCGGCGCCACATGCGGCTGGTGTCCATCTCGGCATCCTTCGGCTCGGAGCCGATGGCGGTCGGATAGAACAGCAGCTCGGCGCCCATCAGCGCGAGCACCCGCGCGGTCTCCGGGTACCACTGGTCCCAGCAGATGCCGACGCCTATGCGCGTGCCGCAGACGTCCCAGGTCTTGAATCCGTCGTTGCCGGGCCGGAAATAGAACTTCTCCTCGTATCCGGGCCCGTCGGGAATATGGCTCTTGCGGTAGGTGCCGAGAATCTCCCCGCCCGCATCGATCATCGCCATGGTGTTGTAATAGTGATGCCCGTCGCGCTCGAAGAAGCTCGTCGGGATGGCGACCTTGAGCGCCTTCGCCAGCGCCTGCATGGCGATCACCGAGGGATGCTCGGCGAGCGGGCGCGCGGTGGCGAACAGCGCGTCGTCCTCGACCTTGCAGAAGTACGGCCCCGAGAACAGCTCGGGCGGAAGCACGATCTGCGCACCCTGTGCCGCCGCCTGCTCGACCAGCGCGGAAACGGCGGCGATGTTGTCGCGCTCGTCCTGCGAGCCGAGCGCGAGCTGGAGCGCGGCGACGGTGATCTCGGTCATGCGCCGCTATCTAGTCGCCTGCGCCGACCGCACAAGACGCGTCAGTCGCGCTTGCGGAACAGCATCGTCATGCGGTCGCTCTCGCCGATCGCTTGCATCCGCGGCCGGGTCTCGTCGGTCGCGCCGCGCAGGCCCGGCGGGAGCATCCACACCCCTTGCGGCCAGTTCTTGGTGTCCTTCGGATTGGCGTTGATCTCGCTGCGCGCGACGAGGTCGAACCCGTACAGGTCGAACAGCGCGATGACGTCCTTCTCGCGCAGGTAGCCCTTGCTGCCGTCGGTTTCGGCGTAGGGCGCGTCGGGTGCCGCGCGGTGCTGCTCGATCCCGACCATGCCGCCGGGCTTGAGCACCTTGCGGATCGCCAGCAGGTCGTCGTGCAGCCAGTCGTTGCGCAGCATGTTGTGCAGCTCGCGGAAGATCAGCACGCGGTCGACCGTGCCGGCGAGCGAGTCGGGCACGGCGTCGGTATCGAAGCCGCTGAGCGGCGCCGCGTCGCCCAGGTTCCAGCTCGGACCGTTGGTGCGCATCTTGTCGGCCTGGCCGCCCCAGTAGTCGCGCTGGCGCTGGTTGGACTCGGCACTGACGTCGGGCCCCATCGCGACGTAGCGGCCGTTGGGCCCGAGGTAGGGCGCAATGATGCGGGTGTACCAGCCGTCTGCGGGGACGTAATCGACGACGGTCATGCCCGGCTGAATCTGGAAGAAGGCCAGCGTTTCGCCCGGATGGCGGTACTGGTCGCGCGCCCGGTCGGCGTCGCGGCGCGCATTCGCGAGGACCGCGGCGAGCGCGGGGCTCACCGCCTGCTGCGCGAGCGCGGGAAGTGCGGGAACTACCGCGAGCGGGACGGCCAGTGCGGCCGCGGCGGCCAGGAGCATCGCGCGCATGGTAACTCTCCCGTTGATTATGTCCGAGCGAGACTAGCCTACCGGCGAGGGATGACAAGCATGATGCGGCGCCCCATTTGTCGCAGCGAAGGAGAGCGTCATGGCAGAAACAGCGATCGTCGCGGGCGGGTGCTTCTGGTGCACCGAGGCGGTGTTCCGCGATGTCATCGGGGTGCGCGAGGTCGAGAGCGGCTACATCGGCGGCACCGTGCCCGATCCGACGTACAAGCAGGTGTGCAACGGCGACACCGGGCATGCCGAGGCAATCCGGGTGACATACGATCCGGAGGTCATCTCGTACGCCGAGATCCTCGACGTGTTCATGGGCACGCACGATCCGACCCAGCTCAACCGCCAGGGTAACGACATCGGCACGCAGTACCGCAGCGCGATCTTCCCGCTCGGCGAGCGCCAGCACGACGAGGCCGTGGCCGCGATCGCGCGCGCCAACGCCGAACGCGGCGGCAAGGTGGTGACGACGATCGAAGGCCCCGCGACCTGGTATCCGGCCGAGGACTACCACCAGGAATACTGGGAAGGCGAAGGCCAGCGCAATCCCTACTGCCTCGCGGTGATCCCGCCCAAGCTCGCCAAGCTGCGCAAGAGCTTTCAGGCAAAGGTCAAGTCAACTTGAGGTAACTGGTCGTTAACCGGTTATTTTCAGGGCTTGTTTACGAAACGGGCGATGAAGAACCCGTCCAATCCGCCGTCTTCGGGAAGCATCCCGGGGTCGGTGCGAAGCCAGCCTTCCGCCGTCGGCGCAAGCCACGAAGGCAGTTCGGCCGGCCCGATCGGATCGGGTTCGAGCGCGATCCGGCGGGCCCGGTCCTCGCCCTCCTCGCGCTCGAGCGAGCAGACGGCATAGACCAACCTTCCGCCCGGCTCGAGCCAGCCCGTCGCGCGTTCGAGCAGCCGCGCTTGCAGTTCGGCCATCTCGGCGATCTGCCGCGAACCGATGCGATGCAACACGTCAGGGTGGCGGCGCGCGGTGCCGGTGGCGGTGCATGGCGCATCAAGCAGGATCGCGCCGAACTGCTCGCTCGGCGTCCAGGCATGCGCGTCGGCGACGACGATGTCCGCGCCCAGCCCTGTGCGCACGAGGTTCGCGCGCAGCCGTTCGATGCGCTTTGCGCTCACGTCGAGCGATGTCACCTGCCAGCCGGCAGCGGCCAGCTGCAGCGTCTTGCCGCCCGGTGCAGCACATAAGTCGAGGACACGCCGGCCCTCTCCCTGTCCGAGCAGCCGGGCGGGAAGCGAGGCAGCGAGATCCTGTACCCACCAGGCGCCCTCGACGAAGCCGGGCAAGTCCTCGACCAGCGCGCCGCGCGACAGCCGAACGTGGGCCGGTGCGAGGCTCGCGCCGCCAAGCCGGGCGGCCCAGTCCGCGGTTGCCGCAGCATCGCGCAGGGTCAGGTCGAGCGGGGGCGGCTGGGCCAGCCCTTTCGCGATCGCCGGCCCTCGTTCACCCCAGCGCGCCGCCACCTCGCCTGGCAGCCTGGGCGCCGCGGGCAGCGTCACGCCCTTGCGCACCAGTGCTCCGAACACGCCGTGCGCCAGCCTGCGCGGGCCGGCCACGAGCAGCGGCAGCGCGGTGGCGATCACCGCGTGCGGCGGCGTCTCCAGCCGCAGCCATTGCGCGAGC
>Ga0255338_1004554_pt1 | contig 14097 bp, 12 predicted proteins | sample MeOH1_35cm_T4_19_FD_203715 | JGI IMG/M metagenome (GOLD analysis project Ga0255338, IMG submission 203715) | Sandy soil microbial communities from University of British Columbia, Vancouver, Canada - MeOH1_35cm_T4_195 | ecosystem: Engineered > Artificial ecosystem > Sand microcosm > Unclassified ...
CCGCGTAGTTCTCGACGCCGGCGGCCAGCGGGGCGCCGCCGTCGACCGCAGTGCCGTCCTTGTTGAAGGCGCGGTCGCCGACCTTGTTGCCGTGCGTGAACGGGAAGGTGCGCTTCGAGTTGCCGTGGATGCCGTGGATCATCCGCTTGAACTGGTAGGACTCGTTGAAGCCCAGGCCGTTGGTCATCAGCGTGGACGACATCTTGTTCGCGTCGTGGCAGACCACGCAGGCTTCCACCGTGTTGCGGGCGCCGCCGTGGAAGGCTTCGCTCAGCGTGTTGGCGCCGGAGGTGGTGCCCAGGGCGCCGTGGCAGACGTTGCACTTCTCGCTGGAAACGATGGTGCGGCGCGGCTGCAGGGTGCCGGTGAGGGCGATTTCCTTGAAGGTGTTCTGCGCCACCACGTTCACCAGCGTGCGCGGCGACACTTCCGGCCGCGGGTCGGCGGCGGCCTGCAGCGCCAGCTTCGGCTCCTTGATCTGCCCGATGGTCGCGATGCGCGCCGTGCCGGAGATCACGTTGGTCGCCGAGGGCGTCGGCAGCGAGATCGTCGCGGTGTAGTGGTTGCTGCCGTCGTTGGTGCCGGTGTAGGCGAACACCTGGCCGGCGTTGTTGCTGGTGTACTCCGTCACGTTGCGGGCCTGCCCGTTCATGTTGTCGTAGGCGACGACGAGGCGCAGGTTGCCGAACTTCGTGTTGCCGGAGCAGGCCACGGGCGTGCCGGTGCACTCGGGGGTCACCAGGTTGTAGGCGGTGTTGCCGTTGGTCGGATCGGACAGGAAGTACTTGACGTTGATCTTGTTCGCGGCCGCGTCATACGAGGCGTCCTCGATGTTCATCTTGTACTTCGCCGCGTTGTCCTCGTTCTGGTTGAAGTGCACGCGCTCGGGCGAGATGGCGCCGCCGGGGGCGTGGCAGCGGGCGCACTCGCCGTCCGGCAGCAGGGTGGCCGCGGCGTTCGGGTCGCGGTTCTTGTTGAAGAACGTGTGGCGGACGAACCAGGACGTCGGGTCCGCGGAGGCCCTGCCGTCGTGGCAGGTCAGGCAGGCTTCGCGGCTGGCGCGGCTCTTCCAGTTGTCGCCCTGCGGCGTGGCGGGATTGGAGCCGCTGTGGCACTTGGTGCAGTTGCGCAGGTCCTGCGGGAAGCCGACTTCGGCGAAGCTGATCTTGCTGTCGCCATAGCCCCAGATCGTGTAGTCCTCGCCGCGCGCCTTCAGCAACTTGCCGGCGTGGATCTTGTGCACCATGGTCGACAGCGTCAGCACGTTGCCGCTGTTCGCGTCGGTCGTGCCGGGGTTGTGGCACATCACGCAGAACTGCGTGTCGACGCGGCCGCCGCCATGCAGACCGAGCTTCTCGTGGCAGGAATTGCACGAGCTCACGTCCGTCATCTTGCGGGTGAGCGCCGGATCGGTGACGGGCACCGAGTTGCCGTTGGCGTCGATGGTGAAGTCGAAGTACGGGTTGACCAGCACCGTCTCGCCGGCGGCGTTCTTGTACGACAGCTGGATCGCGACGCGGTGCGTGCGGCCCGGCTCGAAGACCACGTTGTTGGTCTTGGTCGGGTCCTTGACGTCGGTGCTGAAGGTGTAGGTGTAGTAGCCGTCCGTGCTGCGCACCAGCTGCGTCGCCGCGGCGGCAGCCGGCTGCGGGTCGGTGGTGGCCTGCATCGCCCCGGCCGGCATCGCGGCCGCGTCGTTGGGGCCGACGGTGGCCTTCGGGACTTCCTTGCGGTAGATGTAGCTCACCCACTGGTCCGGCGCGCCGTCGGTGCCGGGCACCAGTTTCGCGAACGCGAAGCGCACGTTGGCCAGGGCGAGGTTCTGCACCAGCTTGCCGTCGGAGAAGACGGCGAAGTTGACCTTCGGCGGGCTGTTGACGGTGACGGCCGGAACGCCGGCCGCCTGCAGCACGGTGAAGGAGGCCGAGGTGTTGGCCGCGGTGTCGTTGGCCGCGACGGCGGCCGCCGAGGCGAGTGCCTGCGACACCTGCCCGGAACCCGGGACCACGGGCGCCGGCGCCGGCGCATCGCCGCCGCCGCCCCCTCCCCCGCACGCTGCCAGCAGCACGGAAAGCGCCGCGACCGCCGCCTTTGCGTGCCGGATGAATGACTTCAGCATACCGCCTCCAAATCGCCCCGCAGGGCCCCCTTCTTCGAAATCCTGTCTACCTTCCGGGTGCCGGTAGCGCCGCCTGCGGCGCTCCGGCGATCCCTTGCTTGCGGCAGACTCTTATTGCGCGAGAACCCACTTGATCAGGTTGGGGATCTGCTTCTGGTCCTTCACGACCTTGTGCTCTTCTTCGGAGCCGTCATCGAGCTTGACCTTCGGGGCCTTGGTGAGGAATTCGGTGAGCTTGGCTTCGGCATCGGCCTTGCCCTTGTACTTGGCGGCGACCTTCTGGTAGGCCGGGCCCTTCTTCGACTTGTCGACGGAGTGGCACTTGGTGCAGCCCTCCGCCTTCAGCAGTTTCTGGGCGGCATCGGCGTCCTGCGCGGCGGCCGGCATGGCGAAGGCGGCGGCGGCGATGGCGGTGGCGGTGGAAATGAGGGTAAGGACTTTCACGGATTGCTCCTGTAGTGAAGTATGAAAACAGCGAGTACCCGGATGGTGCTCCGCAGGCAAATGGCTACGTTGACAAATGTCAACCGGGCACCGATGCCGGGTCTTTTGCGCGCGCGCAGTTTGCACCAGGTGGCGCGTTGACCACAAGGGGCCGGTGCGAGAAAGAAAGAAGCCGGGGACGTTGCCGTCCCCGGCTCCTTGGTTGCGCAAGCCTTGCGGCTTGCGCGTGCTGCGCGCTCACGCGCGTGGCATCACTTCGCGTGCACCGCCTTGATGTCGGCGATCTTGCCGGAAGCGTGGCAGATCAGGCATTGCTCCTGCTTGCCGAGCGCCGTGGAGCGCGCTTCGTAGATCGAGCCGCCGTTGGCCTTCATGTGGGCCTGCGCCAGGTTCGAGTCGTGGCAGGAGAAGCACACGGCCGTCGTCGGCGAGCTCACCAGCGTCGTGCCGGCCGCAGCGGTCGTCGCACCCGTCCCGGCGTTGAAGCCGAAGCCGGGGCCGTACGCCGTTCCCACGCTCACGTAAGGCGAGTTGGAGATCGAGGTCGTGAAGGTGGCCGTACCGGTCGACGTCGTCGCGACGGTGCGGAACAGCCGGCCCGGTTCCTGCTGCGCCGAAGCGCTGGCGCTGAAGTCGTAGCTGCCGGGGACGTGGCAGGTTTCGCACTTGCTCAGGACACCGGGGTACTCGATGTTCGCGTACGTGCTGTCGGCCGACGCCGCATGCCAGTTGAACCCCGTCTCGCGCTTGGAACTCGCGTGGATCGCGTGGATGAACGAGGTCGAATCGGCAGACCAGCCACTGCTCGTCCTGTTCGGGGTGTGGCACCACGAGCAGGTCGTGCCGTCGTTGCGCTGGCCGGCGTGGAAGGACTCGATCGTGAAGGCACCGAGTTCCTCGTGGCAGGAGTTGCAGCGCTTGTCGTCGACGATGGTGCGGCGGGCGGTGTAGCCGGTCGCGACCTTCTGCACGTCTTCCGCGATGACGATCAGGCCACCGGTCTTCAGGCTGGGGACGACCGGCGAGGCAGCCGTGCCGAACCGGGGCTTGCGCGTCGGATCGGCGAGCGAGCTGTCGGCCAGGTTGGTCTGCGTCAGCGGCTGGGTGGAGGTCAGGCCGTAGGTGTAGCCGATGCCGCCCGTGAGCATCACCGCGTTGTCCGGGACGGTCACACCCGTCAGGGTCACGGTGTAGTAGCCGCTGGCGTCGGGGCCGGTCATGGTGCCCCCGCTGGCGCCGGTGGCGGTGCCGTTCCAGATCGTCTTCAGGTAGGCCGAGGCGGTCGCGTTGAAGTCCGAGGGGGCGGTGATGCCATCCTGCGGCACGGCGAACACGAAGTACGCGCTCGGCGAACCGACGAAGTTGTCCCACATCTCGGTCTTGGCGGCCTTGTCGTTGAACGCGACCGCGGCGCCGTTCTGCAGCATCTTGAACACGATCACCGGCTGCTTGCTGGCGTTGCGCGAGACGCTCTTCACGTCGTAGCTCACCTTGATCGCGCCGGCCGGCAGGTTGTCGGTCTTCGAGGCGATCCAGGCCGCGTTCGTGTTGTTGTTGCCGCCCGCGACGGCCAGCGAGTTCAGCGGATTCGGCGGCGTGATCGCGAGGTGGTAGACCTTCTCGATCGAGTTCGCGTCGTGGCACAGGGCGCACTTGCCGTCGTCGGCCTGGGCACCGCCGATGTGGCCGGTGGCCGTGGGCGTCCCGCCGGCGATCTTGGCCTGGTTGGCGGCGGCGTTGGTCACGCCCTGGCCGGTGGCCCAGTTGATGCCGTCGTGGCAGGCGCCGCAGGCGAGGCGGCTCGGCACGGTCTTGAAGTTGGCCGCTTGCGGGGCTTCCTTCGGCGCGGTGCTGTCGTGGCACTTCGTGCAGTTGCGGATGTCCTGCGGATACAGCGTCTCGTTGAGCTTCACGCCGGCGTAGTTGTAGCCTTCCTTGACCAGCATCTCGCCCTTGTGCACGCGGTGGATCAGCACCGGGAAGTCGCCCACCGTCACGCCGTCGGCAACGTTGGTGCTGCCGGTGAAGACGTTGTTGGTCGACACCAAGTTGGTCTTGCCGAACTTGCGCTGGTCGGTGTGGCAGGTCACGCAATAGCGCGGGTCATACCGGCTGCCGCCGTGGAAGCTCTGGCTTTCCGTGCCGGGGATGCCGCCGAGCTTGCCGTGGCATTCGTTGCAGCTCGCCTTGTCGACGATCAGGCGCTGGCCCGCATCCGCCGCCGTGAGCACCTTGCCCGTGGCCGGGATGAAGTCGAACACCGCGTTGTTCGGGTTCTTCAGCGGCACGGCAGCGGTGGACTGCACGCCATTCGGGGTGTTGGTGCCGGTCCCCGGGGCGTTGCCGGAGATCTGCAGCACGAGCCGGTGCACGGCGTTCGCGTCGTAGGTCAGGTCGCCGAGGTCGGCGGCCTTCTCGGCGCCCGTGAACGTCATGGCGGCGACCTGCGCCTTCACCTGGGTGATGTCCCGGTAGAAGGTGTACTTGTAGGTGCCGTCGCCGTTGTCCACCAGCGTGCCGGTGTTGTCGCTCGAGGGAGTCGTGCCCTTCGCGGCGGCCGTCGTGCTCGGGACGCTCGTGACGATGTAGCTCACCCACTTGCTCGGGCCGCTGACGCCGGCGGCCGCGCCGGGCGTGCCGGGCACCAGCTTCGCCAGCGTGAAGGCGATGTTCGGGTAGCTCGCGACGGTGGCCGTGGCGGACTTCGAGGTCGAACCGAGGCCGGCGATCGCGTTGCCGTTCTGGTCCGCGACCTTGAAGGTCACGACCGGCGGGCTGGCGATGGTCACCGCGGTGATCGTCGCATTGAATTGCGTGGCGGCGAACTGCGCGGCGCTCATCTGCGCCACGTTCACCGGCGCCTGCGTGGTGGGCGTCGACGGGCCCGCGGGGCCCTGCGGGCCCTCCGGGCCGGCCGGGCCGGCGGCTCCATCCGAACCTCCGCCGCAGCCGTGCAGCAACAAGGCTGCGGCTCCGACGACTGCCACGTAGCGTGACAGCCTTCTCAGTCTTCCTATCGCGATATGCACCATACCCTCCTTGGTGGATGCCACCTTGCTAACCATTGCGCCCTCGCATGAGGGCCTTCATCGAACCCCGAATCCCCCCCGCGCCGCGCCCCTGCGCGTGCGCCGGCCACCGCGTCACTTCGACGCCTTTCCGAACTTCGCGTCCTTCTGCCGCGCGACCACGAGATCGCGCAGGCCCTGGAAGACCAGGGGCGAAAGGACGTTGCGCGTCTGCAGGTGCGCCTTGGAGAGATACGGCCGGCCCGCGACGATCCGGTCCGCCTCCGCGTCACCGATGCCGGGGAGCTTCTTGAGCTCTTCGCGGCTCGCGCTGTTGATGTCCACCAGCACGGGCGCCGGCAGGGGGGCTTTCTTGTTCGTCGCTGCCGTCTTCGCGGCAGGGGCGGTTTTCGCCGGCTTGGCCTTCTGCGGCTGCGCGTCGGCGGCCAGGGCGAGCCCGGCGCACATCCACAGGGCCAGGGCCATCAGGACGGTGTCGACGATGCGGTACTTCATTCGGTGCTTCCTCGTTGCCTGCTCCCTCGCCGCGTCCCTTTCGTGGGACGCGCATGGAGCTTTGCAATGGATTGTCTTGAGGGCTCAGGCGCGCCGATATCGGAGTCCGTTCAAAGTTCCCCTAGGAATCGTCCGAGACGCAAAACGCAGCGCGCGCACTCGGTGAATGCGAGCCGTTCGCGGCTGGCGTGCCCGAACCGTGACTTGCATCAAGGTTGCGGGACTGCATGCGGCCAACCGCGCCCGCGCGGGCGTGCGGCGCTCGCACGGCGCGCGGCGAAAACGCGACATCCCGAGCGCGGCGCTCGGTCTTTCGCGCCTCAGGGACGCAGCAGGGGCGTGATCAATCCGCCGATGACGGTGGACGCGGTGTAGAGGACGACCGCCGCGGGCACCGCCGCGACGGCCGCCTTGATCATGAACCAGAACATGGTGCCGAACTTCATGTTCAGGTCCGACACGAACACCGGCAGCGTGTGGACGGCGTCGGGCGGCAGCGCGCCGCAGTGCGGGCAGGCGGCGGCGGTGTCGCTGATCTTCGCCTTGCATTCGTAGCATTCGATGAGCACGGTCGTTCCTCCTCCTCGCGCCTCTAGCGCGCCACCTGTTTCAGGGGTTCCTTCGAGAACAGCTCCTGCGGACCCGGGCCTTCCGGCTCCTTGTGCGTGATCGCGAAATGGCACTCGATGCAGGTCAGCCCCGCCGCGCGCGCCTTCTCGTGCCGCCGGATCGCCTTCTCGCTCTGCTTGTCCGGATCCATCTTCGAGGTGGTGTGGCAGTGCCTGCACTCGCGCGAGTCGGTCTCCTTCATGTAGGTCCACACCCGCCGGGCCAGCAGGTAGCGCCTGGCCTCGAACTTCTCCGGCGTGGCTATCGAGCCGGTGACGAAATGGCCCCAGTAGTCGGCGAACAGCCCCAGCTTCGCGAGGTAGTTGGGGACGTACTCGTGCGGAACGTGGCAGTCGTTGCAGGTGGCGCGCACGCCGCTGCGGTTGGCGTCGTGCGCGCTGCCCTTGTGCTCCTTCTGCAACTGCGTCATCTCGTGGCAGGAGTTGGCGCAGAAGGCCTCGGAGTTCGCGTACACCATGAACGAGCCGACCGAGGCGAAGGCCACGGCCCCCAGCCCCATGCCGGCGAGCAGCACGGCCAGGCTGCCCGGCCCCGCCCCCCAGCCGCGGACCTTCCGCCAGCGCAGCGCCGCCCAGGCGCCGATCGTGCGCAGGATCTTCATCATGAGTCTCCTCCTCTGTGCGGCGCTAGAAGATCGCGCTGCGCGGGATCAGGCTGCGGTCCACTTCCAGCTCCTGCGGGCCCGGGCCGCCCTCGGGCACGGCATGGGTGATGCCGAAATGGCAGTCGATGCAGGTGAGCTTCTCGCGCCGGGCGCGCTCGTGGCGCAGCTGGGCCCAGGTGGACTGCCGCTCGGGATCCATGTTGGCCGCGTTATGGCAGTGCCGGCATTCGCGCGAGTCGTTGCCCTTCATGTAGGTCCACACCCGCTGCGCCATCTTCTGCCGCTGCGCCTCGAACTTCTCCTTGGTGTCCACCGTCTTGCTCACGTGGTGGCTCCAGAGGTCGTTGAGCGCGCCCATCTTGGCGATGTACAGCGGGATGGGCGCGTGCGGCACGTGGCAGTCGACGCAGGTGGCGCGCACGCCGGTGCGGTTGCGGTCGTGGACCGAGCCGATGAACTCCAGGTTGGAGTTGTTCGCCATCTCGTGGCAGCTGGTGGCGCAGAAAGGCTCGGTGCTCGTGTAGATCATGGTGGTGCCGAACACGCTGAGCGCGGCAACCCCCATCGCGGCGCCGGCCAGCAGGACCACGAAGGCCCGCTTGCGCGCCGCCCAGCGCCCCAGGCGGGCGAGTGCTCTGGCATGCATGGAAGGCCCCCGCCGCTACAGCGACAGGATCCACTGCACCACGTTCCTGATCTCGCCGGCGTCCTTCGTCTTGATCTGGCGGTGCTCCTCCTTCTTGCCGTCGATCTCCACGGTGGGGCTGGTCGTGATGTGCTTGACCAGCTTGTCCTCGGCGTCGGACTTGCCCTTGTATTTCTTGGCCACTTCCTTGAACGGCGGGCCGTCCTTCTTCTTGTCGACGGCGTGGCACTTGAAGCAGTCGCTCTTGCGCATGATGGCCTGGGCGGCCTCAGGGTCGGGTGCGGCCTGCGCCGCCAGTGCGGCCAGCCCGCAGGCGATGGCCAGGAAGGTCGGGTACTGCATAACGTGTCTCCTTTCGGTTGAAGAAAAACCTGCGTCATGACATCCGCGCCGCAAGGCGCGAAGCCGGCACGTCCTTCGCGGTGCGTGCCGGCTGCGGCAGGGCATCCCCTGCCTGACTACCTTGATCCTTCTTTTTGTTCTAGACCGTGATGCCGGCCGGCTGCGCCATCCCTCCGGAGAAGAAGCCGATGGCCACCAGCGTGAGGATGGTGAGGCCGATGGCGATCAGCACGAATCCGAGCAGCTTCGACAGCTTCACCTTCAGCTTCGAGGGCGGCTCCACCAGGTGCTTGGCGAGCTCGCCGGTCTGCACCATGCGCTCGTACTCCAGCGGGTGCTCCTTCTTGAACTCGTCCAGCGGCAGGCTGCCGGTGAACATGATCACGTCCACCGGGAACTTGTCCGGACGGAAGTGGTTGTTGAAGAAGTGCACGGTGAAGAGGAACACCACCGCCAGGAAGGCTTCCTCGCCGTGGAAGATGGTCGCCACGTTGAACACCCAGCCGGGGAGGAAGGTGCCGAACAGGCTGGGCAGCCACAGCATCAGGCCGCTCACGCCGATGATCGTCACGCCCCAGAACGGCGCCCAGTAGTCGAACTTCTCCCAGTAGGCCCAGCGGTCGATCTTCGGGCGCGGGCCGCGGCCGAGGAACCACTTGAACATGCCGATCACGTCCTCGAGGTCCTTGAGGTTCGGCACCATCGAATACGCGCCGAAGAGCTTCCAGGTGCGCCAGTTGCGACCGAGGTTGATCACCACGTAGAACAGGTGCCAGAAGAAGATGCCGGCAAAGATCACGGCGGCCGTGCGGTGGACGAGGCCGGTGACCTTCGGGCCGCCGAACATCTTCATGATCGCGGGCGCCCACGGCACTTCCGGATAGAACAGCGGCATGCCGGTGGTCGCGAGCACCATCAGGCTGAGCGCGAAGCACAGGTGCGCGATGCGCCAGGTGGGCGAGAAGCGCTGGAAGTGCTTGCCGTGGATCGCGGCGGGAAGCTCGTCGATGCGCACGTGCAGGTCGCCGCCGCCGCGCGCCTTGCGCTCCTTCCACTCGCGGTAGAACCACAGGATGGTGTGCAGCCAGAAGAAGGCGAAGGTGCCGAGCAGCAGGCCCGTCATGCCCAGCGAGGCGAACGAGACTTCCGGGTACTTCTGGAAGTTGCCCGGCTCCGCGTGCGGCTGGAAGCTGACGAAGCCCTTGCTGACGGGCGTCAGGCCCTTCTTCGGGTTGTGGCACGAGCCGCAGGTCTCCAGCCGGTTGTCCATGTGGACCTTGGAGGCCGGGTCCTTCACCCGCACGATGTCGTGGCTGCCGTGGCAGTCGAAGCACTTGGCGGTGTAGGCGTAGCCCAGCGTGCTGACGGCGCCGTGGAAGGTCTCCTTGTACGACGCGTACTGCTTGGTGTGGCAGTTGCCGCACTGCGCCGTGAGGGCCAGCTTGAAGGGGTCGCTGGAGGTGTTGGCGACCTTGTGCGCGCTGTGGCAGTCGGAGCAGGTCGCGGCGTCGGCCAGCATCTTCTTGCCGTTCTCCTTGCCGTGCACCGACTGCTGGTAGGTGTCGAGCTGGTCGGTGTGGCAGGAGCCGCAGCGGTCGGAGATGCTCAGGCGCCACTGCGTGTTCTCCGGCGAGTTCTTGTTCGCCGGCACGTTGAAGCTGTGCGTGTCGTGGCAGTCCGAGCAGGTCGCGTTCGGCTTCGTCTTGTCGTCCGGGTTGGGGCGGGCGTGGAACGAGCTCTTGTAGTTCTCGATGTTGGTCGCCACCGCCTTCAGGCGCGGCCGCTCCTCGGCGCGCCCGCGCTTGACGGTCTGGTTCCACAGCTCCTGGTGGCAGGACGCGCAGTCCACCTTGGCCAGCGGCTGCGCCGGATCCTTCTGGTGCGCGTTGTTCTTCTCCGCGTTGTCCTTGATGTCGGCGTGGCAGGCCACGCATTCCATCTGCGAGTGCACGCCCTTCTCGAACTTCGCCTGGTCGACCGCGTTCAGCGCGCGCTGCTTGCCGGCCGGCGTGGTGACCTCCAGCTTGCCCTTCTTGCCGTCATGGCAGGAAAGGCAAGTGGCGTTGTCGGTCTTCGCCTTGGCCGGCGCATCGGCCTGTGCGTAGGCATTCCCGGCCAGCCCGGCGAAGCCGAGGCTGGCCAGGACCAGTCCCGCGCAGGCCGCGGCCCGGCGCAATCGTGCGAGAAGCCCCGCATGGTGCATGTCGATTCCTGATTTCATGTGTTTGCCCCTACCTACTCGCTCACCGTATCGAGCAGCTTGTGCTCGAATGCATAGCGCACCAGTTCCACCTGCCCGCCGAGCGTCATCTTCTCGAGGATATGGGACTTGTGCGTACTGACCGTCTTGATGCTCAGCGACAGTTCGTAGGCGATGTCGCTCAGCGACGCCCCCTGCACGATGCGGCTGAAGATGCAGTACTCGCGGTCCGTGAGGCGGTCGTGCGGCAGCGCGTCGCCCGACTGGCTCGCCAGCAGCTCGGTGACCTCGGCGCTCACGAACAGGCGCCCGGCCGCCGCGCGGCGCATGGCGCACAGCACGGTCGCGGCCTCCGCCTTCAGCGAGAGGTAGCCGAGGGCGCCGGCGCGGATCGCGCGCAGCGCGTAGAGCTCCTCGCGCTGGGCGCTGAACACCAGCACCGGCAGCCGCGGCCGCTCCGCCTTGATCAGCTTGACCAGTTCCAGGCCGCTGCGGCCCGGCATGGTCAGATCGAGCATCACCAGGCCCCAGTCGCGCGCGCGCACCTGGTCCAGCGTGGCGCGCCCGTCCTCCGCCTCGCCGGCCACGGCGAGATCCTCGGTGCCGGCGAGCAGCGCGCACAGCCCGGCGCGCACGACCGGATATTCGTTGGCGAGCAGGACGTCGATGCGCACGCCGCTACTCCAGGGTGGGATCGAGCAGCTTGTGCTCGATCGCGTAGCGCACCAGGTCGACTTGCCCGTGCAGGTTGAGCTTGTCGAGGATGTGCGACTTGTGGGTGCTGACCGTCTTGATCGACAGCGACAGGTGGTCGGCGATCTCGGTGAGCGCGTGGCCGCGCACGATGCGGTCGAAGATGCCGTACTCGCGGTCCGTCAGCAGCGAGTGCGGCGCCGCACTCGCGCGCCGCGCCGAGTCCATCGACAGCAGCGCGGCCACCGCCTGGGTGAAGTGCACGCCGCCGGCCGCGATGCTGCGCATGGCGGCGAGGATGGTCTCGGGATCGGCGTCCTTGGCCAGGTAGCCCGAGGCGCCGGCGCGGATCGCGCGCAGGGCGTAGTGCTCCTCGCTCTGGGCCGAGAACACCAGGATCGGCAGCCGCGGCAGCTCGCCCTTGATCAGCTTGATCAGCTCCAGGCCGCTGCGGCCGGGAATCCACAGGTCCAGCACGGCCAGGCCCCAGGGGCGCGCGCGCAGCAGCTCGAGGGCGGCATTGCCATTGCCGGTTTCCGCACCGACCACCAGGTCGTGCGTCCCCTCGATCATCCGGCGCAGCCCGCAGCGAACGACCGGATGGCCGTCGGCGAGCATCACTTCTATTGTCATTTAAGCCCCGAGCCGGGCCCGCGGCATCGATGTGGCGGTTGCTTGGCCGCTCTTCTTACCTGGACCCGGGTTATCCCTCAGATGGCCGGATGGTCGGCGGAAGCTCGTCGGCGTGGCTTGACTTTTGTCAAGCGGAATGTCGCCCGGACCGCAACAGTCGGCCTGTCCTTGACGAAGGCGGGATTGACGCGGCGCGCGCCTTGTCGTGCACAGCCAACGTGCAGCGAGGCCAGCGCCTGGGCCGCGCCGCTTGCAGCCCTGCATGCCCTGGCTGCCGCGTCCTACAGCCCGGGCGCGCCGCGGCCCGGACGATTCCCGCATCAAGGAATCGCCATGCCCGCACCGACCAGTTCGCGCACCCTCTGGAAGGGCGCCATCAGTTTCGGCCTCGTGCACATCCCCGTCACGCTGCATTCGGCAACGGCGGAAAACCGCATGAAGTTCAACCTGCTGAACAAGTCCACGATGACCCGCGTGGGCAACCAGCAGGTCGACAAGTCCTCCGGCGAGGCCATGCCGCGCGAGGAGGTCGTCAAGGGCTTCGAGGTGGAGAAGGACCAGTTCGTCGTGCTCACGCCGGACGAGATCAAGGCCGCCCTGCCGAAGTCCACCCAGACCATCTCCATCGAGGCCTTCGTCGAGCGCGACCGGATCCCGGCCGTGTTCTTCCACAAGCCCTATTACGTGAGCCCGGGCGGCAAGGGCGGGCAGAAGCCCTTCGCCTTGCTGCGCGAGACGCTGGAACGCACCGGCAAGGTCGGCATCGCGCGGGTGGTGATCTCCACCAGGCAGCACCTCGCGGCCCTGATCCCGCAGGGCAAGGGGCTGGTGCTCAACCTGCTGCGCTGGTCCGACGAGGTGCGCGACGTGGCCGGCCTCGCCTGGCCGGGCGAGGAGGTCACCGTGAGTGCCGCCGAACTGAAGATGGCGGAGCAGCTCGTGGAGGCGATGGCCGGCGAGTGGCAGCCGGACCTGTTCCACGACGAGTTCCGCGACAAGCTGATGGAGCTGGTGGAGCAGAAGCAGCGCGAGGGCGGGCTGCGCCAGGTGACGCCGCTGCCGGGCGAAGACGTGGCAACAGGCGCCGAGGTCATCGACCTCACCGAGCTGCTGCGGCGCAGCCTCAAGGGCAACGCGGCCGGCGCACCCGCCGCGAAGAAGTCGGCGCCCAAGCGCGAGCCGGCGGCCAACGACGAACCGGCGCCGCTGCGCAAGGCGGCGGCGCGCAAGAGCGCCAGCACGGCGCGCGCCAGCGTGAAGCCCGCCGCGAGCCGGCGCAAGAGCGGTTGAACGCCCCGGGATCCGCGATGAAACGCATGCGCAGCGCCGCGGCCCTGCTGGTCGCGGCCGCACTCGCGCTGGCCGGCTGCAAGCGCACGAACGAGACCGCCGTTCTCGGCGGCAACGGCGGCGACGATGCGGCGCGCCGCGAGTCCGGCCAGCGTGCAGAGGCGGTTGCGCCGCCGCCGGCGCCGGCCGGCACGTCCGCGCAGGTGGTGCGTACCGGCGGCGACGCGGCCCTGGCCGTCTGGGTGCAGGACGGTCATGTGCTCACCTCCGCGTACGCGCGCCCCGGCGGCTGGAGCGAGGCGCGCGCGCTGGAGGAGATCTATGGCACGGCCAGCGACGCGCAGCTGGCCGGCAACGGCCGCGGCGCGGCGATGGCCGTATGGCGCCACACCGTCGGCAGCATCCAGAGCCTGCGCTTCAGCCGCTTCGATGCGGCCTCGGGCTGGACCGCCCCCGACGTGCTGCCCGGCGCGCTGCCGCGCCCGCCCGTCGCCGGCGCGTCCGACGACCACGACGCGCCGCAGCTCGCGATGCATGAGGACGGCAGCGTCACGGCCCGCTGGCCGAGCGGCTTCGCCGCCGCCGAGGAGCAGGTGGCGCGCTACACGCCCGGCCAGGGCTGGTCGCGCCCGCTTGCCGAGCCCCTGGCTTCGGCGCAGCGGGGGGCTTCAGCGCAGGGCAGCGCCTCACCACAGGGCGGCGCGTCGGCGCAGGACGGCGACGCCCGCTAGCCAGCGCGGCGTTCGGCGGAGGTCGGAACATATCTGTCATTCGCGTGCAGGCGCACTGGGGTCTGGAACTGGCTGCCTCCGCTGAGGTCGCGGGGATGGCCACCACAAGCGATTGCGTTGCGGTGCCGCGCTGCGCCCGTTGCCTTCGGTCCGGCACAGGACGGCTTTGTCCGTCTCACTCCATGTCCCCCGGCACTGGCTGAAGCCAGTGCCTCCTCCTCTACTTCCGGAGACGGACAAA
>Ga0255338_1004555_pt1 | contig 14095 bp, 13 predicted proteins | sample MeOH1_35cm_T4_19_FD_203715 | JGI IMG/M metagenome (GOLD analysis project Ga0255338, IMG submission 203715) | Sandy soil microbial communities from University of British Columbia, Vancouver, Canada - MeOH1_35cm_T4_195 | ecosystem: Engineered > Artificial ecosystem > Sand microcosm > Unclassified ...
GCTGGACGCGATGGCGCGGACCGCGCAGGCGCTGTTTCCCGACGGCAGCGTCGGTTACATCCAGCTGGCGCCGGCCGGACCGGTGCGCTTTCGCATGAGGCTGCCCGACGATCCGCATCCGAACGGGCTCACTTCCCTCTGGTTCCATCCGGCGACCGGTGCGGTGCTGGCGGCACGCCGCTGGAACGAACTGGATGCGGGGGCCAAGGGCAATGCGTACATCTATCCGCTGCACACCGGCGAGCTGGGCGGCGTCGCGCACGAGGCGCTCAACGCCTTGTGCGGCTTCGCGCTGTTCGGGCTGGGCGTCACCGGCAGCTGGCTGTGGTGGCGCCGGCGCCGCGCCGGGGCGGCGCCGCTCGCGCCGCGCCCTGGATCAGCGTGGCGACGCCATCCCGGCTGACCCGCGCCTCGTCCGGAAACTGCCTCGAATAAGCACCCTGCCCCGACTGTCACCCATGCACCTGCCGCGGCCGAACCGCAATGTCGTGATCGGTTGCGACGTGATCGCGCTGCACGCCGGCGCGCTATGGGCGCTGCAGGCCGGCCTAGTTGTTGAGTTGCAATAGGTTCTTCCCACCGAGTCGGGAAGCTGGAGGCTTGTAGCCCAGGGCCGAATGTGGCCTGCGGGCGTTGTAGTAAGCCAGAAACGCGACCGGCACCACCGCCGCCCCAACCGGTGCCGCGGCCTGCACCGGCCCCGGCGCCAGCCCCGCAGCCGGCCCCGACCGCGGACCCCACGCCGGCGCCGGCTGCTGCGACCGGCGTGCTCGCGCCGGCGGCGGCACCGGCGCTTGCAGCGCCCGTCACGGCCGGGCCGTCGAAAGCTTCTGGCACAGTGCCGACTTCGCCGACGGCGTGGCCAAGCTACCGGCCGACCACGCCAATCGGTTCCGCGCCGTGGCGATCGAAGGCCGTGAGGCTTCGGCGCACCACCACGCGCAACCGCAGCTGCACGACTCGCTGGACATGAGCGACTGGCTGACCCGCTCGCCGCGCAACTCGATCGACGAGTCGTCGGCCCGCCTGCAGTCCGGGCTGGCGGTGCTGGCCTCGGTCGGCTCGACGGCTCTTTTCGTCGGCCTGTTCGGCACGGTGTGGGGCATCTACCACGCGCTGCTGTCGATCAGCACCATGGGGCAGGCGACGATCGACAAGGTGGCAGGACCGATCGGCGAAGCGCTGATCATGACGGCGCTCGGACTGGCGGTGGCGATTCCGGCGGTGCTGGGCTACAACGCCCTGGTGCGCGGCAACAAGGCGGTGGTGAACAAGCTCAATCGCTTTGCCCACGACCTGCACGCGTATTTCGCCACCGGCTCGCGCGTGTCGGTGGCCCGCGCCGGCAAGGTCCTGGCGATGAGCACCAGGAGCGCGTGATGGCCTTCGGAACCATGGACGACGCCGACGAGGTGATGAACGAGATCAACATGACGCCGCTGGTCGACGTCATGCTGGTGCTTCTCATCATCTTCATCATCACGGTGCCGGTGATGAAACACGCGGTCAACCTCGACCTGCCGCGCGCCAGCAGCCAGCCGCTCGATGCCAGGCCCGAGACGGTGCGCCTCTCGGTGGATGCGCACGGCGCGCACTACTGGAACGAAAGCCGGATCGAAGAGAGCCGGCTGAAGCCGGTGCTGGCGGCCGCGGCGGCGCAGGTGCCGCAGCCGGAGCTGCACCTGCGCGCCGACAAGGCGGTGCGCTATGTCACGTGGGAGTCTGGTTTGCTGCCTGCAGTCGCGGCGCAGCCACTGTTTCGCTTGTGACCACGACGCGCTCCTATTCGGTGTTCGGCTCCGACTTGTTGAACAGGTTCGAAATTCCCAGCGTCAAGCGCGCGGGGCCCCGCCGGTAACTGGCCGCGAGGTCGGCGAGAAAAACGCTCTGCGTGTTGCGCAGTCCGGCGGCCTGCTGCGCAGCGTCGTACTCGTCGGTGGCGGCGGCATAGGTGCCCTGCAGTTGCAGCTTCCACTGCGGCGCCGGCCGGTACTCGCCGTACAGGGTAGCGCGAGGCGGCGAGAGCGTGTTGTGCCGAAGGGCACCGGCGTCGCGCCGGGCTCCGTGAATTCGCCCTTCTGGTAGGTGACCACCGTCCCCAGGAGCCAGCTCGGGTTCACCCGCCAGTCGGCGGTCGCTTCCACGCCACGGATCTTCTGTGCGCGTCGCAAGGGAATGAGCGGGCACAGGGGCTGGCCGGCGCACGTGGGATCCGCCTGGAGGTTGGCGGCCTTGTCCGAGCGCGAGCGAAACACGGCGGCGGTGAAATCGACGCGTGCGGCACGGCCGCGCACGCCCGCTTCGACCTGATCCGACTTGGCGCCATCGAGGTTGATCAGGGACGGGTTCTTGGCGCCACGCGCCGCCCGGCCGAACTCGCTGATCTCGGCACCCTTGGCTGAAGCTGGCAAAGGCCTGCAGGTCATCGGCGATGTCGTACACCGCTCCGGCGTTGAACAGTGTCAGGCTGAAACCGGGAGGCAGGCGCCACTGGCCCGACAAGTCCGCGACGCTGCCCGTCTGCGCCTGCCGCGCCCGACAGCAGTGTGTGAGCCGGAATGGACGCTCTGACAGTTTCCGCAGCGGCATTGATGCGCACTTCGCGCAAGGTGGGCGTGCCGGGCTCGGCAGCCGGCCGGGTCCATGCGAGCTGGCCGAGGGTCGCGGCCGGAGGGGCCACGCGCAATCGCGGCCGCCGGGAAATCCGCGCACGAACCGGTCCGCCGGCCAAAGGGCTTTGGTTTCACGCCCCGCTTCTGCTGGCTATGTTCGTTCGCCCGATAACGGAGTATTGTTCCCTCCCTTCATCAACATATGGAGAAGGCGATGAAAGGCGACAACCAGGTCCTGGGCCATCTGAACGCGCTGCTGGCGGGCGAATTGACTGCTGCCGATCAGTACTTCATCCACTCGCGCATGTATGAAAACTGGGACTTGCCCAAACTGCAGGAGCGCGTGGCCCATGAGATGTCCGAGGAACTCGACCACGCCTCCCGCCTCATCGCCCGCATACTGTTCCTGGAGGGGACGCCGGACCTCTCCAGGCGCGATCCGCTGAGCATCGGGAAGGACGCGCCGGAGATGTTGGCGAACGACCTGGCGCTCGAACTCAAGGTGGTCGGGCATCTGCGGGAGGTGATCGCCTCGTGCGAGCAAGCAGGGGACTACCAGACGCGGGAGATCCTGGAGGGCATGCTGGCCGACACCGAGGAAGATCACGCCTACTGGCTGGAGAAGCAGCTCGGGCTGATCCAAAGGGTGGGACTGCAGAACTATCTGCAGTCGCAGATGTGAGCTTGCCGGCCTGGGTCCTGGCCGAGGCCTGACGGCCAGGGCGGCGCCGGCGACGCCACGCGAAACGGTGGCGCACGCCAGTCGCGCGCCCTGGGCAGCTCACAACTCGGCCTGCAGGCTGACCAGCACGCTGCGTCCCGGCTGGGGCATGCGTCCCTGGCTGTAGTCGACACCGCGGAAGTAGTAGTCGCGATCCAGCAGGTTGTTGATGCCCAGGCCGGCCTTCATCCGGGTTCCCTTCCAGGCGAACGCGTAGCCCACCTGCGCATTCCAGACCACGTAGGACGGGATCCGGCCCACCGAGCCGGTGGCATTCTCGGCCGGCGTGTTGGCGCCATCGCTGTACATGTCACTCTGGTAGTGGCCATTCAGGTTCCAGGTCCAGCCGTCGCTGCGCCAGCTGGCCTGCACGCCGAGCTGGCGGCGCGGCGCGTACGGCAATTCCTTGCCGGCGGAAGCCCCCGATTGCTGCTCGGTGTCGACATGGGTGTACGCGGCGCCCAATTCCAGGCCGCGCACCGCCTGCGGCCGCCACTTCGCCTCCAGCTCGGCGCCCTGGTGCCGAGCCTGGCCCAGGTTGCGGAAGCCCACGGTGGCGTTGACGAATTCAAGCTTGTTGTCGAACTGGAAGCGGAACGCGGTGGCACCGAGCTCCAGTTGCGGCGTGGCGGCCCAGCGCAGGCCGGCCTCGTAGTTCTTCGCGCGCTCGGCCGCCAGGTCGCCGCCGAAGGTGATCTGCGTGAACTGCACCGGGCGCAGCGACCGGTGCGCATTGGCGAAGAGGAACAGCGCGTCCGTGGCCTGCCAGCCGATGTCCAGCCCGGGCAACCAGTCTTTCGTGGTGTCGTTGGTCTGGGTGCCCGCCGCGTTGTTGCGATAGGCAAGCCGCACGTCCTCGTGGCGCACGCCCGGCGTCACCTTGAGCCGGCCGTCGAGCAGCGAGAAGGTGTCGCTGACATACGCGGCGTAGGCGTCGTTCTCGAACCGCCAGTCGCGCGGCACGGTGTAGGCGCCGGTGGCGAGGTTGGTGGCGTCGACCTTGTAGTCCACCTCCTCCCGCATGTAGCGCACGCCGGCCATCAGCTTCTGCCTGACCGGGCCCGCAATGTCGACGCTTACGCTCGGCTCGGTGCCGTACACGCGGAAGTTGCGCGGGGACGATTGCCGCAGGGTCGAGGCCGCATCGGCGCTGGCGGCGTTGCCGAAGGCGAAGATCCGCTCACTGCGGTGGCCGAAATTCTTCCACTGCAGCTGGGCACCGCCGGACAGGCGGTGCGTGGCGATCAGGTGCGCGCGCGTCGTGTCGCCGTCGAAGCGGTCCAGCGGCCGGGTGGACTGCTCGCGGTCCTGCGCGTAGGCGCGCGGCGTCAGCGCGCCGGGCAGTTCGTTTCGGGTGCTGTAGTGCTGAACCCCGGCCTTGAAGTCGGTGCGGTCGGTCGGAAACCATTCGGCGTCGAGCGACAGGTTGCGCACCGAGGTCTTCGAATGCGCGCGTTCGCCCTGCCCTTCGATCGCATTGGCCTGCACCTGCAGCCCGAGGCTTTCGCCCACGTACCCGCCCAGCCGCGCGTAGCTGTCGGTCAGCACGCGGCCTGATCTGGCGATCGACACGCTCTCCTTCGCCGTGAAAGAGCGCTCGCTCGGGATCCGCTTGGTGACGAAGTTGATCACGCCGCCGACGTTGTTCGGCCCGTAGTGCACTGCCACGCCGCCGCGGGCGACGTCGACCGCCTGCACCGACTGCAGCGTGAGCGGAAAAAGCGACGCGCCCGTCTGCCCGTACGGTGCCAGCGTCATCGGCATGCCGTCCTGCAGCAACAGCACCTGCTCGCTGCGCAAGGGATTCAGGCCGCGCACCCCGATGTTGGGCAGGATGCCGGTGCCGCTTTCGTCGGCCACCGTGAGGCCGGGCACCTGCCGCAAGGCATCCTCGAGCGTACGGCTGCCGCTGTCGGTGAGCTCATCCTCGGTCAGGACGGTGCGGGCGCCCGGGTGCTTGCGCGCCGCAGCGGGCGTCGGGGCACCAAGCCAGTCGGAAGTCACCGTAACGGTGGGGAGTGCGGCGGTGCCGGTGGCGGTCTGTGCGGAGACCGCACCTGTACCCAGGAGCGTCGCGATGGCGAGCAGGACCGGCGATGGGCGGAGGCGACGGGAAGTTTCTTCGTGCATTGGGATTCCTGTGATTCGTTAACGGCTCTCATCCGCATGGCTTGTGAATGCGAATGATTCGTATTATAGTGGCGTAACTTTTGCACACGCAACTGCCGACAAGGGGAATACATGAGCTCCAATCGCAGCCCTGGCGGGGATTCCAGCCTCCTTGCCGCCGCCGACGTCGGCAGCATCAGCTGCACGGCCGACGGCGTGATCACCGTCGCTGTCGGCTACGTCAGCCTGCGCCTGGAGGGGCCGGCCTTCCGCGAACTCCATGCGCTGATCACGACCGCCAGGCAGCGCCTGGACCTCGAGCCGGGCGCCGTTTCATCACTCACCCGTGCCGCGCTGCCGGGGCTGCACTGAGGGCGACCCCATGTGCACGAGCGGAGCCACGCCACCGAACCTCCTGGTCCGGCCTGTCAGTGGCGGCGTTGCGTCGGCCGCGCCGTTGCCGATCCCTGCCACGGCGCTGCCCGCGCCGGCCGCCGGGTCGCGCCGGCGCCGCCTGTGGGACCTGGACGGGCACGCGCATTGCCCGGTGCTGGGGGTGTGCCTGCCGCTGCCGGCGCTACGCAAGCTGGCGACGAAGGTGCTCGACCAACAGGCGCCGGCGGACGACTACGAATTGCACTGCGTCGCGGTGTCGGAGTGCAAGCAACGCACACGGCTGGCCGAAGCCGTGCAACGCGAGCTCGACAGTCGCTACCAGCGCGCCCTGCGCGAATCCGCGGCACTCAAGACCGAGGAGGCCGTCGCGCACTGGTGGCAGCAGGCTGTGGGGCGGCACGAGCTGGCCGCCGCCCTCTGGGCGACGCTCACCCACCCCCGCTGCACGCCCGAGCTCGCCAAGTGCGTGGAAGGCGACGTCCACATGCTGCAGCACCAGGCCGGCATGGCCACGCGCGTCGACATGCTGCAATTCGAGGCCCTGCGCAAGGAGAACGCCGTGCTCGGGCGCGAGCTGTCCGCCGCCCATCAGCGCAGCACGCGCCAGGAGCAGGAGCACACCCGCGTGGTCCAGCGGCAGCAGGCAGAGATCGCCAGGCTGCGCGCGCAGTTGGTCGGCGACGAATCGACCATCGCGCAGTTGCGGGATCACCTGCGCCGGCTCGAAGCGGCCGCCCCCGACCTGCCCGAGCGGCTCGCGCTGGCGCAGCAGCGCGACGAGCTGCGCGAGCGCCAGCATGAACTGCAGCGGCTCGTGCTGAAGGCGCAGCTGGAAGCAGACCGGCAGCGCCGCCGGGCCGAGGCTGCCGCAGCGACGCGGCCGCCGTCCAGCGCGCCGGCACCATCACCAGGGCCCGTCGACGAAGACCGGCTGCCTGCACTGGGGGAGCGTGCGATCCTGTGCGTCGGTGGCCGCACGGCCAGCGTCCCGGCCTACCGCCAGCTGGTCGAGCGCAGTGGCGGCCGATTCCTGCACCACGACGGCGGCGAGGAAGACAACGTCGCCAAGCTCGACACGACGCTGTCGGCGGCGGACCTCGTGATCTGCCAGACCGGCTGCATCAGCCACAACGCCTACTGGCGCGTGAAGGATCATTGCAAGCGCACCGGCAAGCGCTGCATCTTCGTCGAGAACCCGAGCAGCGCCGGATTGAAGCGGGCGCTGCTGGAACTCGCGCCGGACAGCGCCGCCAGCAGCGCTGCTGCCTTGCCTCAGCCAACAGGAGCTGCAGCATGAACGCGGAACCTCCGCCATCGATCCACCAGCAACATCAGCACCAGTCGGTGCCGTCTGCGTCCGAACGTCCGGTGCCGAGCGTCACGATCATGCAAGGGGCGCGCTGCGTCCAGATCAGCCATCGCGGTGTCATCTACCGCCTCCAGGAAACGCGGCTCGGAAAACTGATATTGACCAAATGATTGCCAATGCCCGGCATCAGGGCTGCCAGCGTGGGCCCCGGCGACGTCATGTCACCGCGATCCCGTCGTTCGGCACCGTTCCCCGAAATTCGCCAGCCATCACCCGCGCGGTGAAGCCAGCCTGCAACCCCTCTGGACTTCACCATGCTCATCACCTCACGCCACACAGATGCCAGACCTGAACCTCGCCCGGTCCGCTGGCGGCCCGGCCACTTCACCGCTGCGCTGACGCTGTGCCTCACCCTGCTTCCGGCTGCCAACGCTCAAAGCCAGCTCCGGACCATCACGGTCACCGCCACACGAACAGACACCGCCCTGGACGATGTGCCGGCCACGATCACGGTGCTGGATGCAGAGCAGATGCGCCAGCGCCTGCCGGCTGACGAAACCGATTTGCTCAAGGACGAGCCCGACATCGCGGTGGCGCGCGACCTGCGCCGGTTCGGCGCCACCCGGGTCAACATCCGCGGCATCGAGGACAACCGCGTCACCCAGATGGTGGACGGCGTGCGCATGCCGGACTTCTACAACAGCGGCGGGCCGACCAACTTCACCATGAGCGCCCCCCTGGGCACCTCCATCGACTTTCTCAAGCGGGTGGAAATCCTGCGGGGACCGGCTTCCAGCCTCTACGGCTCGGACACGATCGGCGGTGTGGTCGGCTACCTGACGCTGGATCCTTCCGACCTGCTGACCGGCGACAAGGCCAGCGCCTTCCGCTACCGCCTGGGCTACATCGGGGGCAACAAGGGCTTGACCAACACGGTACTGGGCGCCTGGCGCGGCGAGCGCATGGAGGCACTGCTCGGCTATTCGCGTAGCCGGGCCAGCGAATTCGACAATCAGGGAACCCTGGACACCGTCGCCGCCGATCGCACCCGGCCGAACCCGCAGGATGTGAGGGACCAGGGCCTGCTCGGCAAGCTGGCGATTCGCCCCGCCCGCGGACATCGCATCGGATTCACCCTCGAAGGGCGGGAGCAGGACAGCGATGTGACCGTCAAACGCCTGGCAACTTCACTGCCCAAGGTGACCTCCATGGAAGGCACCGACCATGCACGCCGCACGCGCGCCAGCGCCGAATGGGAGCACCAGCCGGCGTCGGCGTTCTACGATCGCTTGACGGCGCGCGTCTACCGGCAGGACGCCGACACCCGCAACTTCAACCGGCAGGCTCGCACCAACACCGGCGCCACTTGTTCTGCGGCGGCAGGCAGCGGCAGCAACTGCAGCGTTGATCAGCACTTCTTCTTCTCGCAGGCGGCGACCGGTGGCAGCGCCCAGTTCGAGTCGGCATTCGCCGCGGCCGGGGCCGAGCACCTGGTCACCTGGGGCGCCGACCTGTCACGCACCGAGACTGACGAATTGCGCGACGCCCTGGTGCGCAACCTGACAGCGGGCACCACCACGAAAAGTCTGGCTGGAGACACCTTCCCCCTGCGTGATTTCGCGATCGGGCGGACCGACACGCTGGGGCTGTTCGTCCAGGACGAGATCTCTGGTTTCGCCGGTGGGCGGCTCAGCCTCACACCCGGCCTGCGCTACGACCGGCGCAAGCTGACTCCCCTGGTCGACGATCTGGCCCGGCAGGTGCTCAGCTCCATCGATCGTACGGCGGTGCAAAAGACGGAGTCCGCGGTCTCGCCCAAGCTCGCGGCACTCTGGCGCGCCGACCGCGCCTATTCGCTGTATGGCCAGGTGGTGCGCGGCTTTCGGGCCCCGAACTACGACGAGGTCAACGGCGCGTTTCGCAACATCGTGCAGCGCTACGGCTCGAGTCCGAATCCCGACCTGCAGCCGGAGACCAGCATCGGCGTCGAAGCGGGCGTGAAGCTGCACCTGCCCGGCTTGCGCGGGCAGCTGGCCGTCTATGACAACCGGTACCGGAACTTCATCGAGAGCGTCGCGTTGAACTGCCCGGCCGACACCCGTTGCCTGCGCGACCTCGCGCGCACCTTCATGTTCGTCAACCAGTCGCGCGCACGCATCTTCGGCGCCGAAGCGCGCGCGTCCTGGGACTTCCGGCCGGGATGGAAGGTCGACGGCGCGATGGCCTACGCACGCGGGCGCAACGAATCCGCCGGCCAGCCCCTCGACAGCGTCGAGCCCATGCGCCTGAGCCTGGGCCTGGCCAGGAACGCCGGCACCTGGGGCGGCGAGACGCGCCTGCGCGCGGCGCGCGCCGTCACCCGCACCGACGACACCGATGGCGCCTGGTTTCGTCCGGGAGGATATGGCGTAGCGGATCTGTCGGTCTGGTGGCAGCCGGCCAGGAGCGTGCGGGTGAGTCTTGCCATCAACAACCTGTTCGACAAGAAGTACTGGCTGTGGAGCGACATCCGCCAGGCCGACGCCGCAAAGCCGGCCGGCGTCGACTTCTACAGCCAGCCGGGGCGCAACGCCGCGTTGTCCATCCAGATCGATCTGTGAGGTCCCATGTCACCCTTCATCCACTCCTTCGCGCGTCGGCTCATCGGCGGTCTCCTGATGACCGCGCTGCTTTCTGCCACGCATGCCGGCGCCGCGACGGCGCGAGCCCACGCTGACCACGAGATCGGGTTCCTGGTTGCCGCCCCCGATCGCGGCTTCATGGGCAACGAGGAGATCGGCGATCTCTTCCAGGCTTTCGCAAGCAAGCACAACGCAGTCCTGCTGCACGTGACGGACGCGCGTACCCGCGACAGCGCGCGGGCAGCACTGGGCCTGCTGGCGAGTCGCGGCGCGAAGAAGGTCGCAGTCCTGCCGCTGTTCTATTCGGCCGACGAGGCCCGCTACGCCATCCTGCGCACCGCGCTCGAGCGCCAGCAGTCCCTGCCCCTGGAGTGGGCGAAGCCGTTCGGGACCAGCTACTTCGCGGTCGAGGCGCTTGCCGACCGGCTGCGCGCCCTGCCACCGGAACCGGACAGGCGGCTCGTCGTCGTGGGCGCAGGCGCCTCGGACCAGGCGAGCCTCGAACGCATTTCAGCGCAGTTGCGCGCCATCGCGGAGCATGCAGCCGCGGGGCTCGGCTTCACCAGCATCGAGGCTGCGGTCTGGCCTGAACCGAAAATCGCCGATGAGGACAGCCTGCGCAACCAGGCCGAGGCCAGGCTGAAGCAAACGGCGGGCGCTTCGGTGGTGCAGTTGCACCTGGCCCGCAAGCTCGACAGCATGATGGCGTTCTCCAACACCGTGAAGCGCGCCCTGCCCGCCAACAGCCGCCTGGTCGGCGAGCAGAGCCTGACGCCGCTGGCGCTCACCTGGATGCAGCGCGAGGCCAACCGGCGCCTGCCGCTGGCCGACGGGCAGGTCGGCGTCGTGGTCGCTGCCCATGGCTCGGACTGGCACTGGAACGAAACCATGCGCTCCGCGCTGCGTCCCCTGGAAGCGCGCTACAAGGTGGAATACGCGTTCTCCATGGCAGACGCGCCAGTCCTCGAGCGCGCCGTCAGGCGGCTCGACGAGCGCGGCGTGCGCGCGACCGTGATCGTGCGCGTGTTCGGCACGAAGGACAGCTTCCGGGGTGAAATCGAGCGGCTGATCGGCCATGACATCGAGGCGGGCGCGGAGCACGCCGGGCACCAAGGACATGCCGCTTCCAGCGGTGGCGATCACGGGCACGGCGGCGCCCCGGCGGCACGGATCCGCTCCGCGGCCGTGCTGGCCACCACGGGTGGGCTGGAGGATCATGACCTCTTTGCCAAGGCCCTGGTCGCCCGCGCAAGAGGACTCTCGCGCGCACCGAGCCGCGAAACGGTCATCCTCGTCGCACACGGGACCGAGGACGATGCACGCAATGAGCAGTGGCTCGGGCTGCTGGAATCAGTCGCCGGCAAGATGCGGGCCAACGGGGGCGCGGCGTTCCGCGACATCCGCGTCGCCACCTGGCGCGAGGACTGGCCCGACAAGCGCGAGCCGTGGGTGGCGCGGGTGCGAGGCTGGGTGGAAGAAGCCGGCCGCGACGGCGACGTCATCGTGATTCCCGCGCGCACGAACGGCACCGGGCCCGAAGAAAGGCTGCTGCGGGGCCTGAACTACCGGCTGGGCACGGGCTTCGCTCCCCACCCGCTGTTTCCGCACTGGGTCGACGAACAGGTCCGCCAGGCACTGGGCTCACGCCCGTCGGCGATCCCGGCGACCGAAGGGAAGGTGACCACCCGGCACCACTGACGGCACGGCTCACGTCCGCGTGCCTCCCAGGCGCACGGGCTGGCGATCGTGTCATGTCAGCGATCAAGGCGTTGGCCACGGAATGAGGGTAAGGTCCCGGCATGAAGATCGGTGACCTTGCGGCGGCGGCGGACACCGCCGTCGAAACCGTCCGCTACTACGAGCGTGAAGGACTGCTGCCGGCGCCGGTCCGCACGGAGTCGAACTACCGCTCCTACGACGGCGACCACCTGGCCAGGTTGCAGTTCATCCGGTACTGCCGCGGCCTTGACATGTCGCTCGACGAGATCCGGGTGCTCCTGCGCCTGCAGGACTCGCCGCACGAGAACTGCGCGGACGTGAACGTGGTGCTGGACGAGCACATCGGCCACGTCAGCCGGCGCATCCGCGAGTTGCGGGCGCTCGAGAAGGAACTCAGGGAACTGCGCGCCCAGTGCCAGGAGGCGCGGGAAGCGCAGGAGTGCGGCATCCTCGAGCGCCTGGCGCAGGTCGCGAACACACCGAAGCAGCGTCCCGCCGGCCCTCACCTCAAGGGCGTGCACCGAGCCGCTTGACCCTGGAGCGGCTTCAGGGTTTCCAATGGCGGGACCAGGAGGAAACCACCGATGTCCGCTACCTGCAGTTGCCAATCGGGCTGTTCCAGCGCCCCCAGCGACCCGCGCTTTCGCAAGGCACTCTGGGTCGCCCTGTTCCTGAACGCCCTGATGTTCCTGGTCGAGCTGGGCGCCTCCTGGGCGTCGGGGTCGGTTTCGCTGATGGCCGACTCGGTCGACTTCTTCGGCGATGCCGCCAACTACGCCATCTCGCTGGCGGTGCTCGCCATGGCGGCTTCGGTGCGGTCGAAAGCAGCCATCGTCAAGGCCGCCACCATGGGGGCCTTCGGCGCCTTCGTCCTCGCCAGGGCGCTCTACAGCCTCCAGGCCGGCGTGACGCCGGAGCCGATCACCATGGGTGCGGTGGGACTCGCCGCGCTCGCCGTCAACGCGGGCGTCGCCCTGATGCTGTTCCGCTTCCGCTCGGGCGACGCCAACATGCGCTCGGTCTGGATCTGCTCGCGCAATGACGCCATCGGCAACGTCGCCGTGATGCTGGCCGCCGCTGGCGTGTTCGGCACCGGCAGCGCCTGGCCCGACCTGGCCGTCGCCGGGGTCATGGGCCTCCTGGCGATTGCCGGCGCGAGCACCGTGCTGAGCCACGCCCGACGGGAGCTGCGCGGACCCGCGCTGCACGCTCGCTGAACATCCTCGGCGGCGATGACGGCGCCGCCGACGGCGTGGCTCAGTCGATCGGCGGCTGCGGCAGCGGATCGCCGGCGCCGGTGCGCTCGACGATCAGCCGGTAGTGCTCCGGCCGCCGGTGCTGCGCGAAGTTGAAGACGTTGTGGCGGAACAGCTCGCCCAGGCGCAGGTCGGCGTTGGCGGTGATCACCTCGTCGTCCTCGCTCAGCGTGCGCGCGACGATCTCCCCGGTCGGCGCGACGATCACCGAACTGCCGAACATGTGGAAGCCGTCTTCGCTGCCGCACTTGGCCGCCGCCGCCACCCACATTCCGTTCATGTGGGCGTTGCCTTGCAGCGCCAGCAGGTGCGTGGTCGTGCGCAGGTGCGTGGGCTCGTCCCAGTTGATGTTGTGCGACGGCGTGTTGTAGCCCAGCACCACCAGTTCGGCGCCCTGCAGCGCCATCACGCGATAGGCCTCCGGCCAGCGCCGGTCGTTGCAGATGCACATGCCGATGCGCCCGCCCATCGTGTCCCACACGCCGAAGCCGCGGTCGCCCACCTGGAAGTACTTCTTCTCCAGGTGCTGGAACGGCACGCCTTCCTTGCGCTCGGCGTGCCCCGGCAGGTGGATCTTGCGGTACTTGCCGACGATGCGCGCGGCGCGGTCGACGAGGATCGCCGTGTTGAACGGCGTGCCGTCCGGCGTGAGTTCGGCGTAACCGAGGTAGAAGCCGACCTCCAGTTCTCTGGCCTCGTCGAACAGCGGCTGCACCACCGGGTTGGGCATCGCCGTCTCGAAGAACTTGCGCTGCGCTTCCCGCTCGTTCATCCAGTAGCGCGGAAAGAAGGTCGTCAGCGCCAGCTCGGGGAACACCACCAGCCCGGCGCCCCGGCCCTTGGCCTCGCGCATCATCGCCAGCAGCCGCTGCACCACCGATTCGCGGCTGTCCTTCAGGTGCACGGGCCCCATCTGCGCCACGGCCAGGCCAATCGTCCGTTTCTCGGTCAAGGTTTCTGTCTCCAGTTCGAGTGTCGTTGGCCGCCGCCCGCCAGCCGCGCAGCCTGGGCTCAGGCGACCGCGGCCGCCAGCGGCGCCCCCGCGACGCACCGTTCGATCGCGGTGCGCGCCAGGGCGTCGATGGAATCGGTCAGCACCGCGCCGAACGAGCCGCGGCGCGCGTGAGGGACCGCCAGCGGCAGCTCGGTGCATCCCAGCACAACGGTCTGCGCGCCGCGCTGGACCAGCCGCCGGATGCACGCCGCCGCCGGCGCGAAGGCCTGGTCCGATGCATTGGCCTTCACGGCCTCGATCGCCTCGGTGCACAGGCGCACCTCTTCCGGTTCCGTCTCCAGCACCTGGAACCCGCGCCGCCGCAGCGGGTCGCGGTACAGCCCCAGTTGCAGCGTGG
>Ga0255338_1004556_pt1 | contig 14093 bp, 13 predicted proteins | sample MeOH1_35cm_T4_19_FD_203715 | JGI IMG/M metagenome (GOLD analysis project Ga0255338, IMG submission 203715) | Sandy soil microbial communities from University of British Columbia, Vancouver, Canada - MeOH1_35cm_T4_195 | ecosystem: Engineered > Artificial ecosystem > Sand microcosm > Unclassified ...
GCTCCAGGCTGGGCGCCAAGGGAGCGGGCGAGGCCGGCACCGCCGGGGCCCCCGCGGCGGTGATGAACGCCATCAACGACGCGCTCGCGCCGTTCGCGGCGCACGTGTTCTCGCAACCGATCACTCCGCAGAAGATCCTGCGCGCGCTGGGCAAGGTGCGCTGAGCGCGGAAAGCAGGGTAGACGGGCCACTGGCGTCGCCACCGCACGCGTGGAGCGCGGCGAGGTATCCGAACACCAGCGCGGGCCCCAGCGTGATCCCCGGCCCCGGGTAGGCCCCGTTCATCACCGAGTCCATGTCGTTGCCGCAGGCGTAGAGCCCCGGGATCGGTTCCCCGTCGCCGCGCAGCACGCGGGCCTGGGCATCCGTCATCACGCCGGCGGCCATGCCGAGGTCGGCCGGATACACCGCGACGGCGTGGAACGGGGCACGGTCGATGGGCGCGACGCAGGGGTTGGGCTGCCGGTCCGCGTCGCCCAGGTGGCGCTGGTAGCTGTTGGCGCCGCGGCCGAACTCGGGGTCCGTGCCCAGCCACGCCGCCTCGTTGTACCTGCGCACCGCGGCGACGAAGGCGGCGGCCGGCACGGCCATCGCCGCGGCGAGCTCCTCGAGGCTCGGCGCGCACTTGAGGTAGCCGCTGCCGCGTTCGGAGCGGGTCGACAGGGCGAACGGCCGCACCCGGCCCAGACCGTACTTCCAGAGGAAGCGGCTGTCGCAAACCAGCCAGGCGGGAATGCAGCGCTGCGGGTCGCGCAGCTGCGCCCGCACGAACTCGTGGTACGAGACCGCCTCGTTCACGAAGCGGGTGCCGTCCCCGTTCACCGCGATGAGGCCCGGCTTGGCCCGGTCGGTCACCGTGTGCGGGAACAGCGCCTGCGTGCCGTCCGCGCGCCCGAAGGTGGATACCGGCACCCAGAATGCCAGCGCACGGTCGAGGGTGGACGCCGGCGGGCTCAAGCGCGCGCCCACGCTGCGCGCCAGGTGCACGCCGCCCTGCCCGGCGCCGGACCGAACCGTGGCGGACAGCGCGCCGGCGGACGCGGGCACGTAGGCCTGGCGCAGGTCCGGGTGGTGCGATATCCCGCCGCTGGCCAGGATCACCGCGTCGGCCCGCAGGTCCAGCTCCTGGCCGCCGGTTCGCACGCGCACGCCGCTGACGCGGCCCTCCAGCGTGTGCAGCGCGACCGCCGACGCGTTCACGGCGATCTCCACCCCGAGTTGCCGCGCCGACTTCAACAGCCGCGCCGCCAGCGCGTTGCCGAGCACCAGCGAAGTGCCCCGGTGCGCCCGCAAGCGCTGCCGGGCATAACGCGCGAGCAGTTTCAGTGCATGCCAGGCGGCGCGCGGCGAGCGCGTCACGCGGCGCAGCACGGGCATGTCCTCGCGGCTGACCATCATGCCGCCGAACAGCAGGAACTCCGGCAAGGGATCGCGCAGCAGCGCGAAGTCGGCGCCCAGTTCGCGGCCGTCGAAGGGCACCGGCTCCAGCACCCGCCCGCCCTCGGTGGCGCCGGGGAGGTCCGGGTAGTAGTCGGGATAACGGCGCACCGGCTGCAGCTTCAGCGCCGTATGCCGCTCCAGGAAGCGGATGGCTTCGTCACCGCGCGCCAGGAAGGCGGCCATGCGCGAATCGCCCTGGAAGCCCGGCACGGTGGCGCGGAGGTACTCGCGCGCGGCCTCCGCGCTGTCGTCGATGCCGCAGGCCGGCATCTTGTGGTTGGCCGGGATCCACACCATGCCGCCCGACACCGCGGTGGTGCCGCCGACCCGGTCGCCGTGTTCCAGCACCAGCACCTTGCGGCCCAGCGCCGCCGCCGTGCAGGCAGCGGCCAGGCCGGCCGCACCGGAGCCGACCACGATCACGTCATGCCGGCCGCTCTCCATCCCGGGCCTCGGCGGTCGCCCTGCCGCTCAGCGACTCATTCCGCCTGCATCTTCGCCGCGTCGATCACGGCAGACCACTTCTTCGTCTCGGCCTCGTTTCGCTTCGCGGCGGCGGCCGGCGTGCCGCCGATCGGCAGCACGCCCAGGCCATCGAGGCGCTGCACCACGTCCGGCAGCCTGAGGATCGCGTTGATCTCGGCGTTCAGCTTGCTGATCACCGGCGGCGGCACGCCCTTGGGCGCCGAAACCACGTACCAGGGCATCGACGAATAGCCCGGAACGCCCGCCTCCGCCATGGTCGGCACGTCCGGCAGGCTGGGGTTGCGCCGGTCGCTGGTCACCGCCAGTGCCCGCACCTTGCCGGTCTTGATGTACTGGTGCGAGGTGCCCACGCTCTCGAACAGGAAATGCACCTGCCCGCCGAGCAGGTCGGTCATCGCCGGGGCGCCGCCGCGGTACGGGATGTGCACGTAGTGCAGGCTGGCCATGTGCTTGAACAGCTCGGCGGCCATGTGCATCGCGGAGCCGTTGCCGGCGGAGCCGTAGCTGAGCGAGCCGGGCCTGGCGCGCGCGATGGCGATCAGCTCCTGGACCGACCTGGCCGGCACGCTCTCGTGCACCAGCAGCACGCTGGGGCTTTCCGCCAGCAGGATGACCGGCTGCAGGTCGGTCAGCGGGTCGTAGCGCAGGTTCTTGTACAGCTTGACCGCGCCGTTGTGCGCGATGGTGGTCAGCGCCAGCGTGTAGCCGTCCGGCGCGCTCCTGGCGACCTGCTCGCCGCCGACGTGGCCGCCGCTGCCGGGCCGGTTCTCGATCAGCACGGGCTGGCCCAGCCGAGGGGCCAGCTTGTCGGAAACCAGCCGCGCCAGCATGTCGGCCGGGCCGCCGGCGGCGTACGGCACCACCAGCCGGATCGGTTTGCCCGGATACGCGTCCTGCGCGGCGGCGGGGCCGGCGGCCGCGGCGCCCAGGGCGATGAGGACGCTGGCGAGGGTCTTCTTCCACATGGTTCTGGTCTCCTGTCCGGTCAGTCGAGTTGCAGCTTCGCGGCGTCGATCACGCGGTTCCACTTCACGGTTTCGGCCTTGAAGTAGGCCGCGGCCTGTTCCGGGGTGTTCGGGCTGAAGCTGATGCCCAGCTTGTCCAGCTGCGCGGTGACTTCCGGCGAGGCCATCACGCGCTGCACGTCGCGGTTGAGCCGCTGCACGAGCGCGGGGGACATGCTGCGGGGCGCCGCCAGCGTGAACCAGGAAGTGCCGGCGTAGCCGGGCACGCCCGCTTCCGCGATCGTCGGCACGTTCGGCAGCTGGGGGTGCCGCGCGGCGCCGGTGACGGCCAGCACGCGCAGCTTGCCCGACTGCACGTGCGGCAGCCCCGAGGACATGTTGTCGAACAGGACGTTCACCTGCCCGCCGATCAGGTCCACCAGCGCCGGGCCGCTGCCCTTGTACGGGACGTGCGTCATGCGCACGCCGGCCATCATCTCGAACAGCGCGGTGACCATGTGGATGGAGCTGCCGGGGCCGGCGCTGGCGTAGGTGACCTTGTCGGGGTTGCCCTTCGCGTCCGCGACCAGGTCGGCCAGGGTCTTGTACGGCGAGTTGGCCGGGACCAGCACGATGTTGGGCGACTCGCCCAGGATCGCGATCGGCGCCAGCTCGGCCGCGGGGTCGTACGTGAGCTTGCGGTAGCTGCCGTAGGCCGCGTGAATGCCGATGGTCCCGACCAGCAGGGTGTAGCCGTCGCCCGGCGCCCTGGCCACCAGTTGCGCGCCGACATGGCCGCTCGCGCCCGGCTTGTTGTCGACGATGACGCTCTGCCGGTACAGGGGCGACAGGCGTTCGGCCAGGATCCGGGCGAGGATGTCCACCGCGCCGGCCGGCGCGAACGGCGCCACCAGCCGCACGGGCTTGCCGGGGTAGTTGTCCTGGCCCGCGGCGCCCAGGGCGAAGAACGCCAGGCCCGCGGCGAGCGCCGCGCGCGCGGCAAGAATGCGAAGGAGCTTCATCGGGTCGCCTCGAGCTGGGAAAGGGTGGACAGCGGCCGCTCCTGGTAGGGGCGGTCCCATTCGCGGCAATTGCCGCGGTCGACGATCTGCACGGGCAGCTGGATCCGGGCAGGGACGGCTTCGCCTCGCAGGTGGCGGATCGCGCATTCGGTGGCCAGGAACGCCATCTGCATCGCGTTGAAGTCGGCCGTGGCGAGCATGCGGCCGGCGCCGATCGCGGCGATGGCCTCCGGGATCGCGTTGACGCCGACCACCAGCGCGCGGCGGCCGGCCGCGTCGAGCGCCTCCAGCACCCCCACGGCCATGATGTCGTTGGCGACCAGGCAGGCATCGGGCGCGTCGTTCGCGCGCAGCCAGTCCGCGACGCGCGCCTTCGCGACGTGGCGGTCGTAGTCGCCCGCGACCTGGCCGACCACGCGGATGCCGGCATGGCGCTCGATGCACTCGCCGAAGCCGCGCAGGCGGTCGAGGCTGGTGACCGACTGCACGGGGCCGGTGACGATCAGCACGCTCCCGCGTCCCTGCATGTGCCGGAACAGGTAGCCGGCCATCTCGGACGCCAGCCGCACGTCGTCGGCACCGACGTAGGCCACGCTCGGCGCGGCGCTGACCGGATTGACGAAGCCCACGATGGGGATCCCGGCCCCGGCGATCTTGCGGATCGCCGGATCGACCTTGCTCGCATGCACCGGCGACAGGACGAAGGCATCCGGCCTGGTCGCGAGCGCGCGCTCGATCAGCGCGGACTGCTCCGCCGGATCGTCCGGCGTGTCGGGAACGTAGTGGTCGACCAGCACGCCGCCGAATGCCTGCGCGGCGCGATCGGCGCCCAGGCGCGCCGCCCCATAGGCCGGATTCGTCCGGTTCTTCGTGAAGACCGCCAGGCGAAAGCCGCGCGAGCCGCCGGAAACGATTTCGTTCTTCCTGTCCATCGGGTGCTCTCCGTTCAGGCGCGCCAGGGCTTGCCGAACGCTGGTTCCTTGTAGGGGATGGGGGGCAGTTGCCACGTCCCGGTGGAAGGTGGGCGCACTTCGGCGTCGACGTGCACGTCGATCACGCAGGGGCGCCTGTTCTTCAGCGCCTGTTCCACCGCGGCGGCGAGCTCCTGCGGCCGCTTCACGGTGCAGCCGTCGGCGCCGCAGGCGCGGGCCCAGGCGGCGAAGTCGGGGTTGTAGCGCTCGCCGGTCTGGCCCTTGTAGAAGGCCGTGCCGATCTCCCGGCCGTTGAACAGGCCGTACTGCAGGTCGCGGATCGCGCCCCAGGCGAAGTTGTTCCAGACGATCCAGACGACCGGCAGGTTGTATTCGACCGCGGTGCACAGCACGTAAGGGGTCATCGTGAAGCCGCCGTCGCCGACCACCGCCACGCAGGGGCGGTCGGGCGCGGCCAGCTGCGCGCCCAGCGCGCCGCAGACACCGAATCCCATGCTGGAATAACCCCAGCTGTTGAGCATGCTCTGGGGCCGCTTCGCCTGCCAGAACTGCATGAACCAGTTGTGGTGCACGCCCGAGTCGAGCGACAGGATCACGTCGTCGGGCAGCTGCTTCTGCAGCGTGCCGACCACGAACTCGGGGCGCAGCGGGCTGGTCGAGTCCTCGAAGTGCGGGCGCACGAAGGCCTCCCACTCGTCCTGCCAGGCGCGGACCTGCTCCAGCCATGGCGCGAACCGCTCGCGCGTGATGTCCTGGCGCGCATCGAGCCCGGTGAGCAACTGGCGGGTGAACACCTTGACGTCGGCGATCAGGCCCAGCGTCGGCGCGTAATTGCGGCCCAGTTCCTGCGGGTCGATGTCGACGTGAACCAGCCGGGTGGCGGGGAAGTTCCATGAATACCCCGGATGCCAGCTCGAGGCGCTGCGGTCGTCGAACCGGGTCCCGAGCGTGAGCACCAGGTCGGACCGGCGGCCCGCCTCGTTGGCCGGATAGGCGCCGTTGCGGCCGATGAAGCCGAGCGCGAGAGGATCGTCGCCGCGAATGCAACCCATGCCGTTGGGTGAAGTGATCACCGGGATCTGGAGGCGGTGCGCCAGCTCGGTGATCTCGGCGCCGGCTTCGGACAGCGTGGCGCCGTGGCCGATGAAGATCACCGGCTTGCGCGCCTGCGCGATCAGGTCCAGCACCGCGGCGATGTCCTCATTGCTGGCACCGGGGCGGTGCGCGCGGTGGATGTGCGACGGCGGCGGCAGTTCGACCTCGGCCTCTTCCTGGTACACGTTGTAAGGGATGTCCAGGTTCACCGGGCCGGGCCGGCCGGTGACCATGGTGTCCATCGCCTGGCGCAGCGCCAGCGGCAACATGTCCACCCGCGTGGGCTGGAAGGCGCGCTTGACCACCGGCCGCACCACCTGCGCGAAGTCCGCCTGGTTGTGCTTGTACAGCTCCTGGAACGGCGCCCGGTTGTGCTGCGAGGTCGGCACGTTGGACGTGATCGCCATGAACGCCGACGAGTCCGACAGGGCCGTGGCCAGGGACATGACCATGTTGGCCGAGCCAGGGCCGGTGGAAGTGAGCGTGGCCACCGGCTTGTGCTTCACGCGGAAGTAGGCGTCGGCCATGTGGCCGGCGCACTGCTCGTGGCGCGGCGAGACCAGCTGGATCCGGTCGCGCCGGTCGTACAGCGCGTCCAGGATGCCCACGTTGCCGTGCCCGCAGATGCCGAAGATGTACGGCACCTTTTCCTGCACCAGGTAGTCGGCGATCAGTTCGCCACCCTTCATCCTTGCCATGATTCCCTCTCCTTCAGGCGGCCGTCATGGAGACGACGCGTTCCTCGGTCATTTCATGCACCGCGTAGTGCGGGCCCTCGCGGCCGAAGCCGCTGTCCTTGGAGCCTCCGTAGGGCATCACGTCGACGCGCGAGCTGGAGGTCTCGTTGACGTGCACCCCGCCGACCTGGAGCGTGCGCGCGGCACGCAGCGCATCGCCCAGCCGGTTGGTGAAGATCCCCGTTGCCAGCCCGTAGGGGGTGGCGTTGACGCGGGCGATCGCCTCGTCGAGCGTGCGAAACGGCACGATCGACATCACCGGCCCGAAGATCTCGCTGCAACCGACGCGCATGTCGTCGCGGATGCCCGAGAGCAGCGTCGGCGCGACGACCGGGCCCCGGCGCGGGCCGCCGGCCAGCTTCCTGGCGCCGCCGGCCACCGCTTCGTCGATCCAGGCCTCGATGCGGCGGGCCGCGTCCTCGCTGATCACCGGGCCCACCACGGTGCCGTCGTCCGCGGGGTTGCCGCAGCTCAGCGCCTGGACCTGCGCGGTGAGGCGCTCCTCCACCTGCGGCACGATCGTCTCGTGCACCAGCAGCAGCTGGATCGACGTACAGACCTGCCCCGCCTTGCGGTAGGCGGCGCTGACCACCTTGGGCAGCGCGGCTTCCAGATTGGCGTCGTCGCACAGGATGGTGAAGGCGATCGAGCCCAGCTCCATCTGCGTGCGGCGCAGGCCCGCCTGCTGCTGGATCACGCGGCCGACCTCGGTGCTGCCGGTGAAGGCGAAGAAGCGGATGCGCTGGTCTTCCTGCAGCAGCCGGACGGTCTCGCCCGCGCCGTGCAGCACCGAGAGGAAGCCGCGCGGCACGCCAGCGTCGGCCAGCACCTCGGCCAGCAGGCAGGCCGTGATCGGCGTGTGCAGCGAGGGCTTCAGCACCACCGCGTTGCCGGCGGCCAGCGCCGGGCCGAGCTTGTGCGTCACCGTGTTCAGCGGCGAGTTGAAGGGCGTGACCGCCAGCACCACGCCCAGCGGCACGCGCAGGGTGAAGGCGATGCGGCCGGACTGGCCCTGCACGCCCTCGACCGGAATCACGTCGCCTGTGAGGCGGCGCGCCTCCTCGGCCGACAGGCGCAGCGTGTTGATCGTGCGCCTGACCTCGCCCATCGCGTCGCTGCGGGTGAAGCCTGCCTCGCGCTGCATCGCCCGCACGAATTCCTCCTGGCGCGCGCCCACCGCCTCGGCGGCCCGGTCCAGGATCGCGCCGCGGTCGTGGCCGGCGGGCGCGCCCCTGGCGAAGGCGGCCTGTGCGGCATCGACGGCCTCGCGCAATTGCCCGGCGCTGGCCTCGGCGACGCTCGCGAAGGGCTCCAGGGTGTACTTGTCCAGGATGGGGTGGCGCCGGCCCCGGCCCTCCACCCATTCGCCGGCGATGAACTGACGGCAGTCCGGTTGCGGCATCAGCGCGGCTCCTCGTCGTCGGCCGGCGTCGTGATCACCAGGAACACCAGGCCGCCGGTGCCGGTGTTGCTGAAGCCGTGGCGCACGCCGGGCGGCACGTACGTGTAGTCGTGCGGCCGCATCAGGTGGCGCTCGCCGTCCGTCGTGAGCACGCCCTCGCCTTCCAGCACGTAATAGACCTGCTCCTGCACCTGGTGCACGTGCTCCTCGACATACGCCATCGGGGCGTAGCGCGAGATGCGGAAGTCGATGCGCGCGGAGCCCACGTTGTCGGGGCCGACCAGCGCCTTGGACAACGCGCCGCCGAAGTGGCCGGGATACTCGCGCCACGGCACCATCGCCATCTTCTCGATCAGCGCCGTCGCCCGGCGCTTCCTGCTTTCCATTGCCTGCTCCTGGTGGTGGCCCGGCATCTCCCGGGCTTTGATGTGGTGAGCCGTTCGGATTATGAAAATTTGGGGCCAGAAGGCAAAATACTGTTTTCAGACACCGGCGATAACTTCATCTTATTGCCGGACGCCGGAAAAGCCCGGAGCGATCACGCAGCGCGACGACCGAGCCTGGCACCATCATTTTTTCGGATAGCGGGACGGCACAACCATGGACATGCGACAACTGCGCTACTTCGTCCAGATCGTGGAAAGCGGCAGCCTGGCCAAGGCTTCGCGCCAGGTGTTCATCGCGCAGCCGGCGCTCAGCCAGCAGATGGCGCGGCTGGAGGAGGAAGTGGGCAAGCCGCTGCTGGTGCGGTCCTCGCGCGGGGTGACGCCGACCGACAACGGCACGGCGCTGTACCACCACGCCAAGTTCATGCTGCGCCAGCTGGACCAGGCCGTGTCGGTGGCGCGCCAGGACACCGCGGCGCTGAGCGGCCGCGTCACCCTGGGCCTGGCGCCCACGACCAATTGCCAGATCGGCCTGCCCCTGATCCGCCACATGCGCCAGACGCTGCCCGGCGTGATCGTCAACGTCGTCGAGGGGCTGAGCGGGCACCTGGAACACATGACGCGCGTGGGCCAGCTCGACCTGGCCGTCCTGTTCAGCCAGAAGGCGGCCGCCGAACTGACGGTGGAGCCGCTGCTGGAAGAAGACCTGTTCGTGATCCTGCCGCGCTCCAGCGCGCTGGTGCCGCCGGACCGCGTGTCGCTGTCCATGGCGGAAGTGGCGGCGCTGCCGCTGATCGTGCCCAGTCCCGGGCACGGCCTGCGGCGGCGCATCGCGCTGGAATTCGAACGCGCCAACATCGACATCGACCCGGTGGCGGAGATCGACTCGCTGCCCCTGTTGATGCACTGCCTGGCCGACGGCATGGGCGCGACCATCAAGCCCATGGCCGCGATCCACGCCCTGGACAAGCCGGAGCACTGGCGCGCGCTGACCATCGCCGACGCGCAGATGAGCCGGACCAATTACCTGTACTCGCTGCCGCCGCAGAAGCTGTCGCCCTGCGCCGCGGTCGTGCGCGACGAGCTCAAGTCGCTGGTGCGCCGCCTGATCGAGTCCGGCGAGTGGCAGGGCGTGCGGCTGCCGCAGGAGGCCGCGAGCGCGCCGAGCGAAGCGGCCGAGGACGCGCTGGCCTGAGCGGCGAGAGCGCCGCGGAGCTCGTGGCGAACGCGGCGATCGGGCGGGTTCGGTGTTGTGACCCTGTACCCGTTCTAGTACCGCTCAGAAGTAGAAACTTCCGGCTCCTGACCCTGTACCCGTTCTAGTACCGCTCAGAAGTAGAAACTTCCGGCTCCTCGGATATCGCCGTTGCCGGCTGCAGCCGGCAACGGCGGGCGAATTCGGCAGGTGGCATCCAGTCTAGCGCGGAGTGGGGACGACTCTCGTTGTACTCCCTGCGCCAGGCACCGATCTTGGCCTTGGCGTCTTCCATGGACAAGAACCAGTGGGCGTTCAGGCACTCTTGGCGCAACCGACCGTTGAAGCTTTCCACCCGGGCGTTGTCGGTCGGCTTGCCGGGCCGGCTGAAGTCCAGTTCCACGGCGTGCTCGTAGGCCCACTTGTCCATGGCCTTGGAGATGAACTCGCTGCCGTTGTCAGTCTTGATCGTCGCGGGCAACCCCCTCTCGGCACCGATCCGCTCGAGACTGGCAACCACGTCCTCTCCCTTGAGGTTCTGACCGATGTCGATCGCCAGGCACTCCCGCGTGAAGCAGTCGACCACGGTGAGCATGCGCAACTTGCGACCATCGAACAGCGCGTCGGCAACGAAATCCATGCTCCACAACTCGTTGATGGCCGCGCAGATCTGCCTGGGCTGCCGCCACTTGGCAGCCTTGTTCCGCCGCGGGCGTTTCAGCCGCAGCGACAGACCCGCCTCCCGATAGAGGCGGTACACCCGCTTGACGTTGTCAGGATGGCCTTCACGGCGAAGCATCACGTGCACCCGGCGATAGCCGTAGTGCACTCGCGTCTCGGTGATCTCCTTGATGCGCATCTTCAGCGCCGTCGCGTCCCGCGCCACCGACCGGTACAGATACGTCGACGCCGACATCTGCACGATCCGAAGCGCATTGCGCTGGCTGCATCCAAACCGCTGCATCAGCTCCGGCACCAAGTCCCTGCGCTGCGAAGGCCTCAAAGCTTTTTTGCGACCACCGCCTGCAGCATGGCCTTGTCCAGGCTCAGATCGGCCACGATCTGCTTCAGCTTTCGGTTCTCCTCTTCCAGCTGCCGCAGCCGGCGCAGCTCCGACGGGCCCACCCCGCCGTACTTCTTGCGCCACACGTAGAAGGTCGCGTCGCTGATGCCCATCTTGCGACAGATCTCCTCGACGCTGATTCCCAGCTCCGCCTGCTTCAGAGCGAACGCGATCTGCTCCTCGGTGAACTTGCTCTTTCTCACGACATGCTCCTGGCCCCCTCGGGGCTCCATCATGCCGGTTCGTTTCTGTTACCGAGCGGTACGGAATCCGGGGACAGGGTCAGCGGGCAAGCCCGATGTGCCGGGCTTGTTCGTGTCGCGGGGATGCACGTATTTTTGGCAGACGGTGCCGTATCTGCCGCGAGACGTGAAGCGCGTTGAGGACGTGGACAGCTCGGGAGCGGATCATGCTGCCGACGCCGCGAGGTATGGCTGCTTGCGAGAAGAGCGCGTGGCGACGTTGTTGCCGTTGTGGTACTAGGCTCCATAGTCCAGCCTAATCGAAAAAATTACGTGTTGAGTCTATAGTAGAGCTAACGAACACGTAGGGTATGTGAGGCGCACCACGCATGAGGCTTCTTCGGATATTCCTGGGCAGCGCACTTTGGCAAGGTGTAGGTGCAATTGCGGGAGTGGCCGCTCTGGTTGCTCTTGCGTATACGTGGTATGGACAGACCGGCGAGATCGCCGTCGCAAGTGCAGGCTTGAAGGGTATCGAAGCAATTGATTTCAGCAAAAAACCGAATAACAACAGGGCCGGCGAGATCGCTGTCACGAGCGAGGAGTTAAAGAACGTCGGTCGGGTTGATTTTTCCAAGAATCCGGCCAACGATAAGGAGTTACCTGCTCAGACGATCGAGTTTGTTCTCATAAAGAACAAAGGCGTGCGGGCGGTCAAGCCGTCGGACTTTCTGATACCAATGACCATTCGATCGAAGGGTCACAAGATAATGGGCATTGAGCCTTGCCCAGCCTCCATGTCTGTTGCACTTTCGTTTCCGCTCGTCCCGCTGAATTGGGTTCAGTCCGGAGATGAATGGAAGGTTGAAGGTGCGCTGCTGAATGCGGGTGAATGGGCTTGCGCTGCCATAGGCTTCTATGACTCGTTCATTTCCGATAAGACCCTCAATAATTTCGTTATTTCGGCCAGAATCGCTGACACAAAACTAGTTCATTACGACAGCCTGTCTGGCATGACGCGTGGAGATTCTGATTTCTTCATGCTGATCTTTGTGCGTTTGGGCGGTTCGCAAATCTACATGTTTTTGGCGCTACAGGCGACGCTCTTTTTTGCAACTCTCCTGCTGTTCGAGAATGCTGGAATTGCTAAGCCGAACTCGCTCAAATATCGGTTGATACTTGTCTTGGCAATGGTTCTCAGTACAGGTTCTGCGGAGTCCTTGGTCTTCATGTCGTCGGTAGCCAGTGTTGCGGACATGCACCTGTTGGGCATCGTTGTGCTGATCGTTCACCTAGCGTTTCTAAGCTGGTGTACTTTGAAGACGGTAACAAGAATCGGTATGTGGACGAGGGATTCCGATGCGCCCTGACGTTGCGTGTGGCAACGGACGGGTGTTGCAGGCTCGGTTTGTGTGGCCCGGACAAGTTCCCTTAGATATCACGGAGCAGTTACGGTGAACGAACTTATCGCAGCGGTCGTCGGTGACTTCTTGGCGGCAGGCACTGGTTGGTTCCTCCAAACCAGCAGCGGCGCAAGTACCAGAGTCAGGATAAGCTGAATGAACTGGTACGGGACATCAAGCTAAGGGATAGCAGTCTTACGCGAGAGGCTGCAGTGGCCCAGGCAGTTTCGCTGATGCAGGCAGAGGAACGGGAGTTGGGGGGAATCAACAACTCTTTGCCGCCAAACGTCCAGCGCCTCCGAGAATTCAAGGCGGAGGCGAAAGAATTGTTGGTAGCCCTGCCTTAGAGCGGTCTATAACATGTCAACTGACACCCGTCGGCACGTTGATTGTGTCTTCACGCCCTCTTAGAAAGCGATCCGGAGGTCTCCATGAACGTTACCTTTCCGCCCGTTGAAGCGTGGGACGCAAACAGGGACGTTGTGTCGTTTCCTGCTGAGGTAGACGGGACGCGTATTCGCTGCGCAGTATCATGGGAAGCGCTGCAAGACAATTTTGGCGGGAACGGCGTCCCGCCCCTGGATTGCTTCCGCGCCGCTCGTCACGCCATTGAGACGAAAGCCGAGGGCTTAATTCGCAAAGGCCACTTTGAGGGGGACGGTTCGATTCTTATCCGCTCGCAGGATGGTGCCTAGGAAGCAGATGCCGCGCAAGAAAGAAGCGCTGAAGACTTCCCCCTTCGTCATGAGCCAGCCCCGCTTGCAAAACCCGACGGAGGCCCCTGCGCGGGCACTCGACACCATCGGAATCGGCGTTCTGCTCTACGCGTATGCTGTGCTGCTTGGTGCGAGCTACTTGTTCGCGTTTTGGCGGCCGTTTGGCTTCGATGTATTCCCGTACGTGGCTGCGCAGGACTATCTGAGTGCTCCATTGAACCGAATGAGTGTTCTCTTGGCACCTCCACTCGTTCTTGCAGTGATCGTATTCGGAGCGCGCCGAGTCAGTGAACGCTCGCTAGCGCAGATATCCATTTATCTCACGACGCTATACGCACTGGGCTTTGCGTACGAGTTCTATCGGGCTGCGTCTCGATACCGTGCTTTCGACTTCCACTTTCCAAATGAGTCGAACGTGCTCTTTGTAGCAGGGCTCTTCTTTATGGCTGGAGTCGCCGTAGCGTATTACGCCTTTCGCTTCTCTGTCGCGGTCCATGCGCAAATTGCTGGTTTGATTCTTGTGCAGTCCTCCCTGTCAATGGCGGCCGGATACAGCGATGGAAAGGGTGTGTACACCGGTGCGGCGCAGGTTCACTTCTTAGAGAACAAAGAACTTTGCGAGTCAGGAGGTCTCAGAGATTGGGTGTACTTAGGCACGTTTGGTGAGCGGACTTTCTTTATGAACACCATTGACAAGCGATTGTGTTTGACGGCCGAGAAGAACATTCGGCTCGTTTCCCGTATGGTCAAGGAGAAGCTGTGAGGATGACGATCATGTTCTCCGGCGTCGCGCGCGTTAGTTGCGCATGACAGTCACTGACGCGAGTTTCCGAAGAACCATCCTGGACAGAAGGATAGGGGCGGCTGGACAGCGCCGTCGCGCAGAACCGCAGACGGCTTGCGCCTCCTTTTTCCTCCGTCCGCAGTTTGATGGGCGCGTTGATGGACAGAAAGAAAAACGGGGCGCGAGGCCCCGTTTTTACGTGATATGTGGCGGAGTGGACGGGACTCGAACCCGCGACCCCCGGCGTGACAGGCCGGTATTCTAACCAACTGAACTACCACTCCGCGTGGTGCAGCTTCCGCTCTC
>Ga0255338_1004557_pt1 | contig 14092 bp, 9 predicted proteins | sample MeOH1_35cm_T4_19_FD_203715 | JGI IMG/M metagenome (GOLD analysis project Ga0255338, IMG submission 203715) | Sandy soil microbial communities from University of British Columbia, Vancouver, Canada - MeOH1_35cm_T4_195 | ecosystem: Engineered > Artificial ecosystem > Sand microcosm > Unclassified ...
ATCCAATCCTTTTCCACGCGCCCCAATCACTGAATGAGTGCCCGCATCCACGAGATCGCCAAGCAATACAACATTGAGCCCAAGGAGATGCTTTCCTGGCTCAAGGAGCAGGGCTTTGTCGCGGCGGAGACCAAGTCGGTCTCAAGCACCGTCAGCAAGATTTACTACGACGAGATTGAGAAGCATTTCGCCAAGCCGGCCGCTGCAGCCGCGGCCGTCCCCGAGGCGCCCGTCCCGGTGGTGCCCGAGACTCCTCACCTGAGGATGCCGCACGGGGCTTTCGTCAAGTCCGTCCAGGACATCGCACGCGAGAAGGAAGAGGCCGCCGCCGCGCTCGCCGCGGCCCGCGCCGCCGCGCAGCCGCCGGCCCCGGTCGCCGCGCCCAAGCCGCTGCCGCCCGCACCGGTGATCAAGGCCGCCCCGTCGGTCGCTCCGCCGATCGCCCCGCGCCCGGTTGTCTCGGCCCCGATGATGCCGCGCCCCGCGCCAGCCGTGCCGGCTCCCCGGTTCGTTTCCGCCCCGCCGCCCCCCCCGATGTCCAAGGCGCCGATCGCGCCTCCGCCGGTTCCTTCCTTCCGCCCGCCCGCGCCCCCGGCCTTCAAGGCCGCCCCGTCGCTCTCGGCCGCCACCGCGCCCTCGGCGACCGCCATCACGGTCACGGAGGAGGGTGGAGTGAAAATCATCCATCTCAAGCCGCCGATCATCGTGCGGGAGTTCGCCGTCGCGCTCGGCCTCAAGCCCTTCAAGCTCATCTCCGAGCTGATGGAGATGAGCATCTTCGCGTCGATGAACCAGTCCATCGACGAGCCTGTGGCCACCAAGCTGGCCGAGAAACACGGCTTCCTGCTCGACATCAAGCACCGCGGTGAGGCCGCGGCTCCGGTCGTCACGCCGGAGAAGGCCAAGATCAACAAGGAGGAGAAGGCGCGCGAGGAAGATCTCAAGAACCTCACGCTCCGTCCGCCGGTCGTGGTCATCATGGGCCACGTTGACCACGGCAAGACCTCGTTGCTCGACGCCATCCGCAAGGCCCATGTCGCCGAGGGCGAGGCGGGCGGCATCACGCAGCACATCGGCGCCTATCAGGTCGAGCACAACAGCCGAAAGATCACCTTCCTCGACACCCCCGGTCACGCCGCCTTCACCAAGATGCGCGCCCGCGGCGCCTCCGTCACCGACATCGCGGTCCTCGTGGTCGCGGCGGACGACGGTTTCATGCCGCAGACCGACGAGGCGTTGAAGCACGCCCAGGACGCGAAGGTCGCCCTCATGGTTGCCGTCAACAAGATGGACGTGAAGGGTGCCAACATCGACCGCGTGAAGCAGCAGATGCAGGAGCGCCAGATCGCGCCTGAGGATTGGGGTGGGGAAACCGTCACCGTTCCGGTGTCCGCCCTCAAGGGTCAGGGCATCACCGAGCTGTTGGAAATGATTTTGCTGCAGGCCGACGTGCTGGAACTCAAGGCCAACCCGAAGGCCGAAGCCAGCGGTGTCGTCATCGAGTCCCAGGTCGACGTGGGCCGCGGCCCGCTCGCCACCGTCATCGTCCAGCGCGGCACGCTCCGCGTGGGCGATGCCATCGTGTGCGGCCCGCACTGGGCGAAGGTCCGCGCGATGTTCGACGACCAGGGCAACAACCTCAAGGAGGCCCCGCCGTCCATGCCCGTGCGCGTCATCGGCTGGTCCGGCTCGCCCGACTCGGGCGCCAAGTTCGTCACCGTGAAGAACGCCCGTGCCGCCGAGAAGCAGGCCGAGGAAGAGGAACACCGCCTCAAGAAGGAAACGGTCACGGAGGACGCCGTCCCGAAGGACACGTCGCTCGACGCCCTTTTCGCCAACATTGCCGCGACCCAGGCCAAGACCCTGCGCGTGGTCATCAAGTCCGACGTGTTCGGCTCGCTTGAGGCCGTGAAGAGCGTGCTCGAAGGCATCAAGAGCACCAAGGTCTCGCTCGACATCGTCGCCTCCGACGTGGGCATCATCAGCAAGAACGACGTCCTCATGGCCAGCGCCGCCAAGGCCGTCATCATCGGTTTCAACACGAAGCAGGAGAACGGCGTGGTCGCGACGGCCAAGCACCACGGTGTCACGATCGAAAGCTTCGCGATCATCTACGAGCTCGGCGACCGGGTGAAGGAGATGATGGCCGACCTGCTCGATCCCGACCTCAAGGAGAACAAGACCGGCGGCGCCGAGGTGCGCCAGGTGTTCCCCGTCGCCAAGGGCTTTGTGGCCGGCTGTCTCGTCACCGAAGGCAAGATCAACCGCGGTTCCGCCGCCCGGGTTCGCCGGGGCAAGGAAAGCGTCTTCGAGGGCAAGGTGGGCACGCTGCGCCGTTTCAAGGACGACGCCAACGAGGTCCGCGCCGGTCTCGAGTGCGGCATCCGCCTCGACGGCTTCGACGGCTACCAGCCGGGCGACAAGATCGAGTGCTTCGAAATCCAGAAGGTGAGAGCTTCGCTCTGATTTTCGATTTTTGATTCTCGATTTTCGAATCATCGGAGATCATCGGTTGCCCGTAATCGAGAATCGAAAATCCAGAAGCTTAAATTCCGATGAGCAACCGCCTCCTCCGCGTCAACGAGCTCCTGCAGCGCGAAATCAGCGCGTTCCTGCACTCGCGCTACAGCAGCGAGTCGGTGGCGATCACCATCACCGGCGTCGAGATCACGGGCGACCTGCGCGAGGCGAAGGTCTTCTACTCGGTCATCGGCGGCGAGCCGGAGGCCAAGAAGGCCGGCAAATGGCTCCTCGGCCGGCGCAGCGAGATCCGCGAGACCGTCGCGAAGAACGTCGTCATCCGCCACGTCCCGCTGCTGGCCTTCGTCCATGACAACCACGCGCCCCGCACCCTGCGGGTCGAGGCGCTGCTGAGCGAGATCGACCGGAAAGAAGGGAAGCCGTGAGCTATTTCACCAAGTATGCCGGGCGCTTCGCCGTCCTCCTGCACGAACTGGAGGGGCAGCGGGTCGTCATCATCGGCCACCAGCGGCCCGACGGCGACTGCATCGGCTCGCAGGTTGCGCTCTGCCGGGTGCTCATCTCGCTGGGCATCGACGCCGTGTGCATGAACCCCGACCCGGTGCCGCGCCGCGTCAAGTTCCTGGTGAGCGACACCCCCTTTTACCTGCGCGACCAGCTCCCCGCCGACGGACGCACCGCCATCTTCGCCGATTGCGCCGACCACGGTCGCGCCGGCGAGAAGGTGAAGCAGCTGTATCCGCACCCGCTGGCCTGCTTCGACCATCACGTCTCGAACGGAGGCTTCGCCAAGCGCAACTTCGTCGACACCGGGTCGGCCGCCACCGCCGAGGTGCTGGCGGGATTGTTCTTTGACGCCGACCTCGAGGTCGACCCCATCACGGCGCAGGCGCTTTACACCGGCATCATGACCGACACCGGCCAGTTCCGGTTTCCCTCTACAACGCACCGGGTTTTCAAGATCTGCGGCGAACTCGTGGCCCGCGGAGCCAATCCGGCGCAGGCCGGCATGGAGCTCTTCGAGCGCGAGTCTTCGGGCAAGCTCAAGCTCCTCCAACACTACATCAGTTCGTTGAAATTCGAGTGCGGCGGTCGCGTTTGCATCGGTGTGCTGCCGCAAGGCATTTTTGAGGAGGTCGACGCCACGGTGGAAGACACCGAGGGGCTGGTGGACTACGCGCGATCCGTCGAGGGCGTGGAGATTGGCGTGCTCATCGAGGAGCGCCCGGGCGTGATCAAGGCCAGCCTCCGGGCCAAGCATTCCACCTACCGCGTGGATACCATCGCCGCCCAGTTCAACGGCGGCGGCCACGCCAGCGCGGCCGGCCTGAATTATGCCGACACGCTGGCCGCTTTTTATCCGAAGCTCGTCGCCGCCCTCACGCAGCGGCTGGCCGAACTCGACGCCGCCAAGAAATGAGCCTGCAACCGCCGAAGGAAATCGAGGGTGTTCTCCTCGTCGACAAACCCAAGGGCCTGACCTCGCACGACGTGGTCTACCACCTGCGCCGCAAGCTGCAGATGAAGAAGATCGGCCACGCCGGCACGCTCGACCCGATGGCCACCGGCGTGCTCGTCATGCTCATCGGCAAGGCCACCCGCATCTCCCAATACCTCATGAGCGTGGACAAGGTCTACGAGGGTGAGGCCACGCTGGGCGTCGTCACCGACTCGCAGGACGCCGAGGGCGAGGTCATGGAGACGCGGCCCGTGCCCGAGCTGACCGAGGCCGGCGTGCGTGCGCTGATGAAGACCTTCCTGGGCGACCAATACCAGACCCCGCCGATGCATTCGGCCATCAAGATCGGCGGCGTGCCGCTCTACAAGATGGCGCGCAAGGGCGAGGAGGTGGAGCGCGAGCCGCGGTTCATCCGCATCGCCTCGTTCGACCTGCTGTCGTTCGCGCCGCCCAAGCTGACCTTCCGCCTCGCCTGCACCAAGGGCACCTACGTCCGCACGGTGGCGAACGACCTCGGGCAGAAGCTCGGCTGCGGTGCGCACCTCTCGGAGCTGCGCCGGACGGGCAGCGGCAAATTCACGATCGAACAGTGCCTGCCGCTCGACCAGATCGAGGCGCTGTCGCTGCCGGAAATCGAGAAGCGCCTGATCCCGGTCTACGAGGCGGCGCCGCGCGTGGCGCTGTGAGCCCGCTGCTCCATTTCGACGGCTTGGCCCGGGCGGCGCTGCCGCCGGCGCCCGTGCACCTTGCCATCGGCATGTTCGACGGCGTGCATCTCGGGCACCAGTCCGTCATCGAGGCGGCCATCCATTCCGCCAGGCGGAGCGGGGGCCAGGCCGGGGTGCTGACCTTCCAGCCGCATCCCAGCGCGCTTTTCCGCCCGGAGAACCCTACGCGGCTGCTCATGCCGCAGGAGATGAAGCGCGCCGTGCTGGGCCGGCTGGGGTTGGATTTCATCATTGAGCAGAATTTTTCCCGCGAGTTCGCGGCGGTGGACGCGCGGGAGTTTGTCGCGCTGCTCAAGCGCAGCCTGCCATCATTGGCGGCCGTTTATGTCGGAGAGAACTGGCGCTTCGGCAGCGGACGCACGGGGGACGTGTCCTTTTTGATTGAGGATGCGCGCCGACACGGAGTGGCGGTCTTCAGCGCTCCGCGCCTCAACCACAACGGCGCCCCCATCAGCAGCTCGCGCATCCGGGAACTGTTGGCCGCCGGCGCCATCGCCGAGGCCAATGCGCTGTTAGGCTATACTTACTTTTGCGAGGGGGGGGTGGAGCCGGGCCGGCAACTGGGCCGGACCATCGGTTTTCCCACCCTTAATCTGGTCTGGGAGCCGGATTTCAGACCCTGCTACGGCGTCTACGCGGTGGAAGTTTCGGCGGGTTCGGAACGCGCGCTGCCGGGAGTGGCCAACTACGGCCTGAGGCCCACGGTCGGGACGGCGACGCAGCCGCGGTTGGAAGTGCATTTGTTGGAGGAAACCAGGCTCGCTTATGGCGACAAAATCACGGTGAGCTGGCTCCATTTCCTGCGCCCGGAAAGCAAGTTCGGCAGTATGGACGTCCTTCGGACCCAGATTGCCGTCGACCGGGAAAACGCCCGGCAATTCTTCCGGAAAAATAACGCAAAGTGAGTTTCCAAAGGACGCTTGACACGACTCCCTCGAAATCTACGTTGCGGCCTCTTTCCCGCTTCACGGGGTGGTAGCTCAGTTGGTTAGAGCGTCTGCCTGTCACGCAGAAGGTCGCGAGTTCGAGTCTCGTCCATCCCGCCAGTTTTAAGGCCCGCAACTCAAAAGGTTGCGGGCCTTTGCGTGTTGGCAGTGATTTGCCTATGAAGTGCCAGTGTCGACAATGTGTCGACAAATCAAGGTAACGCCACGTCGATCACGTATGCATCATGGTCTGACAGTCGCTGTCCATCTGCGCTGGCATCCACACGGAATGCTTCTGTGACCGTAGCCTCCTGCGGCACTGCGATGTGGTCGATTGAGCGCAGATCGGGCAGTCGATGGGGTAGTGCGGTGGTCGGAACTTGCAGGCCGAGCTTGGCGACAGCGTAGAGGACGCATTTGCGGCCTTCCCGGTCTACCAGCAAGCTCGCGGCCGCTTAGGGCATGGTTTCCCAGTTGCCGCCCCAGATGAGACTGCCCCATTGGGGCAATACTTTGAGTATTTCGTCAATTGCAGCCTTGGTCTTACCTGCTTGACCAGCACCGACCCATGGGCTTTGGCTCCGACATGAGCGCCATGGCAGGATGGAACGCGCAGCCGATACGATGAGTGGGTGCTGCTATGGCGCCCGCAATCGCGCCTCGATTTGTGGCGGCCGGTTGATTCAATGCCTGCAGTGGCCGGGGCGGCCCTAACTTGGCATTGAATCTGGCGTCCGGCCCGGGCGTGTCTGTCAAAAGATGGCTAACGGCAGACTCGTGGGGGAGGGAAGGTGGGCGGGGTGGGGAGCGCATCCATCTTGGACTATGGCTGGCCGACGCTCTTCCACTCCCACCGAAGAAAGAATGCTCCTTGCGGTCGTCCGCGAGCCGACTTGTCACGTGCGCAGTGCCAGTTCGGTGTGACCGTCAAAAAGATGGATTTTCCCCGGATCAAGATGGACGGCGAGAGTCTCTCCGGATTTGTGAATGCGCTCGGTGTGGAGTCGGGCCACAATGCGATGGGTGGCGGTGCGCAAATGCACGTGGGTCTCGGCGCCCATAGGCTCGGCGACATCCACCGGTAGCGCGATGCCACCGGCTTGTTCAGAAATATCCTCCGGGCGGATGCCGAGAAGAATATCCTGACCCCGTGCTTCGGCTGCACGGGAGGCAACCTCACCGGTCAGCGCGAGGTCAAGGGGGGCGGCGGATACGGAGGGACCGACCGTCTCGACGAAGTGGATGGCGCCGGCGCGATCGCTGAGGGTGCCACGGATGAGGTTCATGGGCGGGGAACCGATGAAGCCGGCGACGTAGGCGTTCGCGGGGCGGCGATAGAGGGTGAGGGGGTCGGCGACCTGCATGATCTCGCCGTCGCGCATCACGCAGATGCGGTCCCCCATGGTCATGGCCTCGACCTGATCGTGCGTGACGTAGATCATCGTCGCGCCGAGGCGCGCGTGCAGCTTGGAAATTTCGGTGCGCATCGAGACGCGCATCTTCGCATCGAGGTTCGAGAGCGGTTCGTCGAAGAGAAATACCTTGGGTTTGCGCACGATGGCACGGCCGACGGCGACGCGTTGACGTTGGCCGCCGGAGAGGGACTTGGGCTTGCGATCAAGATAGGGGTCGAGTCCGAGCAAGGCGGCGGCTTCGCGCACGCGTGCGTCAATTTCGGGCTGAGGCATTTTGCGCAGCTTCAGGCCGAAGGACATGTTTTCGTAGACGCTCATGTGCGGGTAGAGCGCGTAGTTTTGAAAAACCATCGCGATGTCGCGGTCTTTCGGGAGCACGTCGTTGACGGTGCGGCCATCGATGGCGATGGTGCCGCCACTGGCTTCCTCCAAGCCGGCGATCATGCGCAGCGTGGTGGATTTGCCGCAGCCGGAGGGACCGACGAGCACCATGAATTCGCCGCTTTTGATTTCGAGGTCGATACCGCGCACGGCGGGAAACTCGGGGGATTTCGAGGCGGCCGGATAGATTTTACTTAGCTGGCGAAGAAGGACTTGGCTCATGGACTGGCGGGGTAACGGAGGCCGAATTTGAAGGTTTGAAATCAATTTTCGCAGGCTTATTCGGCTAAGGCGCTTGCCTTATGCACGCTACGCCAATGAGATGTCAATAAGAAATAGGTTGCTATATACCAGTATGTCCTGCTTTGAAATAGATCCCGCAGCGGTTCCCGGCCGCGACTATCCTTCAACCCCGAAATTCGAGTGAGCCCTCAGCTTCTCCAACCGCCTGTTGTGCGCACGTGCCGGCGTAAACTGGCTCTTGCGTTGTGCGCGCTGCACTTGGTCGCCCCGGCGGCGGAATCGTCGCGGACACTGCGGATAGCGTCGATTCACGAGGATCTGCTGCCGGGGTTGCGCGTGGTCCTGGGCGAGTTTGAGCATAAGACCGGTTGGCGGGTCACGGCGCAAGCGGTGCCCTATCCGGCGCACGAAATGTGGATTCGCACGCAGATGTTGAGCGGGAGTCCGCCCGATGTGCTGCTGGTCGAGTCGGCGGATCTGCCGGCGCGCTACGGGCAGGCGGGGCTGCTGCTGCGTTGGGACGACGTGTTTCGCGCGCCGAATCACTTCGATGAAGCTCATCGTGACCGCGCATGGCAGGACGGCTTTCAAAACGAGCTCATTCACCAGTCCCGTGACGCGACGGGCGCGCTTTGGTGTGTGCCTTACACGCAGTATGGCGTCGGCTTTTTCTACGACCGCTCGGCCTATGATAAACTGCAACTCATGCCCCCGAGGACGTGGGAGGGGTTGTTGGACAATTTTCGGGCGGTGCGGGCTTCCGGGCGCACGGCGTTCGTCACGGCGGTCCGGCCGAATGATCATCAGACGCTTTGGATGGCGGACATGCTGCTCGAGCTGTTGCTGCGGCCGGTCGCGGCGCAGGTCAATTTGCAGGCGCGGGAGGGCTGGCATTATGATGCGCTCGATCCCGAGTGCACTCGCGGAGAGGTGGTCACGCTCGAGGAACGCCTGGTCGCCTTCGATCGCGGGCTGATCGATCCCGCCCGAGCGCCCGCGTTTCGCGAGACGGCGCGGCTCGTCAAGGCGCTGGCGGCGGAGTTCCGCCCGGATTTTCTCAGTCTCGACGGCGATGAAGTGCCCCGGGTGTTCGCGCGCGGGCAATCGGTGCATTTTCTCAACGGCACGTGGTATCTGCGTCCGCTCGCGGCGATGCAGCACGGCATCGCGGAAATTGCGCCCGAACGGGTGTTTCCGTGGAGTGTGTTTCCCTTTCCCGTGCTGACGACGCAGAGCACGGCGCTGCCGCTCCTCGGCGGCATCAACCAAAACTCCGGGCTGCGCGCGTGTTTCATCGTGCCCTTGCGGAGGGGGGATGAAGAACGCCAGCAGGCGGCGGTCGAACTGGTGAGGTTTCTCACGGCGCCGGCGGTGGCGACCGAGTCTTTCGGCAAGACGGAGGTCTACGATCTGCCGGCGATGCCCGATGTGGCGCCGAAACCCGGCGCAGAGCCGCTGGTGCCGAGGGAACGCTATGCGTTTCTCACGCTGGCACTCTGGCGCGGCTACGATGCGCGCGGCGAAGGCGATTTCTGGACGCTCTGGCAGGGCTTTCTCGGCGGCGCGATCGATGCAGACCGCTTCATTGCGCAACTCAGCGTGATTCACCGGGCGGCATTGTTCCGGCTCTCGCAGAGCAACGCGGCCGTGATGGATCAGCAATTCCTCCAGCGGCACCTGCCGGGAGGATTCAAGCCATGAAGGGAGATGATTCCGTGGTCAGTCCGGGACGCGCAGCCGGGTTTCTCCTGCCGGCGCTGGGCTTGTTCGCCGTGTTTGTGGTGTTGCCGGCGCTGTCGGCGCTGGTGCTGGCGTTTTTCCGCACGGACGGACTGGCGATGCGCGAGTGGGTGGGGTTCGACAATTTTCACCAACTGCTCGGCGACGCGCTCTTCTGGCGGTCGATCAGAAACCTGCTGCTTTTCGCGTTGCTCACGGTGCCCGTCCAAACGCTCGGGCCGCTCATCGGGGCCAAGCTGCTTTACGCGCTGCGCTCCCCGCGCGCGGCTTACTGGTATCGCACGCTGCTCGTGTTCCCCGTGCTGGTGCCGGGCGTCGTGACGATCCTCGTGTGGCAGGAACTCTACGGCGCCACCGGGCCGATCAACCTGGTGCTCAACGCCGCCGGCCTGGGCGAATACGCGCGCGCGTGGCTCGGCGATCCGGCGACCGTGGTGCCGGCGATCGTGGCCATCGGCCTGCCGTTCACCGGCGGCGTGTTTCTGCTCATCTATCTCGCGGGATTCCTGTCGATTCCGACCTCGCTGGTCGAGGCGGCGCGGCTGGATGGCGCGGGACCGCTGCGGCTGTTTGTCAGCGTGGAGCTGCCGATGTTGCGCACGCAGATCGGGGTCATCGCGCTGCTGTCGCTGCTCGGGGTGCTCCAGAATTTCGACAACATCCAGATCCTGACGAACGGCGGGCCGATGAACGCCTCGCTCACGCCGGCGCTGTATCTCTTTCGCTCGGGATTTGAATTCGGCCAGCTCGGCTACGCGAGCGCACTGGGTGTGGTGCTGCTCCTGTTGTGCGCGCTGCTGACCCTGCTGGTGCGCCGCCTGGGGAGGAGGGAATCATGAAGAAATCACCGGGTTCCGGTTCATCCCCGCAATGGGCCCTGCACGGCGTGCTGACCCTGCTCGCCTTGCTCACCGCGCTGCCCTTCGCGCTCATGCTGGCCATGTCGGCGAAGGATCTCGGTCAATTGACGCTGAGTTTCTGGGCCTGGCCTTCGCCGATCCGCTGGGAGAACTACTGGTTCGGGCTGAAGATCACGCTGCATTACCTCGCGAACAGCCTGGCCGTGAGCGGCGCGGTGTGCGTGCTCACGCTCGGGTGTGCGGCGCTGGCGGCCTATGCGTTCAGCCGGTTCCGGTTTCTCGGCCGGGAAAGCCTTTTCGCCACGCTGCTGATCGCGCTGATGATTCCGAGCGCACTGTTGTTGGTGCCGCTGTTTCTGCTTTGCCGCGAATTCGGCCTGCTCGACACCGCGTGGGTGCTCGTGCTGCCGCAGACGGCGGGCGCGCTGCCGCTGGCGATCCTGCTGCTGCGCTCGTTTTTCGACGAACTGCCGCGCGATTTGTTCGATGCGGCGCGCATCGACGGCGCGAGTGAGTTTCGGGTGCTGTGGCACATTGTCGTGCCGCTGTCGTTGCCGGTGTTCAGCACGGTGGCGATTCTCAACCTGCTATCCTCGTGGAACAATTACATCTGGCCGCTGCTCACGGTGCAGTCCGAGTCGTTGCGGACCTTGCCGCTCGGGCTGGCCTTCCTGGTGTTCGAATACGACCTGAAATTCGAGCCCGGCAAGGTGATGGCGGCTTACCTGATGACTTCGTTGCCGCTGTTGATCGTGTTTCTGTTCATGACCCGGCCTTTCGTAAAGGGCCTGACCAGCGGAGCCTTGAAGGAATGACGTCGTGCCGGCCACGCAGCAGCTAAAGTCAGTTTTTCGACGCTTCGCGCAACGCTCCAGGCCGAGGGAAACGGTAGATTCGCAGCGCCCGGTCTGCATCCGACATTTCCGGGCCCGAACCCCTGCCTGAAACCACATCCCACGGACCGCCGGCCTTAGCCGGACCTCCGTCCTCCCCAATATGACCCGCGCCCAACCTCTTCCCGTATACGATGGATCTGTCGCTTCCCCCGTGTTCCGTCGTGCCCTGCTGACACTTGGTCTCCTGCTGCTCCCGGTGCTGCGGGCCGTCGCCACGGAATCAGTCTGGCTGGTCGGACGGCTTGATGGCACCTCCGATGAGTTCGCGCAGAAGGTCACCTCCGGCCGGCAGAAGGTCGTCTACGAGGTTGGCAAGAGCGTGCCCGCTGAGCACTGGTTCTCGTTCCAGCCGGTGGCAGGGGAAAAATCCCAGCCGCGGCAGATCCTTTTCGAGCTGGCGGAGGCGCCCGTCGCGGCGCACCGGCTGACCGTTTCGTTGCTGGTCGAGCGCGCGGGCGTGCCGGCGCTGCGCGTGGAGGTGAACGGTCGCCGCGGTTTGTTCTACATCCATCCGCGGTTGGACAATCGCATGGGTGACTCGACCGGAGGCAACCGCACGGGGTATTCGCAGGCGAACCTCGTCGTCGATCTTCCCGCCTCCTTTTTCCGCCGCGGCGCCAACGTCATCGCCTTCGAGCCGGTGGCCGCGCGCGGCGAGGCCGTGCCGGACGCGGGCCTGAACTACGACGGGATCGAGCTGGTCCGCCTGCCGGCGGGCACGGAACCCGCGGCGACGGTCGACGTGAAGCCCACCGTGTTTTATCAGGAGAAGGCCGGCCGGTTGGTGGAGCTGGTCGAGGTATTCGTCCGCACGACCAGGCCCGCGGCGGGCGGGCGGTTGGAACTGGAACTGGCCGGGCACCGCGAGACACGCCCACTGAAGGGGGAACAGGATTTCGGTGATGAGCTGCTGGAATTCATGGTGCCGGAATTCGGAGGCGAGGCCGCCGCACGGACCCGCCTGATGCTGGGCGGGCAGGCGTTGGACGCCACGCAGAAGGTGACGGCTCAGAAAAAGTGGACGGTCTTCGTGGTGCCCCACATCCACCTGGACGTCGGCTACACCGACTACCAGGCCAAGGTCGGCGTCCTGCAGGCGCGCGTCATGGAGCAGGCGATGGACCTCGTGGCGCGCAACCCGGACTACCGTTTCAGCACCGACGGATCCTGGAATCTGGAGAACTTCATGAACACGCGCAGCGAAGCCGAGCGCGTGCGCATGGTCGAGTCGCTGCGCCGGCGCGAGTTGTTCGTTCCCGCGCAGTATTGCTGCCTGCTCACGGGCTTTCCCACCGCGGAGACGCTCATCCGTTCGCTCTACGCCAGCGCGAACTTTTCGCGGACGCACGGCACGCCGTTCGACTATGCCAATCTGACCGATGTGCCCTCGCACACCTGGTCGTATCCGTCGATCCTTGCGTCGGCAGGCATCAAATATTTTTTCGCCGGCAGCAACAGCGACCGCGGCCCGATCGTGCTCGCGGGCCGGTTGAACGAGGCGTCGCCCTACTGGTGGGAGGGTCCGGATGGCAAGAAGGTGCTGATGTGGTATTCGCGCGTTTACCGGCAAGTGCAGATGCTGTTCGGACTGCCGCCGATTGTCGACGCGGGCCGGGAGATGCTGCCCGTGTTCCTGCAGATGTATGAGACCCCCGCCTATCATTCCAGCGCGGTCATCCTCTACGGCACGCAGGGTGAGAACCGGGAGCTGTTCCCCCAGCAGGCCGAGCTGATCGAGAAGTGGGGCCGGCGTTTCGCCTACCCGCGGTTGCAATACTCCGGTTTCCGCGACGCGGTCGAGAGAATCGCCGGCGAGTTCGGTGATCGGATCCAGACGATCAGCGGCGACGGCGGGCCGTATTGGGAGGATGGCATCGCCGCCAATCCCTTCTCCGCCGCGATGCAGCGGAACACCGAGCGGCGCGCCCCGTCGGCCGAGAAGCTGTCGACCATCAGCACGCTGGTGAATCCGCGGCTGCAGGTGCACAAGCAGCCGCTCGACCGGATGTGGTCCAGCATGGTGCTCTATGACGAGCACACGCAGGTCGTGTCGAACAGGATGCCGGATCACGACACCCTGAAGACGACCGCCCAGCTCGAGGTGAAGGATCTCTACGCCTCCACGGCGAACGAGATCGTCAAGGAGGTCGTCCACAGCAGCACGGCCCAGCTGGCCGACAGCATGGCCGGCGTCGGGCGCGACAGCCTCGTTGTTTTCAACACCCTGAACTGGCCGCGCACGGGGCTGCTGACCACCGACATCGGTCCGGGCGATGACATTGTCGACGCGGCCACGGGCGAGCCCCGGCCGATCGAGGTGGTCAGCCGCGGCACCAATTTCCGCCGGGTCAACTTTGAGGCGGAGAACGTGCCGGCGACCGGTTACAAAGTCTACCAGATGCGCCCTTCGCGCCGCGGTGCGGCGGTGGCCGAGGAGACCACGCTGACGTTGGAGGATCTCGCCGACCGCGAGCGTGGCGGCACGATACGCAAGGCCCAGACTGCCGTTGCCGCGGTCACGACCACGACATTGGAGAGCCCGCATTATCGGTTGGAGCTGGACGTGGCGAGCGGTGCGGTGCGGAGCCTGTTCGACAAGGAGCTGGGGAAGGAGCTGGTGGACCGGCAAAGTCCGTATCGCTTCGGGCAGTATGTCTACGTGACCGGGGGCGACGAGAAGCCGAACGGCATCCTGCAATACGCGAAGGCGCCGCCGAAGCTGGAGACGCACGTGTCGGAGGGAGGGCGGTTGCTGTCGGTCACGCGCACGCCCTACGGCTGGAGCGCGAAGCTGACGAGCACGGCGATCTGCACGCCGCGGATCAACACGGAGATCCGGCTCTACGAACGGGAGAAGAAGGTCGAGTTCATCAACGACGTGCGGAAAAACCAGGTCTACCGGCGGGAGGGCGTCTACTTTGCGTTCCCGTTCGCGATGAGCGCGCCACAGTTCCAGTATGAGA
>Ga0255338_1004558_pt1 | contig 14084 bp, 8 predicted proteins | sample MeOH1_35cm_T4_19_FD_203715 | JGI IMG/M metagenome (GOLD analysis project Ga0255338, IMG submission 203715) | Sandy soil microbial communities from University of British Columbia, Vancouver, Canada - MeOH1_35cm_T4_195 | ecosystem: Engineered > Artificial ecosystem > Sand microcosm > Unclassified ...
CAGATCCGGCACAGCCGGAGGGCTTCACGTACCAGCCCGAGCTCCTCTCCGCGGAGTGCGAGCAGCTACTCCTCCAGCGCTTGGCCGAGCTCCCGCTGCGGGGTTTCGAGTTCCAGGGCTTTACGGGAAAGCGGCGGGTGACCTCCTTCGGCTGGGAGTACGACTTCAACGACCGCACCCTCCGCGAAGCGGCTGCACTGCCCGGCTACCTGCTCCCCGTCAGGGAGAGCGCCGCAGCTTTCGCGGGCCTGGCGGCGGAGCAGTTGCCGCACGTCCTCATCACGGAGTACGCGCCCGGCGCTGGGATCGGCTGGCACCGGGACAAGGGCGTCTTTGGCGACGTGGTGGGGATCTCTCTCGGGTCGCCGTGCCGGTTCCGGCTGCGGCGGAAGGCCGGCGAGCGCTGGGAGCGAGTCTCCCTGCAGCTGGAGCCGCGCTCCGCCTACCTCCTCCGCGGCCCCTCCCGCACGGAGTGGGAGCACAGCATCCCGGAAGCGGAGGCGCTGCGCTACTCCCTCACCTTCCGCACCTTGCGCGCCTCCCGTTAGCGGAAAGCGCGGAGGACACACCTCACGCAGCGGCCCAGTCCGCGCAGAGCAGCTCGGCCTGCATCAGCACGGTCTTCACCGCCTCCTCCTGCAGGTCCGGTGGATAACCGTACTTGTTCAGGATGCGCTTCACCATCACCCGGATCTTGGCGCGGGCGCCCTCCCGCAGCGTCCAGTCGATGGTCACACTCTGCCGCACCTTGGTGATCAGCTCGGCGGCGATGACCTTGAGCTGGTCGTTACCCATCGCCTTCACCGCGCTCTCGTTGGCGGCGAGGGCGTCGTAGAAGGCGATCTCGTCGTTCGTGAGGCCCAGCTCTTCGCCGCGCTTGGTGGCGGCGTCCAGCTCCTTCGCCAGCTGGATCAGCTCCTCCAGCACCTCCATGGTGGAGATGGCGCGGTTGTGGTACGCGTTCAGGCTCTGCTTCAGCTTCTCGGAGAAGAGCTGGCTCTGCACCAGGTTGTGCTTAGCGCGGACCTTCAGCTCGTCCTTTAGCAGCTTCTCCAGCAGCTCCGCGGCGACGTTCTTGTGCTTCAGCCCGCGCACCTCGGCGAGGAACTGGTCGGAGAGGATGCTGATGTCCGGTTTCGGCAGCCCGGCGGCGGTGAAGACGTCGATCACCTCCCCCTCGGTGGTGATCGCCTTCGACACCAGCTGCCGGATGGCGGCGTCCAGCTGCTCCGGGCTCTTCCGGCTGCCCCCGCTCTGCTTGCTCAGGGCCGCCTGGATCGCCTGGAAGAAGGAGACGTCGTCCCGGATCTCCGTCGCCTCGTCGGTGGCGGCGCAGAGGGCGAAGGCCTTGGACAGCTCCAGCACCACCTGCACGAACCGCTGCTTACCGTCTTCCTGCTGCAGCACGTGCTCCTGCCCGGCGGGGATCAGGGCGAGGCGCTGCGTGGGCGTGCCGGTGGTCCAGTCGTCCCACTCGAAGCCGTGGAGCAGGTCGCTGGCGATGCCGTGCTTCTCCAGCATCACCGCCACCGCCTGTGCGGTATCGAACGTGGGGTTGCCGCGGCCGCCGCTCTCCGTGTAGGTGGCGAGGGCGTGCTTGAGCTGGTCCGCCAGGCCGAGGTAGTCCACCACCAGGCCGCCCGGCTTGTCCCGGAACACGCGGTTGACCCGCGCGATCGCCTGCATCAGGCCGTGCCCCTGCATCGGCTTGTCCGCGTACATCGTGTGGAGGCACGGCGCGTCGAAGCCGGTGAGCCACATGTCGCGCACGATCACGACCCGGAACGGATCGCGGGGGTCCTTGAACCGGTTCGCCAGCTTGCGGCGGCGCTCTTTGCTGCGGATGTGCCGCTGCCACTCCGGCCCATCCTCCGCGCTGCCGGTCATCACCACCTTGACCACGCAGCCCTGCCCCTTCTCCGCCTCGGCATCATCTTCCGCGGCTCCGGCCCACTCGGGGCGGAGGGCGATCAGTGCGTTGTAAAGGTCCACGCAGATGCGGCGGCTCATGCAGACGACCATCGCCTTGCCGTCCATCGCCTCCAGCCGCTTCTCGAAGTGCTGCACCAGGTCCGCGGCCACCAGCCGGACCCGCTTCGGATCGCCGACCAACGCCTCCACGGCCGCCCACTTGCTCTTCAGCTTCTCCTTCCGGGTCAGCTCTTCGCCTTCGGTGATCTCCTCGAACTCGTCGTCCAGCTTCGGGAGCGCCTCGGCGTTGAGGGCCAGCTTGGAGATGCGGCTCTCGTAGTAGATCGGCACGGTGGCCTGGTCGGCGACTGCCCGCTGGATGTCATAGATGGAGATGTAGTCGCCGAAGACCGCGCGCGTGTTGGCGTCCGTCTGCTCGATGGGCGTGCCGGTGAAGCCGATGAACGAGGCGTTCGGCAGCGCGTCCCGGAGGTTGCTGGCGAGGCCGTAGGTCAGCTCGCCCGTCTTCTCGTTCACCCGGGCGCCGAACCCGTACTGGCTGCGGTGCGCCTCGTCCGCAATCACCACCACGTTCTGCCGCGGGCTCAGCTCCGCCATCGGCTCGCCCTTCTCCGGCATGAACTTCTGGATGGTGGTGAACACCACGCCGCCGCTCGCCCGGTTCAGCAGCTCCCGCAAGTGCTCCCGGCTCTCCGCCTGCACGGGCGTCTGGCCCAGCAGGTCATGGCACCGCTGGAACTGGCCGAAGAGCTGGTCGTCCAGGTCGTTCCGGTCCGTGAGCACCACCAGCGTGGGGTTCCGCATGGCCGGGTGCCGGATCACCCGTCCGGCGTAGAACAGCATGGAGAAGCTCTTGCCGCTGCCCTGCGTGTGCCACACCACCCCCGCGCGCCGGTCCCCCGGGCGGCCGCCCTGCATCGGGCCCGCCCAGTAGCCGCCCGGCTCCTCCCGAACGCGGTCGCTCTCCGCCATGCCGCTGGCACGGACCGTCTCCTCGACCGCCGCGTTCACCGCGTGGAACTGGTGGTAGCCCGCGATGATCTTGTGGAGCGCACCGCTGTCCGGGTCTTCCTCGAACAGGATGAAGTGGTGGAGCAGGTCCAGGAACCGCCGCCGCTCGAAGACGCCGCGCACCAGCACGTCCAGCTCCAGCGTGCCCCGCGGCGCGTCGCTTTCGCCGTCGACCGTCCGCCACACCTTGAACCACTCCTGGTTCGCCGTGAGGGACCCCACCCGCGCCTGCAGCCCATCGCTCACCACCAGCACCGCGTTGTACTGGAGCAGGGAGGGGATCTCCGCCTTGTAGGTCTGCACCTGGGCGTAGGCGCTCCAGATGGTGGCGTTCTCCTCCGCCGCGTTCTTCAGCTCAATCAGCCCCAGCGGCAGCCCGTTGACGAAGAGCACCACGTCCGGCCGCCGGTGGTGCTGCCCCTCCACCACGGTGAGCTGGTTGACCGCGAGCCAGTCGTTGGCGTCCGGCTGGTGGAAGTCGATGAGGCGGACCCGGTCCCCCGCGATGGAGCCGTCCGCGCGCGGGTACTCCACCTCCACCCCCTCGCGCAGCATCCTGTGGAAGGCGCGGTTCGTCTGCACCAGGGAAGGCGTCCCCACGCGCAGCACCTTCCGCAGCGCCTCCTCCCGCGCGTCCGCCGGCACCGCCCGGTTCAGCCGCCGGATCGCCTCCCGCAGCCGCCCCGCCAGCACCACCTCGTTAAACGAGCCCCGCTCCGCCGACCCTTCCCCGGGCGCAAGCTGCGGCCCCGAGGTGACGGTGTAACCCAGCTCCCCGAACCACGAGAGGGCGGCTTCTTCCAGGTCAGCCTCAGCAAATCTCATGTCAAAGTGGGCTATCTAATCAACATGAGCACTTTGCATCAAGTGCCAATTCATTTCCCTAACCACAGTAAGAAGCTTCCTCCGCAAGCGAACGTGCTCAAACGAGGGAACAATCCGCCAGACCATCTCACAAAGGAGTTGCATCAGTGCATCATCGTTGACGATGACCTTCTTGCCGCGTATTCTTGACGACTCCTGCGTAAAAAACTTTCGAATCACTCCGAACAACACATGCCCCGGAATGACGTCAGCCAGTCTGCTTGACTCCAGAAATGTTGAAATCTCTTCCTTCGCACAAGCCACGTCAGCCTCGGGCAGTTTGCTAATTGAATCCGCTATCAACCTCTGCACCTTCACGGCACAAATGGCCAGTCGGGTGGGGTCTGCCAGCAGTTCGTCAATGCGGTCGGGCATAACCTTGGGTGCTGGATCTGCTCGCCGAGCGGCAATATCTAGCTCAACAACTGGGCGTAGTTTTCTATATAATTCAGCGTCCATTTCATCAAATGCCATACCTACACTCTCGTCACGCTCACCACGTTGCGCGTGTTTGTGGCACGATCTGTCCAGTGAATCCTTCTCCCAGAGATAGTTCTCGATAGAGTAGCGCTTTAAATACACTACCCAACGATGCACACTCCTTTTTCTTGATAGCACCCCATAGTCACCATCCAGAACGATTGCGTAGGGATAATCCGTAGAATTATCTTTAAGACCCTGAATGAGAGCCTCGGCATTAGATGCGCCGTGGAAAGGCCGAATTTTACATTTAGACTTTCCCAAAACCGGTTCGTAGAAGTAAACATCAGTTGGTCCTTCCACCCAAACGATCGGCTCGTCATAGAAATACCTGCTTCCAACGAGCCCTGTCTCAGTACGAGTAAATGTCACACTCATAGACGTGAAAGGTCAATAATCCGATTCGGGAATCCACCCGCAATGTCAGGTGAATGGGTAGCAACGATGATCTGACAGCGACCGGCAAGGGAAGTGATAGATTTCAACAGTTTCTCTTGCCAAGTAACGTGCAATGAAAGCTCCGGCTCATCGGCAACATATACAACGGGATTGCGTTCCCATAGGAGAGCTTGAGTAAGGAGAATGAGGAGCTGCTTTTCACCAGAGGAAAGATGGCGCAATGCGATATCTTCCTTGGAATCGTCAACCTTTCTGATGACAAGTTCGCCCGTTGAGTTTACGTCAATCAACTTGCCGATCAAGAAATCACTCACAGTCTTTGTGTAGAGGTTCAATGGAGCAAAGAGCCTCTGTCTCTTGGTCTCCAAGTCCTGTGCGAATCCCACCATCTGCTTAGTGCGATAAATAAGCGGGATGATATAAAGGTCCTCTAGACGCAACCTGTTTGGATCTCTCTTGATCTGCTCCGTTGCTTCTTGGGCAGCTTTGAAGTGTGCGTCAATCCGATTCTCCATCGCCGAGTCCACGAATCCAACGTCATGGAATGCCTTGAGCAATTGCTTCTTCTGATTTTGTGTGGGCGCCTGCACATTAGTGACATCCGCAATGCTGTCATGACGCTCATCATAGAGGATATTCTCAAGCGCATGCTTTTGAAATACTTTACGCAAATCAGATAAATGTGTGTCCAGTGATACGCGGTAAAGCTTTAGGCCATTTAGAAGTTCCGACAGGCATTCGTCGACCGATTCCAGCACGCCGCGGCGTCCGCGCATACGTTCATCGTCATCCCCGTCTCCGAACGGCAGTCTGCGATTTACTGGCAGCCAGGCAGCAGGAACCAGTCCTTCAAGTTGTGCTCGTAGTTCTGAAAGTTCATTCGCCAGACGTCTCCTCATAAATTCAGCAGCCCTTACATCAGTCATTCCGCTCCTCCCACTGGTAATCGTTCCAGGTAATTGCGGGAAGAGCACGTTCCTATCTCCGATATCGAAACGAATGTGCTCTTCAAATTTGGTTACCTTAATGAGGAGATCTGCGCCTTTGGAAAATGGCGTTAGCGTAATCTGAAGTGAATCGAAATCGTAATCGACTAGTCTTACTATGTTTCCAGTAAGCGCAAGCATCAATAGATTTATAATGGTTGTCTTTCCGGAGGCATTTGGGCCAATAATTACGTTTACATCCTCATATAGAGCTAGATTGATACTCCGCTCATGCCAGAGATTCTCGACGAATATATTTGAGATAAAGTGCGCAGTCATCAGTTTTCCTTGTTCAGGGTAAGGCTACCGCTAAGCAGCTTCGGCAGCAGCGTATCGCGCAGAGCAGCAAGCGTGCGGGATTGGCTGCGATTGGCATCGGCCATCTTGAAGAGCGATGCACAAGCTTGGTGGAAGGCGGCTAGCACCTCCGGCCGGTTAGGGATCAAAACTTGGAGATCGGCAATGATCTCCGGTCGAACCGCTGGATAGGCCCCTCCGTCAGCTAGCCGCCCCAGGTGCTCTGAGACTTCGGGTAACGTGAGAGCAACGTGGATGAAGGACCAGGGCACTGTCTTGGGTGTGACCACCGCAAACCCCGTGGACGCGATACGGTTCTCTGGGGGCGTGAGCGCCAAAAAGTACGCCCCTCGATCTGGGCGTACCGTCGAGAGGACTGTATCTCCGTGTCTCAAACGACGCCTGGCACGGCTTGGTTCGGAGCCGCGTGCGTAAAAGGCGATGTTGGTTATCTCGCCTCGGCTCACTTCAGAAATTTCCACGTACTCCAGCGTGTCAAGTTCATCCTTCTTGCTTAGGGTCCACTCGTTGAGAAAGCAGACCTCACGGATGGGGACGTAACGCCAGCCAGCCGGCACCTTCCCGCGCTGGCTTTCCTCCCAATTGTTGGGAAACAAGGCAGCAGTAGCCGCATCGAGCCCTGTCGGACTACGTCCATCGAGTTTGGCGCGCACCGGGTCGAAGTCCACGAACCAACTCTGGAACAGCGCCCGCGCCATCGCCTCCAGTGTCACGTTCATCCGTCGGTTCAACTCGATCTTGTCGTCCAGCGCTCCAAGCACCGCCGCAATTCCTTTTTGCTCGGAAAGTGATGGAAGGGTGAGTGCAAGGTTTGAAAATCCTGACTTGTTGAGGATAGGTGTCCGCGAACCGCCTGCACCCAGACGAAAGATTTCCGCCCGCTTCGACGTTAACGCGTAGTAAAGGAAGAGATCGTCTACTATCCTTGGGTCTGTGATTACTGAGTTGATCTGTTGATTTGTGACGACTGGGCGGTCAACGAGAACGGCCTTTCCCATTTGCCAGCCAATACAAGACACTGCCACACCACGCGGGACCAATACGTTTTGCATCTTAGCCGCGCCGGACGCCGATAGATTACGTGCAGTTCCTTCAACCTTTCGACGACCATCCATATCTGTTGGTGTAAGAAAGGGAAGCTCATCCCCAAAATCTTCCGGGTCCGTACCGGGGGGTGTACGGCCTGTAACTACTTTGCCGAGGTCACCGACTCGGTGTCGCTGCCAACTACCCCCCATACCCCAACCCCCGCAGATTCGCCTTGATTGCGCCTTCCAGCGTTGCCGCCTCTGCAAACTGCGCCTGTAACTCGTCAATAAGGCGCTCCATTTTGTCCTCGAAAGGCTCGCCATCATCCTCGATTTCTTCCGCACCCACGTAGCGGCCGGGAGTGAGAACATGTCCATGCGCTCCGATCTCGGCGTTGCTGGCGGACTTGCAGAGACCGGCCACATCCTCGTAACTGTCGGCGTCTTCATCTCCACGCCAGGCATGGTAGGTGTTTACGATCTTCTTGAGATCGGTGTCGGTCAACTCGCGGTGGACGCGGTCGATGAGGCTCCCCAGCTTCCGGGCGTCAATAAACAGGGTCTGCTTCCGCCGGTCCCGCCGCTTGCCATCGTTCTTGTTCTTCGCCAGGAACCAGAGACAAACGGGGATCGGCGTGCTGTAGAAAAGCTGCCCCGGCAGCGCCACCATGCAGTCCACCAGGTCCGCCTCAATCAGCGCCCGGCGGATCTCCCCTTCGCCGGACTGGTTGGACGACATGCTCCCGTTCGCCAGCACGAACCCGGCCATGCCGTTCGGCGCCAGGTGGTGGATGAAGTGCTGCACCCAGGCAAAGTTGGCGTTGCCCCGGGGCGGCACGCCGTACTGCCAGCGCACGTCATCGTCTTTGCGGAACCAGTCCGAGTCGTTGAATGGCGGGTTGGCAATCACGAAGTCCGCGCGCAGGTCCGGGTGGAGGTCGCGGCGGAAGGTGTCCGCGTGCTCCTCTCCAAAGTCCGCCTCGATGCCGCGCAGGGCCAGGTTCATCACCGCCAGGCGGCGGGTGGTGGCGTTGCTCTCCTGCCCGTAGATCGCCAGGTCGCCGATCCGCCCGCCGTGCGCCTCCACGAACTTCTCGGACTGCACGAACATCCCGCCGGAGCCGCAGCAGGGGTCGTAGACGCGGCCCTTGTAGGGGGCCAGCATCTCCACCAGCAGGCGCACCACGCAGGAGGGCGTGTAGAACTGGCCGCCGTTCTTCCCCTCCGCGCTGGCGAACTGGGTGAGGAAGTACTCGTACACCCGGCCCAGGATGTCCCGCGCCCGGTTCTCCCGGTCGCCCAGTCCGATGGTGCCGATCAGGTCGATCAACTCCCCCAGGCGGTGCTTGTCCAGCGCGGGGCGGGCGTACTCCTTCGGCAGCACCCCCTTCAGGCGCGGGTTGTCCCGCTCGATCGCCACCATCGCGTCGTCCACGATCTTGCCGATGTACGACTGCTTCGCGTTCGCCTGCAGGTGGGACCACCGGCTCTCGTACGGCACCCAGAACACGTTCTCGGCGCGGTACTCATCCGGGTCCTCCGGGTCCGCGCCCTCGTACTCCCCTTCGCCCGCCGCCAGCTTCGCGCGGTGCTCCTCAAACGTGTCGGAGATGTACTTCAGGAAGATGAGGCCCAGCACCACGTGCTTGTACTCGGCCGCGTCCATGTTATTGCGGAGCTTGTCCGCGGTGAGCCAGAGCTTGGCCTCAAAGCCGAGTTGCGCGGAAGAGCCGTTACTGGAGCTGGTTTTCGATTTCGGAGGCATGGGGTCCAGAGGGTCGGAGGCGCGGTCGATCGCTCAAGCGCTGGAGAGGGGATAGGCCGGGGGCGAGCGGCAGCACGGGAGACCCAGCGCTTGGCTGTGTTCCCTACAAACGTTAGGAGACTGGCCGGCTATTTCCTCTGCCGGCGGGGCCGGTCACCCCGCACTCCCCTGAATCGTATCGTCGGCAGGCAGCCGGAGGGTCTACGGCCAGCCTTTCACCGCACCTCTCCAGAGCCCACCGCGAGCATACCGACCACCGCGCAGCCACCCACCCCCTAGGAGCCCCGTCGCACAAGCAGCTCAAAAAGCCCCCAGAATTGGGGGTTGGGGGGCCGCTCCCTCGAACTCCAAAAGCCCCCAGGATTGGGGGTTGGGGGCCGAACTCCAACTTGCTGGACGATCAGCCCGTAAGACGTTATAATAGCAAACTAATAACTCTGCACTCCATTATTCCCCTACTCCAACACTCCATTTTCTAAGGGGCTGCCAAACAGTGCAAAATGATGCAACGCCAGGCATAAAGCCCCCTTGCGGAGATGTCGCTTCTGGCCGCTTTTGCACCCCGTTTTGGTCAAAATCACCATTTCATGGCAGAGAAACTAGCAAACAATGCCAAGGTCCCGGCCGCACCGCCCGCGCCAGCGGTTCACCCCCAGGAAGGAAATCATCCCGCCCGGGTCCCACTGCCCAAATGGTACAGCCGCTCCCTTTAGTCCCGTCGTCCCCGTACCCGCACGCTCCCGCAGAATTGGGGGTTGGGGGGGCCAGTGTCGGTTCCTAACGCTCCCCCCAGAATTAGGGGGCTGGGGGCTACCTTGCCGCCCAAAGTCGGCGGAATGGATCGTTTTAAACTTTCGTAGTAGAAGGCGGCAGAGGCCATGGGCTCCGATTAGTCCCAGCGACACCGTACCCGCACACTCCCCCCAGAATTGGGGGGCTGGGGGGGCCTCCGTTGCCCCCCAAAGTCCGGGGAATGGATCGTTTTAAACTTTCGTAGTAGAAGGCGGTATAGGCCATTGGCTCCGGAAACTCCCTCGGGCCGCCTGCCTTCCCCGTCCTAACACCCGTCCCGCCTTGCCTGTCGCGTTGAGGTCCACATCCATGCATCGCTCCCGCTCGCCGTTCCGGCTCGACCGCCACCTCCTCCCGGGTGGGGCGCTAAGCCTGCTGCTCCTCGGCGGCGTCACCGCGGCCGGAGCGCAAGACGCGCCCAAGCCGCCCGCGGCCCCCGCCACCGAGGCGCCCAAGCCCGCCGCCAAAGCGGAGCCCGCGAAGCCGGAGCCGCCGAAGGACAAAGACATCGATGAAACGGTGAAGGAGCACGACAAGCTCGCCGGGATCTTCACCTTCTACCGGAAGAAGAAGGGCACCTCAGACGCGCTGCTGATGGAAGTGCCGGACAGCGCCCTCGGCAAGCTCTTCATGCTCCAGGCCACCGCCAGCACCGGCGCCAGCGGTACCCCCGCCTTCGTCTTCCACGGCGCGCCGCTCAACGATCTCCTCTTCCGCATCGAGAAGGGGGACGACGGCCGCCTCCGCTTCGTGTCGCCGAAGACGGACGTCCGCGTGCCCACCGACGGCCCCGGCCAGCGCTCCCTCGCGCGCTCCTATCCGGAGACGATCCTGCAGGCGTTCGAGATCAAGGCGCGCCAGCCGGAGCGGCACAGCGTGCTGATCGACGTGAGCGACCTCTTCAAGTCCGACATCGCCGAGTTCGCGGCGCAGTTTGACCGCTCCGGCTACGCGCTGGACCGCGGCACCGCCTACGTGGACAAGATCAAGGTGCTGCCGGAGAACGTGGCGGTGCGCACCGTCTACCAGTTCAACCGCAAGAACCCGGCCGGCGAAGGCCCCCGCACCTTCCCCTTCGCGGTCAGCTACGATCTGTACACCCTTCCGGAAACCGGTTACCGCCCCCGCCTGGGCGATACCCGCGTGGGCTACTTCACGGACAGCTTCAAGGACCTCTCGGACGCCGCCTCCCGCGACCAGACGGTGAACTACATCCGCCGCTGGAACCTGGAGAAAGCCGATCCGAAGGCCGCCCTCTCCGTGCCGAAGAAGCCGATCGTCTTCTGGATCGACAACGCGGTCCCCGAGAAGTACCGCCAGGCGGTGCGCGAAGGGCTGCTGATGTGGAACCCCGCCTTCGAGCGCGTCGGCTTCAAAGATGCCATCGTCGTGAAGCAGATGCCGGACGATGCGGACTGGGACATCGCGGACGTGCGCTACAACGTGGTGCGCTGGACCACCGGCATGCCGTTCGCCATCGCCCTGATGCGCTCCAACCCGCTCACCGGCGAGATCCTCAACGCCTCCATCAACATGGATGCCGGCTTCGCCTCCTCCGGCGCCGTGGAGTTCGACTCCGTGGTCGATCCCACCGCCCCGCCCGCCCCGAAGCCCGCCGCGCTCTTCGCCGGTAAGGACGGCCGCTACTGCGATTACGCGGTCGAGGCCCGCCGCGAGGCCTACTTCGGCGAAGTGGCCGCCGAGGCGCTCCAGACCCCGGACGCGCCGTTCGACCGCCAGGCGTTCATCCACTCCTACATCCGGGAGATCGTGGCGCACGAGCTGGGCCACAACCTGGGCCTCCGCCACAACTTCATCGCCAGCACCGAGAGCGACCTGAACCAGCTCGGAGACGCCAAGCGCCTCGCCGTCAACGGCGTCGCCGCCTCCGTGATGGACTACCTCCCGCCCAACATCGCCGCCGTGAAGAAGCCCGGCGCCGCCTACTTCTCCCCCGTGGTCGGCACCTACGACAAGTGGGCCATCGAGTACGGCTACCGGCAGTTCGACGCCAGGTCCACCGAAGAGGAGCGCCCTGCCCTGGCGCGCATCGCCTCCCAGTGCAACCTGCCCGGCCACGCCTTCCAGACGGACGAGGTCGCGGACAACTACGATCCCCTCGTCACCCGCTTCGACCTGGGTAAGGATCCGCTGGACTGGACCGACCGCACCTTCACCCTCTCCCGCTACCTGCTCTTCACGCTGGACAAGCGCCACCCGAAGCCCGGCGAGAGCTACTACGATTTCACCCGCGAGTTCAACGTGCTGGTCTCCAAGTACCTGCGCGCCGGCACCTACACCGCCCGCTTCATCGGCGGCCAGGTGGTAAACAACAACTACCCCGGCGACCCGAACGGCCGCCTCCCGCTCACCTCCGTGGAAGGCCCCCAGCAGCAGCGCGCCCTCGATCTGCTCAACCGGCACGTCTTCGCCGAAGACTCCTTCGCCTTCCCCAAGCGCTACCTCTCCATGCTCACCGGCAACCCGAACGCGGAGGGGAACCAGGCGGAGGCGGCGCAGCGGGAATTCCCGATGTTCACCACCTTCACCAGCTACCAGCGCGGGATGCTGAAGCGCGTCTTCGCCCCCGCCGCCCTCACCCGCCTCGCCAACAGCGAGTTCCGCGCCGCGAAGCCGGAAGAGACCCTCACCACCGCCACCCTCTTCCGCAGCGTCGGCGATGAAGTCTGGTCGGAGCTGCGCACCGGCAAAGAGATCAGCGCCCTCCGCCGCAGCCTCCAGATCGACCACCTGAACACCCTCGTCGACCTGGTGATGAACCGCGACCCGGGCGTCCCCTCGGATGCGGTCACCCTCGGCTGGGAGCAGCTCCGCACCCTGCGCGGCCGCATCAAGACCGCCCTCCCCAAAGCCCGCGGCGAGTACGGCCCCGCCCACCTCCGCGAAGCCATGCTCCGCATCGACCGCGTCCTCGACGCCCGCCCGCAAGCCAAACCGTAACCGGCCCAGCGGCTCAACACGAAGGGGCGGCGCTAAAGGTTGCGCCGCCCCTTCGTGTTTTGTAACTGGCCAGGTGCAGCGAACGCATCGCCGGGTGCCTCCAGAGCGTTACGACATTTGGGACATCGGGCAGGAGTTCGCAGCGGATTGGTGAGACCTGCATGGGGAGGTGCGCCATGAACCGGTTGGTGACCACCGAGGAGACGCTGGAAAACCCGGAGTTGTCGGAACACGCGGCGGAAGCGGCGGGCCTCCAGGGAAAGCGCCTGGACGAGGCCCGGGCGGAGTTTCGCGCCGAGTGGGCCGGAAAGGTGGAGCGGATCCGGCGCCGGGCTGCCTGGACGCGCATGCGGGGCGCGTCTCTCAACCGGCTCGCCCGGGATGTTCGGGTTGCCGCCCTCGTTCTCGGCGCCCTGGTGGGAACCGTCAACCTGCTCGGTGCTCACGACTTCCGAACCATCCTCGGTGTTTTTGTGGGAGCGCTGCTCGGGCTGATCGGCGTTACGCCCCTCGTCTTCTGGATCGATGGGAGCGCGAGGTCCAGCAATCTGCGCGCCGAGCGGTTGGATCGCTCGGCGCGTGACCTGGAGCGCCAAGTAGACGCCAGCACCCCGCTCAACGGGCATGCTCACTCGGACGAAGCGACGGCTGCAGATGGGGAGTCGCTTTCGGAGCCCGGCGATCAGAGCTTCGAGGAGGCGCGGGCGGAGTTTCGCGCGGCCTGGCGAGCCAGACTGACCGGCAAGTAGCGGCTGGAACTACTCGTCCTCGCAATGACTCCGGAGGGCGAGGAATGGCCGACCCTCATCGCTCATCCTTCATCCTTCAGCTGCCCCGTCAGGTAATCCCGCAAGAGCGTGTCCGCCTTAGCGGGATCGCGGAGAGCCTCCGCGTAAAGGTCCGCGAGGGGTAAGGTGGTGATCGGCTCTCCGTCCGGGTCCGTGACTTCTACTTCCCACTCGCTGATGATGGTGCCGGCCCACTGCGGGTAGTCTCTTCGGAGAGCCTTGAGGACGTCGGTGAGGAACTCCGCAGGGGTGGGGGGGATCACTTCCGGCAGGCGCAGTGAGGCGATCACGGCGTCGGCCGCCTCGCGAGCGGTGGGGGCGGCAGTGCCCGGGCCGAGCTGGGTGATGATTACGGAGAGTGCGTCCCGTGTGTAGACCCAGAAGCGGAACGCGGCGGCGGCGGTCTCATCCAGGGTGGGGCGCCGGCCTTCGGCGCGCGCCACCTCCAACCGCTCCCGGAACTCCGGATGCACGCCTTCCAGCGGCACCCACACGCCCAGCCGCTTCGCGTGCTGCAGCAGCAGCTCGCCGGGGGCCGTGGTGGCGCCGGTTATCGCCAGGGGCAGGAAGTTGAGCGCCGTCAGGCCCTCCGGCCCGCCCCGCCGCAGCGTGAGGCTGCCCGCCGCCGAGTCATACTCCGCGTCCCACTCCGGAGCGTGCGCCAGGTGAAAGAGCCCCAGGGGATGGTCAAAAGTCACCGGTTCCTCGGGCATCGGTTACCAGCCTCCCATCAACTCGCGCAGCTCCTTCGCCAGCGGCT
>Ga0255338_1004559_pt1 | contig 14084 bp, 11 predicted proteins | sample MeOH1_35cm_T4_19_FD_203715 | JGI IMG/M metagenome (GOLD analysis project Ga0255338, IMG submission 203715) | Sandy soil microbial communities from University of British Columbia, Vancouver, Canada - MeOH1_35cm_T4_195 | ecosystem: Engineered > Artificial ecosystem > Sand microcosm > Unclassified ...
TCTTCCGGCGTAAACAACCCTTCATTGAGTGCCACTTTAAATGTTTCAGGATTGTTTGGATCGATGGCTCCAGAGTCAATTGCCTCCTCGGCTTGTCGTTGCATCGCCTCTACATCGATGCGAATTCTCTTGCCGTAATCTGCAATTGCATTTCGCATGTACTCAATAAGCCAGGGGTTATTGTCGAATAATCGGGCAATAGCGCCTTCGCGAAGCGCATGAAAGATTCTCACTTCGGATGGTTCGATACCGATATCCGTGCTCCAAACGGCAATATTCTCCGGTATGAGAACTGGCCGCGCGGGCTCAAGAAGCGGTAAGCCAACATCATGTGCTCCCGTGACACACGCTGCTAGACCACCGATTGACTGACCGAGTTGAGTTGCAATCATTGTTCCGATGAACGAACGCAGGAGTCCAGCTACTTGCGTAAGCGGCAATGAATTTTCGGGCAACCCCTGTTCTTCAACAATTGAAGTCATTGCTTTCGCTAGTCCATTGGCAAGAGGTTCGACAGTTTTCTGCCAGCCTTTCATGGTGGCATCAACCCAATCGGCGCGACTGTAAATATTTTTGACATTTGAATGTGCAGGGAAAATCGTTGCATCGTTTAGCCAAAGATCTGCAATTGCCATTGCTTCCTGATAGACGGCAACATCGCCTGTTCCGATCAACGCAGAGCCGTGTGCAGCGACATACTGCTTGGCGATGTCGCGACTTATACTGAGGGGAAGAGCGCTGTCAGATTTTCCAATTGCCTCAAGAAAACTGATGGGGTTGATTCCTAATTTCGCAAACTGTTCTTGAATTTCTTTTGTCATGTCCGTGGGCATGCTTTCGCCAAACTGTGATTGCATCTGCTCTTGAAGCATGGCAAAAAGCGCAGAGAGATCTTGATTCCCGTCCACGGCTTCACTGTCTCCAGTAGCACCGCTTGGTTGGGGACTTGCTGAGTTTTTATCCTCAGACTCGTCATCGTTATGCGAGGATGTGAAACCAAACGGAACCATTTAAACTCCTAACCAAAGTAGGACTCTACGCTTATGTCATATAACAATCTCATGCACCGCTTTGTTCCCAGGCGCGGTAGACTAAAAGGATGTCCCCTGCATTTTCGGCCCTCATTTGGTGGTTGGTGCCTTTAGCTGCCGTCATAGGAGCATTGGGCTATGTTCTCTGGGTTACCAAGTTCCAGGAGCGGTTCCAAAATGAGACCACACGCTCTGTCTCCCAATTCCAGCGTTTTCAGAGTTCTTTCCGCAATGACTCTCAGAGCAGTGATTCTTTCGGCGACGATTCACAGAACCATGTTGCGCCTGAGAAAGAACATTCCAAGCCGAACGAGTAGGCGGCCTTTCGCGGTATGCGTATTTCACAACTTCCACGTACGGCACTTTATTTCGTAGCACTCTTCCTTCTGGCAAGTTTGCTTATTCCTCTGCCATATGCGGTTCTGCAACCTGGTGCGGGACAAGATGTCCTCGGGTCTGTCATTAAGATTTCTGGAGCGAAGACTTATAAGAGCTCTGGAAAGTTGTTGCTGACGACGATTTATGTAACGAGTCCATCCTCTCCTCTCTTCGGCGCAGATGTGCTTGTATCGTGGGTTAAAGGTGAGGCGATCGTGATGCCTCGGGAGGTTCTCTACCCCCCCAACAGGAGTTCCCAAGAAATAAAAGCGGCCAATACGAAAGACATGGTTAATTCTCAGGAATCAGCAACCGTTGCTGCACTTACCTATTTGGGGTACGACGTGCCTCATCAGGCGAAGATTGGCAAAGATGGAAAGAAAGTCACGGTTTACAACTTTCCTGTCAATGTCTCAATCTCCCTTAAGGACACAGGCGGCCCTAGTGGAGGCCTCGTCTTTGGATTAGGGATCGTTGAGAAGCTCACCCCCGATGATTTTGTCGCTGGCAGAACGATTGCTGGGACTGGAACAATCGATAGCGCTGGAAATATTGGAGCCATCGGGGGAATCGACGAAAAAATAATCGCGGCGAAACGAGCTGGTGCGTCAGTATTTCTCGCTCCAAGCGAGAACTGCAGTGATGTGACGAACGTCCCTGAAGGCATCAAGGTTTATTCGGTTGCAACACTCAGGGAGGCGGTTTTAGTGCTTAAGGATGGGCGCAATGCCATCCCACATTGCACTTGGCAACGAAATCGGTAGCGTTGGCGCATGAGTTCAATGAATCGACCCAGCCGCCCCAACCTTCCAAACCCGCGCCGACCTTTAGTGGTCACCGCAGCAATCGTCGCAGCGGCCCTGATTGCTCTGGTTTCTATGAGCGGCTTCTATGCCGATTGGCTCTGGTACCAATCGGTCAACTTCACCAATGTATGGAGTATTACTCTCACAACAAAAGCATTGCTCTTCGTTCTCTTCGGCGCGGCTACTTCACTCATTATCATCACCAACATTTTTATCGCCTATCGGCGCCGACCTCTTTATGTTCCCATGAGCATTGAGGCTGACAACCTTGAGCGATACCGCGGTCAGATTGAACCTATTCGACGACTAGTCATAGGCGGCCTCGCGTTGGTGCTTTTTTACTTCGCCGGAACAGCAGGAACACAACTCTGGACTCCGTGGATGCTTTTCCGAAACTCCACTCCTTTCGGTGTGAAGGATCCACAGTTTGGATTAGATATTTCCTTCTTCGCTTTCCGCCTTCCCTTCTGGCAAGCACTTCTGGAGTGGGGAATATCAACAATCATCATTTCAATCATCGCTGCAAGCGTGGTCCATTATTTGTACGGCGGAATTCGTCTCCAAGTTCGAGAGGACAGGACGACTGTCACGGCGCGAGTTCAACTCTCAATACTTCTAGGTATCGTGGTTCTTCTCAAAGGCATGGCCTATTGGCTTGATCGTTACCACCTTGCGCTTAAAGAGGGCAAACTCATCACCGGCTTGACCTACACGGATGTCAACGCGGTACTTCCCGCAAAGGCAATCCTCGCAGGGATCGCAGTTGTGTGTTCTCTACTCTTCTTCGCCAACATTATTCGACGCTCATGGGTCTTGCCAGCAGCTGGCGTCTCACTTCTCGTGGTTTCATCTCTACTTATCTCTACTGTCTATCCAGGCATCATTCAGCAATTCCAAGTCAAACCAAGCGAGTCGACAAAGGAAGCGCCTTATATACAGAAGAACATTGATGCAACTCGAACTGCTTATGGACTTTCCGATGTAACGGTGAAGGATTATCGAGCGACAATTGAGACATCGGCAGGTCAGCTATCTAAGGACGCCGCAACAATTTCTAATATCCGTTTGATGGATCCCAATGTTCTCTCTGCGACCTTCCGACAACTGCAACAGATTAAGCCTTATTACACCTTTGCCGATTCACTTGATATAGATCGCTATACAGTGAACGGCGTTCAAAGGGATGCTGTCGTGGCAGTTCGAGAATTGAACCTCGCAGGCAACCCAAGCCGTAACTGGATCAACGACCATTTGGTTTACACCCACGGATTCGGATTTGTTGCGGCCTATGGAAACGTCCGTGATGCTGACGGAAAGCCATCCTTCATCGTGGGAGATCTCCCTCCAACAAAGGGTCTGGGTACCTTCGAGCCCCGCATTTACTTCGGTGAGAATGTCCCTGACTACTCAATTATTGGTGGAGCGAAGACGTCGACGCCTATGGAGTTGGATTACCCAGATGACTCATCGGCAAACGGACAGAAGAACGTCACTTACACGGGTAAGGGCGGGGTTCCAGTGGGCTCACTCCTTAACCGTCTGGTCTTCGCAATCAAGTATCAAGAGCAAAGAATCGTTCTTTCCAACCTGATTAATTCTGATTCCAAGATTCTCTTTGAACGCAGTCCTCGAGACCGAGTCGCAAAAGTTGCACCGTGGCTCACCCTTGATGGTGACCCATATCCAGCAATTGTGAATGGTCGAGTTCTTTGGATTGTGGATGGATATACAACAAGTGCAGGTTATCCGTACTCAAGGAAGACGACGCTTTCCAATGCAACTACCGATGCGCTGACTACTAATTCGACTTCTATTACGGCGCAATCAAATGCATCTGTTAACTACATTCGGAACTCTGTAAAGGCTACTGTGGATGCGTATGACGGCACTGTCACGCTATATCAATGGGATACCAAGGATCCCGTTCTTAAGACTTGGAGCAAGATTTTTCCTGATGTCGTGAAGCCAAAGAGTGCAATTTCCAAGGAGCTTCTCGCGCATGTGCGTTATCCAGAGGATCTCTTTCGAGTTCAACGCGATATTTTGAGCTCTTACCATGTCAAGACTGCGAGTGCCTTCTATGGTGGCCAGGACTTTTGGCGGGTACCACGTGACCCTTCAACATTCGGAGCAAATGCAGGTGCGCTACCTCCTTATTATTTGACCCTGCAGATGCCTGGGGCATCAAAGTCTGACTTCTCGTTGACGACACCATTTGTTCCTGTTGGAGGCCGTGAGAACTTGTCTGCGTTTGCATCTGTCAACTCGGATCCCGGCCCTGATTATGGAAAAATTAGTGTGCTTCAATTACCGCGAAGTACAAACATTGCCGGACCTTCACAAGTCGCTTCAAATTTCGAGGCAAAGCCAACGGTTGCAAATTTACTTTCTTTGCTTCGGCAAGGTGGATCTGATGTTGTACTTGGCAACTTGTTGACCCTTCCAGTTGGTGGCGGTCTTTTGTATGTCCAACCCGTTTATGTCCAGGCAACATCGAACGCTGCTTCTTATCCGTTGCTCCAGAAGGTTCTCGTTTCATTTGGAGATCAAATTGGATTTGATGACACGCTTAAGGGAGCGCTTGACCAAGTTTTCGGTGGCAACTCCGGAACTTCTGGAGGCACTACAACTCCGACAACGGGCGGGTCACAGTCCAACGCACTTGCTAACGCATTGCAAAGTGCAAGCCAGGCACTTGCAGATGGACAGGCCGCACTTGCTAAGGGCGACTTCGCTGCTTACGGTCTTGCTCAGGAGAGATTGAAATCTGCGATTGCTGCAGCGATTGCTGCACAGTCACGAAAGTAATCTCTGGGTCCAACTAGGGCGATTTGGCGCGCGTGGTGCCTGCCCTCTACGATAGGCATACCGACGCGGGGTGGAGCAGCTCGGTAGCTCGCTGGGCTCATAACCCAGAGGTCGTAGGTTCAAATCCTGCCCCCGCTACCATGTACCGAATCAAGGCTCTCGCCTCAAGCGAGGGCCTTTTTCGTTGGGCGTGCCCTGCCTGAGGGAAGAATTGTCGTTGAGATCACCCCAAGGGACACCTATGTGACTTCTGGCAAAGCGCCAAAATGGGTGAAGTGTGGTCGCCCTGTTTCATTGTGGGACAGGGAGTAACTATTGGGGGAACGCGTTTGGAAGACATGGAACGGGTCAAGCCAGAGAGTTAAGGTAGCGGGATATGAAAAACATTCGTAGAAGTCATTTGCTCTCATCGGGAAGATCTTCTGCTCTATTTTTGATTCCATTTATGGTCGCACTCAGTCTCGTTCTTTCTTCATTGAGCCCATTTGTGGCGAGTAGCTCTGCCGCTGACTCTGCCAAGACGTGTATGGCGGATAGAAGTTTGGACTCAGTAAACATTGGGAAATATTTTGCGGCCTTTCTCACACAAGCTAAGAAGGATTGGCGCAAAGACGCCAATATCTCGAGTGTGCGGATGGATGATCGCATGGGAAAGAATTTTGATGCCCTGTGCTCTCTAAATATTTATTCGTCATGGATGGTCGTTCTCTACTCGGTTTCGTCAAAGACCGAACAGGTTGTCTATATGGATAGCCAGAATAAGACCACCGCTGGTATTCCCCGACTTCTCTATAACGTGAAGAAAGTTGCCTCAAGTGGCACAACCTTCACTGGTAAGACAATCGAGGAGATGAAAAAGGAAGGCGACTGGGCCTTTGATGTCTTCTCACGCCCAGAGACTGCTGCCCAAGAGAAGAAGGGTCCATCCAACCTCTTCCTCGAATGGAAAATGACGTTAAGTGATGTGGTTCAGAAATTCCTCGATCGAACAAGAAACGAATCAATCAGCGCATATGGCTGGAGTATCTATATCGGCAAGAGATCTCTTAAAACAGGCAGCCCTTACGCTGATATCTATTGGCAGAACGGCACTAAAAAGCAGGCTTATTACGTCGAACCATTTACGTTGAAGACTTATCTCGTGAAGTACTAGTCAGCTACTTGATACGCTACTTGATACGCAGCGAGTTGGTAACGACAAAGAGACTTGAGAAAGCCATCGCCCCCGCCGCATACATAGGCTTGAGCGCGCCAAAAGCTGCAATAGGTATTCCAATGACGTTATAGAGGAATGCCCATCCGAGGTTTCCTCGTATAACTCGAAGAGTCTTTGCAGACAGATTGAGGGCATCAATAATGATTCCCAAGTCTCGGCGCATTACAACGATATCTGAAGTCGCAATGGCCGTATCCGTGCCTGTTCCCATTGCAATGCTGAGATCTGAAGTCACAAGTGCTGCGGCATCATTGACCCCATCACCGACCATCAATACGCATCGTCCTTGAGCCTGCAATTCCTTCACGTGCTTAACTTTGTCTTGGGGAAGCGCACCGAAAATCACATGATCACGATCAATGCCAACTTTTTCAGCCACCGACATTGCGACTCGTTCATTGTCTCCTGTGACCAGCCAAGGATCTATTCCGTGCTCTTTCAAATTGAAAACTGTTCGTAGCGCATCGGGTTTGATCTCATCCCCGACTGCAAATACGGCGAGCGCGACTCCATCCCATGCGAGAACTGAGACAGTAAGCCCATCTTCCTCTGCATCATCGATGGCCAGTTGAATTTCTGGATCAAAGGGAATGGAGCTAAAGGCAACAGCCTGAGGAGATCCGATGATGACAGCCGGGGAGAGACTTCCAAGCGTCACTCTTCCTGCTGATCCGGATCCTGGGGTACTTTCGAAACTTGTGACAGGACGTGATTCAATGCCCTTGACTCTTATGGAATCCGCAATCGCACTGGCAACCGGGTGATCGCTCTCATTTTCAATGGAGTAAGCAGTCGAAAGAATCTCGGATTCATTGAGATATGGCGCAAACTTGGCCCCCAACGGCTTGCCAGCGGTTGGCACGACAACACTCCAGAGCACAGACATTTGACCACTCGTCAGCGTTCCAGTCTTATCCAGTATGACCGCGTCAATTTTCTGAGCTATTTCGAGAACACGGGGTTCGCGGATGACTATGCCCCTTTGGGCACCTCTACCTGAGGCCACTAATAGTGCGACAGGGGTCGCTAAACCCAGCGCACATGGACACGCAATGACGAGGACGGCGATTGCTGATGAGATGGAATCCGTCAGCGAGTGATCAGTCAGGCGCCAAGCAAAGAAAGTGCCTATTGCCAGCAGGGTAACGACCGGGACGAAGACGGCGCTTATCTGATCAGCCAACCGCTGGATGGGCGCTTTTGTGCCTTGAGCACTCACGACCATTGAGGTAATGCGTGCTAGTTCTGTATCTGAACCAACTCGCGTTGCTCGAATGACAAGACGTCCATTCCGGTTGAGTGATGACCCGATGACGAAATCTCCGGGATCTATATCGATCGGCTTGGATTCGCCCGTGAGTAGAGAGTTGTCGACTGAACTCATTCCTGAGATAACTACACCGTCTGTCGCGATTCTCTCTCCTGGTTTTGCCAGAAATTCATCGCCCACAATAAGTTGTTCGATCGGAATCCTCACGATTTTGTCATTGCGGCGTACTGAGACTTCTTTACTGCCAAGTGCCAGGAGGGCAGATAACGCGCTGCTTGCACGTCTCTTCGCCCGCGATTCTAGGAAACGTCCCGCGATAACAAAAAGAATAATTGTCGCTGACACCTCGGCATAAACATCGCCCACTCCTGAGATATTTGCGTAGATCGACCATCCAAAAGCGGTGAGGGAACCTAGTGTGATCAGAGTGTCCATCGTGGGATGTCTGAAATTTCGAATTCCAGCGCGATGAATAGGCCACGCAATAATGAGAACTACCGGCGCACTCAGAGCAATCACAAGCCAAGAAGTGGGTGAGTACTTTGGGTAAGCAAGATGGAAAGTGTCGAGTTGGGCAAGTATGAAACGGTCAATCGCGGGGTGCCAGCTCATCGTCATTGAAATCGCAAGGATGGGTACGGTGAAGAGAGCCGCTGAGATCAATGCCCACGCTGATTTTTTACTATGCAGAGCAATCTGACCGCTATCTGCAATTTCTTGCGCAGAGTATCCAGCGGATTTGACGGCTTTTATGAGTTCCTTGGGATCCATCTCTGCTGGCGCCATAATGTGCGCAGTCTCCGAAGCAAAATTGACGCTCGCGCTTACTCCGGGGATTGCATTGAGTGTCCGCTCCACAGTTGCGACACATGACGAGCACGTCATGCCTTCCAGGCGGAGGGTCATTGGTTCGAGGGCTGTCCTGTTTATGTCACTCATGTGATCTATTTTCTATGTGGATTGAGTTGGTCGAGAATGCTTTGATGGAGAAGTCCATTTGATGAGAGCGCACTTCCGTGGTGCGGCCCGGGCTCTCCACTTACCGAGGTGAATTTCCCACCTGCTTCGCGCACGATGATGTCCAAGGCGGCCATATCCCAGAGCGCCAACACTGGCTCTACCGCAACATCGGCCGAACCTTCTGCCACGAGCATGTGGGACCAGAAGTCTCCGAAGCCGCGTGTGCGCCATGCATTATTAAGGAGGTTGTCGAATGCGGGTCTTCGCCCACCCCATCCAGCGAAGTCGGAGTATGTAACGGAGGCATCCTTGGTGTCGGAGACTTTCGAAACCGAGATTTTTCGAGGTGTCGAATTGTTGAAGATGACATGGGCGCCCAGACCTTGGGCGGCGTACCAACGCCGGCAGAGAGCTGGGGCGCTTGCGACACCGACAACAACTTCACCATCCTCCACGAGTGCGATCAACGTCGCCCACGTTGGGACTGCGCGCATAAAGTTCTTCGTCCCGTCGATCGGGTCTATTACCCAGTAGCGAGATCCCGTGCTCTTGGACTCTCCAAATTCTTCGCCAACAAGTCCGTCCTCTGGGCGTTGCGTTTTCAAGATTTCTCGGATCGCCGCTTCGGTCGCTTTATCGGCGTCGGTGACTGGGGTGTTATCAGGCTTGGTAGTGATGACGAGGTCTAGTGACTGATATCGAGAAGAGGTGATCAGATCTGCGGCGTCTGCAATCTGCAGTGCAAGAGTTAGGTCTTCCTTATGTGTGTATTTATGCGTACTCATATTGCGTACAGCCTAGCCCAGCCCCAAATTGGCGCTACTCCAGCCCCAAATCTGGCTGATTATCTGATTTGGCGAGAGATTTGATGTCGAGCAGCCTTCGAAGGCTATCTATTCGGGCTTGACGTTCACGAATGACAGTTCCGTCGGGGGCAACCCAGTGAGTGAGAGCACAGCTCTCCTCGTTATGCGAGCAGTTGGGCATGCAATTGGCGATGACTTCGTGGAGATCCTCGAAGGAGGCGATGATCCGATTGGGGTCGATATGTGCCAGCCCAAAGGCTCGTATTCCGGGGGTGTCGATGATCCATCCGTCACTCAAGGCCAAATGGGATGAGAGCGGGAGGGCAATCGCACTTGAAGAGGTGTGACGTCCACGGCCGGTCACCTCATTTACATCACCGATCACTCTTTCGGCGTGAGGAAGAAGGGCATTTATCAAGGTTGATTTGCCCACGCCTGAATGGCCAACGAGCACAGAAGTCTTGCCATGGATTCTCTTCTGAATATCGGTCAGGTCATCACCTTTGGAAGTAGTGATTACTTCAATGTTGAGATTGCGGTAGTCATCAAGGAATTCAGGTGGCGGACCGAGATCAACTTTGGTGACAAGAATGACGGGTTTGATTCCCTCGTTGAATGCACTCACCAGGAATCGATCAATCAGACCCCGCCGCGGTTCTGGATTGGTCGCCGCAACAACAATGATGAGTTGATCGATGTTGGCAACAATGACTCTCTCTACCTTTGCCTGGTCATCCACTGTTCTGCTCAGTGAGTTCTTCCGCTCTTTCACAGTGACGATGCGGGCAAGTGAACCGGGTGCACCGCTTGTGTCTCCAACAATTCCAACATGATCGCCAACAACAACTGACTTCGGCCCTAATTCTCGTGCCGTCATGGCGGTGAGAATGGTGCCTTTATCTGTAATACATGTCGTCCTGCCACGATCAACTGTTGTGACAAGGGCGTGGATCGCGTCTGCGTGCGCGGGTCGGTCCTTACTTCGTGGGCGGCTACTCCGACTGGGTCGGATTCTTACGTCCGACTCGTTAAATGTGCGCTTCGCCATGGAACTCCTGCTACGCGATCAGGTGTGACCAGAGCGCAGGAAAATCTGGCAACGTCTTTGCAGTTGTAGCGATATTTTCAATCTCAATTCCTGGAGTAGCCAAGCCTAGAACCGCTCCGGAAGTTGCTAGGCGATGATCGTCGTATGTATGAAAGATTCCACCATGCAATGGTGCCGGTGTTATGTGAAGTGATGAAGCCCCCTCGGTGACATTGCCGCCGAGAGCGTTAATTTCACGAGTGAGTGCAGCAAGTCTGTCTGTTTCGTGAAGTCGAAGATGTCCAATGCCCCGTAAGTGCGAAGGTGAATCGGCGAGCGCCGCGAGCGCCGCGAGCGCCGGTGTTAGTTCTCCAACATCATGAAGGTCAATATCAATGCCATGAATTTCGCCATCTCCCTGAAGGGTGAGTCCAGATTCATTGACCGTGACGAGTGCCCCCATTTCGGTGAAGATTTCTTTAAGTTGATTTCCTGGTTGGGTTGTATGGACGGGCCAATCTGAAATTGTGATACTTCCACCGCATACCATGGCGATCGATAGAAATGGCGCTGCGTTGGAGAGATCAGGCTCGATCACCAAGTCTTCTCCGTGCAACTGTGCAGGATGAACTCGCCATGTATTTCGCTGATGGTCAACGTCGACCTCGGCGCCAAAATCTCGCAACATTGCCACAGTCATTTCGATATGGGGCATTGAGGGCAGGGGCGGTCCAATGTGGCGGGCGGAGATGCCTTTAAGAGTGGCGGGGCCAATAAGAAGTAGCGCAGATAAGAATTGGCTCGAAGCAGATGCATCAATATCGATTTCTCCACCACGCAGTGTGCCTGTTCCATGAACAACCATCGGAAGTGAATAGCGTTGTTGGTGTTCGACGATGACGCCAAGTTCTTCGAGTGCCCTAATGACGGGTGCGAGTGGGCGTTCGTGAGAGCGCAAATCTCCATCAAAGGAAATCTCCCCATTGGCAAGTGCTGCAACAGGAGGTAGGAAGCGCATCACCGTCCCGGCATTTCCTACATCAATCACGGCCGGACCCACGAGAGTATGAGGGGAAATGTGCCACTGGTGCTCGTCGTTGACGTGAATATCTTCGACTCCAATTCCCATCGCGATCAACCCGTTTTTCATCAGTGTTGTGTCGCGAGAGATGAGGGGTCTACGCAGAGTCGAGGGAGATTCAGCCAGCGCTGCAAGAATGAGAGCGCGATTGGTGACCGATTTGGAGCCTGGGATGACCACTGTTGCGTGAATTGGTTTCTTTCCCCGAAATGGCGCGGGCCAGAGGGCATCGGGGCGATCTGTCGAAGACATAGTCTGAGCCTACCGTTCTCACGAATGTGGCTGAGGCTAGGTTTCGGCATGATGTGGCAACCGCTTGTGCACCCCAATCACACGCTATTGATGCGAGAAGAGAGTCGGTCTTTGAGAAAGCGACATTGAGGGATTCTTTTCGTAAACGCCGCTACTCAATTGATAGAGCCCACTACTCTCAGCGAGCCGGAGACCCTCTTCTAGGGGTAGCCTTGTTGGCGATGACATCTACCGATCTTGTAAAAGAGAGTACCGAAGAAAGGACACTTCGGTTCGAACGTGATGCCTTGGCATTTACCGACCAGCTCTACTCGGCTGCGCTTCGGTATACCAAGAATCCGCATGATGCCAAGGACTTGGTCCAAGACACCTACCTCAAAGCATTTACCTCCTTTCACCAATTTGAGCCGGGCACCAATCTCAAGGCCTGGCTCTACCGGGTCCTGACAACGACCTTTATCAACTCTTATCGCAAGGCACAACGCCAGCCGATGATTGCCAATACGGAGATTGAGGATTGGCAGTTAGCCGAATCTGCATCGCACACAAGCGACCAAGGTAAGTCCGCTGAAATCATGGCTCTTGAAAATATGCCTGACAGCGACATTAAGCGCGCGCTTCAGGAGATTCCAGAAGAATTTAGAATCGCTGTTTATTTGGCCGATGTTGAAGGTTTTGCTTATAAAGAAATAGCCGACATTGTCGGAGTGCCTACTGGCACCGTTATGTCTCGCCTTCATCGAGGTCGCAAGGCGTTGAGATTGTTACTTGCTGATTACGCGAAAGAGCGTGGCTATGGAGCACATCGCACTGCAAATAGCAAAGAGGTAAAGTCATGAGCTGTGGCGGATTGCACGAGACTCCGTGCAGTGAGGTATTGAGAGAAGTGACTCTTCTTCTTGACGGTGAAATTGAAGAGCGGGAGAAGATTCATTCGATTGAACACCACTTCGAAGAGTGCCCTCCATGTCGCGCAGAAATGGAACACGAGCGGCGGATGCACCAACTTCTCCATGATGTTCTTACTCGTTCTTGTATTGAACAAGCACCCCAAGATCTTCGCGACAGGATTGCTACACAGATTGAGGCATTGAGCCACCCAGGTCTTGATCTCATTACAGAATTTCGACGCACTGAAATTTCAATTCAAGTGGATGATTTTGGTCAGATTGAGCACCATGAAATAACGATCGAAAGTACCCAGGAGTTTCGCTTCCCCCGCGAAATCTAGGACATGAATCGCACGGGCGAGATAATCGGCAGCGTTGGTTTCTCAACAATGCTTGTCCGCCCGGGGGATTGTGCCGTGGCAATCGGTCTCGGAGACCTGCCCATAGTCGCGACTTCTCATGTGGTTAACGTGATGGAGAGCGCGGCGCTGGCTGCGATTGCAGATTTTTTGGAGATCGGTGAAACGACTCGGTTGGCCAATATTGACCTTGATGTCGTCGAAGCCGTGGGGATTGGTGCGTCTATCCGCGCAACTGCAAAGTGCACGGAAATAGTTGGGCGCGATATTTACTTTGAATGCGAGATCTATGATGGAGACAGGCTAATTGCCCAGGCAAAAATGAAAAGAGCGGTGCTCGAGCGAGTATCCTTCCTCGCACGAACAGCCGCTCAATCCATCATCGGGCAGACGCCCCACTAGTTTTTACTTCTTCGTTGCCCAGAAGATCTCAGCGATCTCGTCGATCTTTCCGAGCAACTTATCTGCTACTTCAACATCATTGGTGCCTTTGGTTCCAGCAGCGCCGGCTAATTTGGTGGCATCGTTAAAAAGAACATGAAGTTGTGGGTAGGCCTCAAAGTGATTTGGCTTGAAGTAGTCAGTCCAGAGAACCCAGAGGTGCTCTTTGACCATGTTTGAGCGCTCTTCTTTGATGGCAACAGCGCGAGCCTTGAAATCTGGGTCAGTGCTTGCGGCGTACTTCTGCATGCAAGCCTTGACAGATTGAGCTTCAATCTTCGCCTGTGCTGGATCGTAGATTCCGCACGGAAGATCGCAGTGCGCATATACCGTTGTCTTTGGGGTAAACATTTCTTCTCCTATATTTTCTCGGGTATTTCTGTTGGCGAACTCTTGGCAGTACCGGGTAAAATCTTGAGTAATCGAGGTACATTAATACTCTACTGATGTGAGACTACCCCTCATGACCCAATCTGACATCCCCAAGCTATTTGGCAAATACGGCACGGTTGCCGTTTCCGGCGATTCGATGCTGCCTACCTTCCGTTCCGGAGACTGGCTGTTGGTCGCATGGGGAGACACGTTCAGAATCGGCGATGTCATTGTTGTCGAGCGAGAAGAACGTCCCGGAGTTTTCCTCATCAAGCGGTTGGAGCGAAATGAGGGCGGGAAATTCTGGGTAGAGGGCGACAATAAATCCATCAGCACTGATTCTCGTGAGTGGGGAGCAGTTGCAGGGATAGAGATTGTGGGCCGTGT
>Ga0255338_1004560_pt1 | contig 14083 bp, 12 predicted proteins | sample MeOH1_35cm_T4_19_FD_203715 | JGI IMG/M metagenome (GOLD analysis project Ga0255338, IMG submission 203715) | Sandy soil microbial communities from University of British Columbia, Vancouver, Canada - MeOH1_35cm_T4_195 | ecosystem: Engineered > Artificial ecosystem > Sand microcosm > Unclassified ...
TCCAGATGGCGCTCTCGAGCTCCTGGGTGCGCACGGCCAGCGCGGCGACGAGGATGTGGATGGCGTAGATCAGGGCCACGCCGTTGAGCATCAGGAGCGCGTAGGCGGCGTAGTTCTGCCAGCCGAGGGGCGGCAGGCGCGCGAAGACCACGCCGGTCATGACGATGACCGGGATGATGGTGATGATGTCGAGGAAGTCCACGCTCGAGCAGGTCATGCGGAATAAAGGGGAGCAGGGCTGTACGAGGTAGAAATCGAAGTCGCCCTCGCTGACCGTGCGCCGCGCGCCGTACACGCCGCGGAAGAAGATCTGCGCGGTCATGTCCACGAGGTTGAAGGTCATGAAGAACAGCGCCGTCTCGACGAGGTTGTAGCCCGCCACGGTCTCGACGTGGTTGAACACGGCGGCCATGAAGGCGAAGAAGAAGAGGAGGCGGATCATCTTGCCGAGCAGGAAGCCGAAGGAGCCCAGGCGGTATGTGAGCTGGGCCTGCATCGCCATCGAGGCGGTGCGCAGCCAGATGCGCCAGTATTTCCGGAGCAGCTCCATCAGCCGCCCTCCGCCGAGTACGAGGCGACGCCCCGCTTCCACACCATCATCGCCGCCGTGAACACGGCCATGAGCCACAGCGCCTCCATGCCGATGAGGCGCAGGGCCTCGGCGGGCGGCACCTTCTCGAGGAAGACCCGGACGGGGAAGTACACCATGTAGGGAAAGGGGGTCATCTCAAGGAGCCTGCGTAAGGCCATGGGCAACACGTCGAGGGGGAAGAAGGCCCCGGCGGCGAACTGCAGGAACAGCTCGAAACAGAACAGCGGCCCGCCGGACTCCGAGGTCCAGAAGGCGAGCGAGCTGATCATGAATTCGAGGAAGAAGAAGATCAACGAGGAGAGCAGCACGGCCGCGCCGAACAGGAGCCAGGTCGCGGGGTCCCGCGGGAGGAAGAGCTCGTCCTGGACCAGCCAGGCGAGGAGGCTCACTTCGAAGAACGACGCGGCGACATGGACCGTCTTCTGGGCCATGTCGAGGGCCAGCGCGTAGCCGTAATAGTGCAGGGGCCGGATCAGGTAGGAGGATATCTTCCCGCTCGAGATCTCGCCGACGAGCTGCCAGCCGCGGCCGGTGAAGACGAAGGAGCGGAGGACGTTCAGGGCGAGGACGTAGGTCAGCATCTCGCCGCGGGTATAGCCGAGGAAGGTCGCCTTGTCGCCGATCAGGGCGGTCCAGAACGAGTACAGGCTCACGACGACGGCGAAGCCGCCGAGCCGGTCCATGATCAGGGTCGACCGCCTTTGCAGGGTCTCCTGCAGCGCGATCTGGTAGGCGACCCAGTAGGTGTTCATCCGTGGGTGAAGAGTCGCCGGACGATGTCGTCGATGGCGACCTCCTCGACGTTGAGGTCGGCGACGGGGTAGGAGCCGAGCAGGGCGGCGGCGCTGGCGGCCATCCTCGCCCGCGGCACCTCGAGGGTGACGGTCCGGTCCTCGTATCTCACCACCGAGCCCAGGCCCTTGAGGTCGCCGGGCTCGACGTCGGTCGTGAAGCGGGCGCGCAGGATCTTGTGGTCGGCGTAGCGCTCGACGAGCCGGTCGAGGGCGCCGTCGTAGAGCAGGCGGCCCTTCTCGATGACGATCACGCGCTTGCACAGCTCGACGACGTCGGTCATGTTGTGGCTCGTCAGCATGATGGTCGAGCCGGAGCGCTTGTTGTAGGCCTTGATGAACTCCCGCACGTTCTTCTGCATGACGACGTCGAGGCCGATGGTGGGCTCGTCGAGCAGGAGCAGGCGCGGGCGATGCAGCAGGGCGGCGGCGAGCTCGCAGCGCATGCGCTGCCCCAGGGAGAGCTTCTTGACCGGGACCGACAGGTGCTCGCCCAGCCCGAGGAGCTCGACGAGCTCGTCGAGGTGGACGCGGAAGTCCGCGTCCGACAGGCCGTAGATCGCCTGGTTGAGCTTGAAGGTCTCGTAGGCCGGGATCTCCCACCACAGCTGGGAGCGCTGGCCCATGACGAGGGAGATCGAGCGCTGGAAGGACGGCTCGCGCTTCCAGGGGACGTGCCCGAGGGCCGTCGCCGAGCCGGAGGTCGGCGTCAGAAGGCCGGAGAGCATCTTGAGCGTGGTGGTCTTGCCTGCGCCGTTGGCGCCGAGGAAGCCGACGAGCTCGCCTTCTTCGATGGAGAACGACACGCCGTCGACGGCGCGCGTGTCCTTGAATTCCCGGTCGAACAGGGATTTGACGCCGCCCCACAGGCCCGGCTCCTTGACCGGCGAGCGGTAATCCTTGGTGAGCCCCTTCGTCTCGATCGCTAAGGCCACGCGCTTATCCGCGGCGGCCCATCTCGCTCATGTAGGAGAGAGTCTTGAGGCCGTCCATGCGGTCGAGATAGACGAAGCCGTTGAGGTGGTCGGTCTCGTGCTGGACGACGCGGGCGGGGAAGCCCTCGTATATCTTCTTGAACGGCTTGCCGTCGAGGCCGTGGCCGCTCAGCTCCAGCTTGCTGTGGCGCCGCACCATGCCGCGCAGGTCGGGCACCGAAAGGCAGCCCTCCCAGTCCTCCTCGAACTCGTCGCCGATGGGCTTGATGACGGGGTTGAACACCACGGTCAGCTCGATGCCGTCGGGGTGGCGCTTGGTGCCCTTGGGCAGCCCCATGACGAACACCGACAGGTCCTCGCCGACCTGGTTGCCGGCGATGCCGACGCCGTCGTACTCGTCCATCGTGACGGCCATCTCCTGGACCAGGCGGCGGATCTCCTCGGAGCGGATCTCATCGGGCTTGAGCTTGCGCAGGACCTTGCGCAGGACGGGGTGGCCCAATTGGGTGACCTTCCGGACGGCGATGGAGACGATGTTCGCGCTCATAATCCCATTTTGCCATATCCGGACTTGGCGCGCCACGCCGCCGACTATCCTCAAGGATAGTCGTAATGATACCCTCGGTTACGGATGGCCAAGAGAATCGTCGTCAAGGTCGGCTCGGGGGTGCTGTCGGGAGGAGGGGAAGGTCTCTCCGGCGCGACGCTTCGCCGCCTGGCGGGCGAGATCGCCAAGGCCCGTTCCCGCGGACATGAGGTCGTTCTGGTGTCCTCCGGCGCCATCCTCGCCGGCCGCGAGCGGCTGAAGCTCGAGAAGCGGCCGAGCGTCCAGCTCAAGCAGGCCGCGGCCGCCGTGGGCCAGAGCCGGCTCATGCGGGCGTGGGAGGCGGCGTTCGCCCGGCCCAAGATCACGGTGGCCCAGGTCCTGCTGTCGGGGGACGACCTCCACCACCGCGAGCGCTACCTCAACGCGCGCAGCACCATGCTCACCTTGCTGCGCCTCGGCGTGGTTCCGGTCGTCAACGAGAACGACACGGTCGCCGTCGAGGAGATCAAGTTCGGCGACAACGACGGCCTGTCGGCGCTCGTCGCGGGGCTCGTGGACGCGAATCTTCTGGTCCTGCTGACCGACCAGGACGGCCTTTACACCGACGACCCGCGCGAGAACCCGTCGGCGACGCTCATCAAAGAGGTTGCGCCCGGGACGAAGCCCGCGCGCGTGGGCAAGGCGGGGCCCTGGGGCACCGGGGGCATGGAGTCCAAGGTGCGCGCGGCGCGGCAGGCGGCCGAGGGCGGGGTGCTCGCGGTCGTGGCCAACGGCACGAAGGCGGGGACGCTCACGGCGGTGCTCGACGGCGACGCCGTGGGCACGCGGTTCCTTCCCGAGGACAAGCCCCTCGCGAAAAGGCGGCAGTGGCTCGCGTTCGCCTCGCACCCCAAAGGGCGCATCATCGTGGACGCGGGCGCCCGCGAGGCGTTGACGGCGAAGGCCCGCAGCCTGCTGGCTTCGGGAGTCAAGGATTTGACCGGGACGTTCGAGGCGGGCGACGTCGTCGGCCTGATCGAGGCGGGCGTCGAATTCGCGCGCGGGCTGACGAACTTCAGCTCCCGGGACCTCGACAAGATCAAAGGCATGAAGACCTCGGAGATCGAGAAAGTCCTGGGAAGCTTGCCGGCCGACGAGGTCGTGCATCGCGATAATCTGGCGGTCCTTAAAAAATAGCGCAGGGCGGGTCGTCCCCACCGGGAGGCCCGACTGTTGTCAACAACAGTTCGAAGGCAGGCGGTGGACGAGTCGGGTGGCGGGGCAAAATGAACATCGAGAAAATGGCGCGCGAGGCGAGAACGGCGGGTCGGGTGCTCGCGCGTGCGTCCACGGCCCTCAAGAATCGCGCCTTGCTGGAGATGGCCCGGGCGCTGAGGAAACGATCCCGGAAAATCTTAACGGCAAATAGACTTGAACTCGCGGCGGTGAGAAAGACGTCCCGGAGCGCCGCCTTTGTCGAGAGAATGACTTTGAACGGCGAACGAATTGAGAGCATTGCGCGGGCCCTGGAACATGTCGCGAAGCTCCCGGACCCGGTAGGAAGGACGACGGATTTTACTCGGCGACCCAACGGATTAGTGATCAAAAAGATGCGCGTGCCCCTGGGTGTCGTCGCCATCATTTACGAATCGCGACCCGGCGTCACGGCGGACGCGGCCGGCTTGTGCATCAAATCCGGGAACGCGGCGATCCTCCGCGGCGGGAAGGAGACGGTCAAGACCAATCACGAGATCGCGCAGGCGCTGCGCGAGGGCCTGGAGCTTGCCGGGCTTCCGCCCGGCTCCGTCGGCTTCGTGAATGACCCGGATCGCGCGGCGGTGAAGCGGCTTCTGCAGCTCGACACCTTGATCGACCTGGTCATACCGCGCGGCGGGGCGGACCTGACGACGGCGGTGAGGCATGAGTCGCTCATCCCGGTGCTGGCGCACGACAAAGGACTCTGCCATACCTACGTCGACGAGAAAGCGGATCTCGTCATGGCCGAACGGATAGTCCTCAACGCCAAGGCGGAGCGGCCGGGCGTGTGCAACGCGATGGAAACCCTTCTGGTCCACAAAAAGATCGCGAAACGGTTTTTGACGGATATGGCGGGGAAGTTCGCGGCGGCGAACGTCGAGCTGCGGGGCTGCTCTGAAACGAGGAAGATCCTCCCGAAGATCAAAACGGCGACAAAGGCCGATTGGGACACGGAATACCTGGCGCTGATCCTGTCCGTGAAGATCGTGAAGAATATGGACGAAGCGATCGATCACATCGCGCGCCACGGCTCCGGCCTGGCGGAGGCCATCGTCACCCGCGACAAGAAGCGCGCGGACAGATTCTTGAGGGAAGTGGACGCCGGGGCGGTGTACGTTAACGCGTCCACCCGCTTCACCGACGGCGGGGAGTTCGGCCTCGGGGCGGAGATGGGGATCAGCACGCAGAAGCTGCACGCGCGCGGGCCCGTGGGTCTCGAGGGGCTGACCTGCGAGAAGTTCGTGGTGCGCGGGGGAGGACAGATCCGATGCTCGATCTGAAGGGAAAGACGGCGGTCATCACGGGGGGAGCGGGGGGGCTCGGGTATTCAACCGCGCTCGCCCTCGCGCGGGAAGGGATGAAGGTGGCGCTGTGGGACCTCAACGGACAGCGGGCCGAGGAGAAAGCGGCGGCGCTTCGCGCGAACGGCGTAACGGCAAAAGGATGGGGATTGGATGTGACGGACCCTTCCGCGGTGCGGGAAGGAGCGCTGCAAGTCGAGCGCGAATTCGGACCCGTCGATCTTCTCGACAACAACGCGGGAATCCATACGCCCGGAGACTTCCTCCAGACGAGCGACGAGAACATCAAACGTCAGATGGAAGTGAACATCAATTCGTATTACTGGTGCGCCAAAGCCTTCGTCCCCGGCATGATCGCCCGGAACTCCGGCCATGTCGTCATGATCGCTTCGGCGGCCGGCCTCCTGGGAGTGCCGGGTATGGCGGTGTACAGCGCGTCGAAGCACGCGGTCGTGGGCTTCGCCGAGTCGCTGCGCATGGAGATCCTGCGCGCCGGGACGACGGGCGTGGGCATGACCATCGTCTGCCCGAGCTTCATCGACACCGGGATGTTCCCGAACACGACGCCGCCGCTGTTCACGCCGTGGCTGAAGCCCGAGGCGCTCGCCGGGAAGATCGTCGCGGCCGTGAAGGCGGACCGCCTGTACGTGCGCGAGCCGGGGATGGTCAAGCTCATCCCGCTGGTGAAGGCCCTGCCCCGCGCCGTCGGGGACGCGCTGTGCTCGCTGACCGGGATGGACCGTTCGCTGAAGGGTCCGGCCTCATCTAAACCCTGACATTATTGGGCCTTGACGGCCTTTGGAATCGGGGTTAAAGTGAGGTTAAGATGGTCGAAAATCTCGAGCACCTCATCCGACGCGCGTGCCTGAACCCGCGTCTTCCGCGCACCGCTCTCTATAAGGAGCTTCTGCGCTCGGAGACCTATCTGCTGACCGTGGACGCGCCGCTGGCCGACGGCGAGATGAGGCGCGTGACCAAGCCCGACGCGTCGTTCCCGGTCTGGGCCGACAAGGACCCCGAGCTCGGCGGCGTGTGGGTGCCGGTGTTCCCCGCGCGCGACCGCGTGCGGGACTTCGTCGCGTCGCGCCGGCTCAAGACGCCCAAGGGCAAGGAATTCCTGTGGATGGGGCACATGCCCGGACAGGTGTTCAGCCTGCTGCGCGGCGTGCGGCGCTTCGCGGGCATCAAGCTCTTCCTCGATCCCGGCGTGTCCGTCTCGGTCCCCTGGACCGAGGTGCGCGCCCTGTCCGAGGGCAAGGTCGCCGACGAGGGGCAGAGGCTCTACGAGCTGCCGCTCGAGCGGCTCGTGATCCCCGCCGGCGCGCGACTGTCCTTCGGGAAGCTCAAGCCGTGGGCCGGGGAGGACCGGCCGGCCCTGATGCTGATGCCCGACGCGGGCAAGTTCGCGCCCGAGGACCTGCGCCGCCTGGTGCGCCTGCCTCTCGGTGACAAGCACGCGTGGGTGCCCGTGCGCCACTTCCTCCAGATTATGCGCCGCCTGCAGGCGCTCGGGGGCGAGGGCAACCGCTACCTCGAGGACCTGTTCGCCTCTTTGCTCGCCTTCGAGATGTACGGCGAGGCGGAGGCGCTGTGCGAGTGGTTCGAGGCCCGCGGCCACGAGGCCTACGCCTGGGTCGGGCTGTCGGCGATCTACGGCCGCTCCGGGCGCATGGACGAGTGCGCGGAGCTGTGCCTGCGCGGGCTCGCCAAGTACCCGGAGGAGCGCTCCTTCCACGTCAACGGCGTCCGCGCCTTGGCGGCCCTCGGCCGCGCCGAGGAGGCCTCCCGGTACGCGGAGACCGCGGTCCTCCGCTTCCCCGGAGACCAGGTCCTGGCCGACCTGCGGGCCAAGGTCACCCCCGCCGCCGCCGCGCATTAAAGTCCGGTAAACACAGTAAAAATAGGGTGAAATCCCCGTTTCCCTCTTGAAACCGGAGGGTTCGGGGTCTACACTGAGTGGGCCGGCGGAGGATGTCATGAGCGAGGATAACAAGTCTAATTTCCAGACGCTTGGAGCGGGCCTTCTCGGCTTCGTCGCCGTCATGGCGGTGGGCGGGGGCGTCATGATGCTCCATTCCTCGCATCAGGCGAAATCGGCCGCGACCCCCGCCGCCGCCGCGGCTCCGATCGACCTCGGCTCCTCGATGCCCCGGCCCTCGATGTCCCCGTCGGGCCTGCAGAGGGAGCGGCGCGATTCCTCGCCGGCTCCGCTGATCGGCGACGACGGCTCTTCCTCCGAAGAGTCCCCGGCCGCCGGATCGCCCGCGGCCTCGCCGGCCGCGTCGGCACCGTCCGCCGCGCCTCGCGCCGCCGCTCCGTCGCCCGAGTCCGCGCCGGCCGCGAAGGCGTCGGCCCTCGAGGTCACCCGGCATCTGGACGCCGAGGGCGACGGCTCGACGGCCGAAGCGGTGGTCAAGAACACCGCCGAGGAGAAGAAGGCGCCCAAGCTGCAGGGCAAGCTGCCCGGCAAGAAGGCTCCGAAGCTAGATCTGCCGGCCGGCGACGGCGCGGTGGCCTCGTCGGTGCACTACGGTGTGACCAGCCGCAGCGAGCTGATGGGCCGCGCCGCGGGCCCGGTGTACAACATCAAAGGAGGGAAGGGCGGCGAGGCCAAGACGGCCGCCGGGAAGATGGCCGACGACGCCGATGGGCGGATCGCGGACCTCCGGCGCCAGCTCGAGGCCTCGGGCCTCCCGGCGGATCAGCGCGCCAAGCTGCTCAAGGACCTCGACGAGTCGTTGAAGAGGATCTCCGAGACCGGAAAGACCGCTCAGTAAGGGAACAGCGAGTCGAGCGGCTTCTCCTCGACCTGTCCGAGCGGCTTCAGCTGCTCGAGGCCCACGCGGTCGCGATGTCCGAGGATCCAGATGCTCAGCGGCTTGGCCTTGAAGCGCTGGGCGAACGTCTGCAGCTCCGGCAAGGTGTACTTAAGCGAGCGCTCGAAGCGCTTGGGCCCCGGGTCGCCGCCCGTGAGGCCCTGGTCTTCCCAGCCGATCACCGTCGCCGGGACCGAGCGGAAGGCGACCGGGCTCGTCCGGTAGGACTCCTCGATCGATTTCGCCGTCTCGCGGAAGCGCTTCTCCGAGGCCGGGAAATCCTGGAACAGGCTGACCATCAGCTTCACGGCCTCGGGGGTCTTGTCGGCCTGGCAGCCGAGGCGGCCCCAGAGCTGGGTGTCGTCTCCCTTCTGGGCGACGACGGTGTGCCCGCCGCTGGCGGAGTACGCCAGCGCGCGCGACTCCCGCACCTCCTGGAAGATCACCGCGCTCATGTCGCCGCCCATGTACTGCGCGTAGAAGTCGTAGTCGACGACGCGCTCGGGGTCGTAGGTCTCGTCGGCGGCGAAGAGGCCCACCTGCGCCTGGACCATGTCCCGGTGCGTGAACAGCACGCGCGGCGAGGCCGGGCGCAGGAGCTTCAGCGGGGAGTACGCGGGGACCGGCTTCAGCCGGCGGCCCGTGTCGAGGAGCTTGCCGATCTCGCGGGGGGAGCGGTTGCCCACGTACGCGACGCGCGAGGGATGCAGCATGAAATCCCGGATGAGGTTCTTGAGCCTGGACTCGTCGAGGGCCTTGAGCTCGGCGTTGGACAGGCGCTTGAGGACGCTGCTCTCGCGGCCGCGGGTGGCGAGCTGGCCCAGGGCGTAATGCACCGACCCGGGGTCCTTCTTCTCGTCCTCGCGCGCGCCGAGCTCGACGTCGATCATCTTCTGCAAGGTCCCGGGCTCGATCGAGGGCCAGTCGAAGCGCTGGGCCATCAGCTCGAGGGAGGGCCAGAGGTTGCGGTCGAGGCCGGTGAGGTGGATCGCCGTGTCCTGCTCGCCGCAGGAGTAGGACAGCGAGGTGCCCAGGGCGAAGAGCTTCTTCTTGAACTCGTCGGCGGACAGCGGCCCTGCGCCGGCCAAGGTGAGCAGGTCGACGGCGGCGCACAGCTCGCGCTCGGCGCGCGAGCCGCGCTCGTAGTAGAACGAGAGCGTGAACAGGTCGTTGTAGGGGTTCTTCGCCGAGTACAGGCGGCCGCCCTCGATGGGCGTGATCTGGTAATCGCGGCCGGAGACGAGCCAGCGCGGGTCGAGGGGCGGGGCGGGGATCGCGAGGACCTCCTTCATGAACTCCGATTCGCGCGAGGGGTCGATCGCGACGCGGGTGAAGGAGGGCTTGACGATCTTCGGCACCTCCGGCTTCGCGTCGCGGCGGTAGACGACGATCCGGTCCGCGCCCAGGTACTTGTTCGCGACGCGCACGACGTCGGCCTTGGTGACCTTGCGGATGCGGTCGAGGCTCGTGAGCGTGCGCTCCCAGGGCTCGACGGAGACGAACGAGCCGGTCATCATGCGCACGCGCGCCTCGTTCGACTCGAGCCGGGCCTTCTCCCCGAGCTCGAAGTTGGTGATGACCGCGGCGACGTCCTCGTCGCTGAAATCCCCGGCCTTGAGCGCGTCGATGGCCTCGAGCAGGAGCCCCGCGGCCTCCTCGGGCGTCTGCCCCTTCTTGGGCAGGGCCCAGGCGTTCCACGAGCCGGCGTCGTTGCGCATGGACGGGTAGGACCCTGAGGCCTTGACCTTCTGGGCCTGGTTGAGACGGAGGTTCAGCAGCCCCGCCGCCGAGTTGTCGACGATCATGTCCATGACCGAGAGGGCGTCGGCGTCGGGGTGGGAGTGCGGCACGGTCAGCCAGGCGACATGGACCTTCTGCTCGGCCTCGTACTTGACCTCGTACTTCTCCTCGCCCTTGGGCCGGGGCAGCTCCCATTTCGGCAGCTCGGGCAGCGGGCGCGGGGTCCACGAGCCGAACTGGGCCTTGATCAGCTCGAGCGTCTTGGCGCGGTCGAAGTCGCCCGACAGGACGAGCGCCATGTTGTTCGGCGCGTACCAGCGCTCGTAGAAGGCGTACATCTTCGCGAGCGACGGGTTCTTCAGGTGCTCGATGCTGCCGAGGGTCGGCTGCTGGCCGTACGGGTGCTTCTTGTAGAGGCGGTTCTCGACCTCGTCGCCGAGGATGCGCTCGGCGTTGTCCATCGAGCGGTTCTTCTCCTCGTAGACGGTCTCGATCTCGGTCTGGAACAGGCGGAAGACGGGGCTCTTGAAGCGCTCGGACTCCATCCGAGCCCAGGCCTCGAGGCGGTTGGCGGGTATGCTGACGACGTACACCGTCTGCTCGTCGGAGGTGTAGGCGTTGAGGCCCTCGGCGCCGATGCTCCGGTAGAAGCGGTCGAACTCGTTGGGCACGGCGCTCGAAGAGGCCGCGATGTTCGCGACGTCGATCGCCTTGTAGATCTTGGCGCGGCCGGCGTCGTCCTTGGTCTTGAAGAGGTCCTCGTACAGCGCGCGGATGCGCTCGAGGTGGGGGCGCTCCTTCTCGTAGTCGAGCGTCCCGAGGCGGGAGGTGCCCTTGAAGAGCATGTGCTCGAGATAGTGCGCCATGCCCGTGCTGTCGCTCGGGTCGTTCTTCGAGCCGGCGCGGACGGCGATCTGGGCGGAGACGCGGGGCTCGCCCTTGTTCGGGCTCAGATAGACGGTCAGGCCGTTCGGCAGCCGGTGGATCGAGACCGCCATCGCGTCGTCGGGGCGAGGGGTCTCCTGCACCGCGGGCACGGACGGCGCCAGCGAGGCCGGGGCCTTCGGCTTCGCGGCGGCCGGGAGGGCGAGGGCGACGGCGAGGATCCAGGGCGCGAGGGTCATCATGGCTTCTCCAGGGGTTCCGGGTCGGTCTTCGGCGCTTCGGGCGCCGGCGCGGGGGCGGGCTTCTTCTTCTTCGGCGGCTTCGGGGCTTCCGGGGGAAGCTTGACGACGGGGCCGGCCTTGACGGCCGACCAGGTGTAATGGTTCTGGGCGTTCCAGAGGATCCAGCCGCGCACGCCGAGCTCCTCGACGGCGAGGATCTGAGCCCGGACGTGGGCCGGCGTGTAGCGCACGCCCATCGAGAAGTCCTGCAGATACGGCCGGAGGACGGTGGGCCGGGCCCCGAGGCGCTCGAGAGCGTCCTTGGTGCCGCGGCGGATGGTCTCGTAAGGCGCGTGGTTGGGGCTGCGCAGGCCGTACTCGCCGCGGGCGTAATGCGACGGGTACATCATCGGCGAGATGTAGTCGACGAGGTCGGCCATCTGCTCCATGGTCTGGCCGATGCCCATGCCGTCGTCGACGCTCGTGGTCAGGCCGAAGGTGTCGATGGACAGCTTGACGCCCAGGGGCTTGAGGCGCGCGCCGGCGACGGTCAGGAGCTCCCGCAGGGCGGCCGACGCGGTCGCCGGCGAATGGTCTGCCCGCGAGTAGCGGCACTGGCGGGTCTTCCCGTCGGAGGGGAAGCGGATGTAGTCGAACTGGATCTCGTCGAAGCCGGCGGCCGCGGCGCGCGAGGCGATGTCGATCGCGTAGTCCCAGACCTCCTTCTTATACGGGTCGACCCAGGCCGTGCCCTTGTCGTTGGTCCAGATGCGGCCGTCGGGGAAATGCACGGCGAGGTCCGGGCGGGCGCGGGCGAGGTGGTCGTCCTTGAAGATCGCGATCCGGGCGATGGTGTAGATGCCGGCGTCCTCGAAATCCTTCACCGCGCCGGGCAGGTCCGGGATCGCGTTCGTGAACGCCCCCGTCTTCGTCGAGAGGGGCACGTCGCGCACGAACATGTGCCCGTCGTAGTCCTTGAGCGCGATGATGACGGCGTTGAATCCGCCTTCCTTCATGTCGGCGATGAAGCGGCGGCGGGTCTTCGTCGAGCCCGCGGCCCAGCCGGTGAAGTGGACCCCGCGGAAGGTCGCCACGGAGGCGTAGGTCTGGGTCGAGGCGGAGGCTTGCGCGAAGCTTGGGGGGGCGGCGAACAGCGCCGCCAGCAGGGGGAGGATCTTCAGCACCGGGAGAACGTACCAAATCCCGCGCCCGACGTCAGGGCGGAGAGGGGCCCGTCCAGCGGTTCGGGATGGCGAACAGGTCGAGCCTGGCCTTCGAGGCCGACCGCTTCCAGCCGACCGGGGCGGGGATGAGGTCCCCCTCGGTGACGTTCTCGAGGACGGCGCGGCGCTCGTCGGAGTCGCGGACGCGGTAGGACGGGTCGATGTCGAGGATCTGGCCGCGGCGGCGTTCGGGGGCGATCAGGTGGACGGTCCAGCCGTCCCCCTTGGGCAGATCCACCTCGTAGGCGCCGTTCTCGTCGGTCCTCGCGGACCGGGGCTCCTTCTCGTCGAGGAGGAAGGTGACCTCCGCGCCGGGCACGGGATCGAGGCTCGCCAGGTCGTAGACGGTCCCCGACACGCGCCATGCGTTCTTCGCGAGCGGCTTCGGGCCGGCGGGACGGCGCTCCGGGGCCTTGGCCGGAGCGTCGGCCGCGGGCGTCGGCGGCTGACGATCCTCGGGGAAGAGCTGGGAGCGCATCGCGCTCTCCGGCGCGACGGGAGCGCCCGGCGCGGGCGGAGGCTCCGGCTTCGACTCGGGCTTCGGCGTCGCCTGCATCGCGTAGTGCGACGGATCGCGCATGTCGTCCGCCCATCGGGCGATCGCGCCTCCCGCCCGGGACGCCGCGGCCGTCAGGCGGGCGCCGTGCGTCTTGAACAGCCACCCGCCCGCGCCCAGGAGGAGGACCGCGGCCAGGAGCTGGAACGGGCGGCGGCGCTTGCGGGCCTTGTCCTCCCGGAGCTTGGCGTAGCCGCGCATGATCTCCTGACGGGTGCGCGCGCGCATGCAGATCTGGCAGCCCGTCGCCTCGGGCGGCAGCGGCGTGTGGCAGCCGGGGCACGGCAAGGTGTCGTTGTCTGGCATATTATTTTTTCGCGAGCGGGACCAGGACGAGGTCGAGGTCGACGACTTGCGCGCTCTCCTTGTAGCGTATGGGCACCGGCTCGAGGTCGCTTTCGGTGGTCTCCGCCATGACGTCGGCCCGGGCCTGGGCGGAGCGCTCCCGGTACGGCGGGTCGCGGTCCTCGAGCAGGCCCTTGCGGTAGCCCTGGGCCTCGATCATGACGACGACGACGTCGGAGAGGTTCTTGAGCACGCCGACCTGATAATGGCCCGCCGCGTTCGTCGTGGTCTCCCAGCGCGCGTCGCTGCGTCCCACCTGGAAATGGACGCGCACCGAGGGGACCGGCCGCCCGGTCGCCAGGTCGTAGACCGTCCCGCGGACATGGAGCTCGCCGGGGGTCAGGCTCAACTGGGGCTCGGGCGGAGTGCTGAGGTCCGGGAGAGGGGTGGCGACGACGGACGACGCGCGGGCGGGGGCGGAGTCCGGGGGCGGCTGCGCGGCCTCCTGGGCGAGGGTGACGGACGCCGGGGAGTTCGTTCCGAGGTAGACGAACGAGGAGACGGCGACGGAGGCGGGGGCGGCCGCGACGGGGGCCGGGGGAAAGGTCCTGGGCTTGACCCAGTGGGACGGCTGCCGGGTCTTCTCGATCTCGATCTGGAGGTCGCTCCAGGCGACGAGCAGCGGGCCGAGCACGAGGCCGCGCAGGAGCCAGGCGATCGTCAGCAGGACCGCGGCGGCGACGCCCGCGGCGATGCGTTTCGGGCGCCGCCGGCGGCGCGCCTCCTCTTTTCGCACCAGCGCCCGCCCTTCCTCCATCTCCATGTCGTCGCGGGGGGTGCGGCAATGCGAGCAAACCTCTTGATCGAGCCCCACGGGCATGCCGCACCGGGGGCAGGGAACGTTGGTCATCCCCACCTTTATAACAGGAAGACGGAAGGCCGTCCAGGCTCATTC
>Ga0255338_1004561_pt1 | contig 14083 bp, 12 predicted proteins | sample MeOH1_35cm_T4_19_FD_203715 | JGI IMG/M metagenome (GOLD analysis project Ga0255338, IMG submission 203715) | Sandy soil microbial communities from University of British Columbia, Vancouver, Canada - MeOH1_35cm_T4_195 | ecosystem: Engineered > Artificial ecosystem > Sand microcosm > Unclassified ...
TGGCCTGGTGGCTGTCCCAGCTGCAGAGCGCCAAGACGCGCCAGGCCCTGGTCGAGCAGCACGAGGGCCTGTTGCTCTGATGGCCTATATCGGCAGATTCGCCCCCTCGCCCACCGGCGCGCTGCATGCCGGCTCCCTGGTGGCCGCCCTGGCCAGCTGGCTGGATGCGCGCGCGCATGGCGGGCGCTGGCTGGTCCGCATCGAGGACGTCGACCGGCCGCGCTGCGTGCCGGGCGCCGACCGCCTGATCCTGCAGCAGCTGGCCGCCGTGGGCCTGCTGCCGGACGAGCCGCCGCTGTGGCAATCGCAGCGCGGTGATCTCTATGCCGCGGCGCTGGAGCGGCTGCGTCTGGCCGGCTGGGCCTATCCCTGCGGCTGCTCGCGCAAGGACATCGACGCCGCCCTGGCCGCGGCCGGCCTCGCGCACGAGCGCCATGGCGAGCGCATCTACCCCGGCACCTGCCGGCCCGCTCGCGGCGGCCTGCAGGGCAAGCCGGCGCGCGCCTGGCGCCTGCTGACGCAGGGGGCCGGGCGCATCGACTGGCAGGACCGCCGCCTGGGCCCGCAGCAGCAGGACCTGGAGGCCGAGGTGGGCGACTTCGTGCTCAAGCGCGCCGACGGGCTCTGGGCCTACCAGCTGGCCGTGGTGGTCGACGATGGCGCGCAGGGCATCACGGACGTGGTGCGCGGCGCGGACCTGGCCGACAACACGCCGCGCCAGATCCGCCTGCAGCAGCTGCTGGGCCTGCCCAGGCCGCGCTATCTGCACACCCCGCTGGTGCTGGCGGCCGATGGACAGAAGCTCTCCAAGCAGAACGGCGCACAGCCCCTCGATCTGTCCCGGCCCCTCGACGCCCTGCGCGCCGCGGCGCAGCGGCTGGGCCTGGAGCTGCCGGCCAAGACCCTGCCGGAAGCCCTGGCCGAAGGCGTGGCCCGCTGGGCGCAGCGCTGGCGGGATTTATGATGCCGGCCACTTTCTGCAAAGGACTTCCACGATGAACACCACCGCCAGCGGCCTGCAATTCGAAGACACCATCCCGGGCACCGGCGCCGAAGCCAAGTCCGGCCAGGACGTCAGCGTCCACTACACCGGCTGGCTCTACAAGGATGGCGTGAAGGGCGCCAAGTTCGACTCCAGCAAGGATCGCGGCGAGCCCTTCGACTTCGAGCTCGACGGCGGCATGGTGATCCGCGGCTGGGACGAGGGCGTGCAGGGCATGAAGGTCGGCGGCACCCGCGTGCTGGTGATCCCGCCCGAGCTGGGCTATGGCGCGCGCGGCGCCGGCGGCGTGATCCCGCCCAACGCCACGCTGATGTTCGAGGTCGAGCTGCTGGGCGTTTCCGGCGGCGACGAGGCGGTCACCCTGAACCTGACCACCACCAACAGCGGCCTGCAGTACGAGGACCGGGTCGTCGGCGAAGGTGCCGAGGCCAAGAGCGGCGCCCAGGTCACGGTGCACTACACCGGCTGGCTCTACAAGAGCGGCAACCGCGGCAAGAAGTTCGACTCCAGCAAGGACCGCCGCGACCCCTTCCGCTTCGAGCTGGACGCCGGCATGGTGATTCGCGGCTGGGACGAGGGCGTGCAGGGCATGAAGGTCGGCGGCACCCGCATCCTCGTGATCCCGGCCGAGCTGGGCTATGGCGCGCGCGGCGCCGGCGGCGTGATCCCGCCCAACGCCACCCTGATGTTCGAGGTCGAGCTGCTGGCGGTCTGAGGACGCAGGCGCGGCGGCGGCAGGCTTTGCACGCCGGCGCCGTCGCGGGCTAGCATTGCCTGCACAAGGAGGCCGCCATGGAACTGCTGGCAAGCGAGACCCTGCTGCGCTACTGGAGCGCCGCGCAATGGCAGGCCAATGTGCTGATGCTGATGCATCTGCTGGGCGCGATGCTGCTGGGGCTGCTGCTGGGCTACGAGCGCGCCTACCACGGGCGCGCCGCCGGCATGCGCACCTATGCCCTGGTCTGCATGGCGTCCTGCGCCGTGACCATCCTGGTCGGCTATCCGCTGCAATGGTTCGGCGGCCCGTCGGGCGGTGCGACCATCCCGCCCTTCATCGACCCGACCCGGGTGATCCAGGGCGTGGTCACCGGCATCGGCTTCCTGTGCGCTGGCGTGATCATGCGCGAGGGGCTCAACATCTCGGGCCTGACCACGGCGGCCTCGCTGTGGGCGGCCTCGGCCATCGGCATCGTGCTGGGCCTGGGCTTTTATTTTGCGGCCATCACGCTGACCCTGCTGTGCGCCTCGATGATGATGTGGGGCGCCAAACTGGAGGCACGCCTGCCCTCCCATCCGGCCATCGCCGTGACCCTGCGCGGCGAGCCCCAGCGCCGCTTCGAGCAGCGCGAGCTGGCCGAGTTCGCCGAACGCCTGGGCTATCGTTTCGCGCCCGGCTCGCTGAGCATCGAGTCGGTCGGAGGCTGCGAGGAATGGCGCTTCGTCTGCACCGCCCAGCGCAACTACGGCGGGCAGACCCTGACGCGCTTTTCCAGCCAGCTCGGCAGCCTGGCCGGGGTGGCGCAGTACCGGGTGGCGCATGCCCGCAACTGAAGCGGCCGGCTCAGAAATTCACCATCGAGCGCGCCTGCTCGGGTTCGAAATACTTGGAGAGGATCTTCAGCAGGGTGCCGTCGCGCCGCATGCCCTCGATCAGGGCCCGCCACTTGGCCTGCTCGGCCTCGGACAGCGAGCGCCTGGACATGATCAGGCCGTGCAGCACCGGCGGGTCGCCGACCTCCAGGATCTGCGTCAGCTCGGCCAGCGAGCGGCGGTCCACCTGCGAGTAGTTGAAGGGCTCGATGATCATGCCCTGGATGCGGTCCAGCTTCATCATGCTCAGCAGCTGCTCGTGGTCGGCCACCTCGGTGATGCGCTGCTGGGGGGCCAGCCGGTCCACCAGCTGGTTCAGCCGCGGGCTGTAGCGGAAGCTGCGGATGGCGCCCAGCTTGAGCCGCGGGTTGGCCTCGAAATCGGCCAGGCTGCCGGCGCCCGCCTCCTTGCGCACGATCAGGTAGTACTTGTTGTAGAGGTACCAGGCGAAGCCGGCGAACTTCTCGCGGGCCTCGTTGCTGATGCCCGACATGCTGAAGTCCAGCTGGCCCGACTCGATCTGCATCCAGATGCGCGCCCGCGGCATCACGCTGATCTCGAAGCGGCAGCCGCTGCGCCGCAACATCTCCATCGCCACGTCCTTGTCGATGCCGCGGTCGCTGGCGCGCGAGTACAGCAGGCCATGGTCGTGATAGGCCAGGGTCAGCGGGCGCGAGCAGTCCGGCAGCTCCGGCGCCGCGGCGGCGCCCAGGGCCCAGCCGGCCAACAGGACTGCCATCAGGGGCGCCATCAGGGACGCCCTCGGTCGCGGCCGGGTCGCCGCTCTTCTGAAACGCGAGCCCACCATCTCAGCGCCTGTAGAGCTGTTCGATCACGGCCGAGAAATAGGCCTGTAGGTTCTTGCGCTTGAGCTTGAGCGTGGGCGTCATCAGGTTGTTCTCCACCGTCCAGGGGCTCAGGCTCAGGGCCACGGCGCGCGGCTGGGCGTAATGCGGAAAGCTCGCGGTCAGCGCCCTGACCCGCTCCAGCACCGCGGCGCGCGCGGCCGGCGCCTGCAGGCTGTCGGGCGACTCGGGGTCCAGGCCCAGGCCCGCGGCCAGACCGTCCCAACCGCGCCGGCTCAGCACCACCACGCAGGCGATGAAGGGCCTGTTGTCGCCGAAGGCATAGGCCTGCTCGAACAGGCCGTCGGCCGTGATCGCCAGTTCCAGGTCGGCCGGCGCGATCTTCTCGCCGGTGGAGGTGACGATGATCTCCTTGACGCGGCCGAGGATGCGCACGCGGCCACTGGCGTCGATGGCGGCCTGGTCACCGGTGCGCAGCCAGCCGTCGACGAAGGCGGCCGCGGTATCGGCCTCGCGCTTCCAGTAGCCCTGCATCACGCTGGGGCCACGCACCAGCAGCTCCTGGCGCTCGCCGATGCGCAGCTCCACGCCCGGCAGGGCCCGGCCCACGGTGGCGGGGTCGTTGTCAGCGACGCCGTTGGCCGCCACCACCGGCGAGGTCTCGGTCATGCCATAGCCCTGCAGAATGGGCAGGCCCAGGCCCAGGAAGCAGCGCGCAAGCGCCGCCGACAGCGGCGCGCCGCCGCTCACCGCCAGGCGCAGGCGCCCGCCGAACTGGGCCTGCAGCGGCCGGGCCGCCAGCCGCTCCAGCAGCGGCCAGGCCAGCGCGTCCAACCAGGCCGGCGCGCCGCGGCCGCCCTCCCCCGTGTCCAGGCCCTGGGCCCGGCAGAAGCGCCGCCAGCCCAGGTCCTGCGCCCACTTGAACAGCCGGGCCTTCAGCGGCGCGCCGCTCAGGCGCCCCTGCAGCGCGCTGTAGACGCGCTCGTAGATGCGCGGCACCGAGATCAGGATGGTGGGCCGCTGGGTCTTCATGTCCTCGGCCAGCTCGGCCACCGAGCGCGCGAAGGCCACGCAGCAGCCCGCGGCGATCGGCAGGTAGTAGCCGGCCGTGCGCTCGAAGGTGTGGGACAGGGGCAGGAAGGACAGGAAGAGATCGTCCGGCCCCGGCGCCACGCGCTGCAAGGTGGCCTTGACGTTCTCCAGCACATTGGCATGGCTGAGCATCACGCCCTTGGGCTTGCCGGTGGTGCCCGAGGTGTAGACCAGGGCCGCCAGATCCTCGGGCCGCGGCCGCTGTGGCGGCTGGTCCGGCAAGTCGGCAGAGTCCGGCCCGGCTTCGTCCAGCCAGCTCGCCAGGCTCTGCACCGGCACCGCGGGCGCGCCCACCGTGCCGCCGCCCACCGGCGGCTCCAGCAGCACGACGCGGCGCAGCGCCGGCAGCGCGCTGCCGGCCTGGGCCAGGCTCTGGGCCACCGCCTGCCACTGGGCCGCGCTCTGCGCCACCAGCAGGGCCGCGTCGCTGTCGGCCAGGATGTAGGCAATGCTGGCCGCGTTGTCCAGCGCATGCATGGGCACGGGCACGCAGGCCCGGCTCAGCAGGGCCTGATCCAGGCAGACGGTCTCGTAGCCATTGGGCAGCAGCAGGGCCACGCGGGCACCGCGCTCCAGGCCCAGGCCCGCCAGCGCGCGGGCGTAACGCTGCACGCGCGCGCCGGTGTCCTGCCAGCTGAAGCTCTGCCAGCGCCGCCCGGCCGCCTCGTACTGGCGATAGGCCTCGGCCTGCGGGCTCTGGGCCACGCGCCAGTCCAGCAGCTCGGCCAAGGTGGACACGGCGGCCAGCGAGGCGGGCAAGAGAGGACTACTGGCGGATGACGGGGAGGCGGAAGCAGCAACAGGCAGGGACATGAACCGGACAGGCCATCGGAAGATGGGCCGCATTGTCGCCGCCGCCGCCGGGCGCGCCGCCGGCGGCGGCAGCGCACTTGCGCTAGATCAAGCCCTCAGTCGTAGATCGATTTCTCCGGCCGCCGCGTGATCACCGCGATCGGCGGCGCCCAGCGTTCGCCGCGCGGCTTCTTGCTGGTCACCAGGGTGATCTCGCTGGGCTCGAAGACCTCGACGTTGTGCGTGATCGGCGTGGTCAGCAGGTACTGCGCGCGCGTGCTGCGCAGGAAATGGCCGACCAGCTGGATGTTGCGCACGTCCAGGTGGGCAAAGGGCTCGTCGATGAAGACGAAGCCGCCGGGCGTCTCGTCATCCTTCATCAGGCCGACCAGCAGGATCAGGCTCTTGAGCACCTGCTGGCCGCCCGAGGCCTCGCCGTCGTTCAGGCCCACCTCGCCCTTGCCGTCGAAGTTGAAGCGCACCTGCAGGCCGGCCTGGGCCAGCACCATGTCGTCGTTGTCCAGGTGCGGCAGCTCGGCCTGGGCCATCACGCCGGCCAGCTCGCCGAGTTCCTGCACGTTCTTCTTGTAGCGGCGCACGGTGGCGCGCAGCACGTCGATGTAGCGCTCGCGGGCGTTGAAGGCGGCGATGCGCGCCATCTCGTTGCTGGCGCGGCGATCGTCCAGCTGGGTGCTCTGCTCCAGCACCGAGACGTTCATGCGCGCATGGCGCTCCTGCACCGCCGGATCGGTCTCCCAGACCCCGGTGTCCAGCTCCTGCTGCACATGGCGGGCGGCGATCTCGGCCTGCTTGGCATTCTCGAACTCGTCGCGCAACGCCTGGATCTTGGCGGGCGTGGTCCAGGCGGCCGGGAACCTGGCGCGCGCCTCGCGCGAGGCCTTGGCCGCCAGGGTCAGGTCTTGCCGGCGCGACTCATGCTCGCGCTGGCCGCGCAGCACGTTCTCCTCGCTGGCCTTCAGCCCGCCCTGGGCGGCCTCGTAGTCGCGCTCGGTGCGCGTGGCATGGGTCAGCGCGCGGTCGTGCTCGCCGTCCAGCGCGGCCATGCGGGTCGAGGCCTCGACGCGGGCCTGGCGCAGCCCGGCCAGGCGGGCGCGGCCTTCGGCGAACTCGGCCGCGCGTTCGGCCAGCTCCTTGGCGGCCTTGTGGCCCTGGGCGGCCTTCTGCGCATCCTTCAGCTGGCGCTCGACCTCGGCCTGCTCCTTGGCGATGCGGGTCAGCTCGCCGTCGTAGCGGCTCAGCTCGCGCTCCAGCGAGGCGCGGCGCGAATCCAGCGCCGAGGTGCCGAACTGGTAGTCGCGCGCCTCCACCCAGAGGCTGCGGCCGCCGCGGCCGTCGCGGTAATAGGCATCGGGCGTGATCCACTCGCCGCCGGCCCGGGCGCCCGCCTCGGTGTCCTTGACGCAGCGGATCGTCGCCAGCTGGCGCAGCAGCCAGCCCGGCAGCTTGGCGTTGATGTTCAGCGCGGCCAGCAGCGAGTCCTTGGGCGGCAGGGCCGGCGCGTTTTCGGCGTCGGCGACCACGTAATGGCGATAGCGCTCCTTGGCCGCCAGGCCGAAGGCGCGGCCCTCGTCGGCCGAGCGCTCCAGCACCACGACCCAGCGCGAAGGCCGCAGAAAGCCCTCGGCCGCGGCGCGCCAGGCCTCGTCGGCGATGTCGATGCAGTCGGCCAGCACATGGTGGGGGATGCCGGCCTCGTCCAGCGCGCGGCGAAAGCGCGTCACCTCGGGCGGGGGCGGCGGCAGGCGCTGGCCGGTGAGCGCATCCATCGCGGCCTGGGCCTTGCGGGCCTGGTCGTTCTGGCGCGTGAAGCTCTCGCGCAGCGCATGCTGCTGGCTGCTCAGGGCCTCCAGGCGCGAGCTCAGCTCGGCGCCATCGGTCTCCCCCGCGGCCAGCGCCTTCAGCTCCTCCTCGCGCTTGGCCAGCAGCTCGGCCGGGCGCTCGGCCTCGCGGGCCGCGTCGAAGGCCGCACGGGCCTGCTTGCGCTCGGCTTCCAGCTCGACCAGCTTGCGCTTGGCCGCCTCGTGCTTCTCGAACAGCGCATGCAGCTCGGCCCGCTTGGCCGACATCTGGCGGTTGTCGCCCGCGGCGAAGAGGCGCTGGCGGTGCAGCTCGCGCAAGCTCTGCGCGGTGCGCTGGCGGCTCTCGGCCCATTGCAGCACCGGCACCACCTCGGTGGCGAGCCGTTCCCGCTCCTTCAGCCGCAGCTGGTACTGCTGGTAGCTGTTGACCCGGTTCGCCAGGTCCGAGAGCTGGGCCTGGGTGTGGGAGAGCTCGTGCGCGGCCGACTCCACCTCCTTCATCAGCTGCTGCTGGTGGCTGCGCGCCTGGTCATAGCGGTCCAGCACCTCCTGGTCGCCGAAGACCTCGAACACGAGGCGCAGCAGTTCCTTGGGCGAGAGCTCGCAGAGCCGGTCGGTCTGGCCCTGCTCCAGCGCCAGCACGCGGCCGATGGCGCGGGTCAGGCCGGCGGCCTCCAGGCGGCGCTTCCAGGCCTCGATGCCCAGCCAATCCTTCTCGGCCCGCTCCGCCAGGGCCTCGATCTCGTGCACGCCGTCCACCATCACATAGCGGCGCTGCCAGTCGCCGCCATGGCGCTCGATGCGGCAGGCCAGGGTCACCTGGTCGGCATAGAGCAGCGAGCTGGCGAAGGGGCGCGAGCTGTTCTGGCGGCTGCGCGGGCGGTTGTCCACCAGGGCGCGCAGCCAGGCCGTCTCGGCATTGGCATGGCGCGCATAGGTCTTGTAGGTGCGGCCGCCCGAGCATTCCAGGCCCAGCAGGGTGCGCATCGCGTCCAGCAGGGTGGTCTTGCCCGAGCCGTTGGGCCCGGCGATGGTGATGATGGCGCCGTCCAGCGGCATCGAGACGCGCTGGCAATAGTCCCAGTGCAGCAGTTCAAGCGATTGCAGGTGAAACATCGGGGGTCAGGCCTTGTTCTTTTCTTCTTGCTGTTCTTGTTCTTCGTCGATCTCTTCAGGAATCTCTTCCTGCTCGGCCTCGCGCAGCTTGGCCAGCAGCGGCGCCACCGTCGGGTCGGTGCTGCGCGCCAGCACGTCGGCCAGCGCACCGTCCAGGATGCGCGGAGCCAGGGTGTCGTAGTCCAGCAGCAGGTCCAGCAGCGGGCCCTCGGCGATATCCTCGCCGCGGCGGATGATGAAGCCGTTGCGCTCCAGCAGCCTCAGGTTGGCGTCCAGCCGCATCTTCTTGCCCAGCTGGTTGCCGAAGTCGGCCAGCAGGCTGCGGTAGCTGACCGTGGGCGAGACGCTGGCGGCCAGCGGCACCGGCTTGTCGGTGGCAAACATCTCGCCCTGCCCTTCCTCCTTGGCCTCGGCGCGCGCCACCTGGCGCTGGCGCTTGGGCAGCACGATCAGCGACCACAGCACGATCAAGAGGGCCACGCCGTCGCGCGGCAGGTCCAGGTTGTTGTTGGCCGCCAGGCCGGTTTCGCCGAACACCGAGACCTCGGCCGGGCGCAGCATGGCCACCGAGATGTGGTCGGCATAGAGGTTGTCGATCACCCGCATGCCCACGGCCGCCAGGCGCTGGCCCAGGGCCGCCCACAGCTCGGTGTCGATCAGGGCGCGGCGCACCAGCGGATGGTTGCGGGGCAGCCAGCGGCGGGCCAGCAGTTGGGCCGCCAGCTGGGCGGCATCGTCGAAGGCTTGTTGGCTCATGTGGGGGAAGAAACGGATTCTTGAGAGGATGCGTCGGGAGCGGCCGGCGCGGGTGCAGGTGCTGGTGCGGGCGGCGGCGCCTCGGTGCTGTAGAGCACGCCGCGGCTCATCCATTCGACGAACTCGTCGGCCACCTCGCCCTGCTCGGCCGACCAGCGCACGCGCCAGGGCTGGCGCGCCATGTCGCCGGTGGCGCCCGAGAGATGCTGGGCCTGCGGGTCGCCCAGCAGCGGCAGCAGCTGGGCGCGGTAGGCGGCGCGGGCATAGCTGCCGCCCAGCACCGCGGGGGACAGGTCTTGCTGGGCATGGCCGGCCTCGGTCCAGCGGCCCAAGAGGGCCTGCAGCTCGTCCATTTCCGGCGGCAGGCTCAGCACGGCCAGTTGCCCCGGCGGCGCGGCCTGGCCCGGCGGCAGGGCCATGGCCTCGGGTGGCTTGGGGCGGTCGCGCTCGAACTCGGCCTCGGTGGTGTCCAGCAACTCGTGCTGGGCCACCAGCACCGGATGCACCGGCCGCGACAGCGCGCCCAGCGAGAGGTTCTCCAGGAAGGGCACGTTCTGCAGCCAGCGCCGCACGTCGGTGGTCGTGATGCCGGTGGAACCCAGGGTGACGCGCTGGCGGTCCGCCTGCTGCAGCGCGCGGTTGAACTGGCTGGCCATCGCCAGCAGGCGCGCCTGGGCCAGGCCCAGCTCGCGCGCCAGGCGCTCCAGCCGGGCGTTGCCGTCGGCCTCGGCCTGCTCGATGATGGCCTTCAGCGCCTCGCTGGCCTTCTCGACCAGCTTCAGCGCGCGCTCGAAGCGCTGGCGCGCGCGGCGCAGATGGAACTCCGAGCCCGAGGCGATCGCGTCGGCGAACTCGTCGTACAGGCGCGAGAGCTGGGCCTGCAGATGGTGCAGCTGGGCCGGGTCCAGGGTGCCCAGCTGGTGGGCGCCGGCCACATTGGCCAGCAGGGCCGCCAGGTCGGCGTCCTGCTCCCCGTTCCCCTGCATCAGCGGCGACAGCAGCCCGATCAGGCGCTGGGCCAGCGGCGTGACGCTATAGACCTGGTTCGAGCCGTCCCAGGCCAGCAGTTCGGCCTCGCGCAGGCGCTTGAGCACCAGCTCCAGCGCCTCGTCGCGCAGGGTATGGAAATGGCGGTTCAGGGTGTCGCGCGCCACGCGCGACTCCGGCAGCGCCATCAGCTCCATGAACACCCAGGTGCGCAGCCGCACCAACGGCGCCGGCCCATGGCACAGCGCGCGCAGTGCATTCAGCAGCGGCTCGTTGCGCTCCAGTTGCCACCAGAGCAGGGCCTCGGTCGGGGCAGCGCCCTCGCGGAAATAGTCTTCGAAGCGCAGGGCCTCGGCGGCGCTGTCGTTGCCATCGTCAACAAGGATGGCAGCAGCGGCAGCGCCCCGGGCCGCGCTTGCGGCGTGATCGGTCATGGGGCGCGATTATCCCAGGGTGGGAGGGGGAGCTTGGCGGGGATGCGCGGGTCGAGGGAGACGGGGCCCTGGGCGGCCTCAATGGAACGGTTAGGCGTCTGCCTCAAATGGCAAGGACTTCAAGAACATAGCGAGGCGCGATGCCTCTTGTGAACTTAGGTCACTCGGAAGCTCCAGTGAGATTGATATATCTGGCCTGAGCACAAATGTGTGCTCAATGAAGTCTGCTTCTTCGCTCGGCTCATCCTCGGACTCGGGCTCTTGGATAGGGGGCAACCCGTCCGTCGCATGGGATGCAATGTGCAAACTCTTCGCTTCCCAGACGAAGCGTGAAGGCCAACCATGCCGGCCTTCTACATACTTGCCTACATCAGCCTCTTCAAGCTTACGAAATGCAGCAATTATTTCGGCTCGCTTGAACTCATACGCCTCGCTCTTTAAGTGACCGATGATGCGATGCAGCTTTGTTTCATTCTGGTTGTTGTTTCTTCCAGCAAGATGGTCACAGATTGCCTGGACCGCCGGATTCTCCGAATAAGCGGATTTCAAACGCTCAATGTTCATACCTCTACCCCTCTTAATAAATATGTATTAAACATATCGATTGCCTAACGTTATCGGCAACAGGAATATCGTTACATATCCGATTGATCAAGGGGTTAGCGGAGCAATCGGGCCAAGGCCGCAAATCACCCGAGAGTCGCTCGGAAATTTCATTGAAAAGCAATCAATTAGAACGACAAACCTGAGAAGACTCTCAGTTCGCGTCGTTGAAGTTCCGAACCATCCGGAACTTGATGTGTTGATTTGTCGCCTCTAACACCTCAAGCTCCGCGCCCTTGTAGCCGATTCGGGTGGACTCGCCGAGGTCGTATTCAACGTTGTTATTGAAAGCCGGGCGCGCAGAGTTGTTTGAAAATTCCCGATAGCCGATGTTGATCTTCGACCCGACACGGCCGTTGTAGATGAGGGTCTGCTGAAAAGAGTCTTGTGCAAGTATTGGTTTCTTCGCTCGTTCGATGCCCTGAACCTCCTTGCATGCCGACACATTGAACACCGTGACGACGCAAAGTTCGGGCACCTTACGCTTCGCCATGACGCTTTTCCAAGGATCGGCGAACGCCGCCTTCTCAACCCGCCCTCCATCGTCGCCGCGAGCGGGCGAGTAGTACTCGGCGTCTTCGTCCTCACCGTCCTTCAAGTAATAGCCCGGATGAAGTGTGTAGGCCCAACTCACATCCCGCGGCGCACGGAGCAAGAGTGCATCATGTTCGCGATAACGACCTTGACGAAGCATGGTGTCTCCAATACGGACCAGCGTCACTGCCCCAATTGACGGTTCGCTAATTGCGGTTGAGACAGGAGAATAGTTGTACTTCGGGCTAGCGCAGCCAGTAATTATGGCGGCTACTGTTACTGCGATCAAAACGCGATTCATTCGATTCCTCCGTGGTAGGCCTGTGGTTCGAATCCAGACAGCTTGAGAAGCCAAGCTAGCTTACACCGCCAAAACCTGCCGAATAACTCAAAAATCGCCTTAGAACACACGCCAACCGACACGAATCAAGCTGTTTATTCACAAGAAATCCCCTCGAGAACTTGATGATTCACGGGTAATAAAATGGGACCAAAATCGGACAGGTGTTACAAATCATCCCGGCGCATGATGCCCGCGCGAACACGTGTCGGCAAACGCAGATCTGCAAGCACGCCACACCCCTGCGGGGGGAGAAACGACATGTTCCGCCCGCGCGCCGAGATCGGCCCGGCCTGCCTGCGCCGCCCAGCTACTTCAACCCCAGGTCGCGCGCCAGTTGCTCCAGAAATGCGTCATACGCCTCGCGCTGCGCACTCTTGTTGCGTTCCTTCGTGAATCGGTCTTCCCAGGCGGCATGCCATTCGGGGCCGTGCAGGCGGCGGTCGCCGTCGGCGGTGGCGATGTCGCTCCTGATGCGGGCATCCTGCCCCGCCCCGCCGAAGGGCGCGAAGGCCTCGCGCATGAAGGTCTCGTAGGTCTGGAACAGCTCCGCCGAGAAGAAGGGCCGATAGGTGTACATCGCCTTGTCGACCGCGCGCTTCTTGGCGATCACGTCGCGCGGCGTCATCTCCTTCCAGCGCCCGACCAGGGCCAGGTAGGCATAGATGTCGTTCAGGTCGCCGCCGATGCTCTTGTAGATCTCGCTGCGCAAGGCGGTGGCCCGCTCTCCGGAGCGGATCGAGTTGTTGATCACGATGCCGAGCACCAGCACCAGGACCGGGGTGAGCAACGAGACCGCCAGCTTGGCCAGTTCCAGGCTGTTCCAGGGTGAGTTCATCAGGAGGACCTCCTGCTGTTGCTGCCGCCGCCGCTACTAGCCGTTCTCACCGCAGGCTTGACTGACGCTGCCGCGGATGGCCCTGGGCCGGCCTCGGGGCCATGTTATCGGCACGGATGCCGACCACCCCTGCGGCCGCCGGTACGCCGTCCACGAAGAGGCGAAGGGCATCGCCCGTAAAAATAGCTTGCAATTAGTTTGCATGCGATGCAAAATTCACCACATGGCACGCAACGCCCCTTCCAACGCAAGCAAGACGAGCACGGCCGGCGTCCCGGCAGCTGCCGCGAGTGCGGCAGACGGTGACGGTGTCGCGCTGCTGGACCAGCAGCTGTGCTTCGCAATCTATTCGACCATGCTGAGCTTCAACAAGGTCTACCGCGAGCTGCTGAAGGACCTGGAGCTGACCTATCCCCAGTACCTGGTGATGCTGGTGCTGTGGGAGCGCGACGGGCTGACCGTCGGCGAGATCGGCGAGCGCGTCTTCCTCGACTCGCCGACCCTGACCCCGCTGCTCAAGCGCCTGCAGGCCGCCGGCCTGATCGACCGGGCGCGCTCCGCGACCGACGAGCGCCAGGTGCTGATCACGCTGACGGCGCAGGGCCGCGCGCTGCGCGCCAAGGCGCGCGCCGTGCCGCAATGCATCGCCGCCGCGGCCGACACCCCGCTCGACGAGATCGAGGACATGCGCGACCGGCTGCTGGCCCTGCGCACCCGCATGTTCAAGAGCAGCGCCGGCTGAGCCGGCCGCCCTCGCCCCTTTTTTCCAACCCAAGCGCCCACCAGACGAAGCTGATCCCATGCGCAACTCACTCAAATCAAATACATCGCACGCGATTTATTAGTAAGCATTTTCACCTTTCACCCACCACCCTGCGTCAACCTTAGAGGAAGCACCATGAAAGCCTTTGCCAAGCATCTGATCGCCCTGTCCGCCCTGAGCCTGGCCGCCAGTGCCGCGCTCGCGGCCACGCCCGCCCCGGCCGCGGCCCGGCCCGCCCTCGTCAAGCCCGCCCAGACCGGCAGCGGCTACGTCAGCACCCGTGACGGCGTGCAGCTCTACTACAAGGACTGGGGTCCGCGCGACGGCCAGCCCGTCGTGTTCAGCCATGGCTGGCCGCTGGATTCGGACAGCTGGGAGGCGCAGATGCTGTTCCTGGCCGACCAGGGCTACCGCGTGATCGCGCATGACCGCCGCGGCCATGGCCGCTCCAGCCAGCCCTGGGACGGCAACGACATGGACCACTACGCCGACGATCTGGCCGCCGTGCTGGACGCGGTGGACCTGAAGGGCAAGAAGGCCGTGCTGGTGGGCTTCTCCACCGGCGGCGGCGAGGTGGCGCGCTACATCGGCCGCCACGGCACGTCCAAG